>ERZ791907.279-NODE-279-length-62912-cov-10.788615_pt1 | contig 62912 bp, 79 predicted proteins | sample MGYA00510145_ERZ791907 | MGnify/ENA primary metagenome ERZ791907 (study PRJEB30046, sample SAMN00792089) | human gut metagenome | study: EMG produced TPA metagenomics assembly of the A metagenome-wide association study of gut microbiota in type 2... | reverse complement strand
TTACACAGTGTCCACAAGCTAGATTATACTGTTCCCGTATGCCCTACGGTGCAGTCTTATGTATATTTATGCCGACTGCATTTTCTTTCACTAATCTAATAAATACATCAATAACACTTACGCTTCGATTGGACCGGTATATAAGTCTGCAACCTGATATGCAGCTTCCAATTCGCCAATATCTATACGATCCTTCCAGTTTTCTACTGTCACATCTTCATCCAGTTCAACCTTCCTTCTACAGGCGAGAAGAAACGGCTTGTTTGCCATGTGTTCCCAAACACGGCCTTCACCCATGAGAGGAAATAAAGTCACAGACATATCCGAATCATCAAATGGATGCGTTGTCTGCATAAGTGCCACAAATGGTATGAACTGATCTTCTTTGCTTAATTCTGGATACAATAGTATATCTTGATAGCAGGATGCGGATAAATCGTCTTTTTCTCTGTCAAGATCCAGGAACGCGTAACCCTTTAATCGTTCAACTAAGCCCGCAATTTCTTCATAGCTGTGGTTATGAAACATCAATCCGCCATACACCAAGGAAAACGGTTCTTTTTCTGCGGCATCCATATCAATTTTAAGATCTTTATCATCATTTTTCGCCGCATCCAGGTAATAATCAAATACCTGAACCTCTCTTGCGGATACTAATAGTTCGTGATCATTGAGGATCAGTTTGCAGTACAATATGGCATCATCTTCATCATAGATACAATCTTCTGAATGTTCGGTTTTTCCTGTGTTTTTACAAAGATGTAGATGCTCGATCCGATCAACCGCAGGAGTATTATCATACATTCCCACGCAATACAATTCACGCAACTGTTTGCAGTTTCCACGAATACTATCCTGTACTTTGAACATTGAGCAGTCTGGAGCGTCAAAGCCTACCGTATTTCCATGAGCTTCGAAGTCCAATTCTTCTTCTAAATCAAATAAAAAAACGGGTTTGGACTGCATATCGGAATATAAAACTTTCCGGTCATTTGTAATAATATATAATTTGTGATAGGAACCCCATCCACCTCCAGTAATTGTAAACACATAGGCTACATAATTGAGATCTATTTCAAAATTCCTCAACATATCCATGAGCGCTTTTTCTTTTTTGCTTAGTCTTATCATTTTATTTTCATCCTCCTATTATTTTGCATTCTGTTCCAGCTAATCTGAAATTTGAAACAAATTCTCACCTAACGAGAAAATTGTTCCTCGTTAATCTCTGACTTATATTCCACCAAAGCAGCTTCAACCGTGATGCTGTTGACTGGAAGTATCTCCGTTACCTTGCGCACCGTAGTAAGGTGCGTATCCACCTTCTGCTGTATGGATGGTGCAAGCCACCCGTCTTCACGGATCCGGTTATTAAACCGCGGCTTGCGGTAGCGAGTCTTTCGGCTTCTTCTGGTGCGCCGTGCTTCCCGGCGTGTAGATAAAAGATCCACGATGTCGTTTCTGAGTGTCACATCTGCTTCGTACAGGACTTTCGTTTCTGTAGTGGCAGATACGCCGATATGCCTGCTTCCGGCATCAATGCCGAGGCTTACCGGTTGTGTATAGTCTGTACTGTCGTATAACAGCTGTATGGTAAACGGACAGCGGTGTACTATTTTTGCCTTTTGCTGTTTTAACAGAACACGGACCTTTGCATGGTTCTCTGTCGGCATCAAGGGCTGTCCGGTTTTTGATAACACATAGACCATAGGCCATGCTCCTTTCTGAAATCCTTTCGGATTTAAGTGCTCACACCGAAGTGTGGTTAAAATGCCTTCGCCAATGTTAATGAGAGGTTTATATGGATAAGAGATAAAGATACATCTTTATCTGCCGCACACTGTTCCACCCCAATGAAACTGTTTAATACGTCCCCTTATTGCTGCAGACTAGGCATTACATCTGCAGGTAACTATGTATTCTCTCTTAACGTAGTGCCCGAAGCACTTAGGCTAGTCAATATCGGGCCTGCATATCCACTGTGTAGTGGCTGAAACACAAGCCCGTCACTTTAGTGATGGGTTATTGACCTGCATAAGTATGCTACAGCAAGTATAACTGTAAGCCGTAACAGTTTGCGTACCGGCCAGTACCACCACGTCCGGCCAAGGAATCCTTTTATAATCCACCATCCCATCCGGGTTCCCTTGCGGAGATTACATCTTCTGCAGGCCGGCACGAGATTCTTTAAATCATTGGATCCACGTATTCCAAACAATGCCGCCCTTCTGCGTACTGCCGGGTACTCTTCCATACAATGTACAGGGAAAATATGGTCTATTGTGATCTTCTCCCTTGCCAGTTTTCTTCCGCAGTACGCGCACCGGTATCTCCCGGATACTGTTTTATTTTTTGCAAAAAATTCATTCCGGTAATTCCTGCTCCTGGTGTACTGGGTTGGAACCGCGTCAAGAGACAATTTCCTTCTTCTGCAGAAATGGAACATTTTGTTTTTTTCCCATTTGGAACAATCTTTTTTTTCATAAAATCCGCGGCCATTCGACCGCGGATTGAATATGTACCGTTTCCACCACAGAGAGAAACGGTATCTTCTTACACTGTTTGACCCGGATCTGACCCGGATAGTATAGGTATTTCCCATAAATTACTCGCCCAGTTTTTCCTTTAATCTCTTGTTTTCTGCCATAAGTGTCTTCAACTGATCTTTCAGGCTTTCAATTTGCTTCAGTGCATCGTTCCGGTCAAGGAGCTTTCTGTCTACCAGATTTTCTGCTGTGGCATTAGTTTTACTCAGATCACTTTCATATCTCCTTGCCATCAAGTCCGCATTAACATCATCAAATCCGGCTTCCTTTGCAGCTTCCTTAATATCTTCCGATGTTACCGGATCATCTGCATTATCGTCGTTTTCCTTTTTATCTGCGATTGCCTGCAGTTCTTCATGCATATGGTAGATTTTCTCTTCCATATCGCTTTCCTTTTCTGCAACGGATTCAAGAATCTGACCGAAAATATTCTTTTTTTCAGAAGCTGTGAGATCTGTGTTGCAGCATAATAGATCGTTCATGAAATCATGTGCCGCTTCTTTAGGTTTTCTGTTGTAAAACAGGCACTCATTGACATCCGGACAGCGGTCCGTAAAGGACGGGTACAGGAAACCAGCGTCCGGCATCTGCACTACCCAGTCTCTTTCCCGAAGATCCACTTCATCCTCTTTTTCGTAATAACTCAGCCCAGGCTTGGACAACTTAACCGGACAGATGCTGCATAAAATATACTCATAAACAATTTCGGATTCATCCAGTTTTTCGTTGTCGCTCGTCTTTGTCATCACGTCGTAGGCATCGTAAAACAAAATGATGTAATACGGCTCCGCTGAATCGTAAGTCTCGATCACACGGTCATAAAAAGCATTGAGAAGCCCATCATCTTCCAGATGACTATCTTTAATACCCATAAGAAGCTTTGTCATGTCTTCCTGCTCTTTTGATCCACTATGCACATTTACATTGAGCAGTGCATCGCCAACCTTACCGGATAATGTCTTGTTTGCAATTTCGAGGTATTTATGCATAACCTCTTCGTCCAGATTCAGAAACTGCTTATTCATCGCAGCCTGTTTCTGCTTATTGGAATCCACATACACGCCGCATACACGCGGAAATGTTGCCCTGTCTTTCTTAAATCTTCTTTTTAGTTCTAAAACTTCTTTTTGTACCATTTTTTTCCTCCTGTTAAAATATTGCCAAAAATAATCATGTTATCTTTGTTACTTACTATTATCTTCTGTTGTTTGACAAACTGATCTCCGGAATCCAGTTTTCTTCCATCTTTCTTAACTTTCCTTTCGGAATACATTCTTTTAATGCAGATTCACTTGCTGTTGCCATGTCGATAAACCAGAAATCATTTCCATTCTGCATAATATCCATGGACCACTGTCCGCGCATCTGTTATTAGCAATAGCAAGGGAATCAATCTCCGGATCTTCAAGGAATGGATATGCAGCTTTAAAGTCAGATAAATCCGTGCCGAGTGACTTGAGGTAGTCTATGCGGCTGGCAACAGGCTCGCAGTATAATCTGTACTTTCTGCAGGCTGTGCAGTTCACGATCGCGTGCAACCAGACGGTTGCAAATAAAGCGTGTCGCTCCGTCATTCTTTGCAATGATCCGTTTCTGGACAACAGACGGAAATATACGTACTTTTATACCGATCACATATGTCATGTATTTCATGTTCCGCATGGACGTTCACCTCCTTAAAGCAAACTTATGTTTGGGTTAATATGTCTTTCCCGCACCAGACGTTCCTATTAAAACAGTATTACCATTTTTATATCGCTCTGTATTAAAATTATTTGGGCAAGTAATAGCCTTGGTATCCATATTTTCTCCAAGCATATATCCCATCTGTGATGATAATGTATCATGCCGGATTTTATTAAACCTTCTTTTAAGCTCTAAAACTTCTTTCTGTACTATTTATTTTTCCTCCTGTTAAAATATTGCCAAAATAATCATGTTATCTTTGTTACTTACTACTATCTTCTGCTGTTTGACAAACTTCTTTCATCCGGTCTGTTAACAGTTGCAAAAGTTCCAGATCACCACAAATCTTATTTATTTCAAATGTTTCTGATTTTTTATAAAATTTGATATTACAATCTGCCTCGATATCGTTTGACGAAATATAAAACTTTTCCGGAAAATGTTTTGTTCCGGTATGTACAACAACATATTTTTCAATCTCTCCGTTTTTTTCTTCAAGGTACAGTCCATAATGCAAAAACATTTGTTTCTGCACGGAAGTGGCATCTGGGTTTTCAAAAAGTATTGTATTTCCAATGGGTGCAGACATTGCTTTAATCATGATCTCGTCCCCAACAATATCAACTTTATACAAGTCGAGATTGAAAGCCGGCGCAACAACATAGTCAACGTACTGATAGTTGATGTTGTAGACGTGACCGAACCGGTCCACACACCATGCGCCGTAGCTGCCGTCGACAGCACCAAGCCACGCGTTGTTGCTGGCAGCCCCGAATGACTGAGCGTTTTCCGCTGCTCTCTTCAAAACTTTCCAATAATTTCCAGAGCCAGGTTCATCCCAATTCGGAAAACTGGCTTTTTCCTTGTTAATAAGAAACAATCCCTTACCATAGGAAACGGATGAATCCTCTGCATCTTTGATGGCATCGTACAGTTCTTTCATCTTGTTGTCATAGGCACTGATATCTTCGCCATCAATGGATTTGGAATAGTAATCACCATTTCCAAACTGTGGCATTACAAAGCCCGGCCATTCCCCATGGGTTACACCATGGGACTGAATCACAAGGGTTTTACCTTTATTGATCAGTTCACAGGCTGTCCATTTATAACCGGCGAGTCTGTATGTTTTCCCAAGTTCTAAAACATTGTTATTTTTTGTAATTTGACTTAACTGCCCGTGGGATACGCGTAACGTTGCTATTACCTGTGCATCACAAACATTTTGTTCAATCTGTTCGGTGAAACCTTTCTTAATATTTTCTAAAACTTCTCCCATTTCTTCGGCTGTTGCACGAGTTGTTTGTATCTTTCCTTTACTCACTAAACTTTCCTTTCCCTGTGTTCTTCTTGTAAGAGCTTCTATTATCATCAAAAGAGCATCTTCCGTATTGTATCTGAAATCAGTAAATTTTCCATTCAGCAAGTCGCTTGACCATGCACAATGAGTTATGTCATCAATAGTGGGAATATCACTTAATTTTAATATCAGATATTCATGTTTTTTTGATAACGCAAATTTATTCTTTGGCAATTTCTACACCTCCGTACTTTAATTTGCTAACAAAAGCTAACAAAAGATTTCTTCGATTTTAGTCCTTAATTCGTCTGTCATTACAGCCTTTCCGTCTTGGTTTGCTCTTTCCAACATTCGGATTAAAACTTCTATCCATATTATTCCCTTTCTGCTAAATTTCTAAAATATAATTATCACCAAGATTTCCTTGAGAATTAAATGTAGAAATCATAGCAAAAGTATTATTGCGAAGAATAGTTAAAATATTGCTCGATAGATAACAAATCATTTCTGTATATTTATCATCTTTTAATAGACAATGACACCCTAGCCACTTATTCTCCGCATTTTCTTTAATCCAATTTGAGTCGGTTGAAAATGATTCATAAACTTGGTTTTCAAGATATACTTCATGTTCAGAATTAGGGTCATCTTTTAGAAACCATTGAAAGTTTCCTTGTTCATCACAGGCGGCATGACATACTAAATAAAAGTCTGAATCGCAATTTCCTGTTGTAATAGTTATAAATTTTTTTTGCATATTATTTTACCTCCCTAAATTTCAGTTTAGTGTGTTAATTTCTCATTGATAAGTTCATCATCAGCAATAATATATCTTTTAATTAACCCACGTTTTTTCCATTGTTCTGCCAATTCCTGCAATTCTTTTTTCATAGTGTTTTCACTCATAGAATTGTACAGAATATCATAGCAATCTTCATTTCCTTCAAACAAATATGTAATTAGCAAATTGCCTTTGCCAATATTTTTACTTGTCATACCATTACCTCTCTATATTCTAAGTTGAATTAAAAAAATCCAAATCAGTTAAAATTTAGCTCTTTCATTCTTTCATGAATTAAAGTAATACCTATGGAATCATAGTTACCATGAATCGTAACTGTTTCGGTAAAGATGTCAAACAATATATCATGTTCCCATTCAACCATGTCATTTTCTACTTCTACAGAAGACGGATATACATATTGGTTTTCTATGTGAATCGGAGCATATCTATATGAATCTTCATCTTTATAAATTAAATAAAGACCATATTTTTCAAAAAGTATTTTTTCTGTTTTTGTTGGATTTTCATTAATATATTTCATCGGCTATTTCCCTCCTTATTACCGTTAATACTGGTTAGAAAAATTTTCCCAATTATCTGTTCTTTCATTCCCACTTTTTAGTGCTTCCAGCGCCGCTTCCACATCCACTTCCTGCGATACCTTGCGCGTCAGTACTTCAATGAGATGCCCGGTTACCTCTGCCTGCGTATGGTTTTCTCTTGCATACGTTACAACTTCCATAGCACTCAGCAAAGACTCGTCCACTGCCGCCAGGAATTTTTCCATCATCTCCCTGTTTTCTTCAAAATTGAATGGACGGAATTCCACATGGTTCTGGAACCGTCTGGACAAAGCGGGATCAAGCAGGTCATACCGGTTTGTGGCAGCAATGACGATCTGCCCGTCTGTCAGATCGTCCAATGCCTGCATAAGAGAAATGGTCGTTCTTGATATTTCCCCATCTGATCCCCCATTTCCTCCTATGCCGCGCTTTAATCCGATACAGTCGATTTCATCAAGCATCAGGACACATTTCTGCCCTTTGGAGAAATCAAACACACGCTGGATATTCTTCGATGTATTCCCCATGTATGAATCGATCAGGAAGGAAAAATTAATGTAGGCATAAGGAATACCAAGGGAATACGCCACATATCTGGCAAACTCCGTTTTCCCAGTGCCGGGCACGCCGTATATGAGGGTGCTGTTTTTGTAGGGAATCCCATACTCCATTAATTTAAGCGTGACCGCCACACCACGTTTAATCTTTTCAAAAAGATCCCACTGGGTTTTCCCAAGGTAGTACCGCTCGGCATGAAAGCTGGACACATCTTCCATACGCATGAGACCGTTGAGATTTGCTGGCAGCTCGATCATATTTGGACCGTTGAGCAGAAGATTTTTACATCTTCTGACTTGGCTCTCATTTTTCTTCGTATTGTCATTGGCACAACAGCAGACCGCGTATTTCTTCGCATCCTGTATTCTGTTTTCTGCAAGTGCCCGCACGCAGGCAAGCATGTTTACATCCATTCCCATGATTTTCTTTTCCTCCCATCCTTTTTTCACATACGAATCTTTCTTTTGAACGAATGCTTGTTTATGTTTTCTAATCAGTTAGAACATGTTATAACCTCCCTTTTTTAAAATTAATTGCGGAGAAAGGAATCGAACATCCGACACCCAGGTCATGAGCCCGGTGAGCCTTCCTCTGCTCTGCTCCGCAAGAAATTACAACACACCTCCAAAAGCCAGATATGTCAACGTAACAACAATTGGGGCGAGGATAAGAGAAATACCAATGCCAATCTCCATTCCTCTGTTTGCTTCGTTATAATCGTGACATCCGGAAATTATAAGAATAACTCCCATGAAAAGGCAAAAAACAATTATTGCTCCAATAATAACAACCATATACAATTCTCCTTTCACTTTGACATTAAATACAGAATATCATCTTCAATCCTTATTGTTCTGTTCAATCAGCTGCTTTATATTGTCGGACAGTTCACGAATACTCTCTGCAACAACCGCAAAGCCTCTGCCGTGGCAATCATTGCAGATAATCGTGACATCCGGAAATGATAAAAATTTAAGTATTTATTTCTTTGCTCTCCTTGAAAGCATTTATTATCTCAAGTACTTCTTCTGTGGTTAATCTTTCTTTGTATGTCAATACATTAGATAAATGTTCAACTAATTTTATATTACAGCTAAGTAATTCTTTGCATTCTTGATAAAAAGTTTTTGATATATCTATAAGTTGATCTTTCAGTTCGTCATCTAATAGTGTTTTGCTCCGTTCTGGATCAATCATAGTAATGTAGCCCTTAATTAATTCCGTCGCATTTTTAAAATCTGAATTAGATCCGAGAAAAGAACCTGGATCATAATGTCCAAATATTAATTCTTCTGCTATTGCTCCTGCGTATTTAATAAGTATCATGCTTTTCACAACTTCTGCATTTACTACGCTATCATATCCCGATACTACATTGGGTTCGCAAAGAGAAGCATTCACAATAATTGTATCTGCATTTTTTAAATAAGACATTACTGCATGACCTGCTTCGTGAACAGTAATCATTTCTCTTATATTCTCATACGTTTTTTCTTTATTTCCTATTTGCGCTTTTCCATACGGCTTTGCATTTACAACGTCTTCCTTAATACTACCAATTAATTTTTTAAATAAATATGTAATTACTACTGCAGTTAATAAATTCGTATATATTATGCTAACTACACATTTAATATTGTCTTTTGTTGGTTTTAATTCATTATCATAAAAGAAAAATAGTAATAAAGATATACCACACGCCAGAATAAAATATTTAACCACTGTCGTAAAAATAGCATATATTTTAGTATACATATCGCAATTATTTTCCTCCTTTTTCTTCCTATTTATGAGGCAAAGAATCCGTATTATCTGGCACCCCTGGTTGCTGCGCATTAACGGAATTATCACCATCCTCAAGTGTATACAAATAATCGAAAAGCTGCTTCCGCAATGCCAGGTCACCTGCTAAAATAGGAGCAAACTCTTTCATGAGTTTTACAAGAAAATCATGAATACGTTTGGCTTTTGCATTTGCTGAAAAAACATCAGCAATATCGTATGCGTGACACTCATTATCTGAATCATGTATACAAGACTTATCACTCAAATAACAGGAAGCACCAAGCATATTTGTAAGGATCAATTCGAAATTTTGACCAACTACAGTATATGTTGTTACATCACCGAATTCATCTGTTTCATTATAATATTTCAAAGAAACACTGTTATCTTCGGGCAGATTATTTATCTTGATAACAGAAGAAAGACCGTGTAATACTGTTAACAAAAGTGAACGTAATTCGTCAAAAACTTCTGGAACGGCAGTGTATTGCTGCAATTCACGATAATCCAGCTCTTTGTCAAAAGATGCATCGGTGAGTCGCTTAACGCAGACACTATCCGGTGTAACAGCTGAGATGTAACAATATTCATGCTCTTTATTTATATAAATTTTAGACAAATCAGGTTTAACCTGAATTGACGTATTAGATACTGCAAGAGCATCCATTTCTTCTGCAAACAATTCTTTAAATGCTGGTGTAAATTTTGGAAAAACAGCAAGCATCTGCTTATATTTAGCAACTGCATCAGAATAACTGGTAAATAAAACGTTTTCAAATGCTTCAACGATTGATGGTCTCCGCTGAGTTTCTATAGTATCTGTGAAATTCAAATGCTCTTGAACACTCTTATAAGTAGAGAATTCATCTTTCAATTCATCACCGGTAATAAAGCATACATAAGTTGCAATTAATCCCTTCGATTTTACATAACAAACAAAATTTCCACGATGCCAGTAATCCACCTGCTCCTTTGAAAGCGCAACATCCTCAATTGTTGAAAAACCAAGGCAAAAACCATGCTCCTTCAACTCAGCAAACAATAAGTTACAATCAACACATAAATTCATAGTGTTACCTCCTTTCGAAATCCCAATCCAGGAAACTGCTGATATGAAATGATTTAATCCATTTTCGCTCTGCTTCGCGGAGAAATGGAATCACATCGTCTACAAATACCACATCTTGCAAGCTAATATCATGATCCTTAAGGTATAAATTATATTTTCCAGTATTTCTTACAACATGCAATGCTAATTCGTTCCATTCTTTAGGTGAAAATATACCAACTTTCGTGACGTAATTTTCGACAATTTCATGCTTATTATAGGATTAGAAGATTGTCTTTTGAAGATGGAAATGGCTTGATTACATCATGGTAAATGATACGGTCTCCTTCCATTTTTCCAGTTATCAGACTTTCATTTTCTCCAATCGATTCAGCCGGCATATAATTATACCAATTATGCTGATGCCATCCACCGTCTTTTGAATCTTCATGGGACATAAAACGAACCTTCATTTCATCAAATATGTAATACATCGACAATACACATGTCGGACGATCTTGTGTCATATTTGTTTGAATTGGGAAAATTAAAGTATTTGTGTTTTCACATAATCCAACCTTGATTTTTAAAAGCATAAGATCCTGCTCGTCCAATTTCATAACGTATGGATATCCTAGTTTACTCACTTTTCTTCCATATTTTCGTGAAATTGTCTGATATCCGGTATTAGGATACCTATGATTTAATTTTTTATCATGAAGCTGCTTCTCGCCTAACGAAAAATCAAACGTCAGATCTTCCGTATTTTTATAGGGGAAATAACAACCAAAGTTAAAAATAACACAACATTCATCCTCTGCAAGCTGTATTTCGTTTTTTAATAAATCTCCATGCATAATATTTTCCTTTCACTAATTGAATAAGTACATCAATAACACTTACGCTTCGATTGGACCGGTATATAAATCTGCGACCCGATATGTAGCTTCTAATTCATCAATATCTATACGAGCCTTCCAGTTATCTACTGTCACATCTTCATCCAGTTCAACCTTCCTTCTACAGGCAAGAAGAAACGGCTTGTTTGCTTAATTCTGGATACAATATGTCTTTTATAGACTGTAAACGGGCATTAATACTCTTTTATATATGCTTCTGCATCTCCCTCTCCAAAGTCTGCAACCAATATATTTAGACCCTTATTTTTCCGAATCCACTCGTCTCTGTACTTTTTAAAATCGTTAGATAATTCCCATCCGTCTTTTGAGCAGTCTCCCATAATAACAAAGGTGTATATGCCGTTTACTACACTTGGCAAAATAGGACTTATCATCTGAGTGTTTACATCGTAATCCGGAAAGTCAAATTCATCTCGCATGATTTTTCCAAAATATTCAACCGCATTTTGTCTTGTGTTGGTAATTCTATCAAAATTGTAATCATTCACAATCGTCAATCTGTTTCTAATAGTTCCCATATTTATCTCCTTTCGTATTAACAACGTTTACAGTTTTAACTTTTCTTCTCATTTCTTATTTGGCACCATATTTTTCACGAAGTTCGTCGAGTCATCATGTCATTTTATTTTCTGTTTCTCCACCGCCACTCGACATTCCTCAATTGTTCCGATTGCGCGATATTACTGGATTTCTTCAATACAACAAGTTGCAGTCAATACATAAATCCATTATGTTACCTTTCGAAATTCCAATCCAAAAAACTGCTGATATGAAATGATTTAATCCCTTTTCGCTCTGCTTCGCGGAGAAATGGAATCGTGTCATCAACAAATACCACATCTTGCAAGCTAATATCATGATCCTTACAGTATTGCAAAATGGTATCTGCTTTCGATTTATCTTCCGACACAAGTAAACGTTCTGTGATACTTGGATAATACTTGTCCAGCCAGAGCTGTTTATCATCCATTTCTTTCTGTACCTAGCAGTGCCCCATTACAATGTTCTGCTTCGCGCCACATGTAGACAATACCATCTGCATATGATAAGATGGTTTTCTCTTGAGAAAAATCCCATCCTCAATTTCTTTTAAACTCATACCGTTATCAGTACCTTCCGGATCTGAAACATGCCCGTTAAACCGGTATCCCGCTAAAGTGCCGTCTATATCCCAGAATATGTATTTATTTCGTAAATTTATCTCCCCCCCACAGGATCAGGGCTGATCAACATTTTTTCCAAATCTGTATTTTGAAAGCAACTAACCAAATTAACAATTTCCATAGGAGAAAATGTTGTAAAACCCATTTTTTCAGCATTTCCGAGATTTTCATAATAGTCATCAACAAGAGCAATCTGACTTTCATGAAGTCCATTAACCTCTGCAATGGTAGTTAATTCAATCATCTTCTGCTCTTGACTGGATACACAATAATTCTCCAATGAATACCCATAGTTTTCTTTGACCCATTCGATTTTTCTTTCCGCGGCTTTACAATCATGTACTCCACTAATCAATCCCATAGGGATATTCTTATAGGCAAGATAATCCATGAATTGCTTTAATTGTAAATTCGGTTTCGAGGTATTCCATAATTCTTTACTTCCAGAATGCACGTTTATCATATATTTCATCAGATGATCGCTTATGCGATGTCCTTGACTATGCACAGCCAATGTATCATCAAAGTCAAACAATACCATTTTTAAATTTTCCAACTTATTCCGTTGACTTCCCATAAAAATTTCCCTCACTCTAATATTTCAAATAACTTTTCTGAACCGGTTTCTATTTTGATGACGCCATTCTCAATGGCTTGCCTGATTTCTTCCCGAATACGATCCCGATCTTCCTTAACAGCTTCCCGTAATTCTTCTTTGGAATAAATCTTCTCACTCATATATGACATTTGTATCTCCTCCTACTTCGCAATTGGTACATTTGTTAAGAATCCCTCGATTTGCTCATGACAATTTTCTCCTTTATCGTTCATTTCTTTAAATACAGGGACATGATCCAGGTTAATCCAGACCACGGCACCCTTTGGATGTTCATATGCAAGCCCTTCCTTTGGTGTAATCGCAGATAAGTGCCATGCATATGGCGTCTTATATCGTTTAATAAGATTTTCCCACGGCACATTCACGCAATGGCGATCCCTGTGTGCTTCCCATTTTCCTTTATCCAAGGCCATTACTTCTTTAATCGTACAAAAACCACGGATTTTCTGTGATCCGCTTTCGAGAAGCGCAATCTCTTCTCCTACATGGGAAGTCCTGCATCCGCGGATCTCCAGAGTCTTTTTCCCGGACATGATTAAATCCAGCCACTTTTTCTTAATGATAAGACCATACATTCTGCTTCACTTCCTTCCGGTTTTAATCACCATATCGTTACAGCCTTCCTCTTTCCTGCCTTTTCTCCTGCCGGACGGTATTCCCGGTTCTGTTTTGACCGTTCAAAACTTTCATGCACGCTTAAGGAGTTTCCTTTGCCATACGCAAATGTATTCCCCGCACCCGTCTGGCGTTTCTGCATGGTTGCACTTGGTTGCCAAACAGCCTGTACCGTTCTGGCAGTTTGTGGAAATGTTTCCACAGTATCAGTTGATTTGGATGATGAGCCATGGGGTTCCCCAAGAAGACGGACATGCTGGTATTCCTTAAACTCTTCTTCCGTAAGTACGGATTTTGCAAGTACCCGGTAAATAAAAGGATGTTCCGTTTTAACCTCAATCTTCCCGTTTAACACAAGTTTTCCAAGCATACGTTTCATTCGTTCAGGGTAACTTTTCATCTCTTCACTTAGTTTTTCATATGATATTTTCTTCCAACTGATATTTTTACCTGTTCCGGCACTTTTCCGGTTATGTTCAAGTATGTATACCATTGCTTCATAATCCTTTATTGTTTCCATCACCATTCCTCCTCTGTTGCCATCTTTATTTCTACCAGGACCAGACATTATTGCCCTCTTCATCAGACAATTCAACACCTCCATCAATTATCTCTGCTTTCCCGCAATTCAATTCAACTGCCATGGAGAAAGAGGTGTCTGAAACCTTCCGCGCAGTTTCTGGGTTTATCTGAAAGATTGTTCCATTATTAGGGAACACATTCAAACAGACTATAAGCATCTTTTTAAGTTCCTCATCACTAACATGGATATTTTCTTTTTTTTTGAAACCATAAGAAAGCATGTTAAGAACATAAGTAAAATATTCATCTGCATTTTTAAATTCCATTTTTTTGACTTCATCTTCTGTAAGTGGAATATAGCAGTAATTCTTGTAAGCAATTATCTCGCTAACGAAATAAAAGCACATCATTACAATAAGATAAATTAACGCAACCGCTAATGCCTCAAAGATAGGAAGAACAATAAATGAGTTTTCTATAAAGTTGGTTTTCTCATGTGTCAACCCTTGCAAAAATTCAGTTGAATGGGCTTCGAGCCACTTTTCAAGTGGCATATTAATAAATGCAATCGCTACATATGCTAAGATAAAAAATAACACTTTGAATGCAATACACTCATCCCATAACACCATTAACAGATTTTTCTTTTTTGATAATTCTTTTTTCTTTAACATGTACTATTTCTCCTATAATCTTATTTTCTATTATTTTCCCTATGGACGAATATGAAACCCGAACGAAAAACGTTCATCGATCTCTTTTCTTATGTTCAAGTATGTATACCATTGCTTCATAATCCTTTATTGTTTCCATCACCATTCCTCCATATTTGATAAAGAATCCGAATGAAGACTGATCAACTTTTACACTGTATATTCTTCTCTTTTGCCATTTCTATTAACACCAGACAATACGACATGTTTATTAATTATCTCTGCTTTTCCGCAATTCAATATAACCGCATCAGAGAAAAGGATGTTATCTGAAACATCGTACGCAGTTTCTTTGTTTATCTGAAAAATTGTTCCATTATCAGGAAACACATTCAGACAGGTTATAAGGATTTTCCTAAGATCATCATCGCTAACCTGGAGATTTTCTTTTTCATTTTTGAAACCATAAGTAAGCTTGTTAAGGACATAGGCAAAATATTCATCTGCATTTTTAAATTTCATTTCTTTGACTTCATCTTCCGTAAGCGGTATGTAGCAATAGTTTCTGAAAGCAATCATCTTGCTGACAGAGTAAAAAAGACCATAGATAATAAAACAAATTAACGCAACCGCTATTGCCTCAAAGATAGGAAGAACAAAAAATGAGTTTTCTATAAATTTGGCTTTCTCATGTGTCAACCCTTGCAAGAAAAAATAATGAGGCGTTTCAGTAGACCGCCATTCAGTTGAATGGGCTTCGAGCCACTTTTCAAATGGCATATTAATAAACCCTAGCACTAAGTATGCTAAGATAAAAAATAACACTCTGAATGCAATGCTATCATCCCATAATAACGTTAACAGATTTTTCTTTTTGGATATTTTTTTCTTTAACATGTACTATTTCTCCTATAATCTGATTTTCTATTATTCCCTACGGACGAATATGGAATCCGAACGAAAAACGTTCATTGATCTCTTTACGGATCATATCCATTACTTTCGGGTCATTTGTGTAGAACATTGGAATCCCGGTACCATCCGGTTTGCATTCAATTCCTGTTTTTCGGATCTTTTCTATAATCTTTTCCTTTTCACTTACCGGAGGGACATACAATGCTGTTTCTTCTGTTTCCGGTTTCTTTTTTGGCATAATCTGTATTCTCCTTTATAATTTAGCTCCTTTATCAGTCAAAATCCTTCCACGTGGTGTTTTCTCTATATATCCCTGCATAATAAGATATGGTTCCAACACTTCTGTGATAGTATCCTCTGCTTCTCCAAGAATACATGAAAGTGTCTGCAAACCCACAGGCTTTTGGGGTGATAAGGAATCAATTAACTGATAATCTTCTTCTGTCAGTCCATTTTCAGATATCCCCGCAAGATTCAAAGCTTCTGTCACTGTAGAATCTTCTACCATGCCGTCATATTTGGCATATGCCATGTCTCTTACACGCGCCACACAGTTATTTGCTATTCTTGGTGTACCACGCGAACGTTTTGCGATATCAAATGCCTGGTCCTGTGTCAGAGAAATCTCATATTTTGCTGCTGTCGCCATCACAATTCGTGCTAGTTCTTCCGGATGGTAATATTCCAATTTTCGGACAATTCCAAAGCGGTCCTGCAGAGGTTTTGAAAGCATACCTGCTCTTGTGGTAGCTCCTATAAGCGTAAATGAAGGAAGTGTAAGCCTTACCTGTTTCCCCTGCCCATCATTACTTCCAATAGTAATCATAATAAAGCCATCTTCCATCGCGGAATATAATGCTTCCTCACATACTGGGTTGATCCGGTGGATTTCATCAATAAAGACAACATCCTTGTCCTGTATGCCTGAAAGTACGGCTGCAATATCTCCAGGTTTTTGAATATTTGGCCCGGATACATATTTCAGGTTCGCATCCATTTCATTCGCAATAATATATGCCATGGTCGTTTTTCCAAGCCCAGGTGGGCCATATAAAAGTATGTGGTCCATGGCAGCATTCCTTGCTTTTGCAGACGCTGCAGCCACCTTAATACTTTCTTTGAGTTTTTCCTGTCCAACGTAGTCATCAAGACTTTTCGGGCGAAGGATATTTTCATCTGGCGTCTTATTTCCACCGGTGTGAACATGGTTTTCTTCCACCAAATCTGTTTTAATTGTTCTCATTTTTTTCATTTCCCTCTTCACTTGCCATATAGCGATCACAAATCAAAAAGAACGATTTTCTTTTGAGTTAACAACATAGCGGGCATATATATCACATTTGTGTGATCTGCCGCACGTCTCACATGTTTTTACCATTTTAATTTTCTCCTTCCATAAACCACTGTGGCACAAGATTTTTAAGTTTTACATATATTGGCATGGGCAGAGATTTATTATTTTCATACTGCATCATAAGATGTTTACTCACACCGATTTTTTTACAAAGTGCCGTTCTTGTAATTCCACACATTTTTCTTTTATCAAGTATGTCAAATGAAATCATTTTAATTTCTTCACTCATTATTTTCTCCCTTCGATAAGTTGATTATATCATATATATACTTTTTTATCAATAAAAATAGTCCGCCGCGGACTCTGGTAAAGTCCACCGCAGACTATCCGAGTAATATCATTATATTAATCAGCATCCTCATCGGACGTCTGTTTTGTAATATCATTGAGCACTTTTTGAAGCTGTGAATATTCGTGGAATCCTTCATCTGTTTCCGTGTTAAGAGATGACGTTGTATCCATCTCATATCTTTTTCCAGTTTCACCTACAACTGTGGTATCACTCGTGTCTTCTGTAGCTGTTTCCGTATTCTTGTGATTTTTAACATTTCCCTTTCCACAGGAACACAACATTGATACACACATTCCAATTATTACTCCAAAGATCAATAATTTCTTGTGCATAAGGAAAGCTCCTTTCTCATTTCTTTGAATTTTCGATTATTTTGTATTTCAAATAAATTATGGATTGTTAAAAGCAATGCGTATACCATAAATCCGCATATGATTCCACCAATGTGGCATATATTATCTGTTTTTATGCCCATGCTGCAAACAAATGTTACCAAGGTATATCGCAGAGCTGCAGATTTCCGTATATCAGATTCATTATCCAGAAAAGCTGTCGCAAGCAACGCCCCAAGAATAGCAAATACTGCTCCAGACGCTCCTATTGTTTCTGTTGCTGCTCCTGCAGCCATTTTTGCAGCTATGGAAAAATAACCGGCACCTATTCCGCCAAGGAAATATACGGCTACAAAACATAAGGAACCTTTCTTATTAATCAGCTGTCGTCCCAGATACAATAAAGCAACCATATTTCCGATCAAATGGCGTATTCCTGCATGAAAAAACATATAGGTGACAAGGTTTTGATATTTCCCTTTTTGTAATGTATCTGCAGCTATCCCGTAATTTTGCCCGGAAAACATAAATTTCAAATAAAGATATACGTTAATGCCTATAATAATGTAAAGGAAGATCATATCTGATTCTGTTACTCTTACATGATTTTTCCTTGATTCTGCTCTCTGCAGCTTTCCCATTTTATTCAAAATGAAAAGTTCTTTTCCAAAGCAGCTTTTGCATCCTCCCTTAATTATCTTTCCATATTCAGGAGAAATCAGAACCGTGTCTTTTAATCTGCATGCCGGTACTTTATCTCCAATGATGATAAAAAGATATTTTGATGCGTGTCTTGCCTCGATGTACTTTTTTGTTTCTTTCTTCAAACACCGGATGTCAGATTTTTTGTATATCCCTGCCACAAACGCGTCAGCAATAACAACAGCTTTGACGCCTGTTTTGGTGGCATGAAACAGGATTTTTATGCCTGGGAATGATTTTTCTGTGCTATATCCAATTTCACCAAAATAAGTTTCAACCATGTTTTTTGTAATCATAACGGGTATCCTCCTATATGAAAAGCATTAATTAGCAGAAGCCGGTACCTGCATTGCAAGTTCTTCCCATCCTGTATCACCCCTGCATAAAAGATATATATGAAGCCCGCATTTCTTTGCGCAGTCTACCAGGTTCTCAATGTCACGGTTATTTCCATCTTGAAAAGCTATCAAAATGCCCTCATTATCATCAGCAGAAGCATACTCCATTATTTTTCGATTTCTTTCAACTGCAGCATTTTTGCTCAATAATTTCATCTCTGTTTTCATTTGACTTATGACATAGCCATTCTCCTTTGCATAATATTCTCCAAGCAGATTGATTCCTTTTGACGTATCACAAATAATTCTTACGTTATCATTATGGGAATCTCTGACCGCCTGTCCTATAATCCGATCACAATTTTCTTTGAGCTTGTCATATGAAAACTTTTTTGGTCCTGCTATGACTACTCTAATTTCACACATGTTACTTTTCCCCTTTCTTTTCCGCAGCAGAAGCATTTTCCATATATAGCTTTACGAGCTGCTCTGCTTTTTGGCTCTCTAACATCCATCTCGCATATTTTTTTACAGCTTTATAAAAATTTGGATACGAAAGCATTAGATCCATATTGTGGTTTTTCCCGCTCTGCTTTGTTCCTATAAGATCACCTATTCCTCTTTGCTTCATATCCTCCTCGGCAATTTTAAATCCATCTGTAGTATTTACCATGGTGAGAAGCCGTTCATTATCTCTTTGATCTGATTTTAGGATACAGTAGGATTTTCCACCGCCTCTTCCTACTCTTCCTCGCAGCTGATGCATTGTGGCAAGACCAAACCTCTCTGCATTATGAATAATAATAAGAGAAGCATTCGGTACATTTACTCCAACCTCAACAACTGTAGTTGAAACAAGAATTTGCACTTTGTTTTCCTCAAAAGCCTTGATGTTTGCCGCTTTTTCTGAGTTATCCTGTTTTCCGAAAAGTTTTCCTGTTTTATAGCCTATGGTTTCAAAATACAACCGGTATCGCTCATATACATCCTGCACAGAATCCATACCACTTGAAGAAGAACCTTCTTCTGCTTCATCTACAAGTGGGCATACAACATAAATTTGTCTGTTTTCCTTTAACTGCTTTTCTGCAAAATCAAAAATCTTCTGTTGGTTGTTATTTATTGCCGTCTGTACCGGTATTCTTCCATCCGGCATGGATTTTATCTCGTAAATGGCTTTGTTTTCTCCATACATAACCGCAGCAATGGATCTTGGAATTGGTGTAGCCGACATGGTAATAATGTGTACTCCTTCATTTCCTTTTTCCATCAGCATATCCCGTTGTTCCGTTCCAAAGCGGTGTTCTTCATCTGTAATAACAAGTCCCAATTTATAAAACATAACATTTTTAGAGATTACACTGTGTGTTCCGATTACAAACAATGCCTCTCCTGCAACAATCTTAGACAATGCCTCTTTCTTTTCTTTTACTTTCATGGATCCGGAAAGAAATACTGCTTTGGATGCAAGATCCGGAAATGATTTACAGAATCCATCATAATGCTGATGAGCCAATATCTCTGTCGGTGCCATGATTGCTGACTGGTACCCATTTTCAGCCATCATTGACATAGACAAAAATGCAACAATTGTTTTTCCGCATCCTACATCCCCCTGAATCAGTGCATCCGTGCGTACCCCGGACTTCATGTTATCCCGGATATGATTTAATGTAACTGCCTGATCTTCCGTTAACTGAAATGGTAATTTATCCAGACGATTTACTGTTTCTTCTACTGTGTCAATTTTAATTCCGTTATGCCCTATTTTATCTGCATCTTCCTGCAACTGCATAGAAAAGAACAGAAGATCATTAAATGCAAGTCGTTTCCGGGCCTGTTGTATTCTTTCAAAATTGGTCGGATAATGAAGTTCCTGCAAAGCTTCTTTATATCCAAATAGTTTTGCTCGGCTTATGACATTCTCTTCAATCGGATCAGACAGATCTTTTATGTAAGTCTTTATCAGTTTTTTCAGCATATCCTCAGATACACCCTTCATTTTTGAATATACCGGTACGATTGTTCCGTGAAACAGTTCCTTATCACTTATCCGATAAGGATTTGTTATACTGTAACCAAATTTTCCATTGGAAATCTTTCCACATACAATTACTTCCTTATGAATCAGTTTACAGATATGTTCCCATATATAAGGAGTTCCAAAATAATAGATTTTTACCATTTGTCCGCTTGTTTCTTCCACTAGATCGATATCAATCTGCTGCGGTCTTCCGTTTCCTTCTTTTTTCCCTGCAGACTGGATGTATCCGGCGATTGCACAATCTTTTCCAACAGCATCAGAAAATGGAACAATTTCACGATAGTCAAGGTACTTCCTTGGTATGCATCTTAAAAGATCATCTACGGTATACACCTTTTTCTTATTGAGTGCCGTAACTGTTCTTTTTGCAACACCTGCTTCTTCCAATAACATACAATCACCATCCTTTCTGTTATTCGTTCAGTTTGAAATGTCCAAGCTCCTGAACAAGACCAGTTGCATTTTTCATTAAATACCTTTAGTAAGCCAAGTGCGGACACTCGTGACTTTAGTCATGAGAGGAGCACACTATAGGCTAAACTATTGCCTTTCTTTCTTCTGTTAAATAACTACTTGGCATGTCCAAAGATCTGATCTTTTTACAGCTTACACTGCCTTTATTTACTTTGGTGCCATCTAAAGTCCTTATGTCGAAAAAACCGCTGCTCCTTCTGCCAAAGATAAAATACTGTTTTCCGTGGTATTTGACTTTTTCAAACAGCCGGAATCCTTTCACCAGGTACGGGGCCTGGTTCCGTTTGCGGATACCGCCTTTTAATATCTTCTGTTTATGGATCTGGCGGTTATGACAGCGCACTTTCTTCTGATAAAAGACCGTACCATCACTCACAGCATCCGGGTGTCCGCTGATACAGCGTGCATTGATGAAGTGGTCCTTCGGCAGGTTGTGATCTATCCTTGTTTTTTTTGTGATATAGCCATATGTCATGTTTACCATGATGCCAAGCGGCTCGTAGGTCTCCTTTACCCTGTTGAAAAAGGCCCACCGCATGATACCCATAAATGCAGCATCGTTAAATTTCATGCCGCGCCTGATGTTTTTCGGCAGGCTTACGGTACCGTTATGATAACCCTTGTGACATGTTTCGCAGAGTGTGATCAGGTTATTCGGTGCGTTTCCTCCGGTCTTACGGCTTTCGATATGATGCACGTTAAGCACCGGATCTTTAGATTTGCCTTTGCAGCACTGGCACTTATGGCCGTCACGGAAGAGTACATACTCACGTACGTTCCAGAAGTCGAGCTGTTCGCCCTGCTGATAGCCAGTACCGGATATATCCGGGTTCTTGATCTTCTGGATATCGAATGATGCAGTTTCCACCGTGATGCTGTTGACTGGCAGAATCTCCGTTGCCTTATGCACAACCGTAAGGTGCGTATCCACCTTCTGCTGTATGGATGGTGCAAGCCACCCGTCTTTACGGATCCGGTTATTAAACCGCGGCTTGCGGTAGCGAGTCTTTCGGCTTCTTCTGGTGCGCCGTGCTTCCCGGCGTGTAGATAAAAGATCCACGATGTCGTTTCTGAGTGTCACATCTGCTTCGTACAGGACTTTCGTTTCTGTAGTGGCAGATACGCCGATATGCCTGCTTCCGGCATCAATGCCGAGGCTTACCGGTTGTGTATAGTCTGTACTGTCGTATAACAGCTGTATGGTAAACGGACAGCGGTGTACTATTTTTGCCTTTTGCTGTTTTAACAGAACACGGACCTTTGCATGGTTCTCTGTCGGCATCAAGGGCTGTCCGGTTTTTGATAACACATAGACCATAGGCCATGCTCCTTTCTGAAATCCTTTCGGATTTAAGTGCTCACACCGAAGTGTGGTTAAAATGCCTTCGCCAATGTTAATGAGAGGTTTATATGGATAAGAGATAAAGATACATCTTTATCTGCCGCACACTGTTCCACCCCAATGAAACTGTTTAATACGTCCCCTTATTGCTGCAGACTAGGCATTACATCTGCAGGTAACTATGTATTCTCTCTTAACGTAGTGCCCGAAGCACTTAGGCTAGTCAATATCGGGCCTGCATATCCACTGTGTAGTGGCTGAAACACAAGCCCGTCACTTTAGTGATGGGTTATTGACCATAATCTCAGAATTTTCATCTAATGTATGCATAAGCGCTGTAAGTTCTTCCACAGACGCATTTCTGATGCCGCGTTTTTATTTTAGTATATTATATCATATATATACACTTTTAACAAGTGAAGCGCAATTTGCATGGATTTTATGCAAAAAAATACCACAGAGAATTCTTCCCTGTGGTATAAATTGAATATATTATTTTGTAAGCCTAAGATATAAACTCTTCAGCTTCCTTTTGGGTGTCAAACCGTCGGTAAACAGCACCTGAAAAATTATCTATCTGTGCCTGACATTCGTGCCATGTCCGATAGATTCCAGGTTTACGTCCCTTCTTGACCGCATAATATTTTGGAGCATAAATTTTTGCCCTTTCTGCACTGGTACGTTTTCCATGTTTATCGGATACCATAGCATCTTTATTGATCCCCATTTCCGTAAGGAAACGGCTTGGAAACATTTTCTTTGGACCATTGGATGAAGTCCAGGTAAAACGCACACCTTTCCTTGCTCTTGTGACGGCCACGTAGAACAGACGTCTTTCTTCCTCGATTTCTTCTGGAGATTCTGCCTTTTTAAATGGCGTCATGCTTTCGTTACAATCAATAAGAAAAACATAATCCCATTCCAGGCCCTTTGCCGAATGGTATGTGGAAAGGCAGATACCTTCCTTATTTTTTCTTTTTTCCTGCAGTTTCTTTCCATATTCCTTTGCAAACGTTGTCCACTCTTCCATTGTTTTAAACTGCTTTGCTTCTTCTTTCAGCAAAGTCAGCAATTCCTCAATTTCTGCCTCTTCTTTGCCGCAGTACGCAGCAAATGACATAGCTCCTGTTTTATAATCCATCACATTATAAAGATATCCTACAAATTGGGACGGATTCATGGTTGAAAGATTATCTATATCATCCACCATGGAAAATATTTTTTCCTTTGCAGAAGTTGGATTCGTACATTTTTCTGCACAGATGAGCATCTGATCCAGATTGTAAATGCAATTTTTGAAAGCCTCACCCTTAAGGTATCGACTTGGACGGTTTAATATCCTCTGAAGATCACCTTTCCATGGATTACCTGCTGACAATCTGTAATATGCCATAAAATCCTGAAATGGAAACTCCATGTGATAATCATGGATTGGCTCCGTAGTATAAAACGGGATTTCATCCTTTATTAAACGTTGTGCATACATCTGATTTTGTTTATTGGTTCTGTACAAAACAGCCATTTCTTCATATGGAACTCCTGTTTCATGCAACTTCTTGAGTTGTTCCACAACAGAATCTTTTTGTTTTACGACATCAGGAAAACAGGTTGTTGTGATGTATCCTTTTCCCTTTTTGTCACCCTTAAACTCTTTATCAAATCGTTTTTTATTGCATGCAATGAGTTTGCCTGCAACCTTAATAATTTCCGGTTCACTGCGGTAATTGGTATCCAAATAAATGATTTTGCAATTCGGAAACTTTTTGGGGAAATCAAGCATGATAGAAGAATCTGCAGCTCGAAAGCCGTATACATTCTGATCGTCATCCCCGACAACTAAAATATTTCCATTTTCTCCTGCAAGTAGATAGAAAATATCTGCCTGGACACGGTTAGTATCCTGGAATTCATCTATCATAATGTACGAATACTTTTTCCGGTATTCTTCAAGCACCATTCCATTATTAAAAAAGATTTCCCTTGCGACAATTAACATATCATCAAAGTCTATCTTTCCAGCTGCTTTCCGGAAATCTTCATAGGCATGATACAGCACACAGAATGTTCTTTTGTCCGTAGCGTCCGGCTCGTATGCTTCTGGTGGAATGCATTTGTTCTTGACAAATGAAATTTCCCTCATAACACCGGAAATGGTTTCTTCCATTTCTGCTGCAGTTACTCTTCCATGAAGCTGTCCAGCGAGAAATGCCCACTTTTCTGATTCGAGCAGAATATCCTTTTTTGTATACCCTGCTACTGACTGCAGCATACGATAACATATGGAATGTATTGTGCCAAAAGTAATACCATCCTTGCCATATGTTTTTTCATATTTCTGTTGCATATGCGTCGCAGCCTGTTTTGTGAACGTTATCACCAATAATTTAGACGGGTTTACTCCCGAATCAACAAGAGCTTTTGCTCTTGCAATCATGGTTGTTGTTTTTCCAGATCCCGGACATGCAACAACAAGTACGGGTCCTTCTTTTGCAGCGACCATTTGCCGTTGCTTTTCATTTAGTTCCATAATTATTTTCTCCTTCACACAATAATTTTAAAAAAGGGCCGATAAAAATCAGCCCTAAGTTCTTATCCGGCAAGAAGAATAGATTCAACAAATATTGTTTCTGGCATCTCTTTTCCACTGTTTAAGATAGCAGTTTCAAGAGGAACCCAAAATTTATCAATAATGTATTTCCGGATATTGTCCAAAAGAGCATGGATTTTTTCAAAGCTAAATGAAAAGATTGCCTGTAGCAATTCCTTCCCTTTTCCCCTGATTATTTCCATTCCCTTTTTTAACATTTCAATGCCTTCCGGTGTATTTGGTACGTAAAGCGCACCAAATACATAACAAAAAGCATATAGACCCGCATTTTTGCGGATCTCATTGTAAAGCTGCTCATAGGCAGCGGCATACCTTCCTGTCCCTGTACGATCAGCAGGCTTTATTTTTTCGGTATTTATCTGCAGCTTTGATAGCTGTTCCTCGTACTGCTGCACGAGAGTCTTTTTTTCTTCTGCCATGAGCTTTCTCCTTTCCGCTACTAAATGCATCCGTGCCTTTAACCACAATGACTATGGCTAAAACCATTCCAATGGTATACACTGACCGGTCATCTGCTGTATACATCATTGGAAGTTTCTGTTTCAAAAAAGCAAAGATATATGCAATCCCTGCTACGCGGATTAATAAATCTGCGATTTTATTTTTTGTGTTCATTTGCCACGCCTCCCTTTTTAATTCCAGTCTGCATATGACTGTTCATCATCAGAATATTCTGATTTAACATCAGCATCTGTTTGAATGCCGAATTTTTCCAGTATATCATCCATTTCATATCCTGGCATACCAATACACCTCCTTTTGTGTATAAAAAAAGAGCCAACAAAGGCTCTAAATTAAAAAATAGTCCTTGAACTATAAATTCATGGACTATTTTTAGTTACTTAATTTATTTTTTACTTGACACATTTATTATAGCATATTTAATTCATTTGTAAAGTATCATACTTATTGGTAGTATAATCGGTTGTTTTTCAAATTAAATGCAAAAAGTGTTTGCATTTAGTCTGAGAATCTAGGCATCTGTATCATCGTCTTTCTTATATGTTGTGCACTCAGAAGATAATATTCTTCCCATTTCCGTATTCTGAGCAGTATGTTTGGGCAGTTTTACATATCTTACACATACTATTAACATTGAGAATGATATAAACCAACCTAGTCCCGAAATAAGAGTACATATGATTCCCCAATACCTAAAATCGCTCAATGCATACAAAAACAGAAGTAAAAACGAATTGTTTAATACTACTAAAAAAAACGATTTTATATATCTTTTCATTCTTGACATTCCTTTCCATTAGTGAACTACTTATTGTCTTAAGCCAATGGGCTTCCTGCTTCATCGACCTCGTAACCTACTATCTCCACAGGCGTTAATTTGGGCAGTCCCTGCCCTATATATTTCTTTATGCTATTTGCCTTAATCCTTCTGTCAGTATATTTTTCGCGGCATTGATATCCCTGTCATGTTCTGCTCCGCATTTCGGACATATCCATGTCCTCACTGACAAATCTTTTGTATCTGGATTCTGATACCCGCAAACAGAACATAATTGACTACTAGCATAAAATGTATCTATTTTGATGTATTTCCTGCCATTCCATTTTGCCTTTTCTCTAGTTCCTTTCTTTTTTAGACATCGTACATACATCTACATACGATTCAGGCTTTCCCTCAATTATGCCATTTCCTGGATATGCATACATACAGGATGTGCACCATCCTCCCATGGTACATGTCTCGATTGCCTCTCCGCAAGTTTTATATTTTCCACTTAAATCTTTAAATTTTGCCATTCTGTAATCCTCTCTTTCCAATTCCTTCTTATTTTCTGCATTCCTTTAGTTTTTTCAGATAGTCTTTCAATGTTTCTGCCTGTTCATCGAAATATTTATTTTTCCCCATCTGGATAAATGGAGTAATTGCCAGCTTTTCCATAAATCTTCTGGTTCCATCTCTTACCGGTTCCTCTTTCAGCAGATCTGCAAGCTTTGCTTCCCGCGTTCCTTTTAATAACTTAATTCAGCTTAATGTTCTAAAATTTTGGATGTGCGATACCTTAAACAGACAAGTTCTGCATATATTAGTTTCGCTATCCGTCAAAAAATAGAGATTTTTCGGGATATAAAGATTGGGGTCGTTCTCAAAATCTTTTTCTCCTGTTGAGCAAAATCATTTTATAATATATGTTATAGTTTATTTTTTATCATCATCAGTATATTCGATTATATCTCCTGGCTGCACTTTAAGCAAACAGCAAAGACTGTCGAATGACTTTAACCTTAGCATGCCACCATGTCTGAACCTTTGGATCGTGCTTTCAGTGAACAGTTTTTCTTTTCTGAGCCGGCTTGTGTGATATCCGGCATTGATAGCATATTTAATTCATTTGTAAAGTATCATACTTATTGGTAGTATAATCCCATGAAAGCACTTTATCCCCATGATTCATGGTTAGAGTTGTTTTGCCATCCTCCTCAGTTATCTCATATTCCGATAGATTTTCCGGCAACTGTTGATCCAGCAGCTGTAATTTGCCAAGCAAAACAAGATTCTTCATTTCTCCGTAATATTCTAAATCCTTACCTGCAAAACCCTCGTAGCATTTAATCGCACAGCCTTCGTATTCTGCACATCTTTGTTCTAAAATGGTTTTAAATCTCCGGAAGTTTTTCATTGGATCAGTCTTATCTTTTTCATTGTTTCCGGAATATGACTCGATCAGCAGCTCATTTTTCGCATATACGGAAATTACTGCTTGACCAAGATCAAATTGCTGCCGGATATATGCCACAACCTTTTCTGCAATATCCACATATGTCTGCATCATAGCATCCATTTCAAGCTTTGCATTCATGGAGTCTGAAATATACGGACTCCAATCCAGTTCATCTTCTGTAAAATCAAGTTCTGGATGTGCCTTTTCCAGATAAGCTCTTTGTTTCACTTCAAGGTTTCCAATCTCCATCCAAATGATATCTTGTCCCTTTTCTCCAAAGCAGTTCGGTTTGTCGAAGCAACTTGATTCCGCCTGGTCAGCCTCTTTGAGATGAATATCAAAACTGTTCTCTGGATGGGTTCTATCTCCCCAGTCGTTATAATCATTCTTTTTGGTGATTTCCCATGTTACATTCTTATATAAGAGGCACTTTCTTAAAGCCTCCGTTTCGCGGATGAAATTTTCTGTAATTCTTACTCCCATTTGTCCTTCCCTTCTGCCACTGCCATAGCGGCTATGTAGTGTATTTGCGCATTAGTGCCACATCATATGTTATCATCAACATATTCGATTATATCTCCTGGCTGCACTTTAAGCAAACAGCAAAGACTGTCCAATGACTTTAAACTTAGCACACCACCATGCCTGAACCTTTGGATCGTGCTCTCGGTGAACAGTTTTTCCTTTCTGAGTCGGCTTGTGTTATACCCGGCATTGGCGAGTTCTTCTAAAATATTTATTTTATATTTAATCATATTTTCCTCATATTTTATTGATGTTTTATATTTTACATAAATTTTGATTCTTCATAAATATAAAGACGAAGCAAAGTCTCTTTTTCGTTAGAGGACATATCGTTTAGCATTTCTTCGATAGTATCCTTTGACATAATTTCAAAGTCATCCTTTATTTTAACCATTTCATCTTTATCAATAATTGTCATTTCATGCTGATCAAGGTTAATCCATCTGTCAGCAATTGTCTCTAACAGATCTGTAGTAAAAGGAACTATCCAGGCTCCGGAAACTTTGGCAATATACGTATCTGCTGCCTTTCGTAATTCACTTTCTTCCGGTATAACCCCTTCCATCTGAAAAAATTTATACTACGTGTAATAATTTTTCAGTTCGTCATCAGTTGAATTTTCAAAATAGTCAAATTTTGCTATATTACAGCCTTTCTTCGATCACTCATTATATTCTTCTTTCGTCTTTTCAGACAGTTTTTCAATTTCAATATCCCACAATGGATGATTAACACAATTTCCCTGGACAACATGTTCAACACCGTACATTTCAATTATATCTACTTTTTATTTTCGAAGTCGCAGCACAAATCTAATGCTTTTTCTTTTGCATCCGACTCATTCGTTGTATCATCCAATTCAACGGTTACATAGCCAACAATAGGTACTGTCACACTGTAAATCTTTTAACCCCCTTTCAATTATTCAAATAAATACCAATGTTTTTCTCCTGTAAGACAATTATAGTCATTCCACATATCACAGCTTACACTGTTCTGATGAAATCCTACAGCAATACAATCTTCGTCACTTTCTAATTTCTCAAGTATTACACGCTGTTTATCGAGAGATAAAGGAAATCGCTCTGATGCCGAAAATTCTTTACAAAACTTTTTATAGGCATCTACCACTTGATTAATGTCATCTTTCTTTATCAATACATAATCAAAAGTCGATCCTAATACAATTTTTTCGGTGTCAGTTAATCTGCTATCCCGAAACAAATTCCATGTTTCCTGCTCTTTCTTGGGATCGATATTATTAAAATCTCGGTTTAAATATTTGTTAGTTAATAAATTCCAGATGGAATAAGAACCTTGTGAGGCATTTTGTACTCTTCCTCCAGAATGTGGCTTCCCATTTTTATCAAATTTAATAATTTCCGTATAACTCATAATTTTCCCTCCACTATTTTATTCATAATTCTCATTCTCGGACTCATTTAACCTACTTGTGCTCTATTCATAATACTGATATATATACCCACTTTATCAATCTTGTTTTTCTGTCTGCTTCCCAGTTCATGTTATATTTCCACAATCACATTAACACACGGGAACTGATAGGAATAATCCCTGTTCCCCCCGAAATCATGGTCTGATATCCTTATTGTAAGGCTGCTGTCTTCGTAATCTTTCCTCTCATATCCGGAATATGTTTCCGACACTATAATGCCCTGTAAAGGTTCAAGAACGGAGAGAAATCGATCTACGGAATCCTTCCGGACAGGAATACCTGTATTCAGATATACCGAACAGCTGCTCCTGGAAAAAGAAACCGTGTAAACAATGTCATCCGGAAAATTATGAATGGCATTTGCATACGCAGAAGATATTTCCCCGATTCTTTCCATCTTACGAGAATAACTTTCATAGGTGTCTTTCATATCCATATCAATGATTCCGCAGATGAAACTGTAATGATTCTGGTATGTTTCGTAATCCATGTTCCAGTCTGAATCAATATCATCCCTGATGTCTCCATAATCACTGCTGTGTACTTCATCAAGAATGTCTCGGAGGCGGGATTTGAATGCATCACTCCAATATTTTTCTGTCTCCATTCCCTTACGGGAACAGATCTGTCCAGCAAAAAAATCCTCTGTTAACTGGTCTTTTTTATAACATTTAATAGGTACTGTTTGTCTTCCGGTTATTTTCATAAAACTTTCACCTTCCATTTTTTTATTACCCACATTCCTTTGATTTTTTAAATTATTCCGGAATCTGGTATCTTACATTATAAAGGTCGAATACTCCACTTCCGTCATTGTATATTCCTCGGAAATACCCGTCAATCTGTGTCCAGCGTACTGGTGCTGTTTCAGCAAACAGTTTCAAAGTATCTGCAGACGCCTCGACAAGTCCATCTTTTCCATACACACTTGCTTTCATCCTGCATAAACATATCTTATCCGATGTAATATCAATATTTTTCTCGAAAAGTTTAGGTATAAATACACGCAATATATTTTCCGGGGCAATTCTTTTTGCAATATATTCCCTGTATTTTCCAAAATGGCAGTCCTGCAATGACATTTTTGATGGTTCGGCATCCGCGGTACATTCTACCAGTGCAGCGCCATATTCAGGGAATGAGGGAATTTCCTGCAGGATTCCTTCATTTACCGGCCGGAATAAATATACGACATCTGTCCGGTTGTCTGCACGGTTGTTATCCTGCCAATTATTATTGCCGGATTCATCCATACTGAGCAATCCGTTTTCCAGTATTGATGGTAAATCGTAAATATCTACATTTTTATAAAATATTCCATCCACTAGTCAATACCTGCCTCTTCTTTAATCTTTTCTCTGAAATCTTTCAGGTATTTTTTCAGTTCTTCCGCTTCTTCATCGGAAATGTTCACTTTTTCCCCATCTGGATAAATGGAATAACTGCCGGATTTTCCATAAATCTTCTGGTTCCATCTCTTACCTTTTATGAGATCCGGTTCCTCTTTCAGCAGATCTGCAAGCTTTGCTTCCCGTTCCTTCTGCTTCTGCAGTTCTTTCCCGTGCTGCTTTTTAAAGAGAATCTGAGCCGCAAGCATTTCTTCAAACCTGCTCTTCTGCTTTAGTTTCTCTTTTTCTTCCATTGTGGCTTCCCTTGCACCAATGGAGAAGGCTTTTCCCTTCTCTTCTTCCAGACATTTATACGGAACAATTTTGACCCATCCCATTTCTGGTCTTGTCGTAGAAAGAATCTGAGTATCATCCAGAACCGTCCATCTGTACCCCAGTGCTTTGATTTCTTCCTTGTGCGGCTTCGTGTCTCCGCGAAAAGACAGCCGAACCTGGATTTCACCTTTCCCTGAAAGTTCATATTCTATAGTGTTGCATAATACAAGCCCCATTTTTTCATTCTCTTCCTGCTTTTGTTTTTTATAACATTCCGGGCAAAGACCGTATTCCTCATAGTATTTGATCTTGCGTTCGCGTTCCTCTGTTTTCCCGTACAACTGAACGGTTCCTGTATGACCGCAGGAATATGTTACTTCATATTTCATAGCCGTCCTCCTCTATAACTTATATGTTTATTTTACACCTTAAAGGGTGTAAAGTCAATCACATTTTTACATCTTTTAAGGTGTAAATTGTTTGACTTCACCAACAGAATGTCATATAATGTATATATGACATAAAGACGTATCGTTATATTACGCATGAAAGAAAGGAGACGGGAAATGGAAGTAAAGGTTTATTACCAGAACACACCCCTTGCCACATATTCAGGAGACACAACAGGAAAAATCATGGACCAGATCGGAGAACATCTGCATAGTTTACTCTCTCAAACAGGGAAGCAACTGGGAAATGCAGCCGGATACATTCTGGAAGATGTATATGCAGAGTCTGATCCGGAAAAAGAAGATACTGCATGGCTTCATGTCCTTCTGCAAGGAAGCGATGAGCTGATCAACTATGATGCAACAGATGATGAGCACAGGGAAGAAATTTCTTTAAAAATTTGTGGATTATCCAAAGAAGCTCTTCCGGAAAGATACCATTACGAATTTGGAAAAGATATTTTTGATCCATTTGATAAAAAATGGCTTGATAATCCTGCCGTATCCGTTGGAATCCTGACTTACATGCTTGATCAGCTAGTTATCGATGAAAGCAGGCGGACCGGAAAAGAATATCCTCTTCCATCGCAAATTACCGACCGAAAGTATCCAAATTTAAAGACTGTGGATTTAAAAATTTACCTTGCCCAGCTGATGTTTTATTTCAGCCAGAGTCGCGTAAAACAAATGGAAAAGAACAAAAAGATATTTCAGAGAATTGATGAACTGCTTGCTGCACTTGCCGGGAAAAATATTTCTGCTGCCGATGATGCAAATGTCATATTATATTATTACAAAACAAAAGGTTATTTTGAAAAATTTAACAAAATTACAGCACTGAAAAAATTCCGGGAAGAATCCGGAAAGACACAATCTGAAGTAGCACAGGCAGTAGGTATCAGCCTTCGCCAATACCAGAGGTATGAAGCTACTGATTCTTCCCTTCCTTGCGCCAAGAAAGCAGTGATAGAAAAAATTGCTGAGACAGTCGGCGTTACTGCTGATGATATTATTTTCCGTGATCTTATTGTTTTGGTATGATAAAAATGCTTATTATACGAAAACAACGCCTACCTTGTTAATCGCAGGGTAGGCATTATTTTTTTGATAGATCAAACTCAAAAAATGATTTCCTAGTCCTTTTTTTAGTACATCATAGATAAGTCGCTTGGAAGTCTCAGGTCTCCTCTTGGGGATAATGCAACAGATCCAATTTTCACTCCATCCGGGATACAGGAACGCTTGAATTGCTGCGTCCGGAACCGGTTGTAAAAAGTATCAAGGGTAGCTTTGATTTCATCCACACTGATTTGTGGGAATGCAATCTCGGCAAGTTTCTGGATTTTGATTTTCCCAAATCCATTCCGGAGAAAATGGTACAAAAAGAAATCATGCAGGTCGTATTTTCCGATGGATTTCTCTGTTTTCTGTTGGATATTCCCATCTTTATCCGTTGGGAGTAATTCAGGGGAAATAGGGAGGTTAAACACATCATTTAATATTTTTGATTCAGTGGAATCAGCATAAAATTTGACGATCCACTTTACAAGGGTTTTCGGTACCCCTATATTGATGGCGTAATTGCTCATGTGATCCCCATTGTATGTACACCAGCCAAGAGCCAGTTCGGACATATCCCCGGTACCGATCACAAGCGCGTTAATCATATTTGAGTAATCAAACAGAATCTGCGTGCGTTCACGGGCCTGAATGTTCTCGTATGCAACATCATACACGTCGTCCTTGTGTCCGATGTTCTTCATATGGGTTAAGCAGCTCTTTTTAATATCAATTTCCTGAAATGATACACGGAATTCTTTTGCAAGTTTTTCAGAAATTTTCCTGGTCTTTTCCGATGTCCCAAATCCCGGCATGGAGATGCAGTGAATATTTTTTCTATTAATTTTCAAGAAATCAAAGGCTTTGCAGCACACGATGAGAGCAAGTGTGCTGTCGAGGCCACCGGATAAGCCAAGAACAACGTTTGTTATCTTTGTTGCCTTTAATCGTTGAATCAGTCCCTTTGCCTGCATCTGAAGGATTTCTTCGCATCGTTCGCTTCTTGCAGTTTCATCAGAGGGAACAAACGGATATGCTTCTACTGTTTCTGGTAGGATTTTTGGCCAGCCGGAAGTGAAAATTCGTGTTTCTGTTACATCCGGAATATCCGCCCATACATCGCTGTTGAATTTTCTACGATCGTTGATGCATTTTTCAATATCAACAACACCGGTGATCATTTCCTCTGCTTCCATGGAATTTCTTGTTTCTTTCAGAATCTTTCCATTCTCTGCGATCATGCAGTGTCCTGAAAAGACAAGATCAGTGGAACTTTCCCCTGCCCCGCAGGATGCATAGATGTACGCACATCGGCAGCGCCCGGACTGCATCCCTACAAGATTTCTTCTGTACTGGCGCTTGCCAATCACATCATTGCTTGCTGATGGATTGACAATTACAGTGGCTCCTGCTCTGCTCAATAATCCACTTGGTGGACTGTCAACCCACAGATCTTCACAGATCTCGGTTCCGATAACAATGCCGTCATCCCCACGGAGGAGAAGTTTCTCAGAAAATGGGACAATGCTTCCACAAAAACTGATGGTATCTGTTTTACGGCAAGTGGATGATACAAACCATCTTTTTTCATAGAATTCTCCGTAATTTGGAATGTATGTCTTTGGTACAACACCAATGATTGATCCACCCTGCACATATACGGCACAGTTGTACAATTTGCCATGTTCTTCAACCGGCATTCCAACGCATACCAGTATAGATTTCTTTGCTGTGGCTGCTTTTACATCGCGGAAAGCATATTCTGCCTGCTTGATAAAGTCATTTCTTAGAAACATATCTGCGCAGGTGTATCCTGTAATACTTAATTCCGGGAATACAATAAGCTGTACATGCTCTTCCTCTGCCTTATTGATATATTCAATAATCTTTTTTGCATTTTTGAACACATTCCCTACTTCTACAGAAAATGTTACTGCAGCTGTTTTGTAAAATCCATATCCGTGTTCCGGTTTTCGATCCATATGTTATCCCTCCTGTTCATTATTCATACGCCAGTCGATGCATCGTTTCAGATAGTGCACATAATCCGGGTTCTTACACATTCCCTTGCCCGGAGTATCGGAAATCTTTGCGACATCCATACCGTTGCACAGCGTGGTTTTCATGACGATATTCAGTGCCGGTACCTCCGTATCATTCGAGATATAGGTGCCGATTCCAAAAGCCACCTTTGTGCGGTTTCGGAAATGTTCGTACAGTTCGTGTGCCCGTGCAAAATCAAGAGAATCACTGAACAATAAAGTTTTATTTGCCGGATCGATTCCCAGTTTCCGGTAGTGTGCGATCATTTTTTCGCCCCACTGCACCGGATCTCCGCTGTCATGACGCACGCCGGAGAATAACGTTGCATAGGTCAGCTGGAAATCCCGCAGGAAACAGTCGGCCGTAATCGCATCGGTCAGTGCAATACCGTTTAGCACGCCATACTCGCGTACCCAGGCATCAAGCGCGTACCAGTTGGAGTATGCCGGGTTATGTTTGTGATTTCCCTGTCCGACACACATGATCCACTCATGTGCCATGGTTCCGACCGGTGTCAGATTGTATTTTTTTGCCAGATAGACGTTGGACGTTCCGACAAATTCTGACCCGTGAAATTCTGCTTCTTTCAGCTTGCGGACAGCAAGCTCCTGTGCCTCTGCGGAAAGACGGCGGCGCAGTCCGAATTCACTGAACGAACCGATCTCGTATCTGCCGCTGGCATCTTTGATCTTCCGTTCCAGACGTTCCCGGAAACTGGCATAAAGCCTGTCATAATCGTACGCCATACGGAAATACACTTCGTTGACAATCGCCAGTGTCGGGATCTCATACAAGGACGTATTCAGCCAGGTACCGAATGTCTCGATGGAAAGTCCGCATTCCGCCTCATCCGAAATCTTAAAATCCTCATAGCGCGGCTGCCACAGGCGCAGGAAATCAATATAGCTTCCCTTGATCCATGTAATGCTTTTCAGGTACGCCAATTCTTCTTCCGTAAAACGCAGGCTGCAGTATGTCTTAATCTGCTCTTTGATCTCCTGCACCATTTTCGGTGTAAAATACACATCTTTGTTCCGGCACTTAAACGTCCATGTCGTTTTGTAATCGGAAAACTGGTGGTAAATTGCCTGCCCCATACTGAATTTGTACATATCGGTTTCTAATAAACTGTTAATAATCTGATTTAATACCATATTATTCTCCCTCCCTTTCCTAAATAATATCAATCTGACAGGTTTTCATAGCCTCGATTGCAGTCTGATGTGACTGTGGTGTTACACAGGCACATGCTTTTTCGATGATGCACACCTTTGCTTCCGGAATAAAAGCTTTTGCGATCATAGCGTTGCTGATCACGCAGATGCCTGTGCATACCCCACAGAAATCAACCTCAACTGGTTCTTCACTTTCGTTAGAATATCTCTCTAATAACTCTCCAAGTTCAACACTTCCGAAAGTAGGTTTACAAACGACCTCTATATGTTTTCCATCGGCTGCGCAAAACACTTCATCAACAATGTTCCATCCATCTGACCCTTCAATACAGTGTGGGACAGGAAGTTTTTGTCCTTCCTGCGTCTGCAGGTAATTATTTTGATGTGTGTCTTTCGTAAAAATAATGTGATCATAGGTATCATTTTTGATTGCAGAAATTACATTTGGAATTACAGCTGCGCACTCTTTATTTCCAAGTGGACCGGTTGTAAAATCATACTGCATGTCAACAACTACTAATATCTTCATGAAAATTCCCCCTTTGCGGATTTAAGGTAAAATATAGTCAGGTTTATTTGAATTTTGTAACATAAAGCGAATGTAATCAAGTTCTTCAAGAACCGGCGGATCCAACATTTCTTTCAGATACTCTTCATTATGGGATAAAATAGTATCACGTATCTTTGTTCCGGAAACATCACGTACCCGGACAGAAGATCTTACGGTAACACGTTTGCTGATATCCGGATTGAACCATCTTTTTACGGTCTCTGGATCATCGTTGTAATAAAAAGCAAATTCTTTCTGCTGAATTGCATTGACGATATTGTAATACAGGAAGTTTCCCCATTCCTGCGCATACTGGTAAGCATTCTCCATACTCCAGTCACACAAGGGAAGAAGCTGGACTTTTGGCTGTGTCAGGTTATGCCATTCAAGAACGTGTGTAATCATGCGTGTACGGTCAGTAATCAGCAGTGGGTTTCTTTCTGTGTTACATTTGTTTGCACTTCCTATTACAATCAGGCATCTTTCATTTTCTTTTAATATCTGGTTGACAACGTCCATGTGTCCTCTGTGAAAAGGCTGTGCTCTTGTCAGCATAACTCCTGTAACCATTTTTAATTTCCCCCTGCATGCCGGTATAATTGTGCTGGTTTAATACTTGTAATCGGTTTTTCAGTTTCTCCAGGCAGTTTTTCAACCTTTGGAGCTATTTTCCTCCGAAAGTTTTTCTTTTCCATGCTTCTCCCGGAAATAACCTCAAAGATTTTTTGTAAATCCGGGAGGGTGAATTTTGACGGTACAAGGTTAAACGCAATGTCCGTGTACTGAAGTTTATTACGCATTCGTTCAAGACTTTCCAATACAATCTGATCATGGTCAAAAGCTAAAGATTCTCCGCTTTTTAAGGCAGGAACATAATTTTTTATTTCCAAAATTCCATTATGGAAAATCTTTGAATCCAGCTTATAGGAAATAGAAATATTTCGATCTTCATTAGAAAGGATCAGAGAATCTTCTGTAAATTGTACATCAAACCACGCTGCATCTTTTGCATCATCTCCGGCATGCTCTTTCTGGACGTTTCCATATGGAAGCAATGCAGTATACACAATGTCAATTACTCTCATTCTCGGATCTCTGTCCGGCTGTGTCATAGTGTATAGCTGTTCAAGGTAGACGTCTGATAAATTTGTTTCCTCTTTTAATTCCCGACAGGCAGCTTCATAAGCTGATTCTTTCATACCAATGAATCCTCCAGGAAGTGCCCAGCAATCAATATACGGATGATTTTTGCGCCGGATCAAAAGAAGCTGCAAACTTGAAAGATCCTTTTTTAACCGATATACCACCATATCTACAGTTACGGATGGTCGGTCATAGTCACCTGGTTTGTATGCCTGTAAAAATTCTTCTTCAGTTAATCCGTTCTTATCTCTTTTAATCATTTTACATTATCTCCTATTTATAGTGTCATTGTGCCACCGTAATTATGTTTTAATTATAGTGTTATTGTGCCACTATGTCAAGAGAAAAATATAATTTTTAAAAAACTTATTTAACTGACTTTATGATCAAAAAAGGACCCGGTTTCCGGGTCCTTTGAACTAATACTATACTACACTGCTTCATCCATTCCAATCAGGAATGCATTTTCGTTATTCTGATATTTTGCATGGCTTTTAAGCCCCTGTACGATATCTCCCTTTCCTGCTGATGGTTCCAGAACCGTCTTAACATAGTTAAGATTAACTCCGTCCAGCATTTTGTTGACAAGTTCCTCCGGTGTTGGATAAAATTCTTTGTAATCATTCATATCTTTTTCCTCTCTTTTTTTCCACTTTCTGTGGATGCTAAAAGAGGCTCCCATCCGGGAACCTCAATTGATAGTTCCCGGTGCATCGGGTAATACGACTAAATCATCGTTTTATTGCCATATCTATAAGAGCATCAATTTCGTCATATGGCAAATCAATATCTATCCAATCATAATCTGTTACTGTTCCATCAACTTCTTGATATGGCGAAATTTCCACACTTGCCTTACAAGCATCAAAACAATTCATAGGACATTCAATACTAATTGTCATTCCCTTCGCTTCTGGATATTTCTTTCCAACTAATTCTCTTAATAGCAAAGTGTCAGCTACAAAATAAAATGTTGTAGTTTCATGATCCTCACTATCATATCTTTCTTCAAATTTAATTCTATGGTCTATTGTAGTCATATTATTTTCCTCCATTCTCTTATTTTGAATCAGAGGCTCCCATTCACCGGGAACCTCTATTTATAGCTCCCGGTGCGCCGGGGTGTTAACATTTAAAGTTATTACATCTTTATAATTTTTTCTTCTGCAAACGTTTTGAATTTTCGCAAAAGATACCCATTTGGGATCTCCTGCCAATCTTGTTTGGTTCCTACATACATCCTGTATTGGTTATGTGTCATATCGTATTCAAGAATTTTCTGACCGTTTTCGCTATAAAGCGATCCGGATCCGTCTTCAAATGATCTCCACGTATAACCAGACAGTAATTTGGAATCCACAATTTCATTTTTAAAATCATGGTCTTCATCCGCTTCATGGGCCAGTTCTTGATATGTCCGTACAGACTTCACTACAGTCACTGATATAATTTTCGGATGATTCAAGTTATTTTCGCTGCAAAAATCATCAAATAATATGGAAAGCTCTGATTGTCCACTCTTGGACAAAACATTTTTCGCATTAAATGATGTTTCGTCCCTTCTCTTTTCATCATCCAGAAAATCAATATCCACTTCCTGCCATAAGTCAACTGCACTTATCTCGCACTCTGTCTGAAATTCATGGTTTTTGAAAAATTCCTTTATAAAATTCATTTGTTTTTACCCTCTTTCTTAAATATCAGTATTTGTTTTCTACCTTTTTGATCCATTAGTAATGGTTTAACCTCGATTACATCCAATACCATTGATAAACTATTTTGTTTTCCATACCACCTTAATATCAAGAAACCACCTGGTTCTAACACTCTCATACATTCGTTAAAGCCATCTTTTAAATAAGTTAACTTATTTGCAGATTTCCCGTGTTTTTTCCAATGCCTGGTCTCTGTATCTGTAAGATGAGCCAAATCAAAGACAACAACATGAAAGAAATTATCTTTGTAAGGCATATTGCAAAAATCCATATGTGTATCTGGTTTTACTGTAAGTAAACCATTACATGAGGACTTTTTCTTTTTTAAATTAACAAAAACGTCTATTATAATAATTGCTAACATAACCGCAAAAAGTACAATAATTTCCATACTTTTGCCGCTATTTTTTATAGCTTCTAGTTTCAATGTGTTCATATGCGAACTCCTTTCATGCATACAGACGAAGGAACTTGTCAATGGTTTTCTGAACATTTTCCTCGGTGACTATTTCGCGTGCTTCGCAACCGTGACTTGCAGTGCTTTCGAAAATCATCTCTGCAAGTATTTGTTGGTCATCCGGATCTGTATATTCTGATTTAAAGTTTTCAACTGATCCGTAGTAAGATTCAACGATAGATGTGCAAGCTGCATCGTACATACCGTCAGAATCCATCCAGTTTGCAAGAATGATGGTATTCATATAGACGATGTAACTATCGTCTGGCATTTTGCTGCTTTGTACCAATCTGTAAACACCGTCTCTAAGCTTCTTAATATACTGGTTATCATCAGATTTTCCCCATCCAAGCTCTTCAATGAGTTCCTCGTATGAATCATTTACTGCCCCTTGTATGAAATTCCATTCATAGTCCAGGCTATCATTAAGTTGATCCATTTTACCCATATTTTGGAGTGTCTTGTTAAGTAAATCTTCGGTAAGCTCATGGCCGGAGTTCTCAATTTCTCCTCTCACATCAGCTTTTGTCCAGATTTTTGCAGCGATTACTTCTGTTCTCATTCTGGATGAATGGCAAAACATATCGTTAGGAACGATTGCCTTGATTGCTTCCATAATTTTCTTCTTCTGTTCCTCTGTTATTTTCTTTTCGATTGTTATAATTGTCATATCGTTTGCTCCTTTTCTAAAATTTTTCAAATTCTTTTAATGCTTATTACAAAACATAATCCAACACATATGTTCCACAGACATTTTGATAGAATCTGCTTTCAGTGTTTTTTTCTTTCTGGTATTCTGCTTCGATTTCTTTATCGCCCCGCCAGAAAATTCTTAAAATATCCTTGAAATCGACTCCCGGGAAACTACTTTCGTTTTTTTCTTCCCATTCCAATCCATTCCAATACTGAATTCTTTTACTTACTTTGTTCATATCTTTTTCCTCCAAAATAATAAGATGCAATGCATAAAAATAGAGTTGTCTTATGACAACTCTTTGTTATAAAAAAGTCTGGCGAAAAATATCACCAGACTTTTTTAGTTACTATTTAATTTTTACTTGACATTTTTATTATATCATATTTCAAAAATAAATGCCACTGTTTTCTCAAATTTCACAGATTCTACGTGTTCTATGATAAACCATATTACAAGTTTCCCTGCTCGCGTAATGAACAATAATTTGTGTCATCCCCTACGATGATATGATCAAACAACTCGATGGTAAGAAGTTCTGCGCCTTCTTTTACTTTCTTTGTATTTGAAATATCAATCTCGCTTGGGGTGCTGTCTCCACTTGGATGATTATGAACCAGAACGAACCCTCTAGCTCCGCAGAGAAGCAGTCTTGTAAAGATTGCTTTTTGATCCATCACTGCTGAATCCATGCTTCCATGAGCCAGCTCAAATACACCGAGTGGCTTACACTTGGTATTCATGGAAATCATCCAAAGCTTTTCTTCTGGGAGAATATCTGCATGATACAATTCTCTCATAAATTCTGCAATCTGTGAAGGATTGGTTAAACAACTATTCCCTGCATAGTTTCTCGCGGATTCTTTGACAAGATGGGGTATCCGGTCTCCGTTAAGAAGCACTTCGTAATTTGTTACTCTCATGCTGCCACACCTCCCTTGATGATTCTGTCAGCCCATTCGTGAATCTTAACAAACACATCATGGTCCTTGACAAGATCCCCGGCCAGACAGAAAGTTTTACAGTATCTGTTTTCTCTTGGTTCTTCATTGTCTATCTGCGCATACACAACGGACGCGCATTTGGAAGAATCGGCAGGTTTTAACGGATACAGAAGGATTTTTCTGTTGTCAGGAAGTGTGATACACTGCCCAATGAGTGCATCAAATTTTGATACAGGATGCTTTGCGATTTCTGAGGCTTTGATCAAAATTGCATCCCCTGTTTCATATACAACACCGTAGCCGTTATACCGGTTACAGAGGGAATCGCGGATAAATAACATTTCGTTACGGACAAAAAGTTCCATATCTTTATATACATTTTTATTATTCATAAATTTTCTCCTTTTATATGCAGTTTCTTATTGCAGCAGTAATGAACCAAATGAACCAAAACATGGTTGTTCTTGCTGGCAAAGGCTGCTCATTCATTACTATCCCTTTTAAAACAAATACATGCGGCAAAACTCATGGACTTCCATATGTAATGCAATATCGTATTCAAAAGGACTTTTCTCTCTAATGTTTTTTAGCATTTTTTCAATGTCTGCTCGAGTATTTTCAGGCAGAACATATCCAAATAATAATGCCGTTTGTACCATCATTGTTATCAATGTGCCTCCTTTTGTGAAGAGCTTAATACTGCCTGCATTTCATTTTTAAATTCTTTGTAATCAAACATAGTCTTCGCCATTCCTTTCCATAAAATAAGAGACTGGATATTTTCAATCTCTTACATATTCTCCAAGTAAATTTCCGTTTCATTGTGGTTTATACCCGTTTGCAATCATGTCTTTTAAGTAAATTTCTTCTGGATACGCATCCATTTTATGCCCATCTTCAAATTCGATTTTCCATGCAGGTAAAGATTCTAAATCCCATTCCTTACCTTCCTCACATCTTCCAATCACCTTAAATGGTTTCCCAACATAACTTTTGTCTTCATCATGCAAATCAAATGGTGTCCAAAATTTGTTTACAAATCCAATAGTTTCATAAGCGTCATACAGGTCTTTTAAATATTCTCTTTCTCTGTCTACACTCATTTCGTCCCTTTCTTCTGGGTATTTTTTGTTTAATTCATCCCATGTCATAATATTTCCCTCACTTTCCGCAGTAAATCATCGTTTCATTTACTTTAATACTGATTCATAATATCCAATTTCCAAATCATCCAGTCCATGTTCCTCTGCTGATTCAGAATCTTTAAGAATGTCAAAAATCATATCAATTGTCATATCCAATGTGTATGATTCCCAATACTCTTCTTTTGTGATATTGTCATCTTCTGAACCCAGAAAATAAAAAGCATTATCTCCGATTTTGCAACAGATGCCTAAACATCCGAAACACTCTTCTTCAATTGAAATAGTCCCATTTTCAAAACCATTTTTTATCATGTCTCTTGTAATCATAATTATATCCTCCATTCTCTTATTTTGAATCATAGGCTCCCGATTGCCGGGAACCTCAATTGATAGTTCCCGGAGTACCGGGTAATACGACTAAATCATCGTTTCATTTACTCATCAAGAATACCTATCATAGATGGTATCTGACACACTTTTAGCTCACCATCAAATAATTCTCTATGTTCTCTGGATTCAAAATATCTTTTTGCTTTATTATAAGCATCTTTTTTTGAATCTGCTTTTACTTCAATCATTCTATCGTGGAATATTGCTATATAATTTCCATCTTTAATTCTTACCATAATACATCTCTCCTTTATAATAAGCTCTGAACATTTGATACTAAATCAAAATATTCCATTCGTTATAGTTTGGCGACATTATTTCCATCGTATCTTTCTTTTTGCTCAATCGCATCCTCACAAGGAATTTCAATTCCTTTTTTATCTAACAGTTCTTCAAATAATTCGACATCTCCACAATATCAAAGGAAACATGGATACCTTTCATATACGGCATATATTTCTCCTTATTTGACCATCTCCAGAAAATCATCTTCTGAGATAATCGGTACATTAAGTTCTTTTGCTTTCTTGTTCTTTCCTGATGTACTCTCTACATCGTTGTTGATCAGGTACGAGGTATTTTTTGACACAGATCCGGAAGACTTTCCTCCAAGTTCTTCAATCTTTGCTACCAGAGCATCCCGGTTTACAAAATGATTCAGCTTTCCTGTAATCACAAACGTTTTGCCATTAAGCGATACTGCAGCTGTTGACACTTTTTCAGGTACCTGGATTTCCACTTCTTTGAGTAGGTTGTAAATTTCCAGATTAAGAAGTGGCCATATCCGATTAGAATAGTCTTCAAACGGAATATATCTCAGATATTCATTCCCCCATCTCCAAAGGTTATCATTTAAGACTTCTCCGATACCTTCAATATGGGTAAAGTCATGTCTCTGGAACACATCCAGGAAAAATTTCTTTACATCTCCGGAATACTCCTTATTAAACAGTTTTGCCTGCCCTTTCCCGATGTTCGGAATTCCAAGAGCGTGAATGAACGGAACGAATGTAACCTTCCGACTTGCCTCAACTGCAGTAATCAGATTATCGTATGATTTCTGGCCAAAACCTTCCATCGTTACGATCTGATCCTTGTACCGATCAAGGTGATACAGATCCGCAAACTCTCGGATGAATCCTCGCTCGATAAACTTCTGCAATGTTGCTTCCGACAACCCCTTGATGTTCATACAGTCACGTTCCACGAAATGTACAAATTTCTTGACGTGCTTTGCCGGACACTCAGGATTCATGCACATAGCAACTTCCACCGTTCGGCCATCTTTGCAGGTAATTCTCGGTTCAGTTTCCTGTCCGCAGCACGGACAGTATACCGGATGAGATTCAGCATAAGTTAACTTACTTCCTGGTGTGAGATTCTTTGCAATCTGTGGAATAATTTTGTTGGCTTTGAATACAGTGATCGAATCGCCAACACGCAACCGTTTCTCCTTTAAAATAGAGACGTTGTGCAGCGATGCTCTCGTAACCTCTGTTCCTTCCAGATGTACCGGATCAAACACTGCTACAGGATTGATACGGCCCGTCCTGGATGGACTCCACTCGATTTCTGTGAGTGTAGTTTTCACTTCCTCGTCCTTCCACTTTAAAGCATAGCCGACAAGTGGATTCGGATGACGTCCAGTTTCCGGTAATTTCTCCGCATATCTGACATCATCAGATGCTACAACAAGACCATCCACCGGATACTCAAACTGTGGTACCGCGTCGGAAAATCCGTTCATCACATCAATCAGATCACTCTGGCTGTCTCCGTAGAGACGGTATACCGTATCAAAGCCAAGTGAATCCAGGTAATTCAGCCGGCCCATAAAGGTGTCCTGGCTCTCCGGAAGCGGATCATCCATGTATACCAGTTTAAATGCAAAAAACTGGATCTTTCGATCTTTCATTTCTGCGCTATCCTGCATGATGATCGTAGCATTAGCAAGATTACGTGGATTGGCATACTGATCTTCCTCATTCACTATCCCACTGTTGATTCGTTCAAATTCTCCATACGACATAACAGCCTCTCCGCGGGTAACCAAATGCCCCTTATATGGGATCTTCATTGGAATACCCTTGATATAAGGAGCGTTATGGGTGATGTCACTTCCGACTTCTCCGTTGCCACGGGTTGCAGCACGGATCAATTCCCCATTATCATAGGTAAGGACAATTGTGCCGCCATCAAGTTTCCACATGACAACGGCCATACCTGCAGCTCTCTTTTTAAAGATCTCAGGAAATTCCTGAATATCCTTGGTTTTGTCGAGCGAAAGCGCAGGAAATTCATGCTTTACTATCTGCAATTCATCAACTTTGACCGGTGCACCAACACTATGTGTAGGAGAATCTGGGTAAACAATACCTGTTTCTTCCTCCATCTTCTTAAGTCTGTCAAACATGGCATCCCACTCCTGATCAGACATAATTGTGTTTCCACCGTTGTAATAAGCAGCAGAAGCCTTGTTTAGTGTGTCAATACACTCTCTCATTTCTTTGATTTCAAATTTGTTTTCCATATGCTTTTCCTCCTTTATATGGACTTGTAAATAAAAAAAGACCTCTGTTATACAAAGGTCTGGATTAGGCAAAAAAAATCCGATGAAGAAATCATCGGACTTTTTTGACAGTTACTTGTTTAATTTTACTTATCAAATATATTATAACATATTTCAACAAAAAGGTAAAGAAATAACAATCCTTTGGAGTCTAGGCAGTTAACTGTCTTATAAAGCAACTACTTTTTACATTTTTTCGAAATGGACTTAAAAACAATCCTTTCCAAAAATCTCTTCCGGACTTCTATCTTCAAGTTCTGACCAGTTAACCTTTTCGGCTACAGCTTCTACTTCTGTATACTTCCCTTTATCAAAAAAAGAAGAAAAGCCTTCACTATCATTCAAGTATGCGTCACCTATTGCTGACAAAACAAGTTTCTTGTACTTCTCACTGCCAGAAACTTCCTTGTTATGGTCCTTCATTTGCTTTAATCGATCTTTTATACAGTAAACATCCTCATCTGTAAGTTCAACAATTCTTTTTACTTCACAAACAACCTCAATTTTCATTCCCATAAAACTTTACATCCTTCTTTTCACAATTTTTTCCAAATTCCGTACATATATTATATATCAAAACAAGCGTTCTTGCAAGAAATTATGATTTTAGGCTATTTTGTTAGATAATCCTCTATTCTTTGATACGACATAAAAGTTTGTAATTTATAAAAGACTTCCTTTTATCCTTACTTTTCATTGGAGATAATGGGCATATATTGGTCAGACTGTATATTCAGATTTCCTGTGGAATAAATTTGATCGTTTTATGTGTTCCGCCTGTTCTCCTTATTAGTTCCTTCTGTCCCATTATTTTAATTAGGTTTTTGATAATCTTACCTAAAGATTCCTTGTCGTCTTTGTTTCTTCGGTAATAATATATTTCTGTTTCCACATTATCGTTACAGATAAAAAGTTTAAGAATATCCTTATCTGTTACGTCCAGTGAGTGTCCAAATATATACACTTTATGCTTTGGGCACTCTTCCATTGCCATATCCTGAAGGTTTTTTTGGACACCTATATTATTCAAAAGGCTTCCATCACTGTAGCTCTTATCCAATAAGACATCAAGATTTTTTTGCCGATTTATATATTTTTTATATCCATCTTTAATTTCATCAACCCAATCCAAATAATTATTATCTGGGGACTTGTATATGCGTTGATAAAATTTTTTAAATGAAAGGGATTCCAATTGTTTATTTTTCTTTTTTCCATGCAGAAATTCATCTATTCCAAGAATCAGATTACAATTTTCTACTGTATGATTAATATCTGCTTTCCCATGGATATAACTATATTGTTTTACTTTTTTTGAGATCCATATCTACTTTCATATGTATCAGAATAATTAAATGACAACACGTAATCCGGATTAATATCTTGAATTTCAGCGACTTGATTTTTGACTGGTATATTTTCAACAAAATAGCTTATGTATATCTCCAGCGCGCGTGTAATTCTATCCAAATCTTTTTGCAGTAAGGATAAAATATCATCAATTTGATCTATACTGATCTTTGAAACTTTACATCCAATCAAATTCTTATAGATCCTATTGTGGTCTTTAATTAATAAATAATTCACTTCTTCAATTGTTTCGCACAATTCATTCATGTAAATTAAATGATCAAGTTCACATGACTCTTTCGTTAAGCAACAATTTCTTCTTTTAACTAAATCCTTAATAACATTGGATATTTCTTTTTCGAAATCTATCCAATTTTTTCCACTTATATTTTTTCTAATTCTATTGAAATACCTAATCCATATATTGTTTTTTATGCAATCATAAAATTCATCAACTTCTTTAATCTTTGTTAAATATATTTTATTACTATGAATATTATTTTCATTTACTTCGTTTTCACAGATGTCATCATTAATTTTTTCAACAAACGGAATTATTTTTTCACTGATATTATGGTCTGCAACATACTTGTCGATGTTTTGTTTTTTTCCAAAACAATATATCGACTTTATTACATTCGATAAATTAAGAAAATCATCATATGAGGTTGGCAGACCATGTGCTAAATCAAAACCATTTCCTATTATCAAAATATTCATTTAATAAATTCCTCTTTTCTTCTGTATTTGTATAGAAAAAATCAGGTAGTTCATCTGGTAACTGCCTGATTTTTTCGCATTTATTTGTTCCTTAATATCTTTTTCAGCGGATTTTCAGAAGATGCTTTCTCTATAGAATCCAGCTGATTATACAATCGATCCGGAAGATCAACTTTTGTTTCGAGATTATCTAATTTTTCATACAGATTGTCTGGAAGATGAACTTCCTTTCGATTATCCTTCTCATTCTTTATATCATCCAGGATGTCCTCCACTGCTTCCACTATATATTTCTGCCAGTGGCTTACAATCTTATTTTTTGCATAACTCCATTCGTATACTATACCAATAATAATGAACAATATTATATATAATATGCATAAATAATTATATGCATTATCTATTGTTGACTTTATACCATTTATCATAGAAATCATCAAAGAAACCGTCGAAACAAAAACTGCAAAAAAGTTGGTTAACATTGCATACGTATCATGCGCTTTTTCTTCTGTAGCTTCCGCGTGTATGCTCTTTATCAGGTTGTAGTCATGTTTTACGTTTTGCTCTAAATAATTTTTTGTATAACCAAACCGGTTTCCATCTACTTCACGATAATTTTTTTCAAGATAATCACATAACATTAGAAAATCATTTGTTTTTTTATTACTTTTCTTATTCTTCATATTATCACCTCATCTTTTGTATAGTTCTATTTTTTATATAACACATGTTTCAAATTATAATAACATATATTTTTTATATTTTCCAGTCCTATTTTACATTTTTTATTTTTTATTTGTGTTCTAATTATATTTCATTAAAAGCAAACTCCTGTTTTAATTCCTTGATTAAATTTTTTAAGATCCCGCCGGTATATTTCGTTTGCACTTTGTACTTACTTAGCCTACCATCTGACATGATAACTTTTTCTTCCATAGTCGACAGCCAGTTATTATCATCAGGTATGTGTACCTGGCTAACCACTGAGTAATCATATTGTCTGGTTCCGTCTTTTGTTTCGTTCTTTTCCTTTGTTGATTGTGCAACAACCACATATGCTTTGTATCCACAAGATCTCCAGTATTCTGCTCCAATTGCAGCATATCCGCGGCATGTCCCTATATCATTATATAATATGCTGTATGCTGTCCCATGATTAGTTTTTTCCGGTTCTTCATCTGCGTTGTAATCGAATTTTTTGCCTTTAAACGAGACTATTATATGATCGTTTATTTCATCCGCGCTGCAGCTTTTATATTTCTTTGCAAATGTACGGGTTTTTTCTCGCAGCAAATGCCTAACCTGCACAAATTCTTTTAGATTATCGCCATAAATGCCGACAAATGGGGATTTATCATTATTTATCAGCTCCACCTCATTGATTCCCAACAATATAATTATCTCAAGTAAAACAATCCCTATGACAATTACCAATCCAGTACGTTTCTTTTGTGATTTTAACATAACTTATTTTTCCTCCTTTAAAATTAAAAATCATTATATATATGTACGAAAATCTGTATTCGTCAAACAGATTTGATAAATTTTTTTGGAAATTTTAAAAAATTTTTATTTTACACCTTTTGTGGCCATCAATTTCCGTCATCTATAATATGTAATATTATTTTTTCAACGTAAAAAGCCATGGCTGCACCATGACTTTTTACTGAACCGATCGGAATCCCCGTTGCACCGGTTTATATTAAATTTTCCCATCTTGATCAATGAAATTAGAATAAGTTGTAGGGCTAATTCCCAAAATCAATGTCGCCCGCTGCACGAAAGTTTTACTTTGCTACTCTAACCATGGCGTAAATCGTGCGATACTGTCCATGTTCATGATAACAGACTGTCCGTTTTTAAGTGCAAATGCAATAATTTCTGCTCCGATAATTTCCCGATCTGGGAACTCTCCCTTTTTTAAAGGAATAAATATATCTTTCCCAACTACCAGCATATCATAACCGCGATATTTTAAGCCTTTTAGAATGTCATGGAAAAGTTTAATCTGCAATCCCTCGTCCTTTTCCACCAAATACCTTTTTGACATTTGATAAGGTTTCTTGTAATTGAATCAAATTGATCTCTCCATGCTTTGCACATATTAACCACACTTCCTTTCTCGTTCAATGGGATTCTTGTTCCCTCAAAATCATTGATTGTTCGCACTGTATCATTCGAAAGTTCTGTAATTTAATAGACTTCCAAAGCAGGTTGTTCCATCAGATTTGTTTACCACTTGCTTTGTACCCATGCAATTTAATAGACTTCCAAAGCTTTGCTGCTTTTCTGATATATTCTAGTTTCGCTTTGTACCCATGAATTTAATAGACTTCCAAAGCCTCAACTACACCTTTATACATAGATTTCCGTGAGTGCTTTACGCGACCGCTTGGGATCACTGCCTCACGCTCCGGCTGCAAAGTCAGCCGTATAAAAAATATATTATTCTATTTTCGGCTCGTGTGGCACATTAGCAACTACCCCTGTATCACTTACATACAATCCATCTGATTTATAATCTAAACCAATTGTATTATGCCTTATATTTTTCAGAAATACCGTAGTATTCTGCCGCACGATCCATTGTTTTCTTCGAAAATGAACCATTTTCCATAAATAGAGTGGACATTGCTACATTTCGCGCATGGTTGAAATCCGCCGTGAATCCTTTTTTATAATTTGTATGGCTCTTACAGTCCGGATCAGCACATACAAATTCCGTCCGCGAAATTTTCTGTTCTGGTGTCCAATTGCCACAAATGCTGCACACCTGCGCATTAAAACACGGATTGACGAGTCTAACCTCGATTCCATAATGTCCGGCTTTATATGTCGTGTACATTATGATTTTGCTGGCATATGAATTCCGCAAAATAAATTCATCTGTATTATATCCAGATAGATTTTCCATATTGATGTATTTTGCATGATTCTGCAATGCAAACTCCACGATTCTTTTACTTACCATATGACAGTATGTTTCTGTAAAATTCTTTTCAGTTTTTGCCATACGGTTTAATGCCTGCAATTTTTTCTTGCGCCCATGCCCACCGGAAGTTTCGCGCAATGCTGACTGAAGCCGGCGTCTTCGTTCTTGGATCTGAAGTTTGTTGTCAAGTAGATCCCGCTCATCACCGATTGGCAGTCGAACGTACTGATCATTATTTAAGGCGCATACCGTCGGTTGTACTAATCCAAGCGCAACTCCTACGACGGTATCCTCATCCAACTCGTCCTTTTCTTCTTTCGGAATCTGTAAGGATAGGTTTAATACAATCTTGTTTTTTGATATCTGAATACAGCTTCCACAATACGCATATTCTCCGGAATAAACTTTAAGAAGTGTTGCCATGAGCTTGTCCCGATTACGTCCATGTCCTAAATCGATTCGAAAGCGTGCAATATGTGGCTTTCCATTACCACCGTAGTCAAAATAGAGTTTACAGTCCTTAACATGCTCACACAATTCTTCGTAGGAATCATATTCATGTGAAAACCCCATAGCTGCCTTTGTTACTGTAAACGGAGAATCCTCTTTATAAAAAGGGAAACTAGCTCTGCCCTCTAAAGCACCCTTATTACAGCAATCCTGAATTTTACGTGTAAGCATTTGACTAAATCCTATTCCGTACGATCCAAGGATATTTCCGATTTCTGTTTCGTCAAAAAGGCTTCCTTTATTGGAGCCTTTTTTTCGATATGCATATTGCAAAATCTGAGTGATACGTTTGTTCCGATCTTTGAAATCCATGGCATAAGCATGTTCTGCAATGAGTATTGACTTAACATACTCGATGATATAATTCTTTCTTGCTGCTTCTTCGCTCATCGCAGTGCGCACGAGTCCGTATGTATAATTATTGATTACTTTCTGAGTGATCTCGGGGTTATCAAGAAAAGCATCTAATTCCTTGTTTAAAATTTCGAGGCGAGTTTTAGCATTCCGCTTAACTTCCTTATTTTTGCTTTTAAGTTGACTTTCGTAAAAACTGATTCGCTGTTCATAATCTTTAACTGTGAAATCATACACTCTTCTCTCCCACAGCGAAGAATCGCTTCTTTCTGGAATCAGAACACATTTTTTTGTGATCATTGTCATTTTCTCAGACATCTAATCCCTCCAATATTATCGTTTGATTAATTTTTTACTTATATAGACTAGAAGCTCCACGAATCTAATAACGCTAGGTAGATTTTGCTTTGTACCCATGTAATTTAATAGACTTCCAAAGCTCATCTTTATTGTTCAGTTTGGTGTGATAGCTTTGTACCCATGTAATTTAATAGACTTCCAAAGCAGAAATCGGCATTGGTACTGTCACCGATCTGCTTTGTACCCATGTAATTTAATAGACTTCCAAAGCGATATAAAGGCCCTAATAGCTTTGTACCTATGTGATTTAATAGACTTCCAAAGCCTCAACTACACCTTTATACATAGGTTTCCGTGAGTGCTTTACGCGACCGCTTGGGATCACTGCCTCACGCTCCGGCTGCAAAGTCAGCCGTATATTAACCGCCGCATTCGGCGTCACCGCATTGCATCTGCTTCACTCTTCAAATATCGGATTTCTCCGATTGAATACTGTGGTGATCTGTGACAACTACCGTCATACCAAGATCCTTGGCATACGCGATTTCTTCAATCGCTGCAATACCATTATCGCAGGTAATGATCGTGTCAATCCCATCTGTATGTGCCTCTTCAATGATATTCCTATTTAATCCATATCCATTCTTAATACGATCCGGGACACGGATTGACACATCAGCGCCACACCTCTTCAATGCAGAATACAGTATATGACCAGATGCAACTCCATCTACATCATAGTCATTAACTACGCGGATTTTCTTTTTATATTCATCATCATATATTAAATTTAATATTGGATTGTCCCTTTCAAAAAACTTCTTTCATTTTTGGTTTCCTCTCTTTCTTAAATCTTTCGCACTTATCCTTATTCATAAATATATTTAATGTTATATAAATCTATCATGTGTCTTTTCTCGTCAGTTCCTCTAAAATAATTAAAATCAATAGTATTAAGCGGCGCCGTAGCTGCGAATAATTCCATCCTATTCTCGGTGATTTGCCGCTTCTCGCCGCCATCACCGTATTCTTCGGCATACATTTCGCACCAGGTCACTTTTATATTTTCCGGCAAAGATATTCTGCCTTTAAAAATTCTCGGAATAATTACTTTTCGTATCCATTCCGGCTTCACTTCTTTTGTCACATATTCCACATAATCGCGATTATGTGCGTCATTGTCAGACATTCTGTTTTCAGACGCCGCGCAATCGATTTCTAATAATGCAATTCCGTAACTTGGGAACACATTTTCCTCCGCTATTGGTTTAAATAGATATACCACAGATGTATCATTGTCCGAACGTTTACCATCACCCCAATTATTATTCCCGCACTCGTCCATAGACAAGATACCATTTTTAACGATAGATTCTAAATCACAAATATCTACATTTTTGTATAATACCATAAAGACTCCTTCTTTGTTCACATTAAATGAGACCGGGAAATACCCGGTCTCATTTAGCTACATCATTCTCAAACAATATCTACCATTCAATGATATTTAAGTATAACGATACCATGTATTTCGTTTTGCGTCAATCAAAAGTCTCTTTCTTGACTTTTGAGTTATTATATGCTATTCTTAACCACGTAAGTTTTGGAAGATTAGGTTTAGTACCTTCAAATTTACGTGACTGTTGCCGGTGGATTATCCACCGGCATTTTTAATATTTGTATTTGCCGGTTTTATCAAAATCTGATTCCCCGATTTCAACGATGCCGTTTTCGGTTTCTCTCATAAATTTTTGATAATATGCTTCCCCGTTTCGGGAGCATATTAATTCGTATAACTCCTTATCGGACAACTCTTTTCCATCTAAGAAATTATCAACTTTTTCATAATCAAGTTCGCCACTCTCGTCTTTAAAACCGGCATCATCAAATGATTTCCCGTATTTTTCCAAGAGTGCCGTATCATAAAGGGGGAAATCAGGATCGCTAATTATTCCTCTTCCGTCCAGCGCATCGAAAAGCTCCTTGAAACTTTCCGCTTCCTGCTCATATTCCACGAGTCCATTCACACTCGTTGCCTTCCATCTAATCATATTCCGTTCTCCTTCCTTTATTTGCAAGTTACGTCAACCCAGCAGTGGTACTGACCACACGGCAATCTATCTTGCCAATCCGAAAAATTTCTGTTGTGCGGGCAGTCCGCACAACAGTGACTGTTCTCCGGATTGCAATCAAAATCTTTGATTGCTTCGTTCTTGGCAATGTCCGGCTGGTTCAGCCGTTCTTCCGTTACCCAGCCAAGCCCCGCGTAAAAATACAGGGTCATTCCGTTTTCATTCTTGGTTTTCAGATTTTCCAGCTTCAGCATATTCTTCTCCTTTCGGCTCCTGTACTTGTTTTCTTGATCTGATATTATAATACTCTAATTTTAGAATATTGTCAAGCACATTTTTAATAATATTTTATTATTTCCTCGTCTGTCGGAATCACTTCCACCAGATCGCCCGGTTGACACTTGCACATTATACAGATCTTATTTAACGTCTCTAATGTGATGCTTTTTCCGGCTTTAATGTTTTGCGCTGTTTGAGCAGGCAACAATTTTTCGCGCTGTATGCGCGTCTGGTTATATCCATGCTCTTTTAATAAGGTAAATATATCTGTTTTGTATCTTATCACTTCCGTCACTCCTTTTTATATGATTTATTAAATAATAATACTTTATATATAGTAAAAAGTCAATTAAAAAATATTCTAATTTTTGAGTAATGTTCTATTGATATTATTCTATTTTTTGAATATATTACAACTATCAAAGCACAGGAAGGAGAACAGAATGAAAAAATTTGAATTTATAATAAATTCCTGTCTGTCGTGATAGCTAGATCACCAGTCCCATTTTTCATTTTTTGAAACAGATTTTAATTTCATTTTAATTTCGTGGAAATACTTCTGGATCTCTTTATCCCCCAAATCAAGCGTGTCCGAACATCCTCCAAAAAATGGATGTTTTCCTATCTCAAGGTTTTCAAGGAACTCAATCAGTGGGTCAACAGGTTCTGTGTTGGCCGGACGGACGGATGGCACATTTTTATTATCTCCTGGAACCGGAATCACAGGCGGTTCTTCCTTTTTTATTCTGCCAGAGTCCACCCGGTCAGTAAATAACCGGAAAGCATTGTCCGGAAATTTTCCATGTGCTTCCATGAGATCTCCCGAATAGATCACGTAGTTGATATGTGCCCGTGCAAACATCTTTTCGACCCTGCTCATAGACTGAGGAGGGAACCCGCAACGGACCTTTCCATTCCCTATGTTTTTCAACTTGTATCCCGTAAGAGTTGACAGGATGCGTGCACTTGTCCCGCGTGCAACATAAAACATTCCTTCTATCATTATAATCACATGTTCCGGATATTGCTTCATAAGCATTTGTTTTTTCGTTTCCATCTTATCTTTTTTCCTCTTTTTCTTTTTTTCTTCTTTCTTAAGCATCATATCAGCATTCCCCGAAAACAGGAAACCGTAGTATTTATCGAGCCTCCACAAAGCTTTTGCACAGCTATATTTTTCATTCTGTCTCCGGAAAGATATGTACTGTTCCCTGATTTCTTCCGCTGTCATGCGTTTTTCCATCAAATATCTTTTATGCAGGCGCAGACGTTTTCTTTCCCTTTTTATCGTGGCAGCAGTTGGCGTCATTATTATTTTTCCTGAGTCTCGAACTATAACTTTCCTTTTCAGGAATATAAATGGATGATTGAGCGGTACCGCTTTCGTCTTCTTTTTATTAAGTGCAAGACCATACCTCCGGTATAGCAGGTCCACCACTTTAATGGCAAGAACCGCTGATGCCTTATCTTTTACAATTACGGAACTATCATCCATGAACCGGCCGTTCCCATATCCCAGGGAGAAAATTTCTGCCAGGAAATGGTCCACTGGATTAGCAGCCATTACCCCGGATATCTGGGATGTCTGGCTCCCAAGCCCGAGTCCCCTTCCCTTCTGGCATTCCGGATGAATGGAATCAAATGCTCCCATAAATTCCTGATACAGCCGGATAATATCCGGATCATAGAACAAATTTGCGATATCTGCGATAATGTTTTCATGCGGAATGCTATTAAAATAGCTTTTTGCATCAAACAGCACAATATACCCATTGTTTCCGTGTTTCCTGTAATATCTCCTCAGCTGCTTTATAAGGACCTCCTCGGACCTTTTTAACCCGGCTCCCCGTATGGAGGCACAGTTTGAGTATAAAATTGAGCGGGTGCACACCGGCGCAAGGGCATTGTCACAGAGACTCCGCTGCACATATCTTTCGGATATATGCACACTTGCAATATCCCTTAATTTCCCGCGCTCCATGAGATTAAAACAGTAAAATCCCTTCTGTATGCTTTTACGCAAAGAAAGCGACTCGTATGAGCCGCTTATTTCAAACAGAAGGTTATAATGGCATTTCTGTGTACTTGCCTTCCATGCCACACCTTTTTCGCATGCATGGAAAGCATCAAACAGGGCATCCGGATGGATCACCCTTCCTATGTCATCATACTCACCTACCTGTTTTTCTCTTTTTTTCTGTCTTTTTCTTACGCGCCTGGCGTATCTTTTCTTTTTACGTTTCTCATTTCCAGTCATTGGTACCAAACTGCCAATCCTCTGCTATTTTTGATATGCCACGCACAGCAGGTATACCCAGGACTTTACCATGGCTGCACAGGGTTTGGGACATGATACGCACGGATTGTCCTTGGACCGTGTGCATGCACGAAAGCGTCCGTCCCTCCCGTCGTGGCATTTGGTTTCATTCCATGGGATTCCCCATGGAAACGGAAAAGGTGCCCTTCTGCATTACATGTTCCCTTCTGGTTTACATGATCCAGAATCGCGGCAAAAACGCCTTTGCCGTTGTTCGCGTTGTTAGTGTTGGAGCTGCCCGTGTTGACATTGCAGAAATTGTTGCTGTTGTTGTAGTTCGGGCTGCGGAGCCACCACCACAATGGAATACGCAGACGTCTGTTTTTAAACGCACCTTTCCCTGCCGGTTACAAAGAAACAGGCGTATGCCTGTTTCACCGCCTGTTCAGGCAGTCCATAACCGGGACGGCGCCCGGATATGGTTCTGGTATGGGTTATCCACTGTTTGCTTTTCCATCCATTTCCCTCCCTGTCTTTTTGTTTCCTTTCGTGGCCTGGCTGTCTGTTACTGCCCCATCCACTGTATTTTCTTCCTGTCCTGATTCTTCCTGTTTTGCGGCTTCTGCTGCTTTCTTTTCCGCAGCACGTTTTCTTTGTTCCACATGTCCCATACAGATCTGCAATACCGCATTTTCCCCTTTTCTCCAATCCTTGATTGCAGAAATCTCTTTTTTCACCTCGTCAATGACCGGCATCACTTTTTCCAGTGTAACCGGAAGATCTTCTGCAACTTCAAGAAGGGAATCATGCAGGTTAAAGCAGTGTGCCACTGCCATATCCTGCAGTTTTCTTCTCTCATAGTATTCTGTTGGATAATAGGCGTAGATACTGTTTGCCCTCCGGACATCCTCTGCTATATGTTTTGCATTCTCCCAGAGTTCATCCCGGTATTTTTCCAGTTTCCATTCCGGGATTTCCCTGACCATGAGTTCCCCGTTTTCGCTTGTGCTCCCATTCACGGGCATGAAAATATAATAATCTTCGATCCGGCTGTGCTTTTCTGCCTGTTTTGGCATTCTGACATAGAATTCTGTACTTCCATCTTCTAGTCTCCGGTATTTTCCAACCGCCGCATTCCGGATATCTCTTTTGCACACTTTTATTCCAAAATCCCGGTCCAGAAAATCATTTACCATGTTCCGGATTCTTCTTGCCCTATCATATACTCCAAATTTTGATTCTGTTCTGTGCAATTTATCGACTGACATTTATATTTCCTTTGCATTTCATTTTGGTTTATTTTAAATTCTTTACGTTTTGGCTGCCAGTCTCCACCCCGCTGCATACAGCAGCGGGATTTTGTGATTGGCTGATCTGAGGATCAGTAAATGCAGAACGCGGCAAAAACGCCTATGCCGTTGTTCGCGCCGCTAGTGCCGGAGCTGCCCGTGCCGACAAAGCAGAAAAAGTTGCTGCCGTAGTAGCCCGGGCTGCGGAGCCACCACCAACCGTTTGGCGCACCTGTAATCGCACGACTAGCTGTTGTTGTTGCGATATTCGCAAAATACTGATACTGGAACGTCGCTGATGCTTCAGATGTCGTACAGTACGATCCATTTCCGTTTCCTGTACCACCAAATAGTTCTTTTCCGGATAAAAGGAATACGGAATCTCCGGTAGTCTGGTTTCCACCACCATATGTACCGGTTATCTTCTGAACCGGTCCGATAACTTTTCTCGTGGCTTCTGGCAATCTGTTATAATAGTCTTCCATCGTAGACGATCTCATCTGTGACGATGCCCATCCGCCCGAATTTGTGTTAATACTATTCATCTGTGCCGTAGTAGTTCCGTAAGGTGTAGCGGCCGCATTTGTTGCTACAGGCTGATTGTTTCCTTTACCCGCTGCAGCACCTAAAGGCATTACAGTGAGTACGTTGCCATAACTATTTGATGGAAGAAGATTTCCGTTTCCGTCCGAAGGCTTATCCTGGTCAATACCGATGATCGTGTATGTGTAACCTGTACCACCATTAAAGGTATCCCCGACTTTTGCGAGCTGGTTAATAACACCTGCTTTACATGCTGCCTGCACATCTGCCATAGTCATTTGCTGCAGATCGCCAAACAGCTGCTGTCTCTTAGCCGCGCCGTTTAATGTTACCCCTGCAGATAAATTCAGTTGATTTCCACTTGATAATATATATGGATAGTCAATGGTATAATTACCATTTGCGTATGCAGTCATAGACGCTTCGTAGTGTCCATTTGTCGCCTTGAATGTTGCTGTCTGGACTGGTGTGCCGTTAGCATCTTTTAATGTTACAGTTTTTCCGTTATATGCGCTGTTGCTGCTGTCAACCCACACAGTCAAATCACTGATATATGGCAGAAGCTGATGTTCCTGTCCGGTTGCACCAAGGTTTATGGATTCTGCCACCGAACCATATCTTAATGTACAGTTGCCATTGAAATTGCTGTAGATGTTTGTTACATATTTATTCAGTTTTTTATCCAGATGGAGTTTTCCGGTTGCAACCTGGTTTCCGGATGCAGAAGTTAAAGTAAGTTCGCATCCTTCATATCTGGTATCCGCACTTTGGATGTAACAGTACAGGGAATACGCACTGTTTTGTCCATGGATTTCTTCTACGGATGTCTGCAGCGCAACCATTTGCTTTTCAATGTAGTTTATTTTTGCATGCGCGCTTGAATTTTCGAAATTTCCCGTTACAGTATCTGTCTTTGCACCGATCAGCTTCTGAAGGACAGACGAAAGGTTATCATTAACTGTTGCGCTTACCGGGACCTGTCCCCAAATCAAAGCGAATACGACCATCATGGCAACAATTTTTACCTTGGACTTAAACCACGTTGGCATCTGTTTCTTCTTTTCCCGTGGCAAATCTGCCGATTTCGAATTTTTCTTGTCAAAAATCATAAGTTTCTCCTTTTCTCAGCTTGTTTGAGTGATAAAGAATTTATAATTGAAATTTGACAAGGCTAAATAAAAACGAAAATTTTAGTAAATGCAAAAAGCTGGGAAAAATGATCCGCTTCTGAACCAGCCACCCATGTCTATCGTTGTGCCATCATAAACATACATATGCTGTCCTCTGCTTGGATGGATACTGCGAAGAAGCCAACAGTTATGATAAAGATTCCTGCTTTCTGCTGTTATGGCAAGGTCAGAAAAATACTGGTATTGAAATGTTGCATTATATTCTGTAGAAGAACAGCAGCTGCTTCCCTGTGAACCAAATACCTCTCTGCTTGAAAGAAGAAAACACCTATTTCCAGTAGTTGAGAGCACTGTTAAACTAAAATGTTCATCATATGCTCCTGTACATTTCTGCACATATCCGATAACATTTTGAGTAGCTTTTGGTAGCTTTTCGAAATACGGAGTCAAAGTCGATGTTAAATCATCCTGTTCTACATCCGTTGTTCCCCATGGTGTTGCAGACATATTAAATGCAACCGACGATCCATTTGCAGCTCCTGTCGGTGCACCCAGAGGCATAACGGTAAGAACATCCTTATATTTACTGCTGTTTAACAGATTTCCACTTGCATCGCTCGGCTTATCCTGGTTGATACCGATGACTGTGTATGTATAGGTACCATCACTTATCGTATCACCTATATGAGCAAACTGATGAATTTCACCATCTTTGCATGCCTGCTGAATTTCTGCCATGCTCATCTGGAATAAGTCCCCAAACAGCTGCTGTTTTATGGTACCGGTAACATTGACAGAACATGTAAGACTTACTTTTGTCCCACCAGACATCAAAAACGGATATCTTACGGAGTAACTTCCTTTTATGAGTGATGGAAAACCCACTTCATAATGTCCGTTTCTTGCAACAAATCGTCCCGCCTGGCTTTGTCCCTTTGCATTGGTTACCGTAACTGTCTGTCCGGCATATGAGCCACTGTTGCTGTCCACCCAGAGGGTAAGACTGCCTACATACGGCTGGATCATCCTGGACACCGAACTTCTTACAGAGTCCACATCCGTTTTCATCCGGTTCAGCTTGGCATTGGTCGTTGCTGTTCCAAAGTCCCCGGAAACCACATCGTTAAGTTTTCCAAGAATGCTTATGTCACTGCCTGCCAGGTTATCTGCCACATTTGCTGTTGCCTGGTATGTTCCGACAAACGCTGCAATCGCAAGCATTACAGCTATGGCTGTCACATATATTTTTCTGCTTTTTCTATTTTGTTTTTTCTTTTCTGTATGATCTGCTTTTCTCATATGCTAACCTCACTTTGAATCAAGAACCGTCTGTAATGTCTGCAAATCTCCCTTTAATGCCGTTATCTGGCTTTCGAGGTAATTGATTTTTGCATTTGTTACAGCATCTTCATAAGAACCTGTTACCTGCGCATTCTTTGCTCCAAGCAATGACTGGATGGAACTTGAAATGTTATCCGTAACCTGTGCCGTCACAGGAATTGTATTCCAGACGGTGTTCCAGACAAAAGCGAAAATGATGCATACGAGCAGCAATTTAGCCTTATCAAATAATTTTTTTCTTATTAAATTGTCAGCCCTGCCGGACTTATGTCTTTCGGTTAGGTTTTTACCCCCCCCGAAAGCATATTTAATATAATTTTTGGACATTATATCGTGTCTCCTTTCAGTAAGGCTTACACGATCATACATAAAGAGATATGATTTAATAGATGCAGAACGCGGCAAAAACGCCTATGTCGAGGTCCGAGAGGTAAGTGTTGGAGCTGCCATGGTCAACAATGCAGAACTTGTGGTCGTAGTTGAAGTCCGGGCTGCGGAGCCACCACCACTGGTTGGCTGAACTGTTAATGTTCCGGCTTTCAAGTGTTGTTGCAATGGAAGAAAAATACTGATACTGGAACGTTGCATTTGCTTCGTTTGTTGTACAGTATGATCCATTGCTGGCACCACTTCCACCAAATACTTCTTTGCTGGAAAGCAGGAAACATTTATCTCCTGTTATATAATTGCTTCCGCCACTGAACCAATTATTATAGGTTCCAGTAACTTTCTGAACATAGCCAATGGCATTCTGTGTAGCTTGTGGAAGCTTTGCAAGGTACTGCGGCATCGTGGTGCTTCTCATTTGCGATGACGCCCAGCTTCCACTGTTTGAATTATTGCTGTTCATCGGTGCATAATTTACACCAAACGGCGTAGCGCCGGCATTCATTGTTACCGGCTGACCGTTTGTTGCTCCTTTTGGCGCCCCTAATGGCATAACGGTAAGTACATCTCCGTAACTACTTTCCGGTAACAGATTTCCTTCCGCGTCAGATGGTTTATCCTGGTTAATTCCGATGATGGTATATGTATAGGTGCCATCACTAATAGTGTCACCCACATGTGCCATCTTGCTTATCATTCCCGCCTTGCACATTGCCTGAATGTCACTCATGGACATCTGAAAAATATTTCCTAACAATTGCTTTCGGTTATTACCGGCACCGATTGTTGCAGGTATAGAAAAACTGGAGGCATTTCCGGCTATAATATACGGATAGGTTATCTTATAAGATCCTTTTAGTATGTTACTAAAATCCGCTTCATAATGACCGTTTCTTGCCACATAGCCAGCCGTCTTCACTTTTCCTTTGCTGTCAGTAATAGACACCTGCATTCCGTTATATGCCGTGTTTGAATCATTTACCCATACCGTTAAACTACTCATATATGGGGAAATCAGCTGATTAAGAGATGTATTTACTGCATCCACATCCGTTTTCATCTGATTAAGTTTTCCATTCGTTGAGCTTTTCTCAAATGTACCACTCAGCTTATCATCCACATGACCCAGAATAGCAGCTACACAGTTTTGAATGTTATCAGTGACACTGGCATCTGCCGGTACCTGATTAAAGAGAACTATTGCAACGAGAAATGCTGCTATAATTCCAATATTCCGTTTATGTTTCTTCAAACCAGTCTTTTTCATATACACACCGCCTTACTTTGACTCAATAATCTGTTTAAGGACATCTACTTTATCCTGCAATTCCACTATCCTCTTTTCCAGATAGTTTATCTTTGCATTGGCCGGAGCCGAACTGTAGGAAGATGCATCCGTAACTGTTTCTCTTGATCCAAGCAGTTGTTTGATCGGACCGGAAAGATTATCTGTCACATTGGCCGCAATAGGCGTTGTGCCTATCAATACCCCAAAAGCGGTGTATAGAATGAATTGTTTTATTTTTGTATGATCGTGCAATATTATGTTTTTAGGTTTCTTTGATTGAGACTTTATCTCGGAGGGGATTTTACCCCCCCCCCCGAAATATTCGTTGTATTTTTTAG
>ERZ791907.263-NODE-263-length-66012-cov-3.317358_pt1 | contig 66012 bp, 122 predicted proteins | sample MGYA00510145_ERZ791907 | MGnify/ENA primary metagenome ERZ791907 (study PRJEB30046, sample SAMN00792089) | human gut metagenome | study: EMG produced TPA metagenomics assembly of the A metagenome-wide association study of gut microbiota in type 2... | reverse complement strand
CTTTTGGATCACGTTTCATTTATCATCACCATCTTTCTTGACTCCGATATTTGCCAACCAATACATAAATTTTGTAAATGGTCTATGATTGTATATACAAATACCAATAAAAATAAATGTAGTAATATATCCCAGTAATATCGAACCAAGATAAAACATTATATTTTCCAAAGAGAAATAATCTTCATCAAATTCTTCCCCTCGCATATCCAACAATATCATTATAGTTCCTGTTATTAACCCGATTAAAAACCAAGATATAATAATAATAATTTCCTCTATTGACATTTATTCACCTACCTTGAATCGTTTGTTTCATGTATTTATATATTCTCCAAACTATCTAAAAATTGTTTCATCCATAGATTCTTTTCTTCTACTCTCCTTAATTCTTCTTGCCAATTTTTATATGCTCTTTTCAATTTTTCATCTGCATTATCTCTTAAAATATCAATATATTTCTTAACTGTATCATCAGAAGTATCTAATTCCTTATTTATATCTTTTTCACACCATTCATATAAAGCTGTATTCAATGACATATCAATTTGTTCTAAACAAAATTTCTTTAGATTTTCATGTTCTGGTGTTGGTGGAGTCCATTTTTCAACTTCTTCTCTTACTTTTAGGTACTTTTTATCTTCATCTTTATATTCTTCAAGTATTTTTTCTGCCCTGCCCTTATTATCATTATATTTAGATATTATATCTTCTTTTACCTCTTCAAGAGTCATGCTATATGCTTTTTCTCTTGACACTAAAGAATCTTTGTATGCTTTTTCATAATAAGGATGTGGATCAAAATGATTTGGTGTTGGAACATCTAAAGATTCATCTTTTAAGTCAACGGCAATTCCAAATGCTCTTGTACATAGTTTTAAAAACTCTTTACCAGATGTTATTTTTCCATCCTTAATGTAAGACGTATATCCTGTTGGCATCTAATCACCTCTCTATTCAATTGTATTTTTATGGAATATTGAGCAGAAACGCTCTTAGAAAAATTACATATTATCTAAAGCTTCAACAAATTCGTTACCACAATCACAAAATGTATAAATCATAGATTTCATAAGTCCCCAAGACATTCCTGAGTGACCTTGATTCTTCATTACTTCAATACCTGCGACAATAGAATTATCCTTAACAGTTTTAATAATATCTAAACATTGACCTAACTCCATTCCTTCGTACAGATCACCTAATCTAATAGGTACGCATCTATCCCATTCGTCCCATTTGTCTTGTGATAAAACTTTATGTCCTTCTTTAATCCAATATTTTGTTAGTTCTGGAATTTTCTTTTTATGTTCTTCTTCTCTTCTGATTAAATCTTGTCTCATTTTTTCTTGTTCATCTTTAAATTCTTTAAATGTTTTACCAATACATTCAACATACGCTTCATCTACTGTCATATCAGATGTTAATTTGTGACCATTAAATTCTCCAAAATATTTTTTACCAGTAGATTCTGCCTTACTATGCAGTAATTTAACTGAATCTTTAATGGATAATCCACAATCAAAGTCAATTTTAATATAATCCATATATTCATTCCTCTCTTTCCACAGATGAAAGTTTACTTTCAACTGTTAATTATCTTTCCCTTGACTTGTAATTTCTTTTAAACATCTATTCCAACCGTCATGATACCCAGTATAATATTCGTCATACAAATCATCAAAATCATCCTTCTCCGGCAAGTCCATAAGCGGACACCAATCAGGCTTACCTTGACAATATCCATATTCACAATCAATTTTCTTCATGATGCTTGTGTCTTTATCGTCATCTGAGATTGAACAACATGCTTCAACACCTTCATCTAATTCATAACAGAATTGACAATCTAAGCAGTTCTCTGGTGTATCAATCACTAATACTGATTTGCTCATCTTCTCTTACCTCTTTTCTGCAAGAATGCTCCATATTGTGCAGGACTAATGATAGTATCTTTTTCTCTGGTAGCCAGTCCATATCCGAGTCTTCCATTCTTTTTGTTTTCCTCTCTTGTGAACATAGTGGAAATGTCTTTTCCTTTACTCATTTGATTCCTCCTGTAATAATTCTGGATTATCAAAAATGTTTCCAATCACTTCAACACATTTTCTTTCATTGACATAGAATCCCAAATTACAATAACTATTGCCATAATCTCTTTCAATTGCATAACTGTAATCCAATGTCCAATCCCCATTGGTCATTTTTACAACTTCTGGATATTTTTCTTTGCGATCACATATGTCATTTTCCCAAATCTTGTTTCCGTTTTTGTCGCAAAGTCCTGTGAACTGGCAGAGGGTTTCTGGATCAATCTCACAAAAATCAATTCCTGTAATATCCCACTCATCACAAGCAGTTCCATTGTATTTTTCAATAACTAAACCACCTACGAAATACTTTTTCTCTTCTCCGTCAAATCCATTGTCAAAAAGATATCCTTCTACCCATTCTCCGTTATCAATTCGTTTTGCCTTAAAAAGAATCTCTCTCATTCAATTCCACCACCTTCTAAGATTTTAATAGCATAATCTATAGCTCTATTCCACTCTAAGTCATCATCATTGGAAACAACACGAAATCTGTTCATAAGCGATTCCGTAACTTTTTCCGCATCAAAAGCTGTCGGCTGATTGTCAATCTTTTTCAAGATCTCTAAATCATCAGAATATGCACAATGTATTACATGTTTCAACTTATCAGCATCAATCAGTCTCATTCTTTATTTCTTCCAATCAATATACATCCACTAAATAACACCATAAATAACAATTCTACAATTACTGTAAATTTATCCATTTATTCTTCCTCATTTTTATAGACATCCACCGCAACATCCATGTTTAACATTTGTATTAAAAATAAAATCTATATCTTTTGCGTATCCACGATATTTTTTAGGTGTTTTATCTTCATAGATTTCCTATTCACCCTCATTACAATAATCATTCCAATCATCGTCAAACCAACATGAACCGCCAGACTCCCAAAAGCTAGGATATTTATTGTTCTTTTCGTCTGTTTTATATCCTGTAAATACGCATTTCTCATTATCAATAATGAGCGTTAATGTCCCTCTACATAAATTTGGATATGATCCAGTATATGAAACAAATTTTACGTGTTCGTTTTCTAACCTATTATCATTTTCTTTCTTAATTAACATTTATTTTCCTCCATGAAAGACGCATTTTATCACTAGATTATAAAGAATAATCTCCATATTAACGGATGTTTCTTTATTCTCTTAATCAATCCATACGCACAGTAATAATTTACATTCTCCCAGTTGCCTGTATCAATAACATAATCTCCATCTGGAATTAATAAATCTTGCATAATAACTGAAAAATCATGTCCGTTAATATACCCAAATAAATTATCTTTCCCAAGTTTCTTTTCAACTTCTTTTAATTTCTGTTCTGCTTTATGTAACTCTTTCATATATTAATTCTCCAATGAAAACAACATTTCAGTTATCTTAAATCTACATCATTTCGGGTTTCTCCATCAGAATAATAAATATTCCAATCATTAAATAAATTTATAAACAAATCATTATCCCATTTGTCATATTCGTTGCAATGAGTAATTGCAATTGATTTTGTGTTTCCAAAATCTCCAATATCATCAGAACATCTATTATATAGCTCTCTTAGATTAAGATGTCCATATCTTAATCTATCTTGAAAAGGATTTGGAACATTTGTTTTATCATACATATATTCGTTAATAAAATTTTTATTGCATTCTGATGGAAATTTCCCTGCGCCATGTCTTGTTAAATAAGTACGAGATACATAACAAGTTTCAATATTTATATCATCATTCCATTCAATATTTTCAATTATTTTCTTGGGATTTTTAATTCCAGTGTTAGATGGGGTAAGATGTGGAAAATAATCAATATTATTTTGATCAAGTAAAAGCCCTTGTGCTGCTTCAAAAATAATATTGTCATACTGATTTAAGAAATATTCATCTGAAATACACAATGAATGGCTATTCATAAAATCCAAGTCTTCTAAGAAATGTTCAAATATACCATTATCAAAAAAGATTTTTAACCATTCACCTGATAATTCAATGTTCTCTTTTTTGAATTGTTCCAAATAGTATTCTTTAATATTGTAATCTAAATCAGTTACACCAGCTCTATATCTTTTAATTGTCTCAAAAACCCCTAATCCACAACTACCATGTTTATTTTTACCACGACTTTCCTCAACGATTTGATTAGCCATCATATCAAATGGGGTTGTTATCATGCAATTTTGATTAATATATACATTTGGATTATGATTAAGTTTTACTAACTCGTCATATTCTTGTTTAAAAATAATCGGATTAATAATAAAATCCTCAGATAAATATGTACTTGCATTGTTAAATATACCTGATCCAAAATGATGAAAGACATGTCTAATTGCAGTTGGTGTTGTTACAGTATGTCCTCTTTGCGCTCCACCATTTGAACACACAACAATGCTATTGGATTTTTGCGAAAAATAATCTGTCATCAAGCCCTTTCCTTCATCCCCAAAATTTGCTCCAATTACAATCTTAATGTCTTTCATCTTTTAATTCTCCTATTCTACCATGTAATTTCTTCTGAACCAGAAGATGTTGTAACTGAATTTACTACATTATTTTCTGCTTCATTAATGATAATGTCTACAATTTCATTCGTAATACTATCCATAGTCACTTTTCTAAAATGAACATCATCAAGATATTTTCTATAAGATGTTTCAATCTCATCTTCGTCCCATCTACGACCATGATTTACATCTAAATGATAAATATTAAATTTTTTAGAAACTTCATTATATAAATCTTTTGTTTCTACATCATCTTGAAGATTATCCCCTGTTGCTTCAATCAATCCGCTATAACGACCTCTTAACGGAAGATATGGATTAAGCTGTTCATCTCCCATAGTGATGATAATTCCTTTTCTTCCACGATTTAAACAATCAAGCTTTGTATGACGAGAACCAAAATACCATGCTGCGGTATAAGACTCGTAATTATTTCCACCACCACCAAATTCAAAATAAATTTTATCAAGCTGTTCAGCAATACGAATATCTGATTCAAACTGAGAAGCTTGAATAGGGTAAATGTCACATGCTAAATCTCCAATCCCCATAATGAGAAATTCAACATCTGTTACTTTCTCATATAATTTAGTCATAATTACATTGAGTTTCTTTGCTACTTCAACGGCAGCTTGTCCCATAGATCCAGTAACATCTAATGCTAAAATAACTGGAACTGTATTTGGATGTTCTTCTGTGTCGCAACATTCCCTGATTACATTTTTGGGATTCAGTGCAGGATCAATATTTGTAGCTTTGAACATATCCTGATTAGAATAAGAACCACTAATTGTTCCATCTTTTGAAACACTTCTTCCTACTGATTTTGAATAACTTGTATAACTAGCTCTTGTCCATGATCCACATCCCATATTATGCTTCCTCCTCTTCTTCTACATCTGTATCATTGTCTGTATCAAAATCAAACATTCCATCAAACATTTCTCCCATATTTCCACCCATCATCATAAATGGTAACATAGCACTCATTCCTCCACTATTTCCATTTAGCATTCCAGAAGAATTGTTTTCACCTTTCATCATTTGTGAAAGCATCATATATTTAAAAATATTGTTTGTGCCTTTCTTTCCTTTTAAAATATCACATCCAAACATTGAAACAATTTTCCCATAAAAATATGTATTACCCATAAATACATGTCTCTCAGGTAAAATAGTTTCTACTGTTGAATCTTCATAATTGATTACAGTAATTTTAGTTTTATCAGATTCAATAACACATTTTGGTTTATTATTAACTAAAATAATATCACCTTTTTCTACTTTATTTGTTGGAATTACAAAGAAAAATTCTTCTCCAATATCAAACACAAAATTGCTACAATTAGTAAGTTTACTTGTTTTAACATTGTAGCTTTTGTATCCGTTTGATGTTTTTACTGCAATTCCTCCATTCATTGAAAGCCTACACATTCCACTTCCAACTTTCCCAAACATCCCGTTTAAAAAATTGTTCATCATTCTTTATTCCTCCTATTTTATATATTATTTATTGTTATGTGCTTTATTTCTCCAAATGAAACTGCCGTTTCAGCTTTAATGTCCAATCATTTCTTTAGTAATTTCTTTATATTTTGCTTTATAACCATACTCCCATTTTGAATTTAAAATTGTAAGAACAGAATTTTCTACATTATTAGAAAATCCAATTAAACAGTTTGCATATCCATACTCATTGTCTTTATCAAAATCATAAGGATTTGAAATTTTTACCGTTCTAATTTCTTTTAGTTTTTTTATACATGTATTATGATAATATGGTAATTTCACTAAATAATATTTTCTATTTCTTCGATCCACTATTTATTCACCTACTTTAAAATAACTTATAACTTCACCATTTTCTTTTTTTATTTTGCATATCTTTTACCGCTTCTTCGACAGTATTAAATTTACAAGTACATATGTGCCCTTTTGTCAAATTTACAAAAGAATACGTACCATCTAATTTATTTCGCATAATCGAAACCAATACATTATCTTTATGTCTTGTTACTAGATACACATTATTCATTTTCTAACTCCTCCAACTTCTTCTCAGCTTCTTCACGGGTGAGAAATACGGTTTTTCCAATAGCATCATTCAAAGTTAGATTAAATTTAATTTCTTTCACATAATATTCCTTCTTTTCATACTCGCATTGAATATCTTCTTCACATTTCCATTTTTGAGTAGCTTCACAATGTTCGTAATCATAAGTACAATCAAGGAATGACGCTACTACATACACATTAGTTCCTGCTGCAACTGGTAATCTCACAAGTAACCCCTGTTCTTCTAAGTCCTCGTAGTCGGCAAGCGCATTCATTACATCATATTTTCTTTCTCCCTCGAAACAAACATCTGGGAAATCACTTCCGTCATGTATTGCAATAGCTTTTTCACCATCACTATTAAATCTTTCAGTCCATCTATCCACCTATTTCACCTCTTTCAACTTCTCTACCGCCAACTTCAGCGATTCTACAAATTCATCATTTACTACTGCACGATCTGGATTCTCAATGAACTTTTCAATATCTTCAATTGCTTTTTCTTCGGGTGTAAGAACTGTCACTTTTCCTGATTTCACAATTTCAATAAGTTCATCAATGCTATTTCTCCAATTATATGTATTGCACAAGCTCTTGTTGCACTTGGTGTTCCTTGACCACAATGCGCATTTTAAGCAGCTACGTCCTTTGCAATTACGCATATCTACAATCCGCTCAGCAAACTCTCTTGCTGTCATTTCCTTCGTCCCGAGGAGTTTTGAGGCTTCGTAGAAAGTAAAATCTGGATTAATATGTGCAGCGCGAGAAATATCTTTGCCTTCATAAAATTTTAAAATATCTGGGAAATGCTGTGTTTGTAATGGTTCGCAATCGTATCCCTGAAACCAATGGAACCCCTGCTTCTCAGCTTCTTTAAGTAATCTCTCGTTTTCTTCTTTTGTTCTAACCAGAACACATGTATTTGCTAAATTAATCATCTTTTCACCTCTCAAACTCAATCTTCTTACCAATGTATTTCTCTATAATTGCATCCAATTCATCAGAATATGTTTTCACAACATAATTACGATCAATCTTTATATTAACAATTACATTATGATCGTTCACCCAAATTCCACCAACTGTACCACCAGGAACACGAATGTAATACTTATATTTATCATTTTGCTTTCCTACATCAAATAAATAATGTTTATAATATGGATATTATTTCGTATCAAATCCTGCTAATTGATCTAATCTATCGGTTAAATTACAATAATATTGTTTTGTATTTCCTATGGTATATTTTTCTTTTAAAATCATACAAAGTTACCTTCTTTTTTAATTGTATGTGGACTGTTTGTACTTAAAGTCATATCTTTAACGTTTGGAACAAATGTACTTTTAATTCTTTCTCCGCAATAAGGGCAAAAGTTATAATCAGAATGCTCCCACTTTATAAATGTACATTTGATACACATTTATATTGTGTTCTCCTTTCTATCTTATACTATACATTGTGTATATTAAAATATCAAAACACAATATATAGTATTATTCTATCCATGAAACCTGTGTTTCATGAACAAAAATCCCCATGAAATTATCACATTTGCCACCATTCCACCGAGGAAAACAACCCAACCTAATTTACTACGAAATTTATGTATCTTTTCTTTACTCATTTTTCTCCAATCAGCTCCTTGTATGCTTTTAATTTCTCCGCTAACTCAGGATTATCACTTGCATACATTTCATATCTCTTTGTCTGATCCATTTCTTTAATCATTTTATCCATCTGTTTCTTAATTTTATCGGCTTCTTTCTTACGTTCCGCTTTCTCTTTGCGTTCTTCCACACGTTTATCATACGCTAATGTATTAACTTTGCAGATAACTTCTGCGGTAATACTTGCATTGCATTCATCTGGTGTAAGAATTTCCTCGATTGTAAGAACTCCCTTGTTTGCACCACTTACTACAATTTTGTCACCTGCTTTATATGTTTCTCCATCATCATAAATTGCATATCCATAACATCCTTCTTTTGTTCCTGCTACTGCATAATATCCTTCTAATTTTGCCATGTCGTTATCCTCACTTTCGTTTATTTTTACAAGATTTAATTTTCTTAATCTATATATTCCACCCATATCAAATTCAACTATTGCCATTTTGATGTCGTAGTCTTCAACAATTGTTCCTTTTTGATTTGTCATACAACAATTTTTACCAATATATTTAACTCTAGTGCCTACACAACTCAATTATTTACACCTCTTTTCTTCTGCTAACTTTATCCATCTTAACAATTTTTCTTCCTCATGCAACATATCTGAGTATAATCTTCTTACTTCATCCTGTTCTTTATAAAACTGTCTCACGTATCTAGGAAAATCATAGCCAAATATCCACATAATTATCTTTCTCTTAATCCATTTCACTCTTATACTCCTTATCAAAAGCATAATCACTACAAGTCCATAGCTTACCTTTATGAAAAAATCTATACATATCTTTGAATTGTGGATGTGGATATATCTTTACGATTGCACCTTGTACTTGTATTGCTACGCCTATTTCATCACCTTTTTTAATTCGTTTATCCATTATAGTTTTCTCCGTAGATTGCGATTTCTGGTTTACCATTTTCATCTAATACATAATATGGCATTGCAGAAGTTGAATATGAACGCTCAGTATATACATATACAATTTTTGTATCTTTATCATACATGAATTTTTGATACATACTATTTGCATTACTATCTGTATAATTATTTGTTTTTATTTCTATAAATTGTCCATAAGAACTAACCTTTTCTCCGTTGTCATTTATCACTTCGTCACCACATCCTGTAAATGAAAATGCTAATCCAGATACAAGTAATCCAATCAATAATCTTTTAACTCTCATTTAGTTACCATTCTTCTTCTCACTTCTCTTAACAGATCATCTGTGCTAATCTGTTCAATTATTTCTTCTGGCATTGAGACTTCAACCTTATATGTAACTTCTCCGTTACTATCAGCAAATATATCGCTCATATATGCTTTTCTTTTTGATGGAACTGGTTCAATCGTCAGACTACCATTTTTCTCGCAATGTAATCTTAATATTGTTTCGTATCTATCGTTTCTAATTACTATGTTCATGTATTCTCTCCCGTTTTAATAGTTCATATTTCTCATGAATATCACTTAGAAATTTATTGAATATTAAATCAACTGCGCATCCAAAACCTTCACAAAAATCATTATTAATTTCTTCTGTAAAATATTCATCATATTCATTTTTCAACATGTATTCTTTAATGAGTTTCTTTGATTGTTTTGGTTTGCCATAAACATATTTCGGTATGTGATTCATAATATTCAAAATATAATTATGAATGTAATCTAATTTATAAAATTCATTTTCAAATTCCTGACTTATTGTATCTCGCTTCCTTTCTTTGAAATTCAAGTTTCAGCTACTCTAATCCAAGCATTCTTTCAAAATACATTGAAGCTCTACCACCCAAACCTTCATATTTTATTCCAATACATCCAATTAATGCAGAATCTAAAGATGAATAAGTACAATTTGTATCTTCATAATTAACATATCCATGCCAAAATATCTCATGTGTGTTTTTATCTTCATACTCTATAATCTGATATTCTCCAATACAATGTATGTTAATTATATATCCCCATACAAATTCTTCTTTAATTAATCTTATCTTTTCTTCATTCGTTGCTTCTCTTACGCTATTATCAAAAATCGTATCTAAATCACTAATATAATATCGTCCATAACCCATAGGCTTAAATCTAAAACCATTTACATCTTTTATAACTTTTCCAATTTTCCCGTTATATACTACAATATCTCCAATTTTCATATTATGTACCTCATTTTGAAACCACGCTTTTATATTATTCTTTCAGTTTAACAATATTAATAATCCTTATATTTGCACGAAGACCATTGTGAAATTCTGCAATGCTTTTTATAATAGTATCAATAAAATCTTCTGTGTATTTTTTTCCAACATCATTTGCTTCAACGATAATATTTTCGATATAATCCTTTTCTTTACAATTAGTTTCTTTATTCGCAATGTCTGCTACATATACTACAAAATATTTTCTGTTCTTCATATATTAACTAACCTCCTCGAATATATTCCCAATCTGATGACCAATCATCTTCCTGTCCTTTATCTTCTTACATTTTGTGCATCGGCATTTACCAATTACAACTTCCAATCCACTGTAATCATATTTCAAATGTCTGGGCTTCTCTAGTAGTACCCAATTGTGATCACACATTATTTGTTCCATCCTTAATATCATATTTTAGTAATTCTCCATTTCTATAAATCTTCTGTGAGCATACTTTTTTAATACATAAATTGGTATCAAAATTAGATTTTAATTCCACTTTAGTTACAACAACAGGTGCAACTCCAAATCTTGTGCCGCAATAAATCACATCACCTTTCTGTAACATAAGACTCATATAACCCCATGTTTGTGGTAATCTCCAAACAAATTCTTTATCATCTTTACTGTTAGGATGTTTCCCGTATACATAAGCAGTTGGTTTTTCCTTGTATGTAACAACGTGTTTAGATGGAATCAATCGTCCACACTTTTTACGTTGCTTATCAGTATAAGTATTTTTTCTTAATGTGATGCGTCTTGAATCTCCAAATTTTTCACCATTATTTTTAAGTACTAAATACATTATGTAGCCATCCACTAAAACATTATTTTCATCTACGATTATGTACCTATCCTGGTTTCCTGTTTTGTTATAGTAATTCTCACACTTTAAATATTTCGATGTGTTTGGTTTACTACTTTCAAAATCTGTAGGAATTTTAATTTCTGAAAGTTTCATTTTCATATGCACTCTCCCTTCTTAATCTATTTTCTCCTCAAAATTAATAAATCCTTCTTCTGCGCAAATAGAATCATGTGCTTTCCAGTAATGCATGTCATAAAACTTACATTGATTTCCATCTTTGTATTTGCATTTATGACACGATCTTAATTTAATACCAGGAGTATCATTTACAGTTGATAAAGCAATATCTTTAAATCTTGTAATTGCTTCTGTAGCGCATTCTAACATTGCATCTGAATACATTTTTTCAATTTTCTTACCTACTTTCTTAAAAGCGGCATTAATTGTGTCTTCATAATCACCTGGATAAAATAAATATCTATCATATACTTCCATATCATTTGCGATTCTTTCAACAAGCAAATCACCAATTCGTTTCTTAATATCTTCTACATTATCTTTTCCAAGAAGATTATCTAAAGCAGAAAGATTTTCTTCTGTTCTTTTTACTACGCTCATACTACTGCCCCTTTATTAAATCTAATCAAATCATTTCTCATATTTAGGTAGTTCTTTTTCTGATCAACATCATATGTATTATTTCTATTGAAATAATCCTTAAACCAATCATCACAATCTACATCGTTCTGATAGGCATATGCAATAATTCCAATGATAGAATCATGGTTAGCAGCATCGAGAAGTTTTGATGAATTGTCAACGTCTAAAGTAATCGTATCTAAATATTCTTCATAGTCCTGCACATCAAGTTCTGAAACTGCCTCATCAACACAATTCTGTACAAACTTTAATGCAGATTTCATATCAGTATGAATTGTATTATCAATTACTTCTCCGCTAACGTGTTCAATTTCCACGTTTCCAATTGCTGAATACTCTGTTACTTCTGCAATAACAGGTTTCTCAGGTGATTCTTCGACCGTTTCTGTGTCGAATAAGTCATTTCCAACTGTTTCTGGTTCTGATTCTTCTGTGATTTCCTCAACAGAATCTTCAATATGTAAGTATTCTTTCATCAGAGTAAGCAAATGATTGAATCTTTTTGTTACGGAAGAACGATCCTTTGTCCCTTTCTGACCATTTAAACAATCGTATGTAATACCATCAATTTCTTTATTATGTAATGTCTCTTTAAATTCCTGAATAAATTCATTAAATTTATCATCTTCAACATCGTATTCTAAGAATTTATCAAATAAAGCAAACCATAAAAATGAATTTTTGTTATTAAAAATATCTGATGTATCACCTCTTAACACATTAGATAATTTCTCCAATGTCAAATAAAAATCAATAAATACTGATTCATTTGCATTTTCAGTTAAGTAAGCACACATTTTACCAAAGTCTTTATCAAAATGGCTAAGATATTTAGATGTCATTATTGCTTCAATAATAATTCTTCTAAGTGATCCATTCTTGATATTCGTATTTGAATAACTTGACTTATCACAATCAACCTTAAAGAAGTTCATCTTTAAAATCTTATCTACATATTCAGCATAGGATTCTTCCAATCCTAGCCATCCTGATTGAGAAACATTCATTGGTCTACATCTATTAAATCGTGCAATATCATAAGCAATATCTTTCTTTGTACAATTCAAATTCAACAATACTGGCACTTGATAATCTTTAAATTTATCCTGTAATTCTTCTGGCAATTGAGAAAATTTCTTTCCACGAATATCAAACGTTTTACTTTCTGGTATTGGAAACCCATCTTCATTCAAAATTACATTACCATCTTCATCTATTTTGTCACTCTGATATTCAATCATATATCTTTGCACATTTTTTGAAATAGCAAATCCATCTTCCAGATAATCTTTTAAATTTGTAGAACGCTGTTTACCATCAATTAACCAGTGCATTATAATTCCAGCTTTGATTTCTTCTGAAATTACAATCTGTAAAAGTGAATTACCTTGTAAAATATCAGAAATTAATTCACTTTTTGTAAGTAAACTCCATTGTCCAGAAGTTCTTTGTAATGGATGATTATCTCTTAATCTGTGCTGTCTAAGCTGCTTGCTAAGAGATTCTATTGAATAACTGGTAGACTTCGTTCTTTCTGATGTTGTTGTTTTTGTTTCCATTGGTAATTCCTCCTCAATATTTGCATTCTCACATTCTTCCATTTTTAGAAGTTGTCTTTTTTCATACTCTTTCATGTCGGAAAGATATGTATTATATTCTTTGTCTGAAAGCTTTAATATACTTTTAATTTCCGTAGAATTACATCCTTGCATTATTAAATCTGCAATTTTGCGTTCTATACACCCAAGAGAAGCAATATATTTGACTACATTTTCTCCAAGATTTAATGGCTCTCCTACATCAATACTGCTTTCTATATCAAAATCAGAAGGAATTATATCAATCATTTTTGTTTGTCCATCGTCAGACATGAGATTATCTAATGATGTTGGATAAATATATTCCTTAATTTCCTTTCCATCTTCCATTTTTGTTACAATTTTGCAACGCTTTTGTCTGTTTTTCCTTGTAATATGCATCTTAACTTTTCTGGAAATTGCAAAATATATAAATCCATTGAATTTATCTTCATCAAAATCTTCAATTCCTTTATCTAATTGACTTTTGATGTATTTTGTAATCTCTAAATTTGCTATAGAATAACATTCATCCCTGTCAATATCGGTGATACCACCAAACTGTTTTAGAATTTTATCTACAACATTATGTAATTTCTTTGCTGATTCTTCTGGCTTATTCTCATTGACTTTGTAATAAGATTCCAAAATCTGTGTGTAGTGCATTTGTATCACCGATTCCTTTCTGTTGATAGTTACTATGTAAAATTTATTTCTTCTCTCTGGTTATACCTTTCGCATAATCTTCGAGATAAGATTTACTTAACCGCCTATATTTATATTTTGAATTCATGATCGTATCAATTACCTTCATATATTTCTTGCTCTTAAATCTCTCAACGTGGTATTGAAAAATCTTTGCGCAATTTCTATTTCTCTTACATATAGCCCGTTGGCGTTCATACCATTGCAACAAATAACTGATTCTGCTCATTGCAACCGTACCTAATTTAGTATCTTCGTCCCTTATAAAGTGTCTTACATCGAGAATCTTTAAGTCATATTCTTTGATAAGATATTCCATGTTCTCAATATAAGATTCTCTATCAGAAATACATTCAATCACCATCTTAAAGAAATTTCCAATATTCACATGATTTACGGACATTTCTTTTTCTAAAGATGTTTCTCCATGATATGTATAAGGATTGTCATACTTAGGATTTCTTTGATAATCCTCATAATAATCATCGAGTTCTGTTAGTACATCATTGATATCATCTGGTAATGGTTCTTCAATTTGCTTAACAGGTACGCTAATTTCTGGGATAAGCTGCACATTAAAATGAAATTTCCGCATAGGTTTTGGAAGATTTCTAATAATGTTTCGTGCTTTATCTTCTGGAAATTGATCGGCAAGTACCTGACCGCACGTTTGTGGAGTACCATTTGAATCAAGTCGGATGTACTGTTTACCGTTAGTAATAAAACATTCCAACTGTATCTCTCCTTTCATTTTTATTTTAATGGAAACTATGGGACTTGAACCCATAACCGTTCACTTATGAGGTGAAAGCTCCAACCAATTGAGCTAAGTTTCCAAAAAATGAGTACAAAAACTACGATGAAAGCCGACTTTCATTTATAAATTTCTCCATATTCAGTTGTTTAAAATTGGAATAATCGCAGAAACGCTATGATTAATAAAGATTTTGCTTGACATTTTCTGCCAAGAGTTCTAAACTAATTATAACATATTAGATTATTCCATTAATCTTTTATGTTGTGTTGTTTGTAAGGTTCTTATCTCATATGGTGCGCCAACACCGAGATAAGAACCTTGCTTTTTTATTCTCTTTTGAAGATGTTTATATCATATAACAAACATTTGTTCGTGTCAATACTTTCCAGAACATTTGTTTGTATTTTTTCAAATTCATTAAAAATTCATTCTAACATTGGATATGGGAACATTATGTTTTTCATCAATTCCCCTTCTTTCTCGCTTGATAGACAACCAATAACACCAAAAAAATCATTGTCTTGATATCCAATTTCTCTTGCCAATTCAATAATTTCTTTACTTATTCTTTTCTTTTTTCTTAATGTCGGCTTATGAACCATTGTTGATGAATTATAAATTGCAATCGTAACACTGTCGCCTGGTGCTGCATCAATCATTCTTTTAGCTTCTTCCTTCGATACTGTCAAATATCCATCCATCATGCTAATACTTCCTCCCAGTTAATGTTTTCTCCGAGAAACATTGTATTCCAACATATCCTATTTATCATGTTTCTCTGTTTCTTATCTACAACGGCTCCAAGCTTTCTTTTGATCTCACATTTTTTATCTAGTGTATAAGGTTGTTCACCAAGAACCATCGAATAGAAAGATAAACCAGTATCACTATTTGCACTAATACATCCATGAACAGGAAGATTGGTTCTTTTAATAATATGAGTCAAAGGCATGGCTATAACTATTGGAGCTGTAGTAGTTCCTATTTCATTCCCTACAATCACATATGGACGTTTCTTTTTCTGAACTGATCCAGATGTTTCTGTTATTTTGATCTCAGCTTCCACAATATCATATCTATGATATTCAATTCTCATACCTTCCATATATGTAACCTCCTCTCTATTGTGGTATGTATTCCTTACCTTTGATATTTCATATTATAGCGCATACACTAATTATTGTCAACACTAATTATTGCAAAAAATAAATATTTTTGTTATAATCTATTCATTAAAATTTGGAGGTATCACCATGAAAGTAATCCTCAAAGAAACACTTGAAAAACAAGGTAAATCACAATACTGGCTCGCAAAAGAAACTGGTATAGCCCAATCTACATTGAGTAATCTTTGCGCAAATAAGACAAGCAAGATAGATTTTATTGTCCTGCAAAAGATATGTAATGCACTAGATTGTGATGTTACTGATGTTATTTCTGTAAAGGAAAGCGATGACAAATAGTCATCGCCTACATAGTTATTGTTTAAAGCAACATTTCATCTTTCAATTATAGTATGTTTTCCTTTATGTTCACAATCAGTCTGATCACATATTAAGCACCTTTCTTCATATGGGTTCATTCTAGCATAGTTACAATACATAGTAATATTCTCAGATTCGTTTATTCCTGGAACTAAAAATATTTTACTCATACTCTTTTAATCCTTTCTTTAAAAGCATTGCATTATTCAATTCTAATTTCTGTTACACTACCATGCATTTCGTCATACAACTGCGAAGCAATAGTTTCCAAATCATCAAAATAATAATCCCATAAATCACATTGGAATCCATCTGGTGTGTCATTAATATAATATGTCGTGTCTAAATCCGTATCAATTGCCACAACAATACTATCGAATCCACGTTTCTCTGCATCTACATACGCAGATGTAACTTGCTCTAAAAACTCGTCCTGATCCATAGGTTCATCAAGTAAATCATATCCTACACTAATATTTCTATTTGCATACTCATCTGCAAATTTTTCTAAATCTTCTTCTGTTTTTACCCATTCTGGAACTGTAACAATATCTCCACCGCTCAATTCTACCCAAACTTTTATTTTCTTAACCATTTTTATACCTCCATGAAAGTCGAATTTCAACGTTGTAAATATTCTACAGGAACTTTCTTTGTAAGCCATACACCGTTTGCAGATAGATAAAATTTATATCCATCCTTGTACATTTTGCCACTATGAACTAAATATACAGTTGGTCTACCATGTCTTTCACCTACGCTCTCCGCAGTCTTAACATTTTTAGATAAATGTACATATAACCTACTCTTAGGAATTAAACCTTGTCTATTAATAGATTCTACATATTTTTCACCAGTACCATGATATAGATATTCTGGTGGCTCTTTCTCTTCCAGTTCTACATCAACAGGTATGGAATGCCCTTGATTAGCACGAATTAAAGTCTTATCATCATTAAAAGAATAACGCTGTTTACTATCCGTTCTAACAATTTCTTCTAACGATTCCATATTAAATCCAGCATTATTTTTAGCAATTCCGTTGATTAATTCATTCACATTAGCCCATCCATGTTCATCCAGGCTAATTCCAATTACATCTGGCTTGTGCCTTAAAATCAAGCTCATATATCTACTAATATTCTCTAAGTTCATATAATCTCCATTCTATTTCAACCTACTAATGGTAAAATTCCAAAGCCACCATCAATAATATCAATCGCATCTTCTAATGATTCTGCTTCACAATTATCCCAGTTACTTAATCCGTCCCAATCATCTAACATAATGACTGCTCTACAAATATCTTTTGTCTTAAACCTCTTAAAATAATCATGACATTTATTTTTCATTTGATAAGATAATTCTTTTCCAGAAAATTCAGGAAGTGACTTTTTAAACATTTCATGCAATTTATCCATAATGTCATAGACACTAATTTTATTTCTCTCTACAAGATAAATTCCTTCTTCATGATTGTAGTTTTCATTTAAGTCTTTACTAATTCTTGAAATCCAAAAATCGTTTGTGTCCATACAAACATATACACCAACAAATTTATCCTTCGCTTCTGTTGGATATGTGTCGATTTCTTCTTTTTTCTGCATATCATCAACAAGTTTTGTTACATTATAATATTTTGCAAATTCCATAATTATCTCCTTTTATTCACATTCTTCTAACATTTTTTCAACTTTATCAAGTTGTCCCTGATCCATTGATTTTCCTGTACGATTAAGCATTAAAAAGTATTTCAATACATCTTTTCTTTTTGTTTCCGAAACCTCTCCTTGTACAATATTATGACTCTTAAAAATTCTTTTATCTCTTCCACTTAAATCATTGTAATATACGCCTTTGTACGGGAAACGATTTTCATAAAAATCTATTATTGCATTTAATTTTTGTTTGCCGTCAAGTATCTCATATCCATATCCTGTTTCATTCCATTTCTTATAATCTAAATGAATAAAAGCGAATTTACCTATATCAATATTATTGAAAATACTATCTATAAGTAATTGTTTGTCAGACAACTCCCATACATAACCTCTCTGATAATCAGGATTCATATTTACGCCAAACGCATAATATTTATGAATGAGACTTTCTATCTCAGAATTGACAAAATTAATTCTCACATCCTGATTACTTCCAAAATTTGTAGTTCCATGTGTAATTGGTCTAATTTCATGCCATCCACATACTCTATATGTTTCATAATCATATGGATTCCCGTAATTATTATCAGTTGCAATACATTTTAGTCCATATACTTTCTTATCATCTGAGATATAATCAACGATTGATTCTTTTAACGCACCATATACAACTCTATCACCAATTTTAAACTCATATGTCGGTTCATTGAAATGTATTTTTTCTTCTTCAATATTATCCAATCCTCTTTGTTTTTCTATCTCTAATTTTTCTTCTATTGTCAATTCTTTTTTAGATTTTCTTGCCATAATTCTTTCCTCCTGAAATCAGTCTTTCATCGTATTATTTTTTTCTAGTATGCTACAACAACGATCTGCAAGTTCTTCCATTTGTTCTTTTGTGATATGTCTGAATTTCCAACACCAGTCAATTCTATTACATATCCAATCAATGCTTTTATCGTGCCAAGGTTTATATTCTTCATAAGACTGCAATGCATTGTCGATTTCTTGATAATAGTTTCTTTGTTCATTCTTTTTCACAAAACTATTCTCCTATCTTCTTCAAAATTTTCGTCACTTCTGAAACACTTATACAGAATCTTTTCGCAACGTCTTTCTTGTCACCACTTCTATTATAAGCATTTACAACATCTTCATATGTAAATTCTTTCTCAACTGGTTTATTCATAAAGCTATCCATAATCTATATACCTCCAAAATCTGTCTATAATATACTTCTCTGTTGGCTTCATTAATTACTCCTATTCTATCATATCTGGATCATCTTGTGGACATAAATAATCTTCTGGTGTTTCTTCTTCATTCGAGAAAATACACATTCTTTCCTGGTTTTTAAATATTTCTTCATCAGTGATACAAATATATCTTAAAGTAATACGCATATCAGCATGTCCAAAAATAGTCATAAGCTGTATAAGAGCCTGTTGTTTGTCTGGTGCTGCTAAATAATAACTATGTCCAAAAGTCTTCCGAAGTCCATGAGTACCAATAGACTGTTTAATACCTGCTTTTATTCTATTTCTCTCAACAGTTCTGTACCATGTCATTTCTCCAATATGTTCACCTTTATTAGAAGAAAAAATATAATCAGTCAACTCAGGTGTTTTATTATGATCTTCTAACCACTTATGCCAATTCTGAATAGCCATTTTAAAATCACTGTCATATCTTAATTTGACATATTTTCTTTTAATTACATTTCCACATCTATCTCTACGCTCTGTTTTTTCTGGAACAAACTTCTGTGACTTTTTAATTCTCCATCCATCTTCATATACATCTTTCCATGTGAGTTTACAAAAATCCCCACCACGTAATCCAATATTGATCGCACATATGAACATTGTAAGATTTCGCATAGCATTCTTTTCTTTACTAACAGTAGTCGCATTATCAACATCTGCTTTAAATACATTGTATACAGATAAAATTTCATCCTTATTATACAAGCACTCCATCTCTGTTGACTTCCCACGCCGTAATGTTTTCTGTTTTGGGAAGTTGTATATCGTTGCTTTCTGTTTTTGATTGATATAACACGGCTGTTGCATTGCTAAAGCTGGCATAATCACACCTCCTAATATTTTTCATTCTTCCTTATCTTATCTAATTTCTCTTTTTTCTTGTTAAGATGTCGCACTCTTGCCCTTGGTCTGTACTTGTCACATTTCTGACAATAATGCCAATGATTTGCATCTCTACCTTTCTTACATTCGCCCATACAGATATAATATAAACAAGGTGTTTCTCTGTCTTTTGCCATATTGGTTTCCTCCGTATTTAGTTTTATTTATCATTTGGAAATTACGACTTGAAATAGTCCAGAAAATAAGTTATAATATGTACTGGATATATGCCATTTACGCATTATCCCTATCTTTAGTAGTGTAGGTTGTCGCTTTGGTCGGTTGAGAACCTACACTATTTTATTTTTTCCCAATATCCATATAAGCAGCAATCACCAGAATCCCATGTATCATAGAAATTTCCATCAACCGATGCTACTACATGATTTGCTACGCTTAAAAAGTATGTACCTTCTTTATGATCTTTGGTGAAACCTTCCACTGTAGGACGTTTAGAACCTTTCTTATTACTAATTCCTACATACTCAAAACCACGTTCCTCTAAATATCTCTTATAACATGGTTTACTATTAGGATTACATTGAATATCCCTTGCAATCGGAAGTAATTCATCAAAGACTTCCAGCCATGTCTTATTCATTACTTTACACAAAGCACGAATAACACAATCACTCTGATCGTCTTTCTTGCCCTTGTCATTCGGTTGAAAGTATTTATAATGTTTACTTGTCATTTGATTTTACTCCTTTCTCTTAACTTAATTATATTATAAACCATATGGTTTATAATGTCAAGTGCTATTTTAACTTTTTAGTTTATTTTATAAACTTTTTAGCTTATATTATAATATAAACTAAAGCACCCATTACTGGATGCTTTAAATTTCTGTACCATCAGGATATTTGAAAACAGAAATATACTCACCGCCTGTTACACTTGCGATCTCAGTCAATTCTTCCTGTGTAAATTTCCCGGTATTAAATCTCTTTTGGAATGCTTGTGGAGTTTTATATCCAAGTTTTCTTGATAATTCTGCTTTACTAATTCCTGCATAAGCACAAGCCATATCTATTTTCTGTTGTATCGTGTGCATTTTCCATCCTCCTATATGTAATTATACCGAAAAAACAAGTTGCACACAAGCGTTTTCTACGATGAAATGTCTGTTTTAACTATTTAAAACGATATTTTAATTATCTTCCATACAATTTTTACAAACAAAAGATAGTTCTATATCTTCACAGTCATTAATTTTTATTATATCACAAATTTCACTTTCTTTGATTCCACGTTCAACAATACTAATCTCCATATCAGTAATATCATCAAACCAATCAAATCCCTGTTTTCCATCTTTAATATATGTTAATAAGATATTTTTATCTCCCATCTTTACACCCTCCCATGAAAACAATCTTTTATCATCTTTCATAAAAACTACATGGCAACTTACATTCTCCTGTCGATGATGCACCTTTATCACATAGTCCATCCTTCATGTATTTACAAGAGTCTTTCATATCACCAAGATTTCGTGATACACAATTATTACAATGATATGACTTCTCTTTTTCATCATATCGAATATCTCTATTTCCACAATCTAAACAAATCATAATTCTCTCCCATTAAAACATTCTTTCAACTATAACACTACCCATAGATTTCTACCATAATATTCTTTTCTTATATGAGGAATATCATTATCAATTTTCGATAACTCAATCTTTTCAAAAGTTACATTTTTGCAACCATCTATAGTTTTGTTACCAAATCTATTTTTAATACATTCAATTCCATTTAATGATTCTGTAACCATAACAGAGGTCACTTCTCGTAAATGTTTGATTTTTCGTGTTTCTTCATACGTCATATAAATTATATCCTTTCCAATGAAAGCAATTTTTCAACCTCGTTTTGTTTTATACTTTGCGTATTTCGACTCTCCATTGCATCCTTTATATAATTTCCGTAAAGCAGATCCCAATCCATCTTCCATATCTTTGTCTACTTGTTCATATGTTTCGGATGCTTCGCCCAAAATGGCTACTGCCTCAAATACATAATTTCTAACCTGTTGTAATTCTCTATCCGTAAAATAAATATTTTGTCCCATTATTTCTCCTTTAAATAGTTATCCATTTGCCTTAATTCCAAATAATTCACAAAGATCTTTATCTTGAACAATATCAACAATTTTAAAATATCTTCTTGCTATCTCATTAAACATATCCATTTGACAAATTGCTTCCGCTGCTTTAGGATGATTACTTTCTATAAAAGTTTTGTATTCCATCACTAAATCAGAAAATAATTCTTTTTCATTTTCTATTTTACAACTCATTCTAATATAGCTATTATAACATTCTTTCAATTTATTATTTGGGATACCTATAAATAGATTTTTTCTTCTCATAATACTCTCCATTTCTACAAAAGTTTGAAAGTTAAATTTCATCTGGTAGATAATGACCTTCAATATGATAATCTCCATTTTCCATATTGAGATCTGTATTTTCTTTCACCCACTCAATCAATTCATTAGGTGATGAAAAATTAATCGCAACTGAAAAATCTTGACACAATGGCAATCCTTCACCAGAATAATCTTTATTCTCCACAATATTACTCAATCCATATTTAGTTTCATTTAATATAATAAAATATTTCCAACTACATTTCATTTAATATCCTCCTGAAACTATTCTTTCATCTGCTTTTTATTTCTATATGATTCCATATACCATTCCAAAAAGTCACTATATAAATGCCGTTCTGCCTCTTTCCTGGCACTTGCAGCATCTTCTATAGTATCATAAGTACCAAGCCAATATGATTGTTTTTGGAATGTAATTGCAGCTCCCCACTTTCCGTTAGCCCTATGTACCCCGTTGACTCCCGATGTATTATCTTTTCTCATCTTTTGACCGTTTAAAACGATAGACGCTTTAGTATGTTTTTCTTTTTCTATTTCATCAGCACATCCACATGAGCGTTTCCACTCAAGATCAGATGCGGTACATGTAATCGTGTTACCACAATCACATTGACATACACAAGATAATCCATTTTCTTTTGCAATGCCAATTACTTTTAGCATACCTATACGTTTTCCGATTAGATTATAAGATGTAGAGCATCCACAACTTATACTTTTACCGTATATAAGATGGTATGGTGAAACTTCTTTGATTGTTCCGCACTTGCATTTACACACCCACATCTGTGTGTTATTTTTATATTCGCCCTTCTCCAAAACCGTCCAAAATCCAAATTGTTTTTTGGTGAGATCTTTTAACACAATTGCATCTTCATTATAACAGTTTTTTCTTAATGTATCTTTTCTTTTTTCTTTGATACATTTTTCGCACATTGTTGCACTTCCGCTTTTTAAAAGCTTTACTGAAACTTGCCTAGTATCCCCACATAAATCGCACAAGCACTCCCATATGGCATATTTATTTTTGATTCCTACAATTTTCTGTGGGATTAAATGTCCGAAATGTTGCCCCTGTATATTTTTGATGCGACTGCCATTAAAGCGAATATATTCATCCATTCCTACTCCATCCATACATCTTCAATGATATTTTCTGAATTTAGTTTAAATAAAAATTGAACGGTATCTTCTTCTATATATGCAATTTTATCGTAGCCGATATTGTCACTATCGCCAACATATACAGAACTTTCTCCATCAACTTCGTAATCTTCAAACGCACAGATAATATCATCTTCGTCAAATTCTTTTCCAATAAGTTGCTTTAAATTATTTAATACCATATCACTTGTCATAATTTTCACCCCGTTTTATTGAATATTCTTTCTGTTATTTTACCACATATCACTCAATCTGTCACTCAGCTATATATTAACCGCAGCTTCCAGATAATTGTTCAATCTATTATATTCTGACATTGCCCGTAATAATTCAGGAGAACTATAGAATAAAAATATAGTCCTATCTTCATCAGCATGGCTTTTCTGAAATTCTTCCAATTCAAATCCTTTGAGTAGAAGATACCCAGCTAATTTTCTCGAATAAATTGTCTTATAAATATTTTTTGATGTTGCCATAATCATTCCCACATATGTAATATTTGTGTTGTTTGTAAGATTCTTATATCTAATTTTTAAATTTAATATTTCTTTCCTCTAAATAATCAATTAATGGTCTAAAATAAACCTGTGGTTCTTTAATACTAGAAATGTTATTTTTCGCCCATTGAAGTAATTTTTCTGATAATTCTCCACCATTCACTAAATAATTCAATTCAAGAAGATGTAATTTATCTGCTACATCTAAAGGATATTTTTCATATAAGTATTTAGATGGAAGAATACATATCCATTCTTTTGCCAAATAAGTTTTCATCTTTAATTTAGTAATTTTCGATTTTGTCAATTCACTTATCAAATCAATTCCATCTTCTTCCATATCATTTAATCGAAAGAAATTCTGTATAACTTCTATATCAGTTCTGTCAGAAATCTGTTGTTCCGTTACTAAATCTTTTAATGTAATCATTATCTCACTCCCTTTGCAAACTGGTTTTCATCTACTATTGTAAATTGTTCATGTCTAAAGGCATGAGCTTCCTTTTTCAACCATATCAAAAATTTCATCCCAATAAGAATAATTTTGTAATTTTTCTTGTGGAACTAATAAATCATATTCTTCTTCAATTTCTTCTCGTGATCCATATCCATTAAAGCTAGGAAGACTACCAAATAATTCATTATGTCTTTCCATTTGTCTAAAAATAACAATGCTTTTCTCTGGGAAATTTCCCATATGTGTAGCGTAGCTATCAATTTGAATAATTGACTTATCTTTTTTGTTTACATAAACATCTCCAAGCTTCATATCATTTCTCCCTATTCTATACTGGTTTTCATTTAATCAATTCGTATTAGATTACCATTAGAATCAGTTTTCCATTTACCATTTACAGTTCCCGTAACAACGACTTCCATTTTATCATAATCAATATGAGCCAGAAGTCCTCTTTCTACTAACCAATTTCTCGCATGTTCTAATTCTTTTTGAGTTTGGAATCTCCATCCCGTCATTTGCCCTTTAATCATATTAATTCTTCCATCCTATATCTACAGGTTTTACTTCTATAAAGAAATTTGTTTTATTAGATTTCCCTAAGTTTACACCAATAAAAAGGCTATTTCCATAGAGTTTCATTTCTGTGCTATTAACTTTAAATAGTTTCAAATACCAAGGAAGATTATTTTTTATGTATATTATTCGCAAGGAATAGCATTCTGTCAACCTCTCATATAAATTATGCATATCGTTTTTCTGAACTATTTTTTCTTCCTCTTTTAAGACAATTTCTTCTATACATTCTTTACGCATCTTTAAATACTGATCTTCCACTTCATTGGATAATTCCATTAAAGATTTTTGAAATGCTTTCATACGTTCATAACTCTTTTTATTTTCCATATTTCTTTCCTCCATGAAATTCTCGTTTCAAATTGACTTACATTCTCTGTATTCTGATTCTGTAATTAAACCTTCATCATACATATCTTCAAGTGTTCTAAATACTGCAAAAGCTCTTCTACTTGACCAACAGAATCCATCAAATTCACCTATAAGTGCATCTGTATTTTCTTCTTCTTGTTCCTGCAATTTTATTGCCAAATCACTCTCACGAAAGAAAAATACTTTATATTTAGCAGCCTTGATTCTTAACATTTCTATTTCGTATTCTTGTGAAGTTAATTTCTCTTGTGCATTTAATAATTCCAATCCTGCACTTCCTAATGGACTTTTCTCAATTCTATTCTTAAAATATTTGTCATTCATAATTATTCTCCAATTATATTAACTCAACAGTGCAATAATAAATACCGCAATTCCTACATATGCAATTATACATCCTAAAGTGTACATATTCATTCCTCCAATATCATTTATAAATGTTACTTGTAATATGAACAGTCGCATAATATGTTCTTCCAATCTCTTTTGCGATTTCCACATTACCCTTATTCTGTTTCATAAGAACTTTAATTCTTCTTCGTTCTTCTGGTGTGATCTTGTTTCTATGCCTTTCTGGTATGTACGAATTTTTTATACTACACATCCAATCTGGCTCTGGTAATATAGAACCAGTTTCATATTTACGCCAGTTGATTTCTGTTTTATGATTTTTCGCCCATTCCCAAAAGTTATCAGGATCAATCAGATATCGTGTCGAATTGGACACTTTAAACTTCTTACATGGAAGTTCTAACTTTTCAATCCATCTGATCACAACAGATACGTCACAATTGAATGCTTTTGCTATTGTTTTAGCAGCAAGGCATTCTCCGCAGTAATGATTAAGACCTAATTTCCTCGCCTTATGTTTAACAGATGATACACTTCTGTTCAAAAATTTTGCTGTAGTTTCAACTGATTGATATAGATACCTTCTATACATATAAGTTTCCTCATCTTTTGTCCATTCTCTTCTTCCCATACAATACCTCTTAAAACCTAATATAATTCACCTATGCAACATTTCCCTCAACCATACGTTAAAATTGAAGTTCTCCATATTTTCTTCTCTTTCTGTATAATTTCCATTATAATTACGGAAACAGTTTCCAGAATCACGTTTGTCTTTATCCCAACATGATACGTGCTTATTTGTCCTTTTCATTCTTTCTTCACCTCTTCCATCAGATATGACAATCCTTTACTATGGTGGCAGTTGAACCAATCATATACTTCATTTTTATTAGTTCCTTTTGAAAATGCATACCATGCAGTTTTAAGATTTCCGTTACGATCAACAGGAACGCTCTGAAATTTTTTCCATAAAGATTCTATATTCTTATCAATTATATTCTGTAGCGTTAATTCTTTTTCTTTCATATGTTCTCACTCCGTTCTCGACATCATTTGAATTTGCTTATTAAGTCTCTGATATTCTATAATAGCACTGTCTAATGATTCATTTGCCGTTCTATCATATATCTTATTTTTTGCTTCATGAGTATTTTTAATCAAACACAATAATGCATCAGACAAAATGTTTATTTCTTCCGATGTAAACATTAATGTTATTTTTAACTCTTCGAAGTGTTCTTTAAAATCTTTTTCAAGAAATCCGAATTCTTCTCCATCTCCCATCATAACAATATATGAATTATCAAATTTATCAACCTCATATGTATCAAATTTATTAAATGTGGTTTCATTGTATTCACCATTATTAATTGTAAAAGTTTCCTTAACTATTACTTTAATTCTCATAATATTCTTTCTCCAATCTGAAATCATCATTTCATTGTTCCACATCTGCATTTGTAAATCCGTCATTTCTTTCAATTTCTTGTACCTGTTTATCCGTCAATCCAAATACAGTAATCAAAACATAGCTCATTTCAAGTAAAGCTCCGTGATTATCGGTATTAAATTCATTTTCCTTTATCTTTTTACACATTTTCGCGTACCTATTTTGATATGCAATTCTCATTTTCTCCCATTCTTCTTGGACAGCGTTCATGGTTATACCTCCATAATTCTATCTAATATATAAGTGCAGTTTCCAATTCTAAAACCATTTTCAAAGTATACAATTTTATTTTCTGTTTCTGTATTTACTTGTAAATATACTTGTTGCTTTCCATCAAAGAAAACTAATTCATGTGGTTTTACCTGGTGCAATACTCTATAGAACGTTCCATCATTCATACTATTAACACGTTCCAACTTAAATACAGCCTTACCTTGTATCTGTTTCAATTGTTTCTTTAATTCTTTCCAATTAGTTGCATTAATCATTTATATCCATCCATTCTTCTCGATAAAACTCTTGTTTTATTTTTATTTTTTCCAAACAAACTTATCTAATTTGTTTTCATTTGTTTCCATCCATTCTTTATACGGTTTAAAATCAGGACAAAATTGCATTACTTTCTGAAAGTCCATTTCATTTTTGTAAAATCCTTCTGGTAAATCTAATTCAAAGTAAAATTTTTTTGTATCTTCATACCAGTTTATCTTCTGTTCTGGATACAAACTTGCCATTGCACTTCTATAATGTTTATAATGATAGACCATGCATAATACTTCTAAAATTTTGCCATTTAATTTAATCATAATTACCCACCTCTCTGAAATATCTCTTTCATCTATTGATTCTCTGTTAATTAAAACAGGTGATACCCTTTGACAAGTATCACCTGTAAGTATGTAATATTATCGTTCTATATATTCCCATTCAGCAATAAAGTCAAATGCTTCATTGTAATACATAGGGTTTAAATCCTTGTAAGAACTACATCCAAACTTTTCTTTTAACTCATTCCACATATTAATGAAATAGCTTTTAGAGTAACATTTATATTTAGTTCCATGCGCTCCATCCAGAAGTTTATTGATTCTGTCTTTCGCTGCTTTATATAACTTCTGTTGCTGTCTAGTGGATAACGTCATATTTTCCACCATTTTGTTGAGCATTTCCGTCTGTTCTCCTAGAAGATCTTCCATTGCGTTAATCTGGACTTGCATTCCTTCAATGCGTCCTGTAAGTCCTAAATCATTATGTAATGTTTCTTTCTGTTCTTCTGTCTCATAAAATGCCTTGTGAAGAACATCCGCAGCGTTTAATTGATATTCAAGAAGATTTTTCACCGCTTCTGGGTTTTCTCTTTTCATTGTTGGTGTTAAACGAATTTGAGCTAACCACATAGGAACGAATTTTTCCACTAAAACTAGCGTATTTCGTACCTGACCGTCAAATTTGACGGGTAGGTTTGTCCAACCATTCTCAAATAAAACATTTGACTTCACCTTCTTAACTTCGTTATCTGATTGATTCTCATTAAGTCCAATATCAATACTTGCCTTTCTAATAGCCAACCAAACTTTTCCATCAGATGTTCTTACACCTAAAAGTTCATCTTCTCCGAATGGGATTAATTTTACTTCCATTTCGCTCATAATTGATTCCTCCTGTACTTGCGTGTTATTTAGTTCTCAATGTGCATTTGTAAAATATTGGAAATTTTCTGATTGACTAACCAGTAAGAATTAGATATACTAGAATAGTCAATCCGCTTTGGCGATTGATGTCTGGAAGAGGTTTGTTGCTGTGGTAGGTGCTAACCTCTTCTTTTTTATTTTTCCTGTTGATATATGTCGTAGGAAATATTCTTCTTGATCTGAATTTTTCCATCAACAAAACCTTGCATTAATACTTCTATAGCTTCATTGAGTTTAAAACCTTGTTTCTTGCATTCAGCCTTAAAAGCGTTCTGTATAGTTTCCTCAACAGGAGTTGCAAAATTCTTTCTTGCCATTGCTTTATCTCCTTTACAATTAGTATATTATCATTCTTTTACTTATTTGTCAACTAGCTTTTTATTATTTATTTACTTATTTCCAATTCATAGGCACTATCGCAACTGCTAAAATTTCCATTCTAGCAGCTACTAACTACAAACGAATTATGCTATATGTAATCCAGATACTTTCAATAACGCTTCAAATGCGTTGATTAATTCTACTCGCATTCTTCTTTTAGAAGTAACACCTTTTCCACCAATTCTTATGCTATTGTCCAGGCGTGTTTTATATTTCTTTCCTTTAGAATCCGTAAACATGTCTACTTCTTCTATTGTTCCATTGTCTAATTGCATCCGCATGAATGTATGTGTGTATGGTTTATTTCCATCTGTATATTCGATAAAGCTTGCTAAATTCTGCATATATATTTCCTCCATTAACTTAATATCGCAATAATAATCAGTATCGTAAGACCAATTCCCAAACAATAACCTAACTCGTACATTTTAATCTTCTCCTTTAATTTCATAATCACTTCCGAGAAAATGATCTATTGTATATGTTTCCACTTCTTCAATCCAATCAGATTCTTCATATTTTCCATCTTCAAAATCAATTGCCATTTCTGCAATTTCCGTTGTTAATGCCATACTATCAACCTTTTCGTTACTCACAGGATATACAGTGCCATCTTGAACCATATCGTTATAACATTGCATCATAAGTGCTGATGTTTCTGATATTTTCCGCTCACGTTCTGTTCTTTCTCCAAAACGAATCATTTTCAAAATTTCCAGAATCCTATTTGTATATCCATGAATGCCTTCATACATTAACCAGCAATCAAGAATTTCAAATTCTGTATAGTTCTGTTTTATTTCTTCTAATGTTGTATAATTTGTTTCATTCATATAATTAAATGCTTCGAGTAAAGATTTTTCCATCGTTCATTCCTCCTGTTTTTGGTATAAAAAATAGCCTCATAGATATATTCTCTACAAGGCTATAAAAGATACATTTCATGGTATCTTATGCGACTTTTCCTCTCTGTAAATCAGATAATAAAGATTCTAACTGTTCTAGTTTCCATTCTGCATCCTGTACTAATGCTGAAATACTAGATGGTACACCATTTTTCCCTCTTAATGGTATCCATATTTCCACTTCTTCATCTATATCAAAATTAGTTGTAATTTCTTCTATAGCATCAACAAAACTTTTATCTGTGCCATCAAACCATACAGTCAACCACCAATCTTCCCCTAATGGTGTATTATTATTCAGTTCTATGTAATATTTTCCATCCTGTTCTGTAACCTCATTATAGTTAAATCCATTATATTCTAAAATTTCAGCTATTGTATTATTTAATTTAATCATAACTATTTCCCATCCTTCCATTATGCAGCTTTCATTAATTTATTGATTCTTTCCGTAATTTCTTCTTCATTATTAAGATATACAGGTAATACTAAATATGAAAAATCTCCATCCCATACCATAACAGGTGATTTAGAATTATGGAATCCCATTTCAATAGCATTAGAATCACATCCATTATATAAATCTTTCATGTACATTGGATTAAATGCAATTATAAATCTATCTTTTACGCAATTTTCCATTGATGTAATCTTATCAAAAGATTCTTCTTTATCTGTTCTCATGTAGGTTATAACATCATTTCCAATAAATTTTACATACATTGGTTTTCTATCATTATCATCATATAGAGTAGTATTATATTCTGATGATTCTTTCATTTCAGTTGTATCAAGTTTTACTGTCATTAAATCATTCTTATTTAAAATCATATGGTCAATATCAAAATATTTTATGTCTGCATTTTTTACAATCATCATAAAATCATTTCCGCTAATATATGTTTTCTTTTCTGTACTGGACATATACACACAATTTTGTTCACCTTTTGTTTCCTTTGCAATACAGTTCTTTAACTTAATCCAAAATTCACGTTTTAAATTAATTTCTTTTACATCTAAATTGTTATTAAATTGTCCAATACTCTTAGATGGATTGCACATTCCCATTCTATAGCCATCAAGTGCAGTAATTCGATTCTTTTCCGCATTGAAATTATAACAACATTTTGCTAAATTATATTCTTCTGATCTTTCCAGATATACAGATAATTTATTCATAATATCTGTATAATTCTTATAATCTGATACGAAAAATATTTCCTTCGGTTCATCATTTTCCATTAATGGAAAGTCTTTTGTATTCCATCCACTTGTAAAAGTGATAACTTTATTTCCTGTACTGATGAATACTTTTTTATCATCCATATCGTATTTTACTGTAAGTTCATTCGCTTTCAGTTTTACAATTTTCTTTAAACTATCCAAAGTGATACAGAAAGAATCATTTCCAGTAACAAGAACATCTTTATAAATATGTAATTCTTCTTCTATATTACTTGCGATAAATGCAAGCTGATCATTTTCTTGTTTAACAAGTACCGTTTCCAGAATTGGAAGTGCAGCTTTTTTCATTACTGACTTTTCGATCTTCTTAACAACGTCTTTCATTTCCTTCATAGTAATTTCAAACTTCATCATTGTTTTAATCTCCTTTATGTATGTTCTTATAATTGTTTATTCTCTAAATTTTCCACTAAAAAAGGAAACTAAATTGAATTAGTTTCCTTTAGATATTCTCTGTCATTCTGTTACATTCCATGTGATTTTTGTTAAATCATTATATAAGTTTCACCCTCTACTTTGTTCGCCGCTTCTTCCGCATCTTCCAGACTGGAACAAATCGCGATTCTTTCATAGCTAGGTAGTTTAACTACTTCAATTTCCATTGAAGTTGTTTCTAACGTGTCTATAAAGTCCGTCTGCACGAGCTTTTTTTCATCCTCGTCATACTCAAATTCGTTTTCTTCAATCACGTATTCCTCGACCTCATAACATGTCATTCCAGAAGATTTAAACTTGCTAATAGATGTCTTATGCTTTGCAAGTTCTTTTTTCGCTTCTGTCAAACTGTCAAACGTTTTTATGTATTCGGGTGAAGAATCTAACGCCGTACATCCTTCTTCAATATTCTTTCTGTTTTTGTAGTTAAATTCCGCTGTTCTTTTTACTATATCGTATTTAATCATGTTTTAATCCTCCTGATTTTATTTTAGCTAACGGGAAATGTTCCCCGATACATTTGCAGTTTTAACAATTCTATAATCCTGTTCTTCCCATCCATCTGAAACAAGATCGTTATACAGTTTATTAAATTCTTCTGCCGAATAGACAGTTCCCAAACCGTTTGTTATATCTCGATATTCACCATCCTCAAAGTCCCAAAAGATTTTCTTTTCCGTTCCTTTTCTCATTACTATATCCATGTTATACCCCTTTACAGTTCTAATTATTAAGCAAAAGATAGGATAAAATCTCTTTCCATCCATTCGCACAAATCATTATTCCATGTACCTGTTACACCGTATGTAATGCCATTATAACAACGTTTCCCATCTTCTAAAAATAAATCGCATAAAGCAGTGTGCTCTATCGGTTTATCTGGAAATATAATTCCGTATTCTATTGATTTCCGTTTAATCTGATTTAAAACGTCCACTGTCGTATAATGTCCGTTTGAACTAGCTTTAATTCTCATTCTAACATTTTCCATTATTACACCGTCTTTACTTTATATTACACAATCACCGCTTCTACATTGTTTCTAGTTCCTGTTACCTTTGTCAAGTCATCTGTAATATTTCCATACCACACCAAAGTTGCATTTCTTGCCACTTCAATAAACTCTTTATCTGGTGCAGCATAACCTCCTAAATCACCACCTAAGTCAATACAGATCACACCTGTATCATTATATGTATAGTGTTTCTCTGCTTTTCCGTTCTTTAATAATTCCATCGCTTTCTCATAATTTGTCATAGTTTTAGCCTCCTGTTCATTTATTTTTTCGTTGTCAGAAATCCAATTTCCATATTCATCAATATGTTCATGGTTATAATCACACCAACATTCATGTTCTAATTCTTTCAAAGCAGATTCTAAATTCATATTCCCTCCATACATTCTTGTAAACCAGACTGAAATAAATTAAGTGTATCATAATACTTTTCTTGACTATCAGTCAATAACATTTCCAGACCGCTTGACCACTCGTTTATATACTTTTCAACGATAATCAAATATTTTCTTAATTTCTTTTTGCCTAACTTTAAATTATTTTCACCCACTTCACAAAAATAATTATTATTCAAGCATCCTTCTAAAATTTCCACATCGTAGCCCATTTCAATTAAACTATTAACGATATTTTCCGCTTGCTTATACGGAATCATCATTCTAATATCTTTCATTTCCGTTCTATTTCCTTCCTATTATAATATATTTTGTTTAATCGTTCAATCGGCATACAGAAATATTTCCGTATGCCTATCAGCGGTCAAACTTGATTATATAAACGGTCAATCACTTCCATAATCTTTATCATCAAGCCGTATTCCGTCAGACCTTCCCACATGATAATAGAAGTCTTTCCATTTACAGTAACAAACACGCTTTCTGATTCTTCTGAATACTCCACTGTTACACGCTTGTTATTTGTATATGGGTTTTCTTCTAACATTTCATTCATTTTTGTAATCCAGTTCATCATTTTCCTCCATTAGCTCTTTAAATTCCACCCAATTTTCAAAACTTTCTTCTAATCCTCTTGATCTGATAGTCTCCATTTCATCTTCTGTCATTTTATAATTTTTATCCTCGCAATACTGTTGCACTGTATCATGTTCTGTTTCCAACCATTTATTATCATCTTCAATTTTATCAACATCCACTAATAATTTATCAAGTTCATTCATAATATCCAACCTCCAATCAAACTTTGAAATTGTACTTTCATCATGTTCTTTATTTCCGATATACTTCTATCGGTTTAGCACCTTCGGCTTCTAAGCTATCTAAAAGTCCGTAAATGGCTTTATTAAGTGCACTTTTCTTTACTGCCATATCAGTAAAGCTTTTCTGATTTGGAACTGATATTTTATATCCGTTTTCGCATTCTGTTATATGTATATTATTTCCGTTTGACCAGATGTTAATTACCATGCACAACGCCTCCTTATTCTATAAAATCCCAACGCTCTATAACGTCATCCTCCCAATTTGTATAGGGATTATAAACGCAATAAGTAACAATCAGATCGCCTTTTCTTGCGTCTTCTACACGGTCATAACTGATATAACAACCGCCGTCCTCCGGTGTATTAAGAATCTTTCCATTCTTTGCGTTGTCAGTTACAATGCCGTAAATACATTCTATATACATAATATTCTTCTCTGCTCTTGTCGTGAGCATTTCCAACGTGAGATTGTTACAGTCGATAACTTGCGCTATAGGTGCAGCTTTTACCACTTCCGTGTATTCTGTAGCCTGTACATGTGTACTTGTTACGTTTCCAATAATGCTTATTGTTGCAAGTGTAGCAACTAATACCTTTTTAATTCTGTTCTTCATAATTGTTTCCACCTTTCTAATAACATCCTTTTGACAAGTAGTCTAAAAACATCCAAACAGGCATTGTAAACAGGAAGAAAGCGCAAATATATGTAAGTGTTTTCTTGATTTTCTGTTTACGTTCCTGTTTAAATACTGCTTTCCAATAGGCTCTTTCTTCTTTGTAAATAGTTCTTTCCATATCAGTTCCCCTCTTTCTTGTTGTGTTATTTGCCATTATAAGCACTATAAAAGGCACGAATGATATAATTTCCATTCATGCCCTATTTAGTGATTATAAAGCATTTTAGAAAATCTCTATGCAATCCCCATTATCCAGAAAATGAAAACTTCCTTCAATTCCTAAATCCCGTCCAAATGCTTCATAGTCAAAGTATCTTGCTACGGTTTCGGGTACGTTTCTAAAATAATCACATTCTTCAACAACTGCATATGCAACGTCTGTCATATCGTTACAATCTGCATAAATGCGATAGTCTCCGCTTTCCGCTTTCTCAATAGCATCATCCAGATCATAGCCACATTCTGACATTAACACTTTAACAACCTGTTCTTGCTCTTCATCCAGATTATCCAGTTTTTTCGCCATCTCGTTTAATGTGTTGATACTTTCATATTCACCAATTTCGTAAAAGTCACATTCATAGTCAGTTATGAAATACTCTTCATACTTTTCATTAATTCCGATTCTTTTAAATACTTCCTGAAGTTCTTCATCACTGATTGGTAACTGTACCCATTCGCCTACAAGTTCACCTTCGTTGTATTTTCCTAAATTTGTTAAATAAATGTTCATCATGATTTTTCCCTCATTCTTTCTATGTAATGTTGTTTATAAGATTCTCATTTAAATTTCTACATCCTTGCTATATGACTTCACCCATCTAGGATTGTCTAACGTTCCATAAGTGATAACGCCAATCGGAATAGAATGATCTGGTACAACGCCGTAAATATTCCGCTTGTATTCTACAATACGGAAACCTGATACACTTTTCAGAGTGTAAAGTTTTTTCCCTGTCTTTGCGCTGTATACGTGTGTTCTATTAAATTCGATATCAATTGATAATTCTGCATTGTCTGTACTAACAGGAATTGCAAATACAAATTCTTGTATGCTATTCATTCCTATGTGCTTCTCTAAGTATGGCATAATCTGGTTTACAACGGATTCTGTAAACCATGCTTTGTCTAAATCCGACAAATCAAAAAGCACTGTCTGTTTTCCATCCGATGTTTTACAGGACGGGTAAAGCTTGCGCATTTTTGTGAGTGTTAAATATTCCATTGTGTTACCTCCCCCTCAAAGCGTTGATTGTCTCAACGTTCTTTAAAACCTGTTTACGTGTTTCTTCATACTGTTTAGACATTGTGGAAATTTCCGCAATGTCTTTTTTGATGGCTGTCGTATATGGATTTTTACGACTGAATAACTTTTTGAGCATTGTTTGTACCTCTCTTTCTGTAGTTCTCTGTTTATAGGTACTAAAAAGCACACAAGGGAAATTCTTGTGTGCTATGTTACTGCCTATAAAATTCTTGAAAGCTGAATGATGTGTGATTCTGTCAAGTGATCCATCAGCACATCACTATCATTGTTTAACAATTCCCATTCATTTTCTAATGTAGAAGTAAAGCCATCAAACATGTTTACAATGTGATATCCTTTACTTTCTAAAGCCTTGACCGCCTGTTTTGTTTCTTCAAACATATGTATAACCTCCTTAAAACATGGATTTTATTTTGTGTAATATTTCTGGACGTTGATAGTATCTTCAATGTCGCACATCTTACAGCCCTTGACGTTTTCAAGTTCTTCCTTGACATCTACAGGAAATGCAAGGCTTTCAAATGTTTCCTTGCATTCCTGGATAATCTGATTTTGAATTGCTTCAGGCAATTCGCACACATAAGTGTGAGCAGTTATTGTCACCCGTTCAAATACTCCCGACTTGATCATATCTGTAAACCAAATATCAAATGAGGGATATTCTGTTTTATCTGCCATGTCTCTGTATACCTCTTTCATCTGCTTTTCAGTGAAGCATCTGCCATTTAAAGGCTCTTCATATGTTACATAAAATTTTGTCATTGTGCTACCTCCTGTTATATATTGTTTATTCTCTTTTTGTTTTCATTTTTGCAAGCCATGTAAAACCGATATTAGAAATTATTTATACTTGTCTACTACTTGCCACCCATCCAGGTTTTACGCTTTTGCCCGATGTTCAAATAACTTTGCTTATCAGAAAATGACTTGCAACCTAAGTAAAACAAAAAAGCAAGTGATTAATGATTAACCGCTTGCAATGATTTTTCGTAAATCGGAACGCTTTTTACTTTTTAGATAAAGACTTGTTTTTATGTATCATTGATAGATAACAAGTAAACTGTTTCAGTCTAAACAAAATCTTACGTGATTGTTTTGCATCTTACGCCGTTTTTTGATCGGATACGGTCAACCGACTATTTGAATGATGAAGCTGTCTCATGCTTTCCCGTATTTCCTATCTTTTTTAGTGGTACTCATACACGGGAGAAACCGTCCACTATTTAGCTTGATCATCACATTCTTTTTTGAAATGGTTTTGACTCCATTTTTTTTGTTGCTTTTATGTTAAAACTTTAAAAATTAAAATCTGATTTTATATACCGCATGCTTGCTCGCGGTTGCTATTTTTACCAACTGTCATTCCTTATACGTTCAAATTTATACACCAACGTATAGTTTCCTCACGCCGTAAATACGGAAGTGATATACCAGTTGTTAGTCATTCAATTATCAAGGTGTGCCAAACTTGCGGTTTGTTGCGCTACGGGTTAACCTCTGCCCCGTTTATCTCTCTCCCTCTGTTGATGGTATTACTATAACATGAGTAAACTCATTTGTAAAGGGATTTTTGTGAGTTTACTCACTTTTAGCATTATGCACTATATACAGCTATAAATGAGTATACTCATTTGTTAATTATGTATAATAAACAATAGTATTATTGACTTATACCGTGTTACAATGATATTATTATCTACTACCCTTTTAATAAGTAGAGAATACATACATATATAAAAGAAAAGAGGGTGAATAAATTATGAATAATGAAAGCAATAGAAAAGCTGTAAAGAAATATGCAGAAAAAACAAAAACGTTTGCAGTAAAATACTATCCAACAGATATAGCAGATGCATTACGTTTACAAAAACATTTAAAGACTAATGGTTTGTCTTGTAATGCTTATTTAAAAGAGCTTATCAGGCGTGATCTGGACAGTAAGCAAGTACCATACACACCAGATGCATCAACGCAGCATGACGATATTTAAGTATTATATTAACAGTTGTATATTGTGTATATGATACTTTTTTAACTGCATATAATAGGAAATAACTCATATCAACAGGTGTGATCTGCATAACCTGTTATCATGCTCAAAATGTACAGATAGTCGTATAAGCCTGTATTTGACGTTTTAAGGTATTTTAACACTTATATAGTAATTATATCGGGTTATGTGCTTAAAATGGATTATACGGCATTTTAGAGCGTTGTTTTTAAGAATGGGATTGTATTATCTGGTATATCTGGACTGTTTAAGCCGTGCAGCAAGGTGATATTTTTGTATCATTTTAATACGTTTTTGAGCGTATTTTTACGTCAAAATGTGCGTTATTTTATGCAAAAATATTGTATATTTATACAGTTTGATTAATGTATTTTTATGCAAAATTTGTATAGAATGGCGTTGTTTTTGTGAGTGGAATGGGTAAAATATTGCGATAAAGTGTGCGGAAATTGTCTGATTTGTGGTGCAAATATGATGTAAAATTGTCTGTTTGGCGTGTGGTTTTTATCTTGTTTTGAATGTAATTTTATCTGTTTTTATGTGGTGTTTTTATCTGGTTTTTAGTCCTGTTTTGGTGTGATAGGGTGATTATATTTTAATGCCTGGATGGAGATAAAATGCGCTAGAATGTAGTGTTTGTGATGGTCTGATATGATGCAGTTTTATGTAATCTGATATGTTTAATGCAAGTATATTGTGTGTTGTATTGTGTGGGATTATGTTATATTGTATCGTGTATGTATTGTAGTATATTGTGATGTATCAGAGGTATTATAATAGTAATATTATGTGGTATAATGTATGATATATAATGGATAGATATAGATGTATATTGTAGGTTATATATGTGTAGTGTGGTGTGAGATATAATGTATATTATATTGTATATTAGTGTGGATTATGTATGATATATTTGATGTTATTATGTGGGTGTGATGTATTGAGTTAATATGATTTTGTAGTGTGTTTGATGTGGGATGTGATCTGGTGTGAGTGTCTGCATCTTGTTGTATACGTCCAGATTGTTTGTGTTATGTTGGTGCGTCCAGTTTTTACCTGTATTATGTTAATGTAATACGCACGTAGTATTAAAAACTACGTGTAGTTGTATTGATATCTATTAGATATGGTTATCGTATTTATAAGGTGCGGTTATTAGTATTATTAGTGGTGGTAATGAATGCTGTTTTGAATTTTTGTCAAGTAAAAATACTTGACATACTGCCGAACTCCTCTGTTATATAATATTTATATATTAAAAAACGTAAGTTATATCAGTCTTATATAATGCATATATAGTCGTATATTATCTGAATTGTTTTAAGTATATACACAATTTAATCTTCCCATCTCTTGTTATCACGTCCCCGTGATCTTATCCAGGATGGCAGATGAATTTTTAGTTTCATCACACCAACTTTTGTCTGTCTGGCATACCGCCCCTATGTTTTACCGTCCAGAAAAAGTCAAAAAATAACAAAACTTGACTTTTTTACACTTCCCCAAAAAGTGCAAAAGTTAGTTTTAATCAGCAATAGCAAGGCTTTTCGGGAATCTATATTAGAGTACATTAATCCGGTTTTATGATCCTGTTTTATGATTGTATACCAGTATGACAGGGGATAGTTTACATTTATAGAAATAACACAATACTGTCATATTCGCTGATGTGTTCAACTCACACTACCCGTCCAAAAATCAAAATCACAAAATTATCTCACCACTCCACACTCACCTCAACAAAAAATTCCTATCCTCATCCCACATTACATATTGTATAAAATCCACACACAATTCAACAAAATAATCAAAATGAGTTCGACACCGAGTTCGACCGCACCCTTACATATCAACGCAAAATAAATTTTCTGACAATTCTAAATCACCAATTTTTACCCAAAATTACCTACTCCAAATCACAAATTCCTTTGCAAATTCTAACAATTTACGAAGTCCTCTCGAAGCGATACCTAATTATATATCTCAAAATTATAAACTCAATTCAATCTCACTATCATTAAAAATCCCAAATTCTCTTGTGGAATCTACCTAAAACGCAGCAATCACTTCCTATTAAAAGCGCACATCACTCTCCTATCTCAATCAAAATTATTACCCAAAACACCTATCTCGAAGTCCATATTTTCACATCATCAAAAATACCCATCTAAATTGTGTCAAACTTTCACACAATTCTAATTGCTAAAATTCACTTAAAAATACATCGCAAAAAAATCTTGAAATGCCAAATTGACACCTCAAGATACAATCATTTCAATTTTATATTAATCTCATATCATCTACAACTCTAAAATCAATTTTATTCTCACTATTCTAATGTATAACTTAGAATAAACATCACAACTACTTTCACTTGAGCAACTTAATACCTGTACATTACAATTTTCAAATTAAATCTACATCATATAATTTACAACAAATATTCCAAGCAGAATTCCAAACAGAGAATCTTATATAGAGATAGAGGGGTATTTTTACATCTACAAAAAACCACTACTCTCATATCCTACCCATCTCAAAATTTTCACTAGCAAAAAATAAATCTTATTTATTTCAAATAGAGAATCTATAACCAGAAACATACAAACCAAATATTTCAATCTCTAAAGAGAGAAATAAATATTATTAAATAATAAAAAAGGAGATTTTGCAAATGATTACGCAAGAAACTAAAACTTTTATTCAATGTGAAACAGAATATTACTTTTATGAAAACGGATTATATATTGATCCAATGTTACTGGTATATCCATTAGTAACAGAAAACTATTCTTATCATCACTATAAGCAAGAATTAGACAACCATATTAAACATCTTATACGATATTTAATTTTAATTGATATTTTAAGCCAAGTAAAATACTACTAAGGAGATTACACAAATGACATATCCAGAAATTAACACATTAACATTAACATCACCATTATCCTGTTTACCAATTAATAAACCAATCATCTCATATTCCACTTATATAAGAAATAAACTCAAAGATTTAGATTGCGATTATTGGAGAGTACATACATCTGATGGATATATTGAATTTGATTCACGACATTTCTATGGAATATCCAATCATCATCACAAAAGCAATAATGTTCTTTCATCGGCAATATTATCAAAAATCACAGATATAACAAACAAATATCTTGCCGATAAGAGAATATACATACCAGGAATAACACCAAAATTATATTATCATCTCTCAAGAGGTTATGGTAAATCAATCAGAGAATTGTGTTATTTCATGAAACTAATATCAGATTCAAACAAAAGTCAATTTTCATATAACCCATATTCATCAGAATACACAGTGCAAAATTACAAATCTGATATGGAGAATTTATATAAGAAAATATTTTCACAGAAGATACTTAACTTATATACAACACAAAATAACTCTGTAAAACAGAGAAATAACAATCAAGAAGAAATGAGCTGCTTAAAACTCATTGCCGATAAAAACAATGCAAATAAGAAATTTCATAAATAAAAGAGATCAACCATTATAGAAAACTTAATATTAGCAACGACCGAAAAATTTAACAACGCATAAAGAGAAACTTGTAGTATCAACAATTTTTGACGCAAAAATCAATTTGAAGGGAGAAATATATAAATGTCCACTAAGACCAAGAAAATTAAAAATAGCAACCCAAAATATAATAGATTACTGAAAAACTTAGCAAACCAATCAACTGATACCATTCTGGAATGGAAAATGTATTTCAAGAAATGCAAAGTAAATCCAAAATGCAATACTGAATATTTCACAATGGCTATTCAAGTGTGTGAAGATATTCTAAAAGAAAGAAGAGAGAAATAATACATATGACAGATTTAGAAAAGAAATTAAACAAGATTTACAATTATGCTGATTTAATCCATTCGGAGAATCTACTAATACTATCAATTATTGGCTCTCTGTTAAGAGAGTCTGATAAACCAGAGATTGAAAAATGTATTAAGACTTATATCCAGCAAAGAGAGAATATACAAAAAGGGGTATATGAAGATGATATTGAGATTACACAATAATAATTCTAGTTAAAAATTTTAGGTATAAATATATGTACCTAAATGAAGATAATTTTAGAAAAGATAAAGATAAGGTAGTTTTAAAGAAAAACAAAGACAAAATCAAACAAAATACACGAAGTGTAAATATTCTTCTCTTGTTATATATGAGTCTATATGGATATTGACTGCACAAACTGACTATATATATGTACCCAAATGAAGAAAAAATATACTTTTAGGTACATATATATGTACCTAAACGGGTTTTTCTTTACAGCTTTACTATGATAAAGAATTTGAGGTGATAATATTGATTGTATGAGAATTGATTTAGAGAATGTATAAATGTAACAAATAAAGCTTACGGCAATTTTGCCAGAATGTTAAAAATATAAAAGGAGTACAAAATTGAGAGAATTAAAAATTGATCCAGAATTGAGAGACTTACTTCCCCCTCTTACAAGTGAGGAATATAAGCAGCTTGAAAAAAATATTGTAGAGAATGGTTTTGATAGGAACTTCCCTATTATGGAATGGCAAGGTTTTATTGTAGATGGTCATAACCGATATGATATTTGCAAGAAACATAATATAGAACCTATTATTGGCACACTTGCTTATAAGACAAAAGAAGAAGTTATGGAATGGATGTTGGATATTCAGCTTGGTCGCCGTAATCTTACTCCTATCCAGAAAATCGCTATTACTGAAAAGTATAGACCTATATATGAGAAACAGGCGAAAGAGAAACAATCAGATGCGGGGAAAAATTATGGAAATGGCACAGAGAAGCTTCCCCCAAAATTGGGAGAAGCTAAAAAATCAAAAGAAAATGAAACTAATACAAAGCTTTCCAAACTTGCTGGTGTTGGAAAAGAAACTTATCGTATGGGGGCAAAGATTCTCAACTCAGACAATGAGAAACTAAAACAAGAAGTTCTTTCAGGTGAAAAGAGTATCAATGCAGGATATAAAGAATTAACTGGTAAGAAAGAGAATAAAAAAGAAGAAATAAAGAACACTGCTTCACAAAGCAATATGGATAATAAGAAAGAAAAACGTGTAGTTGAAAACGGAGTAATTTTATTACCAGAAAATTCAGAAGAAAATAAAATGGCAAATGACATTTGTAGAAGAATGAAATCTGGTGATGCTGATTGGGATAAGATTAATAATGATATGGAACTTAACAATATCAAACAAATTGTAAATGACAATATTGATATATCAATTAGTTATATCCGTTCAAATCTTAATTTCGATAATTTTAATAGTTCTAATTTAGAACGATTAAGAGAAATTATAAATGAAGCAAATGAAAAAATGAATATTTTAATGAAAGACATGGAGGAATTAGTAAATGAGTAAAAGAAATATGGAGTTACCAGAATGTTTAAAAGGAATTGCAGTAAGAAGAGAATTAGTTAATGTGTTTAAGATTGAATCTCATTGTATTGGTAGTCAAAGAGAAATTGATTCTGATAGAGCTATAAATATTGGTAAAAACTGGTCAGATTTTTTCGTAACTGATCCAATTCTAAGTTATGATACAAAAACAGGTACATATCATGAGCCATCTGGACAACATACTTGTGCAGGATATTTATGGAGAATCCAGAATGGGTTAGAGTCAAACACATCAATTATGTGCAGAGTTGCCGATGATTTAACAGAAGAACAGTTAAATGCTATTTTTGCATATGAAGCAATTATGAGAGAACCGCAAAAATCAAATGCTGTTATGAAATCATTATGGGAAGCAAATGATCCATATTTACATAAATTAAGTACATTGGTAAATGCTTATGGGTACACTATCCCATGTAATCAAAATGGAAATCCATCTATTAGATGTTTTTCTACTATGGCTGATATGACAACAGAAGATTTAAATTCTTGTCTTGAGTTTATTTCATATTTATTCCCATATGATAAGAAAAAGGGCAAAAAGAAATGGAATACAAAATCTGTAGAAGCTGTATTTTTAAAAGCGGTAAAATTATTTAAAGAATGGTATCCAACTGATGTAGATATTAAAAAATTCAAAGATTTTGTTGATAGCAATGATATTTTTGCTAATGATATTGCAAAAGAAGCATCGTTATTGAGTGAGTTTGATAAGAAACCAGTTATTAGAATTGCATATATTCTAGTTAGAAAATACAATTCTTGCGTAAGAAAAAGCAACAGGTTATCATTTTTAAATTTTGAAGACTATCGTTAATTAGACGAGGTGAATAAACTTGCCTAATTATGTAAAGATCCCAAAAGAAATAATTTATGATACATCTCTTACGGACAAACGAGTGATTATCTTTTCATATTTATGTGCAAGACGTTCACTTGATGATTCAGTGGCATTCTCAATTACTGAGCTTTGCCACTGGTCAAAACTCAAACCAAATTATAGAGATGGAAAAATCAATCAAAAATATTACCAAACATTACTATTACTCTCTCACTTGGATTATTTTACTAAATATCCTGACTTTGAATCTCTTATATCTGAGCATAAAAATTCCATAGAATATTTAAAAGTAGAATTGAATATAGAGAAATTTGATATACCAGATAAATTTGCAATGATTTATTTTGATGAATTAGAAGCAATTTTGAATTATAAGGAAGAATTACAATATTCTGATATAGATTTATCTCGTATGTCATCGGCTTATATATTATTAGTATTGGCTTATATCAGACTAAATATGAATCGTTCAGGTGATAAACCACTTTGCTGCTATCGTCAATATAAAACCATTTCTGATGATATAAGCATATCTGAGCGATATGTAGGTCGTGTAGTTGAAATCTTAGATGCATTAAACATTATTAAATATATTCCTATGAAAAGAAGAAAATATACAAGTAATGGAGAAGAAAAATTTATTACTACATCAAAAGTATTTGCAGATTATAGACACTTCAAAAAACATGGAGATAATCACATTATTGATCAAAATTATGACTATAAATATGAAATATCGAAACAGGTGGAACTTTTAGAGAATATACATATATAACTATTAACCAGTATCACAAAAAGGAGTGATGCAATTATGAATTTTAAATCAAAGGAGAACATTAAATATGACAGAAACAGAAAACAGAAGAAACCATGAATACAGCTATAACAAATATTATACTATGCCAAGTAGAGAAGAATTACATATGCGATACGGTGGAGATATTACCGAAGCAGATTTTGTTATTACTAGAGGCAAAAATCAGAGTCGTTCAATTAATGCTGATAAAATCGGATCTGCTTGGAGTTTTGATATTCGGTGCTTACAGAACATTGAGAAAAGAGATAGAAAGGTTGAAGAAAATAATGGAAACAATTAAAAATTTATCAGTAGGAATTGAGGAGCAAGAAACGCACATTAGTTATATGAGAGATGAATCTTATGCAAAAGTTTATACATCAGATTCTACTCAAATGACCAGATTGGATAAGCTTTGCAAAATAAATCCTGATATGTATAAACTTATTGAAGATACAGGTCGTGGGAAAAGTTATCTAATTTCAGATAAAGGACTTATCTCATTTAGGGCAAAGAAACGAGAAATGACAGAAGAACAAAAACGTATTGCTGCGGATCGTATGAGAAAACTACATGACAGTGGATTAATGTCAAAAAATAAATAATTTACTACTCTTCTACTTATCTGGTTATATCAACCAAAAAATTCCTAAATAAAACTATTTTAGAATATCGTTTCTACTCAGAAAACATTATATGTAGATTAACGTAGAAAATTTCACAATAAAATTGGATAAGTTGTTAGGGTAAATAATTTAATTTTTAAAACATTATATACAGATTAGAATAGAAAGCAAGTTTAATATTATGAGAAAAATGGATTACAAATATTTCTCAAAAGCCAAGCAGATTGCACAGGTGTCTGATTTCCCAAAGGTACATATTGGATGTATCGCTGTTTATCAGAATCGCATTATTGGCATTGGTTGTAATACAAATAAAACCCATCCTACCCAGAAGTATTACAACCGATACAGAATAGATAACAACGATTTTGATAATTCTGAATCACTTCTACCAAAACTCCATGCAGAAATTAATTGTATAAATCAACTAAAACATTTGAATATTAATTTTTCAAAGGTGAAGTTGTACATATATCGCACAAGGAAAGATATTGTATGTGGAATGGCTAGACCTTGTGCAAGTTGTATGCAAGCGATAAAGGATCTTGGAATTAGAGAAATATATTATACAACAAATGATGGTTATTCATATGAAAAGTTAGAGAAAGGATGTGTTGCTTAATGGTGTGTGCAGATTGTCACATGAGCTATTGTCCATCAACGTGTTCTAATTATATTCCAGAAAATTGTAATCACTACTGCTCTATTTGCGGAAATGGAATTTATAATGGTGAAGAATATATAAGGAACGATAATGGTGATTATGCTCATTGGGAATGTTTTGACGGGAAGAATGACTTAGCTGAATGGTTAAATTATGAGATTGGAATTATGGAGGAAGATTAAAATGCTAACTGGGAAAATAGGAAACGAAATCATAAATTGTTATGATGGAACACACTCAAAAGAACAGTTAAAAAAATGGACTAAGAAGAAAATTATTTTATGTCCTGTATGTAATAGACCATATGAATATTGTCATGGTAAAGTTAAAACGCCATATTTTAGACATATGGATAAAGAAAAATGTGAAGATAAATATTCTGAATCAGAAACAGAAGAACATATTCAAGGTAAACGAGATTTATATGAATGGTTCAAGAAACAAAACGGTGTTACAAATGCAATATTAGAAGGATGGATACCAGAAACAAAACAACGTCCTGATATTATGTTTGAGTATAATAATAAACGATATGTAATTGAATATCAGTGCTCTCCTATTGCTTCTGAATATTTTGAAAGACATGAATTATATCAAGCAGTTGGGATATGTGATATTTGGATTTGTGGAACTGAAAAGTATCTTGGGTCAAATAAAAGAATAAATACATTAGAAAAAATGTCACATATTTATTATGATTTTAAAAATAAATTTTTATATGTTATTGATGATATTTCTGAGACGACATTTAAGGAAATAGGAAAACTTAATTCATGGAGAGGATATTTAAAAACTAAATATAAACAACAAAAATATTTTAAAAGGACGTTTCATGTAATGATGAATATATTTGATTATACTGTTGGATATAAAAATTATATTAAAATCAAAAACATTTCAAATAGTTATTATTGTTGCGGATCTCATTATCCATCTCCAACAGGTAGACCTTCGAATAAATATCCGTATCCAGTAAGAGATTATGCATATTTAAGGAATTACTCTTATGCAACTTGTTATAAATTATCCGATATTAAATTAAAAATGTAATTGGAGGTATCATAATTTGAGTAAACATTTGACATCACAAAGATATGTATTTAAAATTCATTCTTCAAGACTTAGAAGAAAAAAATGGAATTTAAAATTGACACCAAATCAAGCAAGAGAAAATCAAGAGCTTATTGCTTTAAGCGAAAGTCAAATAATGAGATTTATTGATGAGATAAATAATATCACAGATACAGAACTTAAAATTTCAAATATTAAATCTGAAATCAAGAAATTAAAATTTGAGAAAAATTTATCTATATCAAGACCCAAAATCAAGAAGTTATATAATGATTTGGATAAATATCAATTCAAAAAGGATTATGTGTGTGTTGTAATTGATAAGGTTAAAGATTTTGAATACATTTATAAACATGGCTTTAAAATCAACAATATTACATATAGATGGTTACTTGGAACTACTGGTGGAGTAAAAAACAATACTGTAGTATTTGTAAATGAAAAATTACTACCTGAATTAAAAAAACGTATAGATAATGGTCGAAATTTACAAAAAGAATTTGCTCCTGCAAAACTTGAAGCTTATATTGCTCTGGTGTGCAGCTCTTCTATTCCTGTATCAATGCCAAATGGAATCGTTGTTGTTCATGATTGTATTACAAAATTCAAATCAGATGTAATTGAATTAGATGACACTGGGCTTGACCAACCAAGTATGAAATTTATTAAAGATAAAGATGTAGAGCTAAACGATAGTGACGGATATGGACTTGCTATGCCATCTCTTATGGAACGTTGGGGATATGAAATCGGAGAAGATTTTTTATTACCTGGTTGTGTTATTAGAAATTCATTTTGTAAAGGTGCTGTATTTCCTATTGATTTTCAGAAGTTTGCACAAGATCATGGTTTTACAGAAATAACAGATGTGTGGGGGAATACATATGACATTAATGAAATAGAACTCATTTTAACAGAGTCGATGCTAAAATTGTGGGACTCCTATTCTTCTCTTGAATCATATCTTGAAAATTGTGAAAAGAATCATTATACATTTGCAATTACAAAAGCTTCGGAAGAAGAATTAGAAAATGTAAGAACAATGAATTACCAGTTTTTACAAAGTTATGATTTTACAGATGAACAAATTGATGAATTAATCGCACCAACTGTAAATGAAATTAAAGAAATTTTAGATGATGATTATAGAAAAACAATATTATACACAAAAGGTATAGGACTTAATGAGAAAAATATTCAACATTTAGATAGTTCATTTGCAACAGCATTGATGATTGAACCTGAAATGGCTAATGATCCATTTATCAAATCCCAGATTCACTCCATGATTAGAAAGCGTATTGATGAAGCTAAAGTTGGGGTTTTAAAAGTTCCTGCAAATTATTCCTTAGTATCAGGAGATCCGTATTCTTTATGTCAGTCCATGTTTGGAATGAAAGTTACTGGACTATTAAAAGCTGGACAAGTCTATTCTAAATATTGGATTGATAAAGGTGTTGATAAAATTGTAAGTTTTCGTGCGCCAATGACCTCGCATAATAATATCAGGCTTCTTGAAGTTGTACATAATGAAACAATGGATGAATTTTATCAATATATGACAACTCCTACTATTTTTAATAGTTGGGATACATGTGCGGATGCGATGAATGGTTTTGATAAAGACGGAGATTGTGTAATTAATACTTCATTTGATCTATTAGTAAAAAATACTAAACGATTACCTGCTATTGTATGTGTGCAAAGAAAAGCTCCAAAATGTATTCCTACAGATGATGATATTATGAGATCAAATATTAATAGTTTTGGAAATGCCGTAGGTGGAGTAACAAATAAAATTACATCAATGTTTGAAGTTAAATCGAATTTCACACAAGGAACAAGAGAATATAATTTGCTCGATTATAGAATCAAATGTGGACAGTTATACCAGCAAAATGCGATTGATAAAACTAAAGGGATTGAGGCGAAACCAATGCCTGATAATTGGTATAACTGGATTTCAAATAAACTTACAAAAGCAAAAGACTCTCACCAGAAAAAAGAATTTTGGATCAATCGAAAAATTATCGCAGATAAAAAGCCTTATTTTATGCAATATATTTATCCATCAGAACGCATAGAATTAAATAATTATCGTAAGAAAAATAATGAAAAGTGTCTTATGAGATTTAGAATTTCTCTTGATGAATTAATGTACAAAGAGAATAAAACAAGAGAAGAAAATAAATTTATTAAGTGTTACTATGATAGAATGCCACTCGGTATGGGTAACTGTACAATTAATAAAATTTGTTGGAGAATTGAAGAAAAGTTTGATAACCTTGTTTACTCTTCTAATGAAAATTTTGATTATTCTATTATGAAGAGTAATGTAACATATTCAGATGCGGTGTATAAGAAAATTAAAAAAATATATGAAACTTATAGAAAAGAAATATCTAGTTACATGCAATATGCTAAATCCGAAAGGCTTAAATCAGATGAACGTCAAATTCAAAAATATATACTAAAAGAACAATTTAAAGAAAAATGCCTATTAGAGTGTCCTAATGAAGATGAGTTATGTAATATTGTTTTAGATTTATGTTATTCAAAATCTAAATATAGTAAACAATTTGCATGGGATATTTGTGGTGAAGTATTTATACAGAATTTGTTAAGACGTAAGAATTATAAAATCTCATATCCAACACTTGATGATAATGGAAATATTGAGTATTTAGGTATGAAATTTTCTATGAAAGAAACTGAAATTAAAGTAAATGTAGATTTGGAGGACAATGAATGTCAGTTGTACTAAACGAAACAAAACAAGCAGAAACGATATTAGAAAAAGGAGAAGTTGGTAATAAACCAACTTCTACTCTATTTTTACTATCTAAATATTATCGTCAAAAATTAAAACTATCAGAGAATAAAACTTCTGAAAAACTTAATGAGTTTATGAATAATAATTATAAAAATTATAATCCTGTATTATGGGAAGATATAATTGAAGATATTTCTCGAAAAGGCAAGAAATATGAATTAAGAAATATTGAACATATCGGAATTACTCAATCTGAGTTAGATACTATTGAATCTGCAAAAACGAAGAATCATAAAAAATTATTATTCACAATGTTATGTTTTGCAAAATTATATAATATTACATCTACAAATAATAACAATTGGATTAATTCAGATATAAAAGAAATATTTAAAACTGCAAGAGTGATTGTTAAACATAGAGAGGATAAATTCTTATTACTAAATGACTTGGAATCAAATGGTTATATTTCTTTTTCTAGTAAGAATGATAATCTTAATATGAAAATTAATTTTATTGATACTATTAATAATTCAATATTATATATTACTGATTTTAGAGAATTAGGATATGAGTATCTTAATTATATAAAAGATGGAAAATTTACAAGATGTAAAATTTGTAATAGATTAATAAGAAAAACAAGTAAAAATATTCAGTATTGTACAGAATGTAAAGAAGATAAACGGCTTGAAACAAAAAGAAAATGGTGGAGTAATAAAGAATAATTTATACACTAGACTTTTTTAAATGTCCGCAAACCCAGTATTTACAAGGGTTTCCGACACTATTGCCAATTTTCTTATTATGTAATAGATATATACGTGGATACATTTAAAATACAATGAAAGACGAAATGTTTTAATAAAATAATCAATCAAAAAGGAGAATCAGTACATGATCTTAAAAGAAGCTTATCGCTATCAGAACTTTCTTACAAATCTTATCAACAATGCACAGACATATCTTGGAAATATGTCATTCGTCATGACAACAACCCAAAAACATATGAAAAGCAAAGCTAATCCAGAAGCAACGGATGATAATTTGGAAGTTCCAAAATCTTATAATGTAGATTTCACACCAAGTCAATTAGTAAGCTTTCTCATGGATGCAATTCAAGAAAAGCAAAAACTATCTGATGCTATTGCAGAAGCTAAGAAAAATACTGAAATTGATTTAGATTCTTCTTATGCTATGAATAAAACAAAACAGAGTCTTGCTAAAGTTTTCAAGACAATGGCTGGTAGAAAAGCTACTGAGACTGAAAAGCAAGGTCGAGATTATAGATTCAACGTTAATCAAGAGCAGGTTGCTTATACATACACTATCAAAGAAGTTACTCAACTGGATTATGATAGAAATGTAGTTAAAGCACTTGCAAAGAAGTTAGCAAAAGAAACAGATGAAGTTTCAACTAAACTTGATCAGCTTGAGCTTACTACTAAAATTGATTTTAAACCTAAATATGATATGAATGATACGCTAGATGATATTGTGGTGAAGTAAAATTCACCACTACTCTTCTATTCGGATATTCACAAGAGACTAAGATTGATTTATGATGGTCAATCGGTTCAGATGCAGATGAACTGTGATGCTGCGAGGTAGGATGACAATACCAGAATTATCATATTAAAATCTAAAATATTGTGATGGATTTTTTATTTCACATCAAATTATTGGATATTAATATAAAAGGTAAGTATGTTTGATACTTAAAATTCTCAAGATGAGCACATCAATCGTCATTGCGTTACGAGAATGCGAAAATACAAGATTTCATTATTTCGATATTTCAACAATTTGTTAATTCGATAAAACAATATACGTTTCGTTAATATTAATTCTTAAAAGAATATATCGGGCGAAAAGCCTAAACATTTAAAGGGACGAATTATTCAAATTCGATCGAAACATTTGTGTTTCAGATGAAATTAAAAGATTTTGTGCAATTTTTGTACAGATTTTTAGCAAATTGGTTGAGATTATGAAGAAATCTTAGTCTGTTGTGAATATCTGAATAGAAAATATGTTGGTATAGTAATCGGCGGTTGCACTGTTGTTTCGCCTTTCTTTTAACGGTGCAATCGTTGATTTTCTGTTTATAAAAAATAACGCAGAGTGGAGCAGTCTGGAAGCTCGTCTGGCTCATACCCAGAAGGTCATAGGTTCAAATCCTATCTCTGCTATTAGCCAGGAATAATCAAACTCTCTTAAATATACTGGCGATAGGGGACGTTATGAGATGTCCCCTTAAATGAGTTAGAAAGTTGGTAAATTATGTATGTAGAAAAAGATGAAATACCTTATATACATGATAATGAAAATAAAATCAAAGATAAAATTTTGACAATTCTCTCACATGAAGAATTCACTTTAGCCACAACAAAACATCTTTTTGATAGAATTATTGAAGAAATTAAAGTAAACAATAAGATTGATTTTTAATATCATTTGTTTAAATCAAGTAATTTTGCAAAAACCTCAGAATATGTTCTTGAATATTCTGCAATAAATTTATTTGTTTCTGATGGTTGGGTAACGCTTGTTGCTTTTCTTCTAGCAATATAATCGGCTAAGTCTTTAATTTGGTTGTGATCTAATCGTGTATCGTACATATTCTATACCTCCGATATATTTTTTCTTATAATTATATATCTTCTTGTAAGATAATTCAATATTTGATTATAAAACACCCAACAATGAGTGTCGATTACTATGCTATTCGACTCATAAAATGCGTGTTAATAGTATGTTTTGATATGCCATAATAAAATATCATCGTTACTACTCAATGACGATTGGAATAAAATTGTGTGGATGGCAGAGTCAGGTTTAATGTGCCAGTCTTGAAAACTGGAAATCCTTATTGGATTCGTGGGTTCAAATCCTACTCCACACGTTACTCTCCTACTTGGAGAAATAAATGCAAAGGACGTGAATTGTTATAAAAGCAATTAGTAAAAAAGAAATGGAATACCTTATGAAGAAGGGGTTTAAGTTCCATGAAGACATTTTTAAGACATATAGTGGTAAGAATAAATACTACTATAGAGAATGTAATGCTATTAATAAGGCATTAGATAATTACCATAATGGGTTAAATGTTGTGGAATATAAATGACAGAAAAGCAAGACAAAATATATAGGAAAGGTGGTATCTCTTATTGGAATATAAATTATTTCTGGATACCAATGCGCTATTAAATTTACAAAGCGCAGCATTTAAAGAGAAATTTGTCATTTCTCAAAAGACTCTTGAAGAAATAGAGTCGATTAAAACATCAGGTCATAAGGATGGGGATGTAAAATACAAAGCAAGATCCATTGCAAGATTACTTGATAAAAGCGAAAATTATGAAGTAATTGCATATACTCAAGAAGTCAGAAAAGTTATTAATGAGTTCACATTAGATGAAACACCGGATAATATTATTTTAGCTTCTGCTTACTGGTATAATCAATCCTCTTCCATTATCGTTTGTACAGATGATCTTAATTGTAAATTCATTTCAAAGAATATTTTCAGACTTCCCACAAAAGGGACTCAAGAACTTAATCTTGTTAAAAATCTTGACGAATATACAGGATACAAGGACGTAACTCTTTCCGATGAAGAAATGAGTTATTTTTATTTACATACTAATGAGAATATGTATGATTCTCTTCTAAATGAATATTTGATTATTCGCAAGAGTGATGGCGAAATTGTTGATATTTTATGTTGGACAGGTAATGAATATCGAAAGGTTTGTCAAAAAACAATTAAATCACAGATGTTTGGAGATAAAATCAGACCAAAGGATGTATACCAAGCATGTGCAATTGATTCCATCTTAAACAATACAATGACTACTCTTTCTGGAAAAGCAGGAAGTGGTAAATCTCTAATATCTCTTATTACAATGATGAGTCTAGTTGAATCTGGAAAATATGACAGAATTGTAATTATGTTTAATCCTACCAAAGCTAGAGGTGCGTCTGACATGGGCTTTTATAGTGGTGATGCTACTGAGAAGGCAATGCAGAATTCAATCGGGTCTATTTTAACTACGAAATTCGGAGATAAATTTGCAGTTGATTTATTACTTCAGCAAGATAAAATTCGTCTAGTTTCTATGGCAGATGTTAGAGGTATGGAAGTTAGAGACAATGAAATTCTTTATATTACCGAATGTCAGAATACAAGTAAAGAATTATTAAAACTATGTTTATCTCGTGCAAGTAGTGAATGTAAAATTGTAATTGAGGGCGATTATCATAGTCAAGTTGATTCATATTTATTTGATGGAGATTCAAACGGCATGAAACGAGTGATTGATGTTTTAAAAGATGAACATGAATTTGGATATGTAAATTTACCAAATGTATGGAGAAGTAGAATTGCTACTTTAGTCGATAAATTATAAAAAGGGTTAGATAAAGTGATAAAAAAATTTGATAAAGAATATAGTACACAATATGTACCAGAAATGAAATATTTACAATCAAAAGGTATTAATTTTTCTTTTGTAAAAGAAGTAAATAGTGTAACAACATATAAATACACAAAGACACCGGAGTTATTTAAGGCTTTGGTGTCTTTTTATATGGAGAATAAATAGATAAACATGAAAGGATTAATAATAGGTGATAAACATGCAAACAAAATATAGCTTTAATGAAAATTATTTTGAAACAATTGACTCCGAAGAAAAAGCATATTGGCTTGGGTTTTTATACGCAGATGGATATGTTGTCAACAATGATGTCGATAAGCAATATAGAGTTTGTTTGACATTAAACGAGAATGATAAAGGTCATGTTGAATTATTTAAAGAATGCTTGGAATCAAATAACTCAATAAGAACTGTGTGTACAAAACTAAATGATAAAGAATATTTTTCAAGTCAATTTTATATCTATTCTAAGAAAATGGTAAATGATTTATACAACAATGGATGTGTTCAAAATAAATCATTAATATTAAAACCACCAGTTATAATAGATAATCTTGTTGGACATTTTATACGTGGTTACTTTGATGGTGATGGATCAATTTATTATGATAAAAAACGTGATAGATATGTATTTAGCATTTTGGGAACAAATGAAGTATTGTTGTGGATTTGTAATAAAATTGGCATAGGAAAGCATATTCGAAATGCAAAAAAAGATTCTCTTTGTAAGGAAATGCGTGTAAATAAAAAAGCTGATTTAATTAAAATTTATGATTATGTATTCAAAGATTCTAGTATTTATTTAGAAAGAAAAATGTTAAAAGTTAACAACATGTATCAATGGTCTATTACAAACAAATATAATAAAAAGATAGAAACACTTTCGTCAGATATTATAAATTTATGGAATGATGGAAAGTCATCACATGATATATATAATATTGTAGATTGCGGAATAGATACTATTAGAAGAATATTAAAAAATGGAGCAGAAAAAGGTTTATGTAATTATGATCCAATTAATGAAAAACTATATAACAAGGTCGGAAAACCAAATTTGTCATGTTCAAAAGAGGTTTACGTATATGACAAAGATAAAAATTTTATTAGAAAATATCCGTCAATTTCAGAATTATGCAGAAAATCTGAAGCCGACTTTAATGAACGCTTTACTTGTTCTAGTGTTAGTCGTGTATGTTTAAATAAACGAAACCATTACAAAAATTATATTTTTTCATATGTACAACTATTAAAAACTGAACGTAGCGAAACAGCTGCTATGGCAGATTTATTAGATTAAGCAAATTATATTGGTAAATAATTATGAAAGATAATAATACAAAACACTTTATAATTGGAGTCTTATCGGGATTACTATTCATTCCAATCATAGAGGAATTTATGAATGTTATTATGACTTGGATTCAAGTTCTACTCTTATTACCAAATAAAATTATATTAAAAGGGAATAAAGAATTAACTGATTTGCAATCGGAAGAACAAGAATATGAAACGAGTTGTATAGGTTTTCAAATTCCAAACGGAGAAGAATATTACGATGAAGATGACGATGAATAAATATATATATATATATAGATTCAAGGAGAAGAAAACATGATCAAGATCAACGAAACACCAGAAAAATTAAATCCACGCAAGAGAAATATCCAACTTAAAAATATTTCATTACATGACTTACATCTTATTGATACAGATACAGGTGAAAACATCACTCAGGAAGTCATTGATGCTTTACCAGAAGGAACAGAAACAATTGACTTCAAGATTAGTGTTGAACTTCCAGAAGAAGAATAAGTTGGGTGGTGGATGATATAAAGTCATATAAAAGATTAGACGGAGAAACACCAGAAGAATTAATTTATAGAGTATGTTCAGATAAGGATTCTATTGGATCATGGAATGATGTTGCTATAATTTTAAATACATTATTAAATCAAGATTATGGTGAATCTACATACCGTAAAAAATTTCAATCATTTAATAAAATGTTAGATGCAAATAGAAAGAATTTTTCAGATTCAAGTAAACAGTTAGCTGAATTAGATAAAAAAATCAAAGAGTGTCGTCAAGAACAAATTAAACTTCAAACTCTCAATATTGAAAGAAATCGTTTAGATAGAAGTGAATCTCGACAAGAACTGTACTATCAATATGTTGGAAATGTTATCAATACATTACCATTACCAGAGTTTGAAAATATCGTAAGTTATGAAGACAATAATTCTCGTGAATACATTTTGAATCTCAGTGATCTGCATTATGGGGCTTCATTTGTAAGTGAAAATAATGTTTATTCACCAGAAATCACACAAGAAAGATTATTTTATCTTACATCTTATATAATTGATTTTATTAAATCACATAAACTTCATAAATTACATGTTTTATGCACAGGTGATGTATTGCAAGGGCTTATTCATTTAACTGATTTAAAAATAAATGATAGTACAATCGTAAAATCATGTGTAGAAATTTGTAGACTGATTGCACAAATGCTAAATACATTATCCGCTCATGTACAGATTGAATATTATCATACTCCATCAGCTAATCACACTCAAATACGTGCGTTAGGGGCAAAAGCAAATGAGTTAATGGATGAAGATATGGAATATCTGATTGGAAATTATATTAAAGATTTATGTGCCAATAACAATCGTATTATTGTTCATCTTGCAGAAGAAGGAAAACAATATGTAGCATTTAGTATCAATGGGTATAATATTGTTGCCATGCATGGACACCAGATTAAAAACATTGAATCAGCAATTAAAGATATTTCTATGATGCGTAGAGAATTTGTAGATATTTTAATCTTAGGACATTATCACGCAGGAAAACAAATAACTGTTGGTGAAGGATGTTGTGCAGATTGTGAAGTGCTAATTAATCCATCATTTGTAGGAAGTGATCCATATTCTGATTCACTTATGAAAGGTAGTACAGCTGCTGTAAGTATATACGGCATACACGAAATCTACGGACATGATGAAACACACAAAGTAATTTTAAATTAGTATTGAACTAGATTATTTTTCTAGTATAGACCAATTTGTAATTGGATTAATTGACATGGAGAGTACACCGCTACTCTCCTATTTTAGTATAAATATATAGAAGAAAGAGGTTTTTATAAATGACAAAAATTGAATTTGTAGATGCAGTCGCAAAAGAAACAGAATGGACAAAGAAAGATTCTGAGGAAGCTATTAATGCTGTGGTTAAAGTAATCACAAATGCTTTAGTAGCAGGTGAGAAACTTTCTATCGTTGGATTTGGAACATTTGAAGTTGTTGAAAGAGCAGCAAGAGAAGGTCGCAATCCACAAACTGGCGAATCACTTATGATCAAAGCATGTAAAATGCCAAAGTTTAAACCAGGTAAAGCATTCAAGGAACTTATTAATGCGTAATAAGAGGTTTGATTATATGAATAAAATTCCAACTATTTGTTTTGAAGATGTTTATGATTTTTGTGAAGCTATGGATTCTGAATTTAATAGACGATATTATGCATCTAAATCAGATGAATCTGTAGATATTTCAATTTTTGCAAAATATGATAATGCAAGAAAAATCATTAATCTTCTTACTGACTATGATTATGAGCTTGCTAATATAAATTTTCATGATCCTGAGATTGATGGATATGAAGATGAATTTATAATTACGTTATGCGCAAGAATCAGTAATCATGATACACCTGAAATCTGGGTTAAGCCTGCTAAACGAAAAGACGGTTATCTTCTGAATGAAGCAGATGCAACTTATATTCTTGATGAATGTAGTAGCGCGCTTTTACCACAAGTAGAAACTGCTAAGACTTACTTTGTTGAGTTAAAAGAAGATATTGACGATGAATATGACGATTTCGCAGATGACTTAGAGTTAGGCAATTGTTACGATTGCTGTTGTCATCATGATTGCGTAGATTGTGATATGGATGACGAAGAATATGTAAATGTGACTCTTCCTAAAGAAGATATTGAAACTTTACATATGCTTTGTCGTATTTTCAAAGTGTAATCTGTTTTTCTATAATAAATATAGATCTCCTTTTAGTGTGCGTGGGTGTCATAGCTTACGCACTCTTTTTCTATCCATTGGATTGTTTTGTTTAATGAAGAATTAATTATTGGGTGACAAACCCAAATTGCTCAATGTTAGTGTCATAGTTGATGTTGGGATTTTGAAAACAGTGGAAACATCGGGAGTAGCTACCTGGTGTTTGAGAGGTATTACACCTATGCACCTCTTTTCCGCTGTTTTGTCATTAACTATTGTACAAGCATAGGTGGAAAGACATAGGTGAATAATATGGCAATACCAGTAAAATTAAAAGTTGGTAACAAAGAAGTTATATCAACTAAAATTAATTATGAAGATTTAGTAATTTTATATCAACAATATATTGATACTTATGGTGAAGTACCAGTATACTCAAAATGTGATTTAAAACATAATATGCCACAAGGTAGGATCATAACTCGTGTTTTGAAAGAAAATAATGTTACATACAATGATTTTTTATTACAGTTTGGAAAAATATCTCATGTAAGAACGGAAAGTAAAGATTATCAATTGTATGTTGATAAATATATTAAATACTCAAAAGAAAAAGGTAGTTATATTCAAGATTGTGAGTTGATGAATAATACTTTAGGATTACCAAGTTCAGGATGGTTTGTAAAATATTGTCCTAATAAAAATGTTAAAACATTTACCGATTTTGTAAAATGGTGCGGATTTGAAACAATTCATAGACTTACCAAAGAGGAAGTATCTGAAAAATTATTAGAATTACAAAATAAATTAAATAGACCAATTATTAATGATGATGTTACCCCTAAGAATGTTGGTTTTTCTATGATTGTTGTAAATAGATTGTTTGGTACTTTAGGTAAGGCAAAAGAAGAAATTGGTTTATTACAAACTCCAACATCAATTCCATTACGTCCATTTGAATATTATAAAAATACTTTAACAGATGCACTGGATAATTTATATAAACAAACTGGAAGAAAATTTTTAACTTGGCATGATTTAGAAAGTGGATTATATCATAAAAATAATATTGAACATAAGACTATCACAAAAGCATTTAAACGTGAAAATTTAGATGTTTTTGCATATATAAAGAGTCTTGGATTTGAAATGAACCCAAGTTCTTTTAGTTTTAAATATACATTCAATGATGGTGAACGTGCGGTTTCTACTATGGAATATGATTTTTCAACATATCTTCGTTCCATTGGATTTGAATATAATCAGACATATTACAGAGATATTATGTATAAAACATTTACAAATCTTGAAAAAAGTAGAAAAACAAATTGCGATTATTGTTTGTGCTTAAATAATGGAGAAAAATTATATATTGAAATTGCAGGCGTAATCCAAAATGACAAAAATAATTCGTGGAGAACTACAGATTATAAATATAAAAGACATACTGATTATCAACAAAAGATGTTATTTAAAGAAAAATTATTAATTGAAAATAATTGTAATTATTTGTTTTTATTTCCATACGAAATGAAAACAGGAAAATATAAAGAGATATTAAAGAATAAAATAAATGAAGTCATTAAAGAAGCTGCATAAAGTTTCTTTTTTTATTATACCAAATTTTGAAAGGAAGTGATTGAGATTGTCTAAAAGAGGACGAATTTATAATAGTTTTTATTCAGATGAATTATGGGAGCAAGTAAATAAATCTAATAAACGGATTCTTGATGACTTCCTTGCAGAATATAAACAAAGAAAAATGAGTAAGGGTACAATTTCAGGTTATCATAATGATTTGCGAATTATCATGATTTATATACTGAAAGAATTGGACAACCGATGTATTTTAGAGTTAAAGAAAAAAGATTTTCGTGGTCTTAGTTTATATTTTACAGAAGAATGTGATATGTCAGCAGCTAGAACAAATAGGCTAAAAAGTGCTGTAAATAGTATGCTTACATTTTGTGAAGAAGATGATGATTACGATTATGAAATTAATTTTGCTAAAAAGGTAAAAGGTATTCCAAAAACTAGAGTAAAAGACGATGATGAAGATTTCTTCTTTACATATGATGAATTTATTAAAGTAAGAAATATATTAGTTGAGCAAGAAAAATGGCAATTAGCTACTCTTTGGAGTATCGGATTTGATTCTGCTGGACGAAAGAATGAATTATTTCAAATTCAAAAGCATGGATTATTAGATGGAAATAAAACCAATATTGTAATAGGTAAAAGAGGTAAGAAATTTCCATTAGTTTATCTTGATGATACAAAAGAGATAATACGAAAATATCTTGAATGGCGTGGAGATGATAATATTGATTCTCTTTGGATTAAAGGTTCAGGTGATAATAAAGAAGCTGTAACTGATCCAGATGCACTATATAATAGAATTGTAGGTATTTCAAAGATTTTATCAGAAGTTAGAGGTGAAGAATGTAATATTTTTACTCACACTATGCGTCATAGTAGAGTTGAATGTCTACTACAAGGTGAAGATGATAGATTAAAAAATCCAGATGGAACAAATAGAAAATATACTCTGGATGAGGTAAAGGTCTTATGCCATCATAGTGATATCTCTACTACTTCTTCTTATGCCAAAAATCACGACATGGATACCATTAATGATATGTTTGGTTTTTCTTAACATCCCCCAAAGCCCGTAGTGTAGACCAAACACACCTATATGGAAACAAGCGCATGACATCGGACTGTCAAACCGCTTCGGGCAAATACCTATCTTTCTATATATTTTTCTTGTTTCATATTATTCTTCAAAGAGACATAATTTTTCACATGATCTCTTCTCCTGAAAAGGGCAGCTTACTACTGCCCTATCTAAAAGTAAACTTGTCCTTTACAATATTTTCCAATTGTGATAATGTAAAAATATCAAAAAATTGGAGGTGTTATATATGGAGTTCAACAGAAAGACACAAACTGTCAAGTCATTTGCAAGAGATATGAAAAATGAAAAATACAATATGTTCCACAAACTGCAACGTAAAGAAGGTCAATGGAAGAATTATGAGCAAAGCTTATTAATCGACTCAATGCTTCGCAACTATCCTGTTGATCCTATTCGTTCAGAAGAAAAAGAAGATAAAATCAGATATGTATTTGATGGGGTTCAGCGTAGCACAACAATCAGAGATTTCTTAGCTGATGGTTTCAAATTAAATCAAAAGCTGAAACCAGTGGCAATTGAAGGCACTGTATATAACATTGCAGGTAAGAAGTTCTCACAGTTGGATGAAGTTGTCCAGGATAAAATTAACGACTATGAAATGATACAGTATATCTTTTCTGATTGTACAGATGAAGATATTCGTGAAATGTTCCGTAGACAGAATGGTGGTAAACCATTATCAAATACTCAGAAGAGAAAATCATTAGAGAGTGATGAGGTTAGTGCAATTATCTTTGATATTGCAAATCATCCATTCTTTGCAAAAGTGTTATCTCCAACACAGTTAAAGAAAGATGTTTCGAATGATATTGTGCGTCAGACACTTATGTTAATTAACACTACAGATGATAATGATTTTACATCGTTTAGAGCAAAAGATATTGACACATTTGTGGAATGGTATAATGAGCATGTTGATGAGAAAGATATTATTATATTGAAATCTGCTCTGGTATTCTTAGATGAAAAATTTGAAGAAAGAATTAATCTCAAATCAACTTCTCTTCCGATGATGTTATATGCTGCATATACATGTGTGAAGAATGAAAAAGACTTTGATGAATTTGTAAATATTGTGCAGGCATTTGTAAACAGCTATGGTGACAATATGGACTATGTTCAGTATTGTACCAGTGGTACATCTTCTGCTCAGTCTGTCCAAGGAAGATTTAAATATTGGAAGAATCTTTGCAAGGGATTATAATATATAGAAACTTAATATTAAAATTTATGAGAAGTCGCCTTATTGGTGGCTTCTTTTTTGTATATAAAATGGAGATACGAAAATGTATAATATATTAATCAAACATAATGATAGTAAAACACTGTGGCAATTATATGGTACTACCACTTCTGCTGCATCAAATACGGAAACATTTACACCATTCGAGACAGATGATTTAGAAAAATTAAAAGCAGAAGTTATTCGATTGGATGCAACGTATGGTCATGAAAACATTAAAGTTGTAAAAACTATTGAATATACAGTGGATGTAACTATTTCAGAAGATAAATAAGGAGGTATTACATGGCAGCTAATTTATTAAAAGTTGGCAATGATCCAAATTCAGCAATTAAAACATTTTGCGTAGATACTATTGAAGAAATTGCAAAACTTCCTACTATGGAACATGGTGCAACAGGCGATTTTGTAAATATTCCTGGTCTTGAATCTCCTGCTCCAATGGGAAGTCAAGCTATTGTAGGAAATGAATCAGGTACGGTGAAAATCTATATGTTATTCTCATTTGGTTGGAAAGATACAGGCACAGAATAATGGATGTGTTATCTTATATTATTGCAAGTAGACTTCTCTCCTGTTCTGGTGGGAATGGAACAAATATTAAACTAGATGAGAATGGAAATATTATTACAGATGAAGATATAACGTTGTATGTGGATTTTCCTACTGCAAGTTTAATAACTGATGGAGATGTATTCTCAGTTACAGATAATTATTTAATCGCAAAAATTATTAGTAATGTTGCTGAATCAAATAAGAAAGCATGGATTTATTCTATGTTATAAGAGTCATTCACGATAATGTGGGTGGCTCTTTTATTATGCAATTTTGTTGTCTGGTATAGAGTAATTATTTCACCTATACAACATAAATAGTCATTCTATACGAAACAACAATAATATATAAACCGCAGTTTCGCTGAAACTACGGTTTCGACTCCACTTTGCTAAAGCAAAGCGGTGTCGGAGATATAGATACTATTATTGTGTCAAAGCATTAATGGTAATTCAGAAAGAGGAATAGCACGATTAGCTCTCGTGTGAATGGTGGTCTTACTCTCCCACTTCCTCTTTCTAAAAATATATGGTTAGCGAGAGTAAAGAAAGAGAGATAATGTATTATAATGGAAAATCAAATTCAAGAAACAAAAATGGATCAGTTTGTAAATTTAACAACTGGTGAATTATTAGGTGAAGGCATTTTTATGTCAAAAGAAGAATTAGAACGAAAACAGGAGGCACAAATAAAAAGAATCAACTATGCGCATTTGATGAATAATCGTTCAGAGTTTCAAACTCATATTAGCTCAAATTTTGGCTCTTTTTATTTTAATAACTATATGAAATTATTAACTAAATTAAAAAATAATCCTGCCCTTTTGTTTAGATTTTTATATCTTTGTACATATGCAAATTATGATGGATATTTAAAATATGGTCTTAATAGTTATTTGTATATGAAAGAAAACGATTTTGGTGAAGTTTTTAAACTATCAAAAGGGATGGTTACAAAACTGAAAAAAGAGTTATATGATAATAAACTAATTAAGAAATATGAAGATGGTAGAATTGTCGTAAATAATGACTACTACAGCAGAGGTAAATTATATTTAGGGGATATGCTTAATTCGTCCAGAGTATTTGACAATGGAATCAGAGAGTTATATCTTAATTCTAATCCAAGAGAACATAAACGTATTGGTGTTATTGTTCCGCTTCTTCCATATCTTAATAAATATTATAACATCTTATGTGAAAATCCATCAGAAAAAGATGAAAATTATATCAAGCCTTTAACTTTGACAGAAATTTGTAATATTGTAGGTTATGATGAGTTAAATAAAGATAGATTAAAAAAGACTTTAGAAAATGTAACAGCAAATGGCAAACCTATGGTTGCTTATATTAGTCATGCAAATGCTAAGTTCTTTCTTGTTAATCCATCAGTATTTTATAAAGGAAATTCTGTTTCTGATTTAGATGTTATTTCAAAATTATTTAATTTAAAAAATAAGAATAAATAAATTTTAAATACTAATTTAGATTATAAGAGAAAGTTCCAGAATCCCTTGGTACACTTGAAAACCTTGTTCACAGAATGACTACATCAGAACTTCTATGTTCACAGAATGACTACGTTTTATATTTTGTGAACTCATTTTATGATTTTTACGGAGAGTAGTTTTAATAACTACTCTCCTATTTTAATGGAGAAATATATATTGACTATAAGCGGTTGGCGTTTGTTGTCCTGTCGGTGGGGCGTAGTTAAATTAGATGAGTAGTAGACAAATTGGAGTAGCTACCAATTTGAATGTGGTTTTACCTAACCTTCCACTTCTACTACTCTTCTTTAACTGTTGATTAAGGTTAGGGAAAGGTTAAGGCAAACAATGGGAAGAAAAAGAACTCAAGAAGAATATGATTTATTATTGAAAAAAGAAAACCCAACAATAATACGAATTGGTACATATCATAGAATGGATGAAAGACTTGATCATAAATGTTTAGTTTGTGGTCATGAATGGAAAGTATTTCCTAGTTCATTAACTGGCAAAAAACATAGTGGATGTCCTATGTGTAATGGTGGAACAGATACAGTTGTAGTTGGTAAAAATGATATGTGGACGACTAATCCAGAATTGGCAAAATTATTAGCTAATCCTAATGATGGATATAAATATACTCAACGCACAAGTAAAAAAGTTAAATGGAAATGTCCTACTTGTGGAAAAGTTACAAAACCTAAAGCAATATCCAATGTATATGATAACGGATTGTTCTGTAGATCATGTGATGATAATGTATCTTTACCAAATAGAATTATGTATAACCTACTATCTTCTATGGATATTAATTTTGAAAGTGAAGTTGTTTTTGATTGGTGTAAATTTAAAATAAATGATAAATATAAATATGGTATATATGATTTTTATTTTGAAAATAA
>ERZ791907.260-NODE-260-length-66471-cov-16.760269_pt1 | contig 66471 bp, 54 predicted proteins | sample MGYA00510145_ERZ791907 | MGnify/ENA primary metagenome ERZ791907 (study PRJEB30046, sample SAMN00792089) | human gut metagenome | study: EMG produced TPA metagenomics assembly of the A metagenome-wide association study of gut microbiota in type 2... | reverse complement strand
ATCATCGCTCTTCAAGCGACTTGATTATCATATCACGAAGTTTTCGTTTTGTCAAGCTCTTTTTCAGAAGTTTTTCAAACTATTTTTTCGTGACCGCTGCTTCATCAGCAACGTGGTTAATGATATCACAGGCCCCCTTCTGTGTCAATACTTTTTTGAAAATATTTTTAGGTGAATAGTTTCCCACACGGCGTAACACCAATGGTATACACCTCAACAAGAAACTTTTTGCGTACAGTTTCCTATTCGGCATAGTACCAATGACATGCATGACGATAGGAAACTATTCGCAAATGGTTTCCTATTCGACATGGTACCACTGGTATGCACCTCGACAGGAAGCTTTATGGCAGGAGATTTCTCGATGATTTCTTACCGGCTCCACGATACTTTAAGGTTCATCCCCCTGCTATATACTACTCGAAATGACAGGGGTGAGTGCGACACGGCTGGTATTCCTCTCAAACTTTCCCAGGGAAGCGCTGATTAAATCATTATCTACTTTTATTCTTGAATTTTTATGCAATGCAAGGAATGGGACGCCGCGAATAGCGAGCTATTTAAGGAGTCCCATGACGAAGCAGTGCATAAAAATTCTTATAAAAGCAGACTCTATGAATTAATCAGTGCTTCCCTAGCTCACCATCCCACTACGCCATCAATGATTTCCTTCAGTTTCCCCGCCGACTTTTCCGGTTCCCTGCTGGCCATAATGGCGGATACCACTGCAAATCCCGAAAGTCCGTATCCTTTGAAGAGGGGGATGGTACTTTCATTCATGCCGCCAATGGTGACAACCGGTATATGGACGGTGTCCATGATTTTTCTCAGGGTTTCCGGCGTGGTAATGTCCGCATCCTTCTTGGTGGCCGTAGGGAACATGGCCCCGACCCCCAGGTAATCGGCGCCGTCCTTTTCCGCCTGCACCGCTTCTTCCAGGGTGCCTGCAGAAACACCCAGGATTTTATGGGGGCCTATGAGTTTCCTGGCTATGGCGGCAGGCATATCGGACTGTCCTACGTGAACGCCGTCGGCACCCACTGCCAGCATAATGTCGATGCGGTCATCAATGATGAGGGGCACATGGAAGGTATCTGTGATTTTTTTCAGTTTCACCGCCCTTTCATAGAGAAGTCCGGTGTCCCCTTCTTTTTCCCGAAGCTGCACCAGGGTGGCACCGCCTTTCAGGGCATCCTCCACCACCTTTTCAAAGGTACCGGGCGCCGGCTGTTTCCTGTCTGTCACCAGGTAAAGGCGGTAATCAATCTTCTTCATAACGGGCTCCTTTATCCAGACTGTCCCCTGTCATCTGTCCCAGTTCATCCAGGATTCCCATATGGAAATGGCCCAGCCCCTGGCTGCCCCATTTCTTCCAGGCATTTTCCCCGGCCAGCCCCATGGCTGCCATGGCCGCTGCAGCGCTTCCAAAGGGATCGTTCTTATCAGCTCCGCAGAAAGCACCAATCAGTGTGGTGCACATGCAGCCGGAGCCTGTAATGAGAGACATCTCGGGGCAGCCGTTATGGATAAGGACCTTTCGTTTTCCATCGGTCACAATATCGGAGGCGCCGCTGATGACCACCACGGCCTTCCATTTTTCGGCCAAATGGGATGCCAGAGCCTCTGCGTCCTTCATTTCCACCACAGCACCGGTATCCACGCCCTTGGTGTGGATATCCTCTCCGCCGAGGGAAAGGATTTCCGACATGTTCCCCCGAATAACGGACATGGACACATGACTCATGATTTCCGCGGCCATACGGTTCCGGAAGGGAGTGGCCCCTGCGCCCACCGGGTCAAAGACCACGGGGATGCCCTTTGCATTGGCACTGCGGCCTGCTTCTATCATGGATTCCACCTTGCTCACATTTAATGTGCCGATATTCAGCACCAGGGCAGAGGATATAGCCGCCATATCCCCCACTTCATCAATGGCATCGGACATGACCGGCGATGCACCAATAGCAAGGCATGCATTGGCACAGTCATTCACCGTGACGTAGTTGGTAATATGATGGACCAGCGGATTTAATTTTCTCACCTGATCCAGGTACTTTGATAATTCCATGACTATTTCCCCCATTCACTGCGGGCTTTCCCCGCCCAATAATCAGCCATGCGGCTGTTCTCCTTCGTCCCGTATCCCCGGCTATAATAGGAAGAAAGGACTTTAAAAAATTCAATATATCCGTTTCTTGCCAGCTGATGGGCCAGCTGGAAGGCCTTTTTAGGATTTTCTTTATGAAACACTCCGCCCTGCACCGTCTGAGGCTCTGCATAGTACCTCCATAAAAGCTTTTCCGTATTAATAATACGGGATGGCTTCCCCTGCCGGGCGGCTTTGGTAAAATCTTTTTCTTTGATACCGAGAATATCGCCATAGAAGAAATAAAATCTTGCCAGCATGGCCCAGGAGTCCGTGTCTCCTGCTGCCGCTGCCTTCTTATACCATGCTGCTGTTTCCTTCAGCTTTTCCATATCCTGGAAATCCAAGTCCACCCTTGTTCCTTCTGCGGACCAGGGGAAATGATGCATGCCTTTCATCACCTTCATGGCATGGCTGCAGCAGTACCGTATCAGCTTTTCACGGCACATGTCGCTGCCGGCGTTCATCCCCTGTTTCAGCCGGTCTTCAAACTCTTTGTACTTTCTCTGGGACCTGGAAATATCCGCCAGTATTTCAAAAGCATCGCCGTATCCTAAAGACGCCGCCTGCTCCAGGTACTGCAGCGCCTTCTTCTTTTCCTCCGTTCCTTCAGGGAGCGCGGGATACACCTTTCCCGCCAGGAAGGAAATATGACCTGCATAGTATTTCCCCCGGACATCGCCCCTCTCATAGGCCTTCAGGTACCAGGCAATGGACAAATCCAGATTTTTATGGACATATCGTCCATTGGAATATAAGTCCCCCAGCTTGAAGCACACAGACACACTGCCGTCATGGAAGGCCTGGGTATAGAGCTCCATGCCCCGCCTTATGTCCTGGGCTGTTCCGGTACCGGTGATGAAAAAGTCTCCCGCCATTTCCCGGGACAGATTATCGCCCCGGACTGCGCCTCTCAGAAACCAGGACAGGGCCGTTTTATTGCTCTTAGGCGGGTCTCCCGGCTGGGCCCTCCACCCATCTTCCATATACAGTTTCCCAATGGCCGCATAGGATTCATACACGCCGCCGGCAATGGCTTCCCGGAACCAGCTTATGGCAATATCCCGCACCTCTTCGGAGCGGAGGGCGTCGGTGGTCATAAGCTTCCCTGCCAGATAGGCACCCATGGGTATCCCCTGCTGATAAGCAACAGCATAACAGTCAAAGGATTTCTGCAGACTGGCCTTCACCCCAAGCCCCCGTTCATACATTTTTCCCAGGTACAGGGAGCTCTCCCCATGCCCCTTGTCCGCCAGCAGCTGGAATGCGCGAAATGCAGGCCCGAAATCCTGCTTCTTATAGAAAGCCTTTGCCAGCTCAAAGAGCTTCGTCCCCGCCCTGCTGCTTCCCTGCAGCACGGCCCGGGACAAATATTTCATGGCATTATCATAGTTCCTGATTTTCAGATACTGCTCTCCCAGATTGAGCAGCTCCTTTTTCGATAGATTCAAGGCCTCGGTGCCCACATTTCCACTTCCCTTCGTCTTTTCTTTCATTGTACCACGTCCCAGGTCCTCATGCCCCCTGAAATCCGCAAAAGGGCACAAAAAAGGAGCCCTGATGGACTCCTTCCCATGATTTCTGTATTATTCAGAAGCTTTTTCCACAAAGGACTTCAAATCATTATAACCCACATTGCCATAACCGATAATCCGGTTCACCGGTTTGCCGTCATGAAAATAAATGAGGGTAGGAATGGTTTCCACTTCATACCGCTTGGCGATTTCCTCATCTTCATCCACATTGATACCATAAATGGGAGTTTCAATTTCTCCGGAAAGCTTTTCCACCATGGGGCGAAGCCTTCTGCAGTAGCCGCACCAGGGAGCGGAAAATCCCAGAATCACGTCGCCTTCGGTGAGAACTTTATCAATATTTGCAGTACCTGTAATCGGTGCCATCATATGCATACACTCCTTATTGTTTGTAAAATTGCTGTCTTGATTTCTATGTATTTATTATATTCTATATATTTAAATTTGTCAATATAGACTTTTTGCATACAAAAAAGGGACCACATGGTGATCCCTTTTAATTCTGGTGGAGATGAGGGGAGTCGAACCCCTGTCCAAAAAGCCTGTCCCATAAACTTCTCCGAGTGCAGTTACTGTTTGAGATTTAAGCAAAGTATCGTACAGGAACAAACTGCCTTTGCCGATTTCGGAATGAGTTTTCCTTTGAAGTCCCGAACCTCCTTCGCCGGTATCCTATTGGTTGATGTCAGCCTGAAGTCATAGGAAAACGTCAGGGGACATTAGCAGATTAGGCTGCTAAAGCAAAATCACGTTTTGCGTTTAAGTTTTTCCACCGTTTAACGGGGTAGATGGAATCCCGACTCGCTGTTTATGACCCAGAATCTTCTGTCGAAACCGGTACATCCCCGGATGGTCGAACCCATTATATAGTAAATGAAAGGAAATGTCAAAATTTGATAAAAGCCGCAGCTCCCAATTCATCAAAGTACGTGAGCCCGGAGTTCTTTGCCGGAGAGCGGGGAAAGGTAGGCCGGCGGCACGTCGAATACGGTGAAGCAGCCTTTCTTTCCTTCCTGTGCAAAGCGGTAGAGGGCTCTTGCGTAGGCAAGGACCACGTGGGTGGTGAATTCGGGGTTGGAGTCCAGCTTCAGCCGATATTCCATGACATGGGCATGTTCCTTATGGGCGCCGGTTCTGCCGCTGCGGAATACAAAGCCCCCATGGGCCAGGCCGCCGTGTTTTTCCTTCAGTTCTTCTTCGGAAATGAAATGGACTGTGGTGTCATAATCGGCAAAGTAGTTGGGCATAGTTTTGATGGCATTTTCAATGGCCCCTTTGTCCGCCCCTTCTTCTGCCACCACATAGCATTCCCTGGTATGCATTTCCCTGGTGGTAAGGTCCGGATTTTCTCCGTTTCTTACGGATTCCAGAGCGCTCTCTACGGGGCAGGTGTACTGCTTGCCGTCCTTCACGCCGGGCACGCGGCGGATGGCGTCGGAGTGGCCCTGGGAAACACCTCTGCCCCAGAAGGTGTAGTCTTTTCCATCCGGCAGGATGACATGGCCGAAGAGGCGGGCCAGGGAGAAGAGACCGGGATCCCAGCCAACGGAAATCATGGCCGCTTTGCCATGGGATTTAGCTGCTTCATCCACCTTTTCAAAGTGCTGGGGAATGTGGGCGTGGGTATCAAAGGTATCAATCACATTGAACATAGCCGCATAGGCCGGTGTCTGTTCCGGAAGGTCTGTGGCAGAGCCGCCGGCCAGCACCAGCACATCCACCTTATCCTTCCATTTTTCCGCATCCTCCGCAGAAACCACCGGTACACCGGGGGTATTGATTTTCACGTCCGCCGGATTTCTTCTGGTAAAAACCACTGCCAGTTCCATATCCCCATTGTCCGCCAGGGCGGTTTCCACGCCTTTGCCAATATTGCCGTACCCCATAATGCCGATTCTGATTGCCATGATGAAATTCCTTCCTCTCTAAATCATATAGAATTTTCGTAATATTTAGTATTATACATCAACTCTATAGCTGAGGCAAAATGCTATGCAAAGTCGGCATAATATATTCGAATTGGGCAATGGGTTTCCGACTCGACATGGCACTGCTGTGTTTCTTGCCAACAGGAAACTATGCGCGGATAGTTTCCTACTCGACATGGCACTACTGTATTTCTTGCCGGCAGGAAACTATCTGCGAAGGGTTTCCTGGTCGACATGGCATTACTGTGTTTCTTGCCGGCAGGAAACTGTTCGCGAATGGTTTCCTATTCGGCTTGACGCCATTGTGTTTCTTACCGGCAGGAAACTATTTGCGAAAGGTTTCCTACTCGACATGGCACTACTGTGTTTCTTGCCGACAGGAAACTTTTTCGCCGGGAGATTTCTTGACTCCGCTCGAAATGACAGGGGCGGCGTGGCAGCAATGGGATTTTCTACGACGGTCAGCGGTCAGCAGACAGCGGATAGCGGACAAAGCGGACCAACAAAAAAGCGGGGCCCCATGGCTCCGCTTTTTGTTATTCCTTATTTTTCAGATGTCTGATGCCTTTGTCCGCAATGTCATGGCGGTACTGCACGCCCTGCCAGTGGATTTTGGAAACGCCTTTATAGGCTTTGGCTTTCGCTTCTTCCAGTGTGGGGGCCAAAGCCACCACGTTGAGGACGCGGCCGCCGTTGACTACGTATTCACCGTTTTTCTTTACGGTGCCTGCATGGAATACGATGCAGCCTGCTTTTTTCGCATCGCCCAGTCCAGAGATGATTTCACCGGAGGAGTGGGAGCCGGGATAGCCTTCGGAGGCCATGACCACGTCTACGGCACAGCCTTTTTTCCATTTCACGTCTTCCTTTTTCAGGTTTCCGTGGACGCATTCCAGCATGACCTGGGCCAGGTCGCCGTCAAAGAGGGGCAGCACCGCTTCCGTTTCGGGATCGCCGAAGCGGCAGTTGAATTCCACTACCTTCGGACCTTCGTCGGTAATCATGAGGCCAGCGTAGAGGCAGCCTTTGAAGGGGTATCCTTCTTTTTTCATGGCTGCCACAATGGGACGGAGAATTTTGACTTTCACTTCGTCCATCATTTCGTCGGTCATCACGGGAGCCGGTGCATAGGCGCCCATGCCGCCGGTGTTGGGGCCTTCGTCGTTGTCGAAGATTCTTTTATGGTCCTGGGAGGAAACCATGGGCACCACGTGGGTGCCATCGCAGAAACAGAGGACCGATGCCTCTTCTCCTTCCATGAATTCTTCAATAACCACGGACCGTCCGGCGCCGCCGAAGCTATGGCCTTCCAGCATATCTTTCACTGTACTCACTGCCTCTTCTTCATTCTGGGCAATGATGACGCCTTTGCCTGCTGCCAGGCCGTCGGCTTTGATGACGATGGGATATTTCTTATTGTTTTTCAGGTATTCCACTGCCCTGTCTTCATCTGTAAAGACTTCATAGGCTGCTGTGGGAATGCCATATTTTTTCATCAGGTCCTTGGCAAATCCTTTGGACCCTTCAATGCGGGCTGCCGCTTTGGAGGGGCCGAAGAAAGGAAGTCCCTGTGCTTCGAATTCATCTGCCAAACCTTCGGTGAGAACTGTTTCCGGTCCGGCTACGGTGAGGTCCACTTCCATCAATTTGGCAAAATCCAGGATGTCCTCATGTCCCTTCACCGGAATGAGGTGAGCCACGTCGCTCATGCCGTCATTCCCGGGAATGGCATAGACTTCCGTGACGGAAGGGCTCTGTGCCAGCCGCCACAGCAGGGCATGTTCCCTGCCGCCGCTGCCAATGACTAATACCTTCATGGGAAAAACCTCTCTTAACTGTGACGGAAATGACGATGTCCGGTGAATACCATGGCAATGCCGTACTTGTTGGCCATGTCAATGGATTCCTGGTCCCTGATGGAGCCGCCGGGCTGGATAACTGCGGTAACGCCTGCTTTGCCTGCTGCTTCGATGGTATCGCCGAAGGGGAAGAAGGCGTCGGAGCTCATGACGGAGCCCTTTGCCTTTTCGCCGGCTTCTGCAATGGCAATGTCGGCGGAGCCTACGCGGTTCATCTGGCCGGCGCCTACGCCGTAGGTTACATCTTTGCCGGTGAGGACAATGGCGTTGGATTTCACGTGTTTTACAATCTTCCATGCAAATTCCATGGCCTGCCATTCTTCTTCCGTAGGAGCTCTCTTGGTGACCACTTTGCAGTCTTTTCTTGTTTCAGCGCTGTTGTCCGGAGTCTGTACCAGAAGGCCGCCGGATACTTTATGGAGCTGCAGTTCTTCTTTGAAGGCTGCCGGTACTTCAATGAGGCGGATATTTTTCTTGGTTTCCAGAATGTCCAGGGCTTCCTCGGTGAATTTCGGAGCCATGACGACTTCGAAGAAAATCGGTTTCATGGCTTCTGCCGCTGCTTTGTCGCAGACCTGGTTCATGGCCACAATACCGCCGAAGGCGGATTTGCTGTCTGCGTTGAAGGCCCGCTGGAAAGCGTCCAGGGCATCTTTGCCAAGGGCTGCGCCGCAGGGGTTGGTGTGTTTGATAATGACGCAGGCCGGCTGTTCTTTGCCCCATTCGCAGACCAGGTCCCAGGCAGCTTCCATGTCCACAATGTTGTTGTAGGACAGTTCTTTGCCATGCAGCTGTTTAGCTGCTGCAATGCCGCCTTTGGCTTCGGGATCCTTGTAGAACGCAGCTTTCTGGTGCGGATTTTCACCGTAGCGGAGGTCCTGAAGTTTGACGAAGGCTTTGCAGTAAACATCAGGCAGACCATCCTTGTCGCCGTCCACTTCCTTGGTAAGGTAGTCTGCAATGGCGCAGTCGTAGAGGCCGGTATGGAGGAATGCTTTTCTGGAAAGTTTCAGGCGGAAATCTTCATCCAGCGTATCATTCTTGATTCTTTCCAGAATTTCACCGTACTGGGAAGGATCCACTACGATGGTAACGTATTTGTAGTTCTTTGCTGCCGCACGAACCATGGAGGGGCCGCCGATATCGATATTTTCGATGGCTTCTGCCCTGGTTACATTCGGTTTGGCAATGGTTTCACGGAAGGGATAAAGGTTGACAGCCACCAGGTCGATGCCTTTGATGCCGTGTTCCTTCATAGCTTTCACATGTTCCGGATTGTCACGGATAGCCAGGATGCCGCCGTGAATCATGGGATGCAGTGTCTTCACGCGGCCATCCATCATTTCCGGAAATCCGGTGACTTCGGAAACAGATTTTACCGGAATGCCTGCTGCTGCAATGGCCTTCATGGTGCCACCGGTGGAAATGATTTCCACACCCAGTTCATGAAGTCCCTTTGCAAATTCTACTACCCCGGTCTTGTCAGATACACTGATCAGGGCTCTTTTAACTGCCATATTTGACTCCCCCTTTGAAATTAAATTGGATTGATATGAAACGGCTCAAATGGAGCTTATTTTTCAGGATTGCTGTGCATGCCGCTCACATGATGACCGTCAATGTGGAGTTTGTCTGCACAGAAGGCGGTGACTGCCCTCACGTAGGCCGGATGTTCCTGCTGGAGGATGCGGTCTGCCAGGGTGTCCTCTGTATCGTCATCATACACTGGTACGGCCACCTGGGTAATGATGGGGCCGTCGTCCAGTCCGGTGCCTACGAAATGAACGGTGCAGCCTGCCACCTTAACGCCCGCTTCCACAGCCTGCCGCTGAGCATGGAGCCCGCGGAAGCTGGGAAGCAGGGCGGGATGGATATTAATAATCCGGTTCGGGAAGGCGTGAATCAGGTTTTCACCGCAGATTCTCATGTATCCTGCCAGGCAGATGAGGTCCGGATGATAGGACTTGGCTGCTTCCAGAATGGCATCATTGAAGGCCGCCTTATTTTCAAAGGATTTCAGTTCCAGTACCGTGGTAGGGACCTGCCAGCGCTCTGCCCTTTTCAGCACCTGGGCATCGGCATGATCACAGATGACTCCCACCACGGTGCCATTCACTCTGCCGTCTACGGTGGCTTCATGGATGGCTTCTGCATTGGAACCTCTGCCCGATGCGAAAATCAGAATTCTCTTCTTACTCATTGAAAAGACCACCTGTCACAACTACATCCTGGTTTCCTTCGGTGATTTCACCGACTTCGTAAACCGGTTCATTGATGGATTTCAGGATTTCCTTTGCTTTTTCCGCATTTTCCCTGTCCATGATGAGGAGCATGCCCAGGCCGCAGTTATAGGTGCGGTACATTTCCCGGGGTTCCACGCCCCCTTCTTTCATGAGGAACGGGAAAATCGGAAGGAGCGGCCACTTTTCCGCATCCAGCACAGCCCTGGTCCCCTTTGGCAGCACTCTTGGAATGTTGTCATAGAAACCGCCGCCGGTGATATGGACCATACCGTTCACCTTGGTGCCCTTCAGCACTGGAATCACAGGTCTCGGATAGAGGCGGGTAGGAGTAAGGAGCACTTCGCCCAGGGGCTTGTCCATATCTCCATACACCTTATCCAGGGAAAGGCCGTTGTCTTTAATAATGCGGCGCACCAGGGAATAGCCGTTGGAATGAACACCGGTGGAAGGAAGGCCCAGAATGACGTCGCCCACTGCAATGTCTTCACCGGTGATGAGGTCTTTTCTGTCCACAATGCCTACGGCAAAGCCGGCCACATCGTAGTCCCCCTTGGCATAGAAGCCGGCCATTTCTGCCGTTTCGCCGCCCAGGAGGGCGCAGCCGGACTCAATGCACGCATTGGCCACGCCCTTCACGATTTCCGCCATCAGTTCCGGTTCCAGCTTGCCGGTAGCAATGTAGTCCAGGAAGAAGAGAGGCCTTGCGCCCTGTACCAGAACATCGTTTACGCTCATGGCCACGCAGTCCTGGCCGATGGTATCATGAATACCCATTTCGATGGCCAGGCGCAGCTTCGTGCCTACGCCGTCGGTACCGGAAACGAGGATGGGATCCTCCGACAATTCATCCTTCAGGCGGAAAAGTCCGCCGAAGCCGCCGATATCCCCCATAACGCCACGGGTATAGGTAGCCTGTACTGATTTCTTAATCAGTTCCACTTCTCTTTCACCGGCATCAATATCTACACCGGCTTCCGCATAGGTTAAGCCTTTTTTCTTTTCGCTCATGGTTCCTCCCTATTCTTCATCTTCCATGCTGCCCAGTCCGTCGTGGGGTACCTTTTCCGGATACACGCCGTCGAAGCAGGCAAAGCACATGTCCGATGCCTTAATTTCGGAAATCGATTCCGCCAGTCCCTTCTGGGACAGGTAATGAAGAGAATCGGCGCCGATCATTTTGCAGATTTCTTCGGTGGAATACTTGGCGGCAATCAGCTGCTTTCTTTCGGCCGTATCGATGCCGAAGAAGCAGGGATACCGTACAGGCGGCGAGCTGATGCACAGCTTGATTTCCTTGGCTCCAGCATTTTTCAGAAGGTTGATAATAATGCCGCTGGTGGTGCCGCGGACGATGGAATCATCCACCAGAATGATGCGCTTGCCCTCCACGTTCATGCGGATGGGGTTCAGCTTCATGCGCACCGCCCTTTCTCTCTTCTTCTGTCCCGGCTGGATGAAGGTGCGGCCCATGTATTTATTCTTCAAAAGCCCTTCCACAAAGGGAATGCCGGAAGCAGCGGAATAACCCAGGGCTGCCACGTTGCCGGAATCCGGCACGCTCATCACCACATCGCCTTCATAGTGGGTTTCTTCCCAGAGCTTCCTGCCCATGTTCAAGCGGGCCTGGTAAATGTCCTGGCCATTCATGATGGAATCGGGGCGGGCGAAATAAATGTATTCAAAGGAGCAGATACCGTGGCGGTGGCTGTCCACGGGGCAGTACATGGTGGAACGGACGCCCTTGTCATCGATGGTGACGATTTCACCGGGCAGTACATCCCTTACAAATTCCGCATCAATGGCATCCAGTGCCGGCGTTTCCGAAGCCAGCACCCAGCCGTGTTCTGTCTTTCCCAGCACCAGGGGACGGTAGCCGAAGGGATCTCGGCAGCCGTAGATGGCGTCATTGGTGCAGGCCACAATGGCATAGGCACCATGGATTTCATCCATGAGCTCCTTGAATTTTTCTTCTTCCGTGGCCCGGCGGCTTCTGGCCAGCAGCTTAATAATGACTTCCGTATCCATGGTGGTGGAGAAAGTGGAGCCTTCCAGAAGGAGGCGGCGCCGCAGATTCTTCGTGTTCACCAGGTTCCCGTTGTGGGCCAGTGCCATGGGGCCGTCAATACTGTCAGCCTGCAGAGGCTGCACATTCACCGGAATAGAGGAACCGGTGGTGGAATAGCGCACATGGCCGATGCCGATATGGCCTTCCTTTTCCGGCAGATTGTGGAATACCTCCGTCACCAGGCCCATGCCGCGGAAGGTTTCCATGGTTTTTCCATCAGAAACGGTAATGCCCGCACTTTCCTGGCCCCGGTGCTGCAGGGCAAAGATACCGTAGTAGGTTTCATGTACCGCAGACAGATCCCGGTCAAAAATACCAAACACTCCGCACTCTTCATGCGGCTTGTCATCATATACATCCATACTTTTATACATTACGGAATTCTCCTGACTTTCTTATAATTCAGACCCATCGGTCTTCTGGGGCTTTTCCGCATGGGACAGAACCGTGCCACCCCATTGAGGCATGGTGCCGTCCGTCATTTCTTTTAGAATTTTTCACCGGTAAGAAGTTCATAGGCTTCCTTGTAAATGCCGATGGTCTTGTCGATGATATCCTGGGGCACCGTATCTCCCGGATGAGCTTTCAGGTAGTCACGGACAAACTGCTTGTCGTAGGAAGGCTGGCCGTGGCCTGCTTCGTAGCCCTTTGCCGGCCAGAAGCGGGAGTTATCGGGAGTCAGCATTTCATCGCCCAGTACAATATTTCCATTTTCATCCAGTCCGAATTCAAACTTCGTGTCCGCAATGATGATGCCTCTTTCCAGGGCATAGTCAGCGCACTTGTTGTAAAGAGCAAGGGTCAGTTCAGACAGCTTTTCCATATATTCCCTGCCTTTTCCAGGGAAGAACTTATTAACCCAGGCTTCCCCTTCTTCCATGGAAATATTCTGGTCATGTTCCCCTACCGGCGCTTTAGTGGAGGGGGTGAAAATCGGATGCGGCAGCTTCTGGCATTCCTTCAGACCTTCCGGCAGCTTGATGCCGCAGACCTTGCCGTCCTTCTGGTAGCCTTCCCAGCCGGAGCCGGTGATGTAGCCGCGGACAATGCATTCCACCGGAATCATGTTGAGCTTCATGGTCTTCATGGAGCGGCCTTCGAATTCCTTTGTCTGGAAGAATTCCGGCATATCCTTGGTATCGATGGAAATCATGTGGTTCGGAACGATGTCCTTTGTGAAATCGAACCAGAACTTGGACATACGGTTCAGTACCACGCCCTTTTCAGGAATGGGGCACTTCAGGATATTATCAAAAGCAGAAATGCGGTCGGTGCATACCATGACAAGGCTGTCGCCCAGATCGTAGAGTTCGCGGACTTTACCGGATTTGAATGGTTTGTATTCTTTCATTGTTTTTCTCCTTTAAAAATGTAAGATTCATTGCCAAAGTCATTATGAGATGAAAATTCAAATAAAGTTTTTACTTTCCCAGGGAAGCCTGCAGCTTTTCATCTTTGGCGTAGATTTCCTCTGCTGCTTTTTCGCGATAGGCCTTGTACTTTTCATAGAGAGCCTTATCGGAAACCGCACCGATTTCCACAGCCAGGAAAGCAGCATTCTTTGTGCCGTCAATGGCTACCGTGGCCACCGGAATTCCGGAAGGCATCTGCACGATAGAAAACAGGGCATCCATGCCGTCCAGTTTAGCACCGGAAAGAGGCACGCCAATCACCGGTTTCAGCGTCAGGCTGGCCACCACGCCCGGCAGTGCAGCTGCCATGCCGGCGCCGGCGATGAATGCGCCTACCCCCTTCTTTTCCTCTGCTGCCACAAAATCAGCCAGCTTCTTCGGCGTTCTGTGAGCAGAAGCAATGGTTACGTCATAGGTCACGCCAAAATCATCAAGAATGGCAAAGGCCTTCTTCATGACCGGTAAATCGGAATCACTGCCCATCACAATTCCAACATGCATTGTTCATTTCCTCCCTTTTCTGGGACCCTTCTCCCAAAAAAAAATCTCCCCTTGCAGAAAAGTGACCCATGGTCAGACAATTCCCGCAAAAGGAGTATTCATGCCAAACAGATACAACGTACCAGCAAAAAGAGAGGCAGTCAAACAGAAGATATGCTCTTCCTTTCCTGCGCCTTCGGAAATAAAAATCCTTTCAGCAGACATGGCCGCTCCTCTCCCGTTTGAGATAAAAAAGCCTGCGCTTTCTATGCACAAGCCTGCACTACCCAACATCTTATTGCTTACGTTCCTTAATTATTCTAATATTTCCATTTTCCCTTGTCAATAAATTTTAATACCGCAAAACCCCATTGCTGCAGGCTTTTCTTAATTATAACGGAAAGTTCAGCGCTTTATTGGTTTCATCTCATGTTTTTCTATTTTTACTCTTATATTTATGGATGAGTAGGTTTCCTACTCGACTTGATACAATGGCGCTTCTTGCATGCAGGAAACTGTTGGCGAAGAGTTTCCTATTCGACATGACACCATTGTGTTTCTTTCCGACAAGAAACTGGTCGCGAAGGGTTTCCTGTCCGACATGGCGCCACTGTGTTTCATCGCTATAGGAAACTGTTGGCGAAAGGTTTCCTGTCCGACATGACACCATTGTGTTTCTTTCCGACAGGAAACTGGTCGCGAAAGGTTTCCAGGCCGACATGGCGCCACTGTGTTTCATCGCTATAGGAAACTGTTGGCGAAGGGTTTTCTGGCCGGCTTGTCACGGTGGCGTTTCTTACCTATAGGAAACTACCTTCTACCTTCTACCTTCTGTCTTCTCCTCCCGGGCAGTCAAAATGCTGCCATCCAGCTTTTATCGGGTTTCCACTTACTTCTTTCTTCCACATAGGCATCCAGCAGGCGGTTGAATTCTTCTTCTGTCAGTGCCTTCATGATTTCTCTTCTGAGGGAGGCCGCCTCGGGGAGGCCGTGGAAGTAGCGGCTGGCGTGGGCACGCATTTCTTTGACCGCCACCCGTTCCCCCTTTTCTTCCACCAGGCCATGGAGGTGCTCTCGGGCCATGGCGATGCGCATTTCATTGGTAGGCGGCGGAAGGATAGTTCCCGTTTCCAGATAGGTATTTACCCTTTCAAAGACCCAGGGATTGCCCCAGGCGGCACGGCCGATGGCCACGCCGACGCATCCCGTTTCTTTCATCAGCCTTGCGGCCGTCGGTCCGTCCACCACGTCGCCGTTTCCAAAGACCGGAATGTGGACAGCCTCCACCACTTCGCCGATTTTTTCCCAGTCCGCACAGCCGGTGTAGAAATCTTCCCTGGTGCGGCCATGGACAGTGATGGCTGAGGCGCCAGCTTCTTCCACCGCCTGTGCCAATTCCACACAGTTTTCCGTTTCCCTGGTCCAGCCGAGGCGCATTTTGACAGTTACCGGCACATGGACCGCATCCACCATGGCTTTCACCACCGCCGCTGCCAGGGGGACATTCTTCATAAGGGCGGAGCCGTCGCCGTTTTTGACCACCTTCTGCATGGGGCAGCCCATGTTGATATCGATGATGTCGGCGCCCGCCTTTTCCATTTCCTTTGCCCCCAGCGCCATAATGTCCGGTTCGCTGCCGAAGAGCTGGAGAGCCACCGGGTGTTCACCGGGGTCGATTTTCAGCATGTCCCTTGTCTTTTCATTTTTATAGTAAAGCCCTTTGGCACTCACCATTTCCGCCGTGGTCATGGCAGCGCCCATGCGGCGGGCAATGACCCGGTAAGCCAGGTCGCTCACCCCTGCCATGGGGGCCAGCACAGCCCAGCCGTCTAACTCTATCGGTCCGATTTTCGGTTTCTGATACATGGTTTCCTCCTGTCATATTGGACTATTTTACCACAAAAGAGGAAATGAAATCCCCTTCGTTTCCTCTTTTCTTCCATTTTCTTGACATAAAGTGAGCTTTAAGAATTATAATGGAGGCAGAATATGGATTTGACTCTGACCGCACAGTGCTTTTCCGGAGAAAGGAGAAATAGATGGCTTACACAATTTCACAGGTTTCCAAGCTTACAGGAATCAGCCCTTCCACCATCCGCTATTATGACAAGGAAGGACTTCTCCCCCGGGTGGAAAGGAAAAACGGCATCCGCCTTTTCACCGATACGGATATCCGCTGGTTTCACCTGCTCACCTGCCTGAAGAATACGGGCATGCCCATCAAACGTATCCGCGAATATGCAAAGCTCACGCTCCAGGGTGATACCAGCCTCAAAGAAAGGCAGGCCCTCATCCGGGAGCAGCGGCAGTTTGTACAGGACCAGATCGACCAGCTCCTCTTTTATATGCAGGAACTGGATTTCAAGGAATGGTACTACAATAAGGCCCTGTCCCTGGGCTCTGAAAGCAAAATCAACCTTGACGATTATGAAAAGGAAACGGGGAAGAAAACGCCTGATAAACTGAGCCTATAAAAAAGCAGGGGCTGTGAAAAAATGTTCAATCATTTTTTCACAGCCCCTTTTGCTGCCTTTTGTGCAGGAAATCTTCCGGCTCTTATTGTTTTCCGTAATTCGTAAGGAAGGTTTTTATGAATTTCACCGGCCTGTCCAGCTTGTCCACCGGCATCTTTTCATCCACCTGATGAGCTTCGCCCCAGCGGGCAGTCCTTACCCGTCCTGTGAATCGGTAAATATGATCGCAGACATCCGCATAATTTCTGGAGTCTGTGGCCCCCAACATGAGGTTCGGCGCAATCACCGTATCTTTGCCATAGACTTCATGAATGGTCTTTGAAAGGAGGCTGAACAGTTTTCCCTTGACCTCTCCTGCAGGATGGGGATTTTCCGCAAAGGAAGCCTTCACCTTCACGCCGTCGGGCATGATGGATTCCAGATACCTGGTCACAGAATCCACCGTATCCCCCTGGAGGATGCGGACACTCATAGTGGCTTCCGCATGGGAAGGAAGCACATTGGCCTGGCTGCTGCCTTCAGCCATGGTGACTGCAAAGGTGGTATGGAGAAGGGCATCCAGGATTCTGTCACTTTCTGCCAGCTTCACCAGTTTCTTCCAGTTCTTCTTCGGATGGCTTACGATGGATTTTCTCGGCTCTTCCTGCAGCGGCGCCACAGCTTTCAAATGGGCTTTCACCAGTGGCGTAAGCCTATAGGGCATGGGGTGGGCTTCCACAGCCGCCATGGCCCTTGCCACATCACCCAGCACGGTGCCCCGGCCGGGCTTGCTGGCATGACCACCGGCGCCGTCCTTGTAGAGTACAAATTCATTGGGCGCCTTTTCTGCCATGCCCACCAGGGCCAGCGGCGGCTCTCCCTCTTTCCTTTCCTCCACATTGCCCCCTTCATCAAAAAGGCAGGCCAGATGGACCCCCTGCTCCTTCAGGTAGGCAGCAGTCAAAACGGAGCCCTTTTTGTCCGGTGTGCACTGTACCTCCTCATTGTGGCCGAAGGAAAGGTAAATGTCGAAATCCGGCGAAAAGCCCTCTTCCAAGAGTTCCTCCACCGCATCCATTTCCGCAGTGAGCACGGACTTACAATCTTCGGCACCCCTTCCCCAGAGACAGCCTTCCTCCACTTCTCCCCCAAAAGGCGGGTGGCTCCACTGCTCCTCATGAATAGCAGGCACCACGTCCTGATGGGCCATGAACAGCACAGGATCCTTCTTCGGATGGTCCGATTTCCAATGGAAAAGAAGACTGGCCTTTCCGATTCGGGTGAGAGACAGTTTTTCAAAAATCAAAGGCCAGGCCTCCTGCATGTATTGGTGAAGGCGGTCAAACTGGGACCAGTCCGTGTGTTCATCATTCACCGAAGAAACTGTGGGAATCTGCACCACTCCCTGGAGATGGAAAATATATTTTTCAAGTTTTGTATCCATTACATCCTCCTTTATAATCTTCTCTCAGCATGAAAAAGGCTTTGATGAAATGATGCCCCTGTCCGTTGGCCGGACAGACACCTCGCGCCCCCTGTCATTTCGAAAGAGCCCGAATACCCCCGCCGCCCCCAGTCATCCTGAGCGAAGCGAAGGATCTCGGTACATGGCGTCAGTGGGACAGAGATTGTTACATACCAGTAGGCGGGGTGGCATGCAGCGGGCAGTTGTCCCCCTGTCATTTCGACCGGAACGAAGTGGAGTGGAGAAATCTCCTTTCTCAATGGTATGGGCACCATAGCGGCCGGAGATTTCTCGGCTCAGAGTTTCAATGAGCCTAAAGCCTTTACTACCCATACCGACAGACAGCTCCGCTCGAAATGACATAGCGGCGGGCTGCTTACGGTCATTTAGATAGGGCGCCGAATACCATATACGCCCCTCGCCGCCCACTTGTCATCCTGAGCGAAGCGAAGGATCTCGGTACATGGCGTCAGTGGGACAGAGATTGTTACATACCAGTGGGCGGGGTAGTATGCGTCGAGCCGCATCCGGTCATGTTCACCGGAATGAGGAAGAGGGGAGAATGCCCCTCTCCCCTCTATATAATACATATATAATATGAAATTATTTACCTGCGTCCTTCAGCTGGTCGAAGAGGTTCCGGTGATACCATTTTTCGGAAATCTTCTGCAGCGTGCCGTCCTTGGACAGTTTTTCCAGAGCCGCTTCGATTTCATCCGCCAGTTTCTGTTCATTCTTATTGACGATGACCACGGTTTCGTTCACCTTGATAGGCTTGTCCAGAGCCACGATTTCAAAATTCATGGCTTTGGCAATATCTTCAACCCCCAGGTTATTCGGGTATACCAGGGCATCATACTGACCGTTTTTCAGGGACGTAATCCGTTCAGCCGGTGTAAGGCCGTCCTGAATGGGCACTTCCTTCATCATGTTGTCATGGGCTGCATTCCAGTCGGTGAGGACTTTGTAAATGCCGCCGTTAGGCGTATTGGGCACCAGTTTGCCGCCAGCCTTGATGACATCTTCCAGACTGTGGTACTTCTGGGCATTTTCCTTGGACATGTAGACCATGACGGAAGAAACGCCGATAGGCGTCTTGGGGACAATGTAGTCCTTTTCGCGGCGTGGTGTACGGTAGTATCCGCCGGAAGCCACCTTGGCATCGCCGGATTCCATCATTACATCCTGGGTTTCCGGCGGAACGGCCTGGATATCCAGATGATAGTCCTTCAGATTCTTGTTCACTTCCTGCCAGATGTCGTATTCATAGCCCTGGAGCTTGCCGTTTTCATCAGCCCAGGAAAGGGGCCTTTCCGTGCTGGAAAGCACCAGTTTTACGGACGTCTTACCGTCCGCAGCGGCTGCCTTGGAAGAAGCGGCCTTCTGGTCACCGCCGCAGCCGGCAAAAATACCTGCCGCCAGAAGAGATGCCAGTGCCACGGAAGCGATTTTTACAGATTTTTTCATAAATATTTCCCCCTTATAATGATTTCATTCAAAACAAAAAGCCTCCCATCCTTTTCAGGACGGGAGACCCGTGATTCCACCTAAATTCATATATCCGTCGCCGGACATACCTTCGTGAGTTCTATCAAACCCCTGCCCTGTATCGGGAGCTCCCGGGAAAACCTACTGACCTTCAGCCTTCCAAACTCAGAAATGCACTTCACCACCCTATCCGTATCCGCTCCCACTCTCCGGACTCGCTTCACCGTTTTCAGTATGGCTACTCTTTTCTTCATCGTTTTCTATTGATATGTCTACATTATCATGGATAAAGGCTGTTGTCAATACCCGCCTTGGCGGGTATTGACAAGGTTCTAAGGATTGACCGGCCTTCGTCCGGAAGGTTCTTAGGTTTGACGGGCCATTGGCCCGAGGGTTGTTGTGGCGGCTCCGCCGCAGTTTAAGAAGGGGGCGCGGCTGACGCCGCAGTTTAAAAAGGAGGCGTGGCAGCAATGGGGTTCATGGCGACAGGAAACTATTCGCCCAGAGTTTCTTATTCGGCTTGGTTCCAGTGCGTTTCATCTCAATAGGAAACCATTAGCCGATAGTTTCCTGTTCGATATAAAACTACTGTTATTCATACCAACAGGAAACTATTTGCGAAGGGTTTCCCGTCCGACTTGATACCATTGCGATTCTTACCGACAGGAAACTATTCGCGAAGGGTTTCTTGTCCGGCTTGATATCATTGTGTTTCATCTCGATAGGAAACTGCTTGCCTTGTGATTTCTCGACTTCGCTCGAAATGACAGGGGGCGTGGCAGTCTTGACGTTCATGGCGACGGTCAGAAGGCATCGGATAACTGACATTCTGCCATCTATCTTCTATCGTCTGTCTTCTATCGTCTAATTTCCCAGTCCTTTTTCCTCTATCCACCGATCCATGATTTCTGCAATTTCTTCATTGTTCTTATCTTCGAAGAGGAAATGGGTATTTCCGTAAATTCCCCTTTCCGGCAGGTGAAGGACCTGGGCGTCCCCGCCGTGACAGTTGATGGTTTCCGCCATAAGGCGGGCCTCCTTAAGACGGACTCTCCAGTTATCTTCCCCGCCATGGGGGCTTGGCGTTTCAGGAATATTATCTCCGAAAATCATAAGGATGGGAATCTTTGTGAGCCTGTCAAAATCTTCTGCCGGAACTGCCACGCCTTTTAACGCACCGAAGGGGCTGGAAGATGGAAGAGGCGGCGGTACTTCTCCTTCCGGAAATACGAAGCCCACTCCCGGTTCCAGGGCAATGATGCCTTTGATTTTATTATTCTTTATTGCCGCCAGCCATCCTGGAGAACCTCCCTGGGAGTGGGTAACAAGAATGGTATCTCCTGCCCGATCTACAGTATCCGAAAGGACAGAAGCAGTCAGCTTGGGATCAAAGGCGCCTGTATTGGGCGTTACCTTTCTCCAGAACTGATTCTCTGCTTCTTCTCCTTGCGGAATCTGCACATTTTGAAAATAATGGGGATAATGACCAAAGCGGAAAATATCAAACCACAGTGCTTCATCCGCTGTAGGTGTTATCTTTCCTTCTATCCCACTGCTTCCTGCTCTCCCCCTCCTGGGCTGGTCCATAAGGTATACTTTGTAGCCTTTACGGAGAAAGAGCGTCTGGAATCCTTCCCTGCCGTCCGGCGTAGTTTCAAAGCCAGCGCCGCTCTGTCCGGCACCATGAAGGAAAAGGAGCGCATTCTTTCGGGCATTTTTCGGTATCTGGTAAAACACATATCCATGGTCCACATGCTTTTCCTGTCCCTCCGGAGACAGGGCATGGGATTCATCATAGGTTCCCTTCTCATGGATAATGGTACCACCGGCAGCAAAGCTGCCCTGCCCTTCTATAATAAGGGGTTTTCCAAATGATTTCATATTGATTTCCTTTCACAAAGGGTTTCCTGCTCAACATAGCACCACTGTGTTTCCTGGCGACAAGAAACTGTTTGCGAAGGGTTTCCTGTCCGACTTGATACCATTGCGATTCTTACCGACAGGAAACTATTTGCGAAGGGTTTCCTGTCCGACATGAAACTGCTGTTATTCATACCGACAGGAAACTGTTTGCGAAGGGTTTCCTGTCCGACTTAATACCATTGTGTTTCATCTCGATAGGAAACTATTCGCCCAGAGTTTCTTATTCGGCTTGATATCATTGTATTTCTTACCGCCGGAGAAGCAGATTCAGTTCATGTACAATCCGCCGTTCACATCCAGGGTGGTGCCGGTAATAAGCCGGGCGTCGTCGGAAGCAAGGAATGCTGCAGCCGCTGCTATATCTTCCGGTTCCGCCACCTGCCTTAAGGGGATAGAGGAAAGGTTGATACTCATTTTTTCTGTCATCTGGGTGCGGACAAAGCCCGGCGCTATGGCGTTGACGTTAATATGCTTCGGCCCCAGTTCCCGAGCCAGGGATTTGGTGATGCCCTGGAGGGCGGCCTTGCTGGCCACGTAGTCGGCGGAAGTGGCAATGCCGCCCACTTCACCAGCCAGGGAAGCAATGTTGATGATTTTCCCGCCTTCCTTGGCAAGGTAGGGAATCACCAGTTTGGTGGCATAAATGACGCCATACAGGTTCACCGACAGTGTTTCTTCCCAGTCTTCTTCCTTTACTTCCGTGAAGGGTGTGGAAAGGCGGCAGATGCCTGCGTTGTTGATGAGAACGTCAATGCGGTGGAAATGGGAAATAGCCGCTTTGACTCCCTCTTCCACCGATTTCTTGGATGAAATATCCACTACATAGCTTTTCACGGGAACGCCATAGGTGTCTTCGATTTCCTTTTCCACCGCGTGATTATCCTTCTCATTTCTGCCGAAAAGGATGATGCCGCTTCCTTCGGAGGCCAGGCGAAGGGCGATGGCCCTTCCTATGCCCCGGTTGCCTCCGGTGACAAGGCTCACTTTATTTGGAAATCGTTTCATAGCTCCTCCTTATGCCATATTAGGCAGAACACCGGGAATAGGCGCAGCCACGGGAATGGGCTCCGGCGTTTCTTCCACCACGCCGGGCTCCCGGTCCAGGATGCGGCGCAGGAACTGCCGGGTTCTTGCTTCTTTCGGCCTGGTGAAAATTTCTTCCGGGCTTCCTTCTTCCACAATGACGCCGCCGTCCATGAAAACCACCCGGGTGGCGGCTTCTCTGGCAAATTTCATTTCATGGGTCACCACCACCATGGTAACGCCGTCGGCGGCCAGTTTCTTCATCACAGAAAGAACGCCGCCCACCAGTTCCGGATCCAGGGCAGATGTAGGTTCATCGAAGAATATCACATCCGGCTTCACCGCCATGGCCCGGGCAATGCCCACCCGCTGCTGCTGGCCGCCGGAAAGCTGGGAAGGATAGTAATCGGCCCGGTCCGCCAGGCCCACTTCCTGCAGTGCCTTTCTGGCAATGGCTTCCGCCTCTGCCTTCGGCATCCCCCGGCCCACGGTAAGACCCAGCATAATGTTCTGCAGGGCCGTTTTATTGGCAAAAAGGTTGTAGTTCTGAAATACGAAGGCCGTATGTTTCCTCACCCAGGCAATATCTTTCTGTTTTGCCCTGTGAAGGTCCAGCTGTTTATCGCCGAAAACCATGGTACCCTCGTCCGCTTTTTCCAGGAAGGTAAGGCTTCTTAGAAATGTAGTTTTCCCGGATCCCGAAGGTCCCAGAATAACAATGACGTCTCCCCTGTTTACCTTCAGGTTCACGTCCTTCAGCACTTCCTGCTTACCGAAATGCTTTTTCACATGAGATATTTCAAGCATAATTACCCCTCCTGTCCTGCGGTGCGGTACAAGCCCACCCGTTTTTCAAAAATTTTATAGACAACCTGCACCACCGTGCAGACGATCACATAGAGAACGAATACTTCCAGATACGCTTCGATGTAGTTATAGCCGAAGGAAGCCTGGATCTTGGCTGCCGCCATGATATCCCTGATGCCCATGAAGAAGGCCAGGGACGTGCCCTTAATCAGGTTCACCGTAAGATTGCAGATATTGGGAAGGGCGGACGTCAATGCCTGGGGAATAATGACCTGCACATAGGTTTGGAAACGGGAAAGGCCGATGGTAAGGCCCGCTTCCATCTGTCCCGCCGACACGCTCAGGATGGCGGAGCGGAATACTTCCGACAGAAGAGCTGTGGTATTCAGGGTAAAAACGATGATGGCATACCATAGAGGATTCACGCCATGAAATACATCAAAAGAGCTGCCTGCCGCTTTGAAGGCGGCATTCAGAAGGCTGGGGAGCAGGGTGTACATGAGAAGAATCTGCAGTACCAGCGGCGTACCGCGGATAAAGGACACATAGAGAGCAATGACCTTTTCTCCCCACCCTTTGGCGCCGATTCTTTTTTGAGCCATCAGGAAGGCCGGCGCCAGGGAAAGCAGCAGCACCAGGGCCGTAAGAAAAAGGGTTACCGGAAGAGCCTTCAGAAGGAAAGGCAGGGCATGCTGCATAAATGAAAAATCAAGTTCCATCATTTTCCTCCTTATGCTTTCAAACGTCCGCGGTCCAGGTAGGACTCCATGCGAAGAAAGGCCTGTTCAATCACAAGGCTGAGCCCCCAGTAAATGAGGAGGCATGCCACATAGAGCTCAATACCATAGGCACCATAATTTTTGGCAATAATCAGATTTGTCCTTCCCAGAAGATCGATAAGACCGATGGTATAGGCCAGGGCGCTTTCTTTCATCAGATTAATCACGGAATTCCCAAAGTTAGGAAGAGCAATCACTGCTGCCTGGGGAAGCATCACCCGGAAAAACGCCTGCTTCGGTGATAAACCGATGGTCACCGCTGCTTCGTACTGTCCCTTATCCACCGTTTCATAGGCGGAGCGGAACACCTCTGACACATAGGCCCCGAAGAGAAGAGTAAAGGTAATGATGACAAATACGGCCCTGGACAAATCATCCAGGTCTATGCCGAATTCCGCTTCCATGAATTTCGGCAGGCCGTAGAACACAATGAAAAGAAGGACAATAGAAGGTGTGCAGCGGATGATATAGGTATATCCATCCGCCAGAGCACGGATCACCTTATGTCCCGACAGCTTGGCCCAAGCCAGCAGCATGCCCAGTATAGATCCTGTCAGAATGCTGGTCAGCCCCACCACCAGCGTCACCGTCAGGTAAGGAAGAAGGGCCGGAATAGATGTAAAGATAATATCCGGACTAAATGGTCTGGTCTGCATGAAAAACACCTCCTGTTTGTTAGGAAAATAGTGTTCTAGTGTACTAGTGAGCTAGTGGAAAAACGGCCGCTTGGCGTCTGAAGGTTGTAGTATTGCCGTTTCGCAGCAGGTTTTAGTCTCCTTCCTCAGGCAGAAGTCCTACAGAAGACTTATGCCTGAGGAAGGAGCCGCCTGCGGCGGCTTTTCCATCGTCCGAAGGGCGGTTATATGGTTTTATCATAAGGGTGCCCTCTATGATTTAAAGGGCACCCGCTTTCACCCTCTAAACTTTTGATTACTTCACATCAATGAGCTGGCTCACTTCTTCACCGAAGTATTTCTTTTCCAGTTCTGCAATCTTGCCTTCCTGTTTCAGTTCGCCCAGGGCTTTGTCTACCTGTTCTGCCAGTTCCTTATCGTTCTTGTTGATTACCGTGTAGGTTGGAATAGCCTTGTAGCGGAAGTAACTCAGTTTATCCTTGAAATCCTTGTACGGAGCATCCGGGGCTTCTACATTTTTCTTGTAGGCCAGTTCGATGGCAAAGTACCCGTCATATCTTCCTTCCAGCACCCAGGTGTAGGCATCGGCTACCTGGAAATTTTCAGAAGCTTCCAGTTTCACCGGATGATCCGGATGGGCGGCGTTGTAATCCTCAATGACCTGGTACTGGGCATTCTGTGGAGCAATGGGTACCAGTTTCTTACCGGCCTTGGCGAAGTCGTCCAGATTCTTGATGGTATTGGCATCTTCCTTGCGGATGGTGACGCCGATGACGCTGGCGGCGATGTTATTTTTCGGGAAAATGTATTTCTTTTCCCTGGCCGGTGTCTTCCAGGCGCCCTTGGTGCCTATGTCGTATTTCCCTGATTCCACGCCGATTAAGAGGTCATCGTCCGAGGTAGGCACAAACTGGAATTCGTACTGCGGCAGTTTCTTGGCCACTTCCTTCATCACCGCCACTTCCATGCCGTCAGATTTGTTGTTGTCATCTACAAAATCATAGGGGAAATAGTGGGGCGTGTGGGCCACTTTTACGATTTTTTTGCCGCCGTTCCCGGAAGCCGCCTTGGCGGAATCGCTCTTATTTCCGCCGCATCCTGCTGCAGTGAGCGCAATACCTACTGTACCTGCAATGAGTGCCGCTTTAACGATTGTTTTCAGTTTCATTTGAATCCCTCTCCTTTATTTCACGTATCTGTCTGCTGCTTCACGAACCCATGCCAGATGGTTCACATCGGTATCCCGCGGGATGGTGCAGTCAGCGCCCAGGACTACGCCGGTGATGCCGGCTTCATCCAGAATTTTCTTTGTTTCCTCTTCGATTTCTTCTTTATTTCCTGTATAAATGACATCCTTTTCCGTCTGGCCAAAGCCGCCGATCACTGCCTTTCCGTGAAACAGTTCCTTCCCTTCTTTCAGGGGAACCCCTTCCACCTTAGCGGCCCAGTTCACTGCTTTGAAAGGATAATCTCTGTACCATTCCAGATGGTTATGGAAACCGTGGTATCCGCAGATGTGAAGGATATTGCTGCCGCCGGCTTCATTGGCCGCCTCCAGAATCCGGATTTCATAGGGCGCCACCAGTTTTTCATAAATCTCTTCGGTCAGCCTGTCATAGCTGATATTGTTGACGGAAAGGTAAATCCCGTCCACGCCGCCTTCTTCGATGAGAGCCTTTGCCAGGTCTCTGTAGTCTTTGGAAATCACGTCAAATACATGGGCCGTTTCTTCCGGATATTCCTGAAGCCAGGAAGCGATGTCCACCGGATGACCGATAGCAGCCTGCATGAATTCAATGGTTCTTGGCACAGCGAAGAGATTGTAGAACAGGGGCACTTCCTTTCCATAAAGGGAAACCAGCTTCTTTGCATAGCCGATTTGGAAACGGAACCAGTCCGAATCCCTGCCCAGCGGTTTGATATCCTTCAAATCCAGTGGGGAGTAAAGGGGCTTTTTCAGTTCATCGATGGGATAGCTGAAATAGCCATCCGTCATAATCTTAATGAGGTCCGGCTGGAAGGCTTTGTAGAAATCGGCCTGCCCTACCAGCACCTTGTCCGTCAGCTCCGGATGGGCGAAGGCGTCTGAACCGATTTCATCTCCCAGGAAGTGGTGCCAGAATCCCACCGGCACCCGGTCTGCTTTTTCATTATTAAAAACCTTTGCGATTAAATCTCTTCTGCTCTCTGTCATGTGCTAACTCCTTTTTTATGAAAGTTTCTTGTTTCCGGTTTTTTTCAAGTATGTAAGATGAGCTGTTCTTAAACATCGGCGGTTTCCATTCATGGCTTGAACCTCCTGTATAGAAAAAAGACCCCATCCAAAGGGACGAGGTCTCGTGATTCCACCCAATTTCACCGGCCTTTCACAGGCCAGTCTCAGCGGCACCATTTGGTGCCCCGGCTGTAACGGGCCGCCCGGCAGGACCTACTTCTTTCAGCCCTGCAGCTCAGAAATGCACTTCCCCTTCCTATCCGTATCCGCTTTCACTGTCCGGACTCGCTTTTCCGTATTCAGAAAGGTACTCTTTTCTTCATCGCCTGCTGTGAAAAATGTACTGTGTAAAATATGTCCCCGGGCCGGTTGGGCCCGGGACATGGTGGATACAGGCCTTACGGTCCTGCTCCTATTTTTCTGCTCAAGGTCATCGCGCTCCTTCGAATCGGGTCATGGTACCCGTTCTACCGCTTTTGGTGGAGCCTTTCCGATCCCTGTCAGTCTATAACCTTACTTCTTGTAGAACTGGTGAAACGCCGGAGAAGAGATGCCCAGGAACAGCAGGCAGCCTGCCAGACCCCATTCCAGTTCATTCAGTTTCTTAGCAATCAGTCTGCCCATTCCTTCTCATCCTTTCTTCATAGAAATCAAAAAGCTCCCGTCCCATAAGGGACGAGAGCTGTGCTTCGTGTTTCCACCCAATTTCATATGCCCGTCACCGGACATACCTTAAGAGGTTCTATCAAACCCTGGCTCTGTATCGGGAGCTCCCGGGAAGACCTACTACAGTTCAGCCTGCCTAACTCAGAAATGCACTTCAGCACCCTATCCGTGTCCGCTTTCACTCTCCGGACTCGCTTGGCCGTCATCGGTATGCCTACTCTTTTCTTCATCGTTTCGTTGTGAATACTGTAGCACCGGATGTGGGAAATGTCAAGAGGAGTTTTTAACTTCTTAATATCATACATCCAGTATACCATGCCAAATCAATATACTTATCGGTTCGTATTGTATATACAGCAAATATCAAGCACCTTATAAATTTCAAAATAGAAATACCTTCCTTCACAATTTATGAATACCCTCCCCTTATATGTATCATAAAGAATGAGCATGCCAAAAACAGAAAAGCCTATCAGGGGGAGTCTCCAGGTAAGTTCAACCAATGAATCAGGCGTCCGCGCCTTGGCCCTCCCACATACATGGGTGCTGCTCGGAACATGTCGTCAGAGAGAGGAAAGTCCTGCGAGCGCTCTTCCTTATTGCTTTTCTGTTTTTTTGGTACTGCATATTCTTCTGTCTATCATCGGCCGATTTTAGAAGAAGGGAGGATTGAAAAGATGGAATTTCCTGATGTTTCTTCATTCCTCTGCCCTTCTCCTTACCGCGGATGTGGAGGATGGCAGTTTTGAAATCGGATTCATCATCTCATGAGGTCTTTTCATCCCTCTAATAATAATATCGTTTGAGGCTTGATTTTTAGACCCTCTGGAAGAAAAAAATTTTAAAAATTTATTTCGGTGTTCCTCAGCCCTATCGGGCAGCTCCATCCCGGTCGGGCAAACAAAAGGAAGGCGATTCTAAATTTCTCGTTTCCCCTTGAGGTGGCAAGGGAACTTGATTCGTAGGAGAGCATAGCGACCTGAGAATCAAGTGACACGCTTCCCACCGGGGCGAACGCCGCAAAGCGGCAAAGGGTGTACGAGGCTAAGAATGACAATGTTGCTCCATTGCTGCTCTACGCAGGGCCAACTTTGCCCGACTTGGCAATCCTATGCAGAATTGCCACCTGAGGAAGGAGCCTGACGACTCGGCATGTACCTTAGTGCTGCATCCCTTGTAAAAGCCAAAAGCAGCCTCATACGAAGCTGCTTTTTCACCACAAAGAAACCCGGTGCCTTTCCATCCCCTATGCCCAATGAGTTCGGTGTCTGCATGGTCTACGGCCGCTGCTGCACGAGGTGCGACGGCGCGCGCCAGGCATGAGTCTCCCGTCATTTCTGCCGCGATAGATGTTTAAGTCCTGGATTTCTCTGTTATTTTTTCTTTGCCTGCTCGGCCGAGTCAGGTGAGGGAGAAAAGCGGTACCATTTTCTGCTTTCCATCACTCCATAGAATCATTTCTTATGCGCACTTGGAAACATATGGAGTGATATCCGGTAGAACCGCGGGCTTTTCGTGCCCCTCTACTATATAAATAACGGCAGGTTGCGATTTTTGAAAAGAGTAGAAAAAATCTTTTAAATTTTCAGGGATATATTTGTTACTTTCACTTTACTCGGGCGGCTGCGTCGGATGAGCCCCATGGTGACCGGGATTCCTTAGTGAACTGGTTGGAGTCAATGTCGTTATATACCAGGATTCTTCGCTGCCGCTCAGAATAGCCCGTGGACAGGAAGACTCTCTGAAGTCTGACAGTCTGATGTCACGCCAAATAAAAAACAAAGAGGCTGTGAAAAAATGTTTAAACATTTCTTCACAGCCCCTTTTCCACTTCGGTTATAGACTCAGAAAATTGCCCAAAATAACAGTAAGCTGTTCTCCGCATTGTCATCTCGAGCGGAGCTGCATGTCGATATGAGAGCAAAGGTATTTGGCTCTATTGAGACTCTGAGTCGAGAGATCTCCGCCCCAATGCGGCTTGTGCCATTGGGAGAGGGAGATTTCTCCACTCCGCTTCGCTTCGGTCGAAATGACAATGAAGCGGGGTGAGTGTTTGCGTCAATTTGTTCCTTGCAGACCTATGATAAGGCGTCTGCCGCCAAATTGTCTAACTATCCGAGGAGAAATCAATCATGTTTTCACAGCCCCATTGTTTTCTCATTTAGATATATAGGGATTTCCTTTCAGCAGAAACCGCCAGGGGAAGTCTTTGCCGTAGGTGGCGTAGTCTATGTTTTTTCTTGTTGTCACTTCCACGGGCCAGGGGCCGTCTTCTCTTGTTTCCACGTAGAGGGTATCTCCGGTGAGGTCCATGCCGTAGAAGGTCATGTCTATGCCCATGGCCTGGGTGAGGCGGCCGGGGCCGGAGGTGAGGAGTTTTTCTTTTGTCTGGTGTCTTCTCTTTTTCATGAGGTCCAGGCCTTCCAGGGGTTCCAGGGCTCGGATGAGGACGGAGCCGGATTCCCCTTCGTGGCCACAGACGAAGTTGAGGCAGGTGTACATGCCGTAGATAAGGTACACGTAGGCATGGCCGCCTTCGCCGAAGATGATTTTTGTTCTTGGAGTGAGGCCTTTGAATACATGGGCGCCGTCGTCTTTATGGCCCTCATAGGTTTCGCCGTAGGCTTCGCATTCCACGATGCGGCCGGCGGTCACGCCTTCCGGGGAGCGGCGGACCACGACGGCGCCTATGAGTTTTCTGGCGGTGGTGACGGCGTCACCGAGGAAGTCTTTTCTTTCCCATTTCATTTCACGTCCACCTGCATGCCCATATCAAGACTCTTGGGCGGGTCAGTGATGATCCGGTCCCCTTCTGCCAGGCCGTCCATGATGAGGACGTAGCCGCCGGTGTCGCTGGCAATGGAGACGGATTTCATGTCCACCAGGTTGTCGTCATTCACTACGGCCACGGTGCTGTCGCCGATGATGGCGGATTTGGGAATCATGAAGCAGGAAACGTTCTGGCCGCTTTCAATGCGGATGCTGTATTCGTTGCCGATGGTGATTTCATCGTCCGGGTTATCCACCTGCACTTTGTAGGTGGTGAATTTTTCACCGTTTTCATTGGGCTGTTTTTTGAGTTCACCGTACCACACTTCCGAGCCGTCGCTCATGGTGACGGTGAGTGTTTTGTCGTCCTTGGCCTTTTCCATCACGTTATCCAGCTTGGCAGGAATCTGCACGGAAGCGGTGACGGGAGAGTCCTGGCGGATGACGAGGGATGGTTTGCCTGCCATGGCCAGGTGGGTGTCTCCGATATAGACCTGGGAAATGACGCCGCTGATGGGGGCGCGGACGGTGCAGTTGGCAATGGTTTTTTCCAGGGTCTGGAGGGAGGCCACCAGCTGGGCCGGTGCCTGGGCAGGTTCTGCTGCAGGAGCCGCCTGCAGGTTGCCGCCTTTTCTTCCTTTAATCCTGTCGTATTCGGCCCTGGTGATAATGCCCTGTTTCAGAAGGGATGCTTCCAGACTGTCATCCACAGCCGGGGCGCTGTAGCTGTAGGCAGGCGCCGCTGCCTGGGAGGCGGCGGCAATCTGGCTCCGAAGGGCCGCTGCCTGGGACTCGTACTGGGAAGAGTCGATTTTGAAAAGTTCGTCCCCCGCATTCACCACGGTGCCCACGTCAGGAGGATTGGAAATCAGATTTCCCGAAACCTGGGGAATCACGGGAGCCGTGTGAAGGGCTTCCGGCGCCGCCTTGGTTTCCAGGGTAAAGGGTTCCCTGCTTTGTTCTGCTTTCATTACATGCACTGAGGGACGGCTGCCGCAGCCTGAGAGAAGCACGGCTGCGGACAGGCAGAAAGCCGCCGCACAGGCCATCCATTTTTTCATCTTCATTCCTTCTTTTCTGTCATTATATCGCCGGCAATGAGCTTTGCCAGCTTGTCAAGGGTGCCGTCATCGGCAGGAGCGGAGGAAATATGCACCGGTTCTCCCAGGATGGTGCATTTCTTCCAGGTCTTCGCCTTTTCCAGCATAACTTTGCCGCTCATGTTCGGCGCCCAGCTGCTGTTTCCGATGATGGAAATAGTACGATTCTGCACGTCCATTTCATGGCACAGGTCCATGAATGCGTTCATCACAGGGTTGAGGCCCATGTTCATGGTCACCGCCGCCAGCACCATGTGGCTCCTGCGGAGTACCTCCGGGAATGCTTCCGTAATGGACGCGCTGCAGAGGTCCACCAGCTTCAGGTTTCTGATGCCCTCCTTCGCCAGCTTCCCTGCTAGGACCTGCGCCGCCATGGCCGTATTTCCGTAGGGGGAAGCGAAGAAGATGGAAACAGACTGTTCTTCCGGCTCCCAGGATGCCCATTTCCTGTAAAGGGCAGTGATTCCTGCTATATCTTCCTTCCTGCGGAAGACGGGGCCGTGGAGGGAGCAGAGATACTTTACGTCAAGTTTCTCTACTTTTTTCAGAGCCATCTGTACCTGCATGCCGTAACGGGCCACAATATTGGCATAATATTTTCTGAAGCTGGGGAGATATTCCTCTTCATAATCCACATCGTCAGCAAAAACGGAGCCGTTCAGCACACCGAAAGTACCGAAGGCATCGGCAGAGAAGAGCACCTTTTCCGTTTCTTCGTAGGTAAAGGTCACCTCCGGCCAATGCACCATAGGCGCCTTCAGGAAACGGAGCCTGTGGGTGCCCAGGGAAATTTCCAGCTTCTCGTCAGAGGAAAGGATGCGGTCCTTCAGGGACACATGAAAATACTGACCGATCATCTTCTGGGCCTGGGGTGTGGCGATGATTTTCGCTTCGGGATAGGCTCTGGCCAGGGCCAGGAGGGAACCGCTGTGGTCCGGCTCCATGTGGTTGATGACGATATAGTCCAGCTGCCTGCCATGGAGAAGATGGGATACGTTGTCCATAAAAACATCACGAATCACTGAATCCACCGTATCCAGTACCGCCGTTTTTTCATCATCAATAAAATAGCTGTTATAAGAAATCCCCCGGGAAATGGGAATGAGATTCTCAAACCGGGTAGAAACAAAATCATTGCCGCCAATCCAGTAGATATGGTCTGTTACCTTTTGTTCGTTATGCATGGTGAAGCCCCTTATGAAAGCCTATAAATACAGATATTTTCGCTTTTTAAGTATACCACGAATGGGAGGTATCTGCACTGTCATTCATAGGGTTCTTAAGATTGACAGCGCTTCGGGCTGAGGGGGCGCGGCTTCGCCGCTGGTTGTGGCCGCCTGCGGCGGCGGGTTGTGTAAAAAGGTTGTGTTCGCTGACGCTCAGGGGAAGGTGGCGGCTTATGGACACGCCTGCGGCGTGAGGGTTCAGAAGGTTCTTAGGGTTCTAAGGTTTGACAGCCCTTCGGGCTGAGGGTTGTGGTGGCGGCTTCGCGGCAGTATATATGCCGCGAAGCGGCAGCGCTGCCAGAGGCAGCGAAAACCATACAACCGGGCTTCGCCCGTCGGAAATACACCCCTATTCCCCTACGGGGACTTCCCCCGGTGGGGGAAGTTTTAGCGACTCTTTCCCTTGAGATGCTTATGAGTTCCAAAGCCGAACGGCGCTAAGAGTTCCCCCTTCGGGGGAAAGGTGGTGCGTCAGCACCAAAAGGGGTGCATTTCCCCGCCCGCAGGGCGATTTGCCTGTTTTCCCCGGGCGAAGCCCGGTTGTAAAGGTTTTCTACAAACTGGCGGCGAAGCCGCCCACCTCAACCCTCACGGCCAAGGGCCGTGTCAATCTTAAGAACCCTCGGGGCGAAAGTCCCGTCAATCTTTAGAACCCTCACGCCCGCAGGGCGTGTCCATTCATTACTCCCCTTTTAAAAACTCTTCTTTTTCTTTCAAAAATGTTTCCACACAGTCAGCGAAGGAAAGACCATTTTCCTCCGCCAGTACAGCCAGCCACCATACACATTCTCCTATTTTGGAGGGAAGCATGGATTCTTCGCTGCTGGGCCAGCGGCCTTCTTTGGCCATAACAAGGCGTCCGATGAGAGCGGAATCTGTGAGAAAAGCCAGTGCATCTTCTTCCGAGCTCCATTCTTTCCCGTGGATTCCCTTTTCCAGCTCATGATATCTCTTTCGTATGTCCATAGATTTTTCTGCTGCTTCCTGTAATGTCATTTTCTTATCCTCTTTTCGTTGTTTTTTTGTTCATATAAGGCAGAAAAGCCTCCGACCAAAGAGGGAGGTTTTTCTTATCCTTTTATTATCTACTTTTATGGTTCAAATGCAATACGCAGTCCTGAATGGAAATCTTTGATGTATTTTACAAGGCTGCCACAGGTCTCTCAGGAGACGGACAGTGAAAAATATTTTCCCGGGACAGACAGGAAAAACAGCTTTATTCCAAATCATGGCTGTAAATCATTATATGAACCTGCCGGTCAAACTGTCTGTATTCTGCCGGATTTCCTCAGGCGTACCCCGGGCAATAATCCGGCCGCCTTCCTTTCCTCCTCCCGGTCCCATATCGACAATGTAATCCGCATTCCTTATGACATCGAGATCATGTTCGATAACAACCAGTGTTGCGCCATGATCAATGAGAGTCTGGAAAACATGGAGAAGCGTCCTCACATCCTGCGGATGCAGCCCGATAGTAGGTTCATCGAAGACAAATACGGAATCACTCTGGCCTTTTCCCATTTCGCTGGCCAGTTTCAGCCGCTGTGCCTCGCCGCCGGAGAGCCCTGGTGTTTCCTCCCCCAGGGTGAGGTAGCCAAGGCCAAGGTCATGCAGCACCTGCAGGCGCTGCTGCAGGAGTTTGAGGTCTCCCAGGGCATGGAGCACCTGATCCACACTCATATTCATAAGTTCCGGCAGGCTGTATTCCTTTCCATCTTTGGCCCTGCGGTGAATGTCATAGGCTTCCTTTCTATACCGGGAACCCCGGCAGTCGGGGCAGGAAATCTGAACATCCGGCAGAAACTGGACATCCAGTGAAATCTCTCCTGTACCATCACAGGTGGGACAGCGAAGTTTTCCTGTATTATACGAAAAATCTCCCGCTTTATAGTGATGTTCCCTGGCGTCTGCCGTTCTGGCATAGACTTTTCTGAGTCCGTCATGTACATTGGCATAGGTGGCTACCGTGGAACGGACATTGATACCAATGGGCGTGGCATCGATGAGCTTAACCTGGGTAATGCCTTCTGCTTCCACGTTTTTCACATGGGAAGGCAGCTTCTGCCCGCTGATTTCAGCCCTCAGGGCCGGAATCAAACTTTCCAGGACCATGGTCGTTTTGCCAGATCCGGAAACCCCTGTCACTACCGTCAGACGCCCTATGGGTATCCGCACGTCCAGAGGATGCACCGTATGGATGGCCCCGGTTTCCAGATGAATCACGCCTTGATCAAACAGGGCCTCTTTTTTTGTGACCGGACGGATTCTTGATTCATAGTCATCGGACAGGTAAGGTCCTATAACAGATGCCGGATTTTTCGAAATATCTTCCACTCTTCCCTGAGAAATAATCGTTCCGCCTTCCGCACCGGCACCCTTCCCCATTTCCACCATCCAGTCGGCATGCTTCAACACCTGCGTATCATGATCCACAAGGATGACAGAGTTTCCATCGGATTGCAAATCATCCATCACTCCGGTGAGCCCCTGGAGATTATACGGATGCAGTCCAATGGATGGCTCATCAAGGACGTAGAGCACGCCGGTCGTACGGTTTCTCACTGCCCTTGCCAGCTGTACGCGCTGCCTCTCGCCGGTAGAAAGCGTAGAAGCCGCCCGGTCCAGCGAAAGATACCCCAGTCCCAGGTCCATGAGCCGCTTGGAAACATCCATAAACGATTCGCATATATTTTCCGCCATGGGACGCATCTCTTCCGGAAGCGAGGAAGGAACTCCCTGTACCCAGGGGATCAGCTCCGAAAGGGTCATGGCCGATGCCTTGTCCAGCCCGATTCCTCTGAGACGGGGCCTGCGGGCAGCTTCCGACAGCCTTGTTCCCCTGCAGTCTGGGCACCGGTCCTCTTCCAGATATTTTTCAAGCCGCTTCATTCCCTTTTCATCCTTCACTTTAGCCAGGGCATTTTTCACGGAATTCACTGCACTGTAATAATTGAAATCCATCTCCGCCGGTTCCAGCGTATTGGGATTCACATAGTGGATATGATGCTTCTTCAGCTCCCCGTGGTAGACGATTTCTTTTTCTTCCGGTGTCAGGTCACGAAAGGGCACGTTTGTCCTGACACCCATGGTGCGCACAATATCCTTCATCAGCGACCACATCAGCGTTCCCCAGACAACCACGGCCCCTTCGTCAATGGTCTTGGAATCATCGGGCACCAGGGCCGCCTCATTCACATTTCGGACCACCCCGGTCCCGCCGCAGGTCGGGCAGGCGCCGCTGCTATTAAAGGCCAGCTCTTCCGCTCCCGGGCCATAAAATTTTTCCCCGCATACAGGACAGGTGATTTCCTGCATGGCTGCCACAGAAAGAGAAGGAGGGCAGTAATGGCCATTGGGGCAGCGGTGGCTTGCCAGCCGGGAAAACATCAGACGCAGACTGTTCAAAAGTTCAGAAAGGGTTCCGAAGGTACTGCGGATGCCCGGAACTCCCGGGCGCTGGCGCAGCGCAAGAGCTGCCGGCACATATCTGATATCATCCACATCTGCCCGCTCTGCCTGTGTCATCCTCCGGCGGGTGTAGGTAGACAGGGATTCCAGATACCGGCGGGATCCTTCCGCATAGAGCGCACCAAGAGCCAGTGAGGATTTCCCCGATCCCGAAACACCGGCAATCGCCACAATCTCATGCAGCGGAATGTCCACATTGATATTTTTCAGGTTGTGTACTTTAGCGCCGCGTACTTCAATGTACTTTGGCAGCCTTTGTATGCTGTGATTGTCTTTCTTCATCCTATTCTCCTTCATCTACCGGGGGACAACAGCCATCCTTTAGAGTATTTTAAATTATGCAAATTGATGCATTCAGGCTCCACCATGATTCCAGCGGCGCCTCATACTCTCCACATGTCGTCATTTCATTGTGTATTTGTTCAAAAGCCTGTCATTTGGATGCGCTTTCGCCCATCCCCATATATCATTTTTTATCTTCCCATGGTTTCCAGGGCTTTCCTGACAGCGACGGGTCAACAAATGCATACCTTTCCGGGTCTTTTCCAATTCTTCTGAAATAAGCCTTTATATCTTTCTCATGACCGATATCATTGGGCTCATATATCTTCTCTCCACGAATCTCATCAGGAAGATACTGCTGCTCCACCCAGTGGTTCGGATAATTATGGGCATACTTGTAACCAATCCCCCGTCCCAGTTTTTTGGCACCTTTATAACTAGAGTCCTGCAGGTAGGAAGGAATCGGTAGATTTCCTGTCTTCCGGACAATGGCCAGCGCCTTCTCAATGCCAAGATAAGCAGAATTGGATTTGGGAGCAGAAGCGATATAAGAGGCGGCCTGTGCCAAAATGATTCTCCCCTCCGGCATGCCAACGCGCTCTACGCCGATTGCCGCCGATGCTGCCACACAGATTGCCATGGGGTCGGCATTACCGACTTCTTCAGATGCAGCTACCAGCATTCTGCGTGCAATATACTTCACATCCTCGCCTGCTTCCAGCATACGGGCCAGATAATAAAGGGCCGCATCCGGATCCGAACCGCACATGGACTCAATAAAAGCAGCAATGGTATCGTAATGATTATCCCCGGTCTTATCGTAGCGGATGGCCTTCTTCTGTATGCATTCCTCCGCCACCTCCAAAGTGACATGTATCTTTCCATCACTTCCCGGATCAGTTGTAAGCACAGCAAGTTCTATAGCATTCAGCGCGGCGCGGGCATCTCCATCTGCCATGTCTGCCAGAAAATCTGCCGCCTCCCCCGTAATATCAGCATGGTATGGTTTGACTCCCCTTTCTGAAGCGAAGGCCCTGTAGATCAAAGTCAGAATATTCTCCTTCGACAGCGGCTTCAGTTCAAAAATTCTCGATCTTGAAAGAAGCGCACCATTCACTTCAAAATAGGGATTCTCTGTTGTGGCGCCAATCAAAATCACCGTACCATCTTCCACATATGGCAGCAAATAGTCCTGCTGTGCCTTATTGAACCGATGAATTTCATCAATAAAGAGAATTGTTTTTCTTCCGTAACAGCCCAGATTCTCCTTGGCTCTTGCCACAACCTCCTCCAGATCTTTTTTCCCTGCAATCGTTGCATTCACCTGATGGAAATCAGCAGATGTAGTACCGGCGATAACACGTGCCAGAGTGGTTTTCCCTACGCCCGGCGGACCATAAAAAATAACCGAACTGATCCGGTCCGCTTTAATCGCACGGTAAAGGAGCTTATCCTTTCCTATAATGTCCTCCTGACCAACCACCTCATCCAAAGTCTGAGGACGCATCCTGGCAGCAAGGGGAGCCTCCTTTTCTTTCAAACTTTCAGCCGCATATTCAAAAAGATTCATCTGCTGTTACGCCACCTTTACTTATCTTCTGTATCACAATGCTGCATGGAATCACAGGCACTGTGACGCAGGTCTTCAAGCGTTGACTATACTAAGTACATTTATTATACTTGCTTTATAATAATATGCAAGTACTCAGTTTTTACTTGCTTAGTATCAGAAAATATACCGGAGGAATATATGCCATCAGACAATGCATCACAAAAGAATTCTGAACAGAACTATATGAGTTATGAAGAGTATTTGCAGAAAGTGAAAACAGGAATCTTAACGGATAGCGGAAACTGCCCCGTCACCCCTCTCCTTAAAATGCTGCAGGGGAAATGGAAAACCCAGATTCTCTATGAATTCTGCATCTATGACACCGTACGATTCGGCGTTCTGAAAAAAGATCTGCCCGGTATCACCAACACCATGCTGACAAAGACACTGCGCGAACTGGAAGCCCATGGTCTGATCACCCGCAGGCAGTTTAATGAAATTCCACCTCGCGTGGAATACTCATTCTCTCCTATGGGCAGGGACCTGCTCCCGGTGTTCTATGCCATCATGTGCTGGGGATTTAAGCACGAAAAAGATCTCCCAAAGAACTGATAAACTCTCCAGAGGATCTTTAGCTTCAGAAGCTGCTCACCGAAACCAAAAATCTAAAGGAACGAAAATATTCCCGCTGCGGCTGAGAAATCCTTTGATTTCTGGATGGATCAGTATCCGCCGGGAAGCCGGATCATTTCCTGCTCCATGCGCAGAAGGGTCATGACCACTCCATTGACGAAACAGGCCTTTCCTGGAAGAATCAGGAGGCATAAATGATTTATCCCCCAGTCATCCCATGAAGATAGTAAAAATCCCCGCAAATCTTGAAAATCAAGATTTACGGGGATTTGAGCATTTATTCCCATTCAATGGTGCTCGGCGGCTTGGAGGTAATGTCGTAGACCACTCTGTTCACTCCGGCCACTTCGTTGCAGATACGGCGGCTCATTTCGTCCAGCACTTCCCAAGGGAAGCGGAAATAATCAGCCGTCATGCCGTCGGAGGAAGTATCCGCGATGTAAGGAGTTTCCTGACAAAGTAATGCATAAAGTTCTTATAAAAGCAGACTGCCCAGAATGGATTCGTGCTTTCCGGCAGACTGCCTTATTTCCGGATCCCCGGCGCATAGCCCTTGTCCGCCGCTTCCACAGCCAGGCCGATTAAACTTTTATGTCCTGTCTTACGAAGCATATTGCTCACATGGAAGCTGACAGTTCGTATGCTGATGTGCAGTTCATCTGCTATTTCCTTGTAGGACAGATTGCGGCAGACCAGGCGCAGAATATCCAGTTCCCGATCTGTCAGTGTCACCCCCTGGATGCCGAAGGTTACCTGGCCCCGGACATCGGGAAAAATATGCTCCCCTGCCATAGTCTTCTCCAGGCAGTCCATAAATTCCCGGGCCGTGCTTTCTTTGTAGATAAAGCTGTCCGCTCCGGCGCTTCGGGCCATTTCCAGAAAGCTGATATCCTGAAATCCGGTCATAATGATGATTTTAGGAGGGTTCTTCCGCTTCTTCAGACGCTTTGCCAGAATAATGCCGCTGTTCTTTCCCTCCATGCAGATATCCAGGAGAATCGCATCGGGATGAAGCTGGTCACAGACCGGCTCCACCAGCTCTGAAAAGGGCAGGGCACTCACTACCTCAATATGGCTCTGCCCTTCAAAGATTTTGACCAGTCCCTCCAGCAGGATTTTCTGGTCATCCACAATCATAAGCCGAATCATAGACATCCTCCATTTCCAGAAAGCATTGAATGAATCAGTGTTTCCTTAAAATAATCACAAAGTGCGGTGCAGTCTTATACTGAAGGTCTGCTCCCAGATTCCGGGCGCACTGTTCCATGGCCCTGAGGCCGGTTCCCCGCCGAAGAGGGCCTTTTAATCCCCTGCCATCATCGACAATCGTAAGGGCTGTCTCTCCGTCCCTGCCAAAGGTCACTGTTATGGATCCGGCCTGCCCGTGGAGAAGTGCATTGGTGAGGGCTTCCCGTATGATATGAACAAATTCTCCCGCCCGAAAGGTATCATCGGGCAGAGCCCCCTTTTGGATGACCGAGACCCCCAGTCTGCCATAAGCAGCAATGAGTGCATCCAGTTCTTCCTTCGGGTCTGCCATTTTGTCCTCTCGCAGATCTGCCATCATGTCTTCCAGGCTGGGAAGAATGGTGCTGTAATCGCTGATATTCTGATTATTCAGGAGCCGCTGCAGGATGGTAATGCGCTGCCCTAATATATCATGGATTTTATAGCGCAGATTTTCCATAGTCTTCCGTGTCTGCAGTTCCACCATGTTTCCGAGTGCATCTTTCACCACCGCATTCCGCTCCTTCAGCACCCGGTTCTTTTCGTCCAGCTCCTGGTTCAACCGATAGAGGTCCGTCACATCGGATGCAGTAATCTGCCAGCCGGACTCACTGCGAAAGTGGATGGGATGGCGCTGCAGGAGCCAGGTCTCGCCGGACTCCAGGATGAAGAGCATATCCGGCCCGTGGCGCTCCATGGAGAGACCCGGCCTTCCGTCGCAAAGGGGCAGCAGGTGCCAGAAAATATTGCCATTGCGAACTACCGTGCCAAGAATCTTCTCCATCACCTCGTACATGGTGAAATTTACAAGCACCGGTTCCCCTTTTTCCTGACTGATGAGAAGGCCCTCATCCAGGCAGTCCACCGCCGTCTGGATGGAGCGGGCCGTGAGCTGCTGCCGGTAACGGCCATAAGTTTCAGGGAAAAGGCGCATCAGCCGCCATGCCAGGAAGGCCAGGGAAAGGGTCAGGGACCAGGGCAGGATGTCATCAAATACAGGCCATAAAAGGAGGGAAGCCCCTAAAATCCACAGGCTCCGGGCCCGTCGGTCATGAAACCAGTACAGAGCACTCAGTGTACCCGCCAAAACTGCAGCCCACCGCCAGATATCGGTGCCGTGGGCATAAACGATACCATCCCTGCCGTCCGTAAAAATTTCATAGAACACCGACATAACTGCCAGAAGCAGGATAAGACTGCTCCCTTCCAGACATTTCCGTCCCAGATGGCTGAATTCCGCCTGGGGCATGAGAAAATAATAAAGGACGCTGTTCACCAGGAAGAGAACCATGGAAACAACAATGAAAAGCAGGATTTCCCAGGAAGGAAGTGTGTATAAGTTAACCATAATTTTTCCCTCCTATGTGAATGAATCGGTGTTTTTCCTGGAAAGTCGAACCGTGAGTCTTGTGCCATAGCCCGTGTCATCGCATTGCACAGAAACATCATACTCCGACAGAGCCTGCCAGGAAGCAGGGCGGGTTTCTCCCTCTTTTTCTTCCAGCACTACGGAAAAAATCCAGTCCTTCTCCGTCTCTTTGAACCGACAAAGCCAAAAAGCTTCTCCCCGGGCCAGCACCTCTTCTCCCACATCCTCGAAAATATCATAGAGGGTCAGGGCTGCCTGCACCGGCAGATTTCCCTTCAAATCAAAGCCCACAGAGCCCCGGAGCCCGGCCTTTTCCAAATATCGCCGGGATTCCTCCACCGCCATAGCCAGTTCCCGGGCATCCAGCATGCCTGCCTCCTTTCCCTGCAGAAGGAGGATACACCGCTTTTTCAAATAGCAGGCCAGGATATGAAGACGGCCGATGACTGCATCGGTGTGGGGCCCGGGCTTTGCGGTCTTCAGATAAGCCAGCCTGTGCCGGATGGCCGGCTGCTTGCGGGCAATGATTTCCTCCAGTTCTCTGTAAACTCTAAGGGTGACGCCCTGCTCAATCGCCTGGCGGCGGATATCACTAATACAACTGAGGAGTTCATAGGACCAGTTCAGATCCTGGTTGAGACGTTCCAAAAGAGCCTGCCGCCGACGCAGAGGGCCCACATCCCTGTACCAGCGCACCAGGCCGCCGGAAATGGGCATGGACTGCACTTCAAAGTCCTCTCCCCGCAGCGGAGCCGTGCCACTGGATGCATAGACCAGGTGCCCGTCATGATCATAGAGCTGCATGGCCAGGCCGGAATGGCGGAAAAAGTCTATGTACCCCTCATTGGCCGGGACGAATTTTCCCCTTGTCACCAGTTCCAGCCAAAGAAGAACAGTCCAGATCGTCACCAGCACCAGCTCCGATGGCTGGAAAGGGGAACCAGGCAAAGCATACCCGACCACATAGATTCCATATCCCACCACAACGGCCAGGGGCAGGATCATCCGGGCGGGATGGCTCACCTTCCGGGAGAGGGAGGTATAACAGAGCACGCCATTCACAGCCAGAAACTCCATGCCATAGACAGCAGCCAGGATGAAATACAGGGGCCCATAGCCATGACGGCTGTAAGCCGCCGCCAGACCAGCAGGCAGCGTAAAGGCCAGCTGGTGGAAATCATTGGTCATTACCAGGAAGGCAAGAAGCAGATTTCCTGCGAAGATTCCCTTCATCCACCGGGGACAGGGCCTGGTAAGAAAGGCATAGGACGCGCTGTAGCCGATCCATAGAAGAAAAGAAATCAGGATACCATAGAAAAGATAATAGCTGTACCAGATATAGCGTATGCCGTCATTCATGAAACCGGGCAGGCTCAGTTTGATTTCCCGGAAAAGTATCCAGCAGCACAGGGTAATGATGACCCCCAGATAGGCCCGGCGGACCTGAGGCTGCAGCACCTGCCGCCTGAGGCGTCCGCCCCAGAGGATGACAAAGAACAAAGTTACCGTATACCAGACCATATGACTGAAACCGGTGAGGATGGTGGGCCGGCAGCTTTGGAAAACATGATTGGTAATTTGCCGTGGAATATCATCGCCGGCCTGCAGAAAGGCTTCCGCATCAGAAACGAAGCGGGCCCCGGGCGGCGGGGAGAGAGCATATCCTGCGCCCTCCAGCGCCTCCGACAATTTTTGGCTGTCAAAGGATAAAGACTCCTTAGCCAGAAGTCCCTTCCTGAACGCCAGAGTTCCTTCCTCAGGGACTACCGGATGTACTGGAATGCCCTGTCTCTGCCACTCACGGACCTGGTAATCGAACAGCACATAAACATCCGCGGAAGGCCGATTTTCTCCTTCCTCCATAGAAAGCCGCCCATCCTCCTGAAGCTGCCTCAGCAGTTCCACCCCTGCCCTGCCGGATAGATCTCCTTTCAGCCCATAGCTCATGGCCTGTATGAAGAAGATCCGGGCCGGATTGGTGCCGGTCACAGCCAGGGACAAAGGAGCGGAAGAGAGACTCTGCCATCCTGTAACCGGTACCGGGCAGCTGTCTGATACAGCCAGAACTACGGTGGCCGTATACTGGGGATACCACTGATAGGAGGCGTGGCTGCCTCCCTGCAGCACTGCCGCCTGTACATCGAAAGCTTCTACAGCCTGTACATCATCTTCCGGAAGATGGTGCAGCAGCTGGGATGACGGAATCCCCTGCACCTTTGCCCCTCTTTCAGAAAGAATGCGGCCATAGCTTTCTCCTTCGTCATGGTTGTACAGGATAACTGCTCCCGAGACCGCCGTAAGTGCGAACAGCCAGAAGAGAAGGCCAAGCCATAAAAGTCTGATCCATTTTCCCATAGCCCTCACCTGCCCCCGGGGATTCTCGAAAGAAGGATGCATCGAATAATTGTTACCTTCATTATAGCATAAGAGCCCCATACCAGAACAAAAAAGGAACGGCAGCAGGAAGTATCCTGTGCGGTTCCTTTATTTATTTACGATTTCATTTGCAAAGATGATAGTCCTTTTGCCCCTTCTTAACCAAAGGCTTCTTTACGGCCTGTGTTCACATCATAGCTGTCCTGCAGCATCGCTTCAGCGTCATCGATATTCCCTGTCCAGGGACCCGCCGCTGTTTCCGGATGCATGACGAACCAGGCAATGGACTGGCCGGAAATCTGGCGGCTATACCATTTTTTATTTTTCTTTTTAAGTCCGTCATGATCCGGTGTCACTTCATACACAACAGGGATGTCTTCACTTTCCGGAGAACGTACCAGGATTTCCAAAAGACCGTTGCCGTCAAGGTCAGTGACCGCAAATTCCCGTACCGGTTCCCCGTCCATGGGATAAACCTTTTTCCAGTTCTTTATAAAAATGCGGATCTGCTCAGCTTCCGCACCGCCATCGCCGGGACAGATTGTATTCCCTTCGTCCCAGGCTCGGGACGAAGCTCCCATAAGGCAGGCCGCCATCAGTCCCATGAGCAGTATCTTTCCAAATCTCATAGTGAACCTCCCGGATTTCTTTCCAAATGCCCACTGTACCAGAAAAGCACTGATTCATTCGCAGAGTATGCCTTTATAAGAATTTTGATGCACCACTTCGTCAGGAGATTCTTAAACAGCCTGCTATTCGCGTCATCATATTCCCTGGATTGCACCAAAATTCAAGAATGAAAGGCTACAACGATTTAATCAGCGTTTCCCCGGAGGCCCGAATACCGGCACCCATGATGATCCGGACCCCGCAGGCACAGTGACCATAAGAATGGAGTAAACAGGATGAAATATCAGAATTTACCGCCGCCTCCTCCATGGCCGGCATCGGTGCTGTCATTCTTCTTTGCTTTAGGTGTGCGGGTGACATTCATATAGAGGAAAGTGTCTTCCTTATCCAGCAGCTCGAAGCTCTCTCTGTCCAGGTACGTATTCGCCGCCGGCGCAGGCACCACGTTGCTCATACCGCGGATGAGGCCGGCGCGGATGAGGAAGCCGCAGGCCCCGCCTATGGCCAGGGCGATGGCCAGGGCCAGCGGGCTGAAGCCGCTTTTCGGATCATAGGCTTTCCCGTTTTCTTCGTAATAAGCCAGTTGTTCTCCCACGCCCCGGGCATAAGCCGTAAAAGCTCCGGCATAATCACTCTTTTTGAGAGCGGGCAGGAATTTTTCTTCCAGCACCGGAATGCCCTTTGCATCGGTAATCCGTTCCTTCATGGCCTTGTCAGTGGCAATGTAGTAATCCCTTGTATCCATGGCCAGGACAAGAACCATATTACCCTTTTTCCCATCCTTGAAAGTACTGTCCAGAAGCTTGTTGGCATAGTCTCCGATTTTCATTTTGTTCGTAGAAGGCACAGTGATAATTGCCATTCCTACACCGTAACGCTTTTCCACATCCTGCAGTTCTTTCATGACAGCAGTGCGTTCGGAGGTCTGCAGAAGCTTTGCACCGTCATGGAGTCCCAAAACGTCGGATGCCGCTGCAGTGACAGTGAGGAAAAGAGCCGCCAGAAACATAAACAGTGGTAACACATATTTCTTCATGCCTCTCCCCTCCTTACACAAACATCCTGACAAGGAAATAGAATACAGCGGTCAGTACAGCGGTGCTGCCGGCCCAGTACAGATTGGCCTTATTCTTATCCCAGGGAAGGCTGCCCACCATTTTTCCTGTCTGGCCGTTCATCATGAATGTATAGGGCTTGTCCTCATAGCGGGTGGTTAGTATCCACACCGGAGCCATGGCGTAGGAAACGCTGCCTTCGCCCTTGTTAATCACATCGTTCACCAGCTCGCGGCGCATGTATCCTTCTACCGTATCCTCCAGAACACCTACGGCGCTTTTACGTACCCGCTCATCAGCCCGGGGTGCGGCGGCTTCCGCATCCACATCATACTTGTCGGCCAGGCACCCCGCCATGTAGGCACTGCTGAAGGGTTTGAGATCTCCGTAATCGTAGGGCTCGATGCTCTCCATATAGGTATCGTCCATTTTATTGCTGCCATCCACAGGAATCCGCCGGAAACGCATTTTTCCTCTGCGGTCGCAGCGATACACGTTCGTTTCTGTGACCCGTTCATCCTGGGTTTCATAGACCGTATCCGACTCCGCCTTGAATTCCGCCGACGCCGTCACTTCTGAATCAAAAAGCCAGAAAGGCACATACATGGGCTGGATGGATTCCACCCGGTTGCCTGCGGTAAAAGCTTTGGGCAGGAGCCATCTGCCTTTGTAAAACTCCTTCAGCTGAGCAACCGCATCTTCCTTGGTCTTCTTGAAGGGAATGACGAAATCCGGTTTCAGCATACCGTTAAACCGGCTGGGCAGCATCACCGGATTACCGCAGTAGCAGCATTCCGTGGCCATGGTGTTGCCGTCACTGACGATTTCCGCGCCGCAGGAAGAGCAGGTAAATGCCTTCATGGCAGCTGCTTCCTCTTCGCTCCATTCACCGCCTGCGCCTTCCGTATGCCATTTGGCCTCCTTTGCCGCCTGGGCTTCCGCCGCCATTTTTTCCTGCCTTGCAAAAATCTCTTCGATTTTAGCAGTCTCGAATTCCGTATCGCAGTACGGACAGGTCACTTTGGCGGCGCCGGGGGAAAATGACAGAGGACCACCGCAGTTCGGACATGTATAGCCTACAGATGTATTGGCCATATTCCTCACCTCATTTCATGGACTACTGTTTGTCTTTATCGTCAAAAGGATCACCGCACCGGGGGCAGAATTTCGGCGGATGATGGGGATCCTCCGGCTGCCAGCCGCACTTGTCACACTTGAAAAGCGGAGCTCCTGCCGGCTTCGGACTGCCGCATTCCATGCAGAATTTCCCCTGATTCACTGCGCCGCAGCCAGGGCAGACCCAGCCCTTTTCTTCCTTCTGTTCCGGTTTTGACTTTCCGCAGTTCATGCAGAATTTTCCTGTATTGCCCGTCTGTCCGCACTGGCAGGTCCAGGCACCTTCCGCCGGCTTGGGTTCCGGCTTCCTGGCACCGCAGCCCGGACAGAATTTGCCCTGGTTCACAGTGCCGCACTGAGGACAGGTCCAGCCGCCGGCAGCAGATCCTTCTGCTGCCCGGGACACCGCCGCGCGGGCTTCCGCCGCCATTTTTTCCTGCCTGCGGGTCATCTCATCGAGTTCCTTCTGCCGCCTCATAAACTCCTGCTGCTGAGCCATCTGCTGATACAAGCCGGCTCCTGCGTTTCCAGCCATATTCATATTCATAAAGCCGAAAGCCGCGCCGCCGCCCCCTTCATTCTGGGCAGCCATACGCATGGAATCACTGGTGGAATCGGTCATGGCGCCCATGGCCATCGAAGGATCGGCAAAAGTCTTGCTCATCTGCGCTTTCTGAATCTTCGCTTCATCCTCCTCATTGGCCTTGATACTGTTAATGCCGAAGGACACGATTTCCAGACCCCGGAGCTCCCGCCAGCGCTTGGACAGCACATCATTCAGGGCATCGGCGATTTCGAAAGTCCGCCCCGGCAGCTCCACATAGTCAATGCGCTGGGCACTCAGTCTGGCAAAGGCCGGCTGCAGCGCGTTCAGAAGCTCCGACTTCAGCTGGCTGTCGATCTGGCTGCGGTCAAACACATCCGCTGCATTTCCGACCACACCCGTATAGAAAAGCACCGGGTCCACAATGTGGTAGCTGTATTCGCCGAAGCAGCGCAGGCGGATGGGCAGAATCTGGCCCGTATCGGGATCTTTCATTTTGAAGGGGACTTCCTGAGGCGTGCCGTACTTGTTGCCAAGGATTTCCTTCATGTTGAAATAGTAGACCCGCTGATCCTTTCCCGTATCGCCGCCAAAGGTGAACCGTTCCTTCATCTGGCCCCACATATCTTTTATGCCCTGCTTCAGGGTGCCGGTGAAAATGGAAGGTTCTGTGGATTTGTCATAAATGTATTCCCCCGGTTCGCTGCATACATCCACCACTTTGCCGGACTCCACAATCATCATGCACTGGCCGCTGTTGACGGCGATTTTGGAACCGTTGGAAATAATATTGTCTTCTCCGCCGGTATTGGAACTGCGGTTGTGGGAACTGGTCCGCTTCTGCCCCTTCATCATAAGAATGTTGGCGGGCATGCTGTCGCAGTAAAAAAACTCCTTCCACTGGTCGGCCAGTACGCCGCCGGCGGCACCCATGGCTGCTTTGATCAAACCCATAATACTTACCTCCTTTTCACTTCCCTATTGATTAGGAATCAATAAAATCAGCTTTCCTTTCATATATAGAATAGCTGATTATGAAATAAAAAAATACCTGTAATTTACTACAGGTCATGAATCCATAGGGATTAAACATAGGATCTTGCAGTTTATACACACGCAAAAAAGCATGACCTCCATTCGGCGCTGCCGATGAGGTCATGCTTTCTGAATTGTTCAAATTATTCCCATTCAATGGTGCTCGGCGGCTTGGAGGTGATATCATAGACCACTCTGTTCACTCCAGCCACTTCGTTGCAGATACGGCGGCTCATTTCGTCCAGCACTTCCCAGGGGAAGCGGAAATAATCAGCCGTCATGCCGTCGGAGGAGGTGACGGCGCGGATGCCTACGGTGTAATCGTAGGTTCTTTCATCGCCCTGCACGCCTACGGAACGGATAGCTGCGGGGAGGATGGCGAAGGACTGCCAGATATCATTATAGAGGCCATGCTGTTTAATGACGTCTCTTACGATGAAATCAGCGCGGCGGAGGATATCCAGCCGTTCCGGTGTGATTTCGCCGATGATGCGGATCGCCAGGCCCGGTCCCGGGAATGGCTGGCGGTTCACCACTTCTTCCGGAAGCCCCAGCTGGCGGCCCAGTTCGCGGACTTCATCCTTGAAGAGTTCGCGGAGCGGTTCGATGAGCTGGAATTTCATATCCTTCGGAAGGCCCCCTACGTTGTGGTGGGATTTGATGGTGGAGGCTGTGGCGGTGCCCGATTCCACCACGTCAGGATACAGGGTGCCCTGTACCAGGAATTTCACGTCTTCCAGTTTGTTTGCTTCTTCCTGGAAGGTGTGGATGAATTCAGCGCCGATGGTTTTACGCTTCTTTTCCGGTTCGGTGACGCCCTTCAGGAGGGACATGAAATGTTTGGAAGCATCGATGTGCACCAGTTTCATGTTGAACTTATTCTTGAAGGTGTCCACCACCTGTTCTGCTTCGCCGAGGCGGAGGAAACCGTGGTCTACGAAGACGCAGGTGAGCTGGTCGCCGATGGCTTTATGGACCAGCACGGCTGCTACAGAGGAATCTACGCCGCCGGAGAGAGCACAGATGACGTTGTGCCTGCCAACCTTTTCGCGGATGTTTTCCACGGCAATGTCGATGTAGTTGCCCATGGACCAGCCGCCTTTGCATTCGCAGATTTTAAAGAGGAAATTCTTCAGCATGGTGGTGCCTTCGGGAGTGTGAACCACTTCCGGATGGAACTGTACGCCGAAGAAACGGCGCGCTTCGTCGGCCATGGCAGCGGTGGGAGTGAGATCGGTGTGACCGGTGAGGCCAAAGCCTGCGGGCATGTCGGTAACTGCATCACCGTGGCTCATCCATACAGCGGTCTTTTCGGAAACCCCTTCAAAGAGGGCGGAGCTGCCGTTGCGGTAGAATTCGGTGTGACCGTATTCGTGCTTTTCAGGCTTCGATACTTCGCCGCCCAGTTCCTTGGCCATAAGCTGCATGCCGTAGCAGATACCAAGAATGGGGATGCCTGCCTTGAATACGTCGGGATCCACCTGCGGCGCATTTTCTGCATTTACGCTGGACGGGCCGCCGGAGAAAATAATGCCCTTCGGGTTCTGGGCAAGGATTTCCTCAGCGCTCTTGTTGTATGGCAGGATTTCGCAGTACACGCCGCATTCACGGACACGCCGTGCAATGAGCTGGGCATACTGGCCGCCAAAGTCAACAATCATAACAATTTCCTGATGTTTCATCTGTTTCCTCCTGTGGAGACAATATCAGTAACGTAAACATTGTATTCCTTATTATATCATATTGGGGAAGAAGAGGGGGCGCGGCTGGCGCCGCTTCCCGGAAGGTTCTGAAGTTTGACCGGCCGTTGGCCGGAGGATTCTTAGGTTTGACGCGGTCTTCGGCCGCGAGGGTTGTGGTGGCCGCTTCGCGGCAGCGAAAACCAAACAACCTCGCTTCGCTCGTGGAAATGCACCCCTTCTGCCTACGGCACCTCTCCACGGGAAAGCGTCTCACGAAATTTTCAGTCGCCTTATGGCTCCCAACAAATTTCGTTCGCTTGCCACCCCGGAGGGGGAGGTCTGCTCTCCGTTTCCCCTTGTGCTAACTTAAGTAGCTCATAGCATAGCGACGCTGAGAGTTCCCCCTCCGGGGGAAAGGTGGTGCGTTAGCACCAAAAGGGGTGCATTTCCCTCGCCCGCAAGGGCGGTTGTATGGTTTTCCAACGAGCAAAGCGAGTTTTGCCTGTTTTCCCCGGGCGAAGCCCGGTTGTATGGTTTTCTATAAACTGGCGGCGAAGCCGCCCACCACAACCCTCGCCCCTAAAGGGGAAACGACTCACTATGATTTGTGCGTCGCTTTGCTCCTTCAAATCATGTTCGCTGTGCACGCCGCAGGCGCGTCAAACTTCAGAACCCTTTGAACCTTTTTGAACCCGGGCCGCCTTCGGCGGCCCTTACTCCGCTTCAAACAGGGGCAGCGGTTCCAGATAGATGATGTCCTTTCTGTCCGCAGCATCCCCTTCTGCCAGGATGGCTGCTTCGCCGATGACGTTGGCGCCGGCCTTTTCAGCCAGCTGTTTCATGGCCTTCATGGAGCCGCCGGTGCTGATGACGTCGTCCACCAGGAGCACGTTTTTTCCCTTCAGCAGTTCCACGTCCGTATCCATGAGGTAAAGCCGCTGTTTTCCGGCAGTGGTAATGGATTCATCTTCCACCCAGATAGGGTTTTCCATGTAGGCCTTCACCGATTTCCTGGCTACGATATACTTCTTCATGCCCAGCACACTGGCCAGTTCGTGGGCCAGGGGAATGCCCTTGGTTTCCGCGGTCATAATGATATCCGTGTCCTTCGGCACCTTGGCGGCCAGTTCTTTGGCACACTTTTCCACGATTTCCGTGTCACCCAGAATGACAAAGCCGGCGATAGCCATTTTGTCGGAAATATTCAGAATGGGGAGCTGCCTTGTGCAGCCGGCTACATGAAGTTCGTAATGTCTTTTTGCCATCATACACCTCGAAAAAATAATTTACATTTTATGTGATATCCACCTGCGGCGGCGGGGTGGTGGTGATTTCCACCTTTGGCGCCTCCGTGATGGTCACAGTCACTGTATCGGTATCGGCGCTCTGGTTCTGCACGCTGCCCTTTTCCTTCACCGCCGGCGCCTGGGGCGGGGCCTCAACATCCATTAATGGAATGGCATCGGATGGCGCCGTTTTGCCCAGATTGTCCTTCTTGGTTTCCATAATCTGCCCGATTTCGCCGGACAGCCGGTCACGGACAGCGTCTTCTGCCATGGCCTGCCTGATGAAATAGACAGTCAAAGACGCGGGATCCTCCGTATTGGACGGGATTTCCCGCCAGCGCCCATCCTGTCCCAGGGCCCAGGCCTTTCCGTCCACGCTGTAGCGCACATGAATCCAGTTTTCCATAAAGGCCTTGGCGGACTTCACATCCATGGTCTTCACCTTCGCCTGGAGGCCGTCCTCAAAGACATCCTCCACCGTTAACGTGGACAAATCCAGAAACAGGCCCGTGGCGCCGTCATTGTAAATACCGCCGGTATTCTGTATCATGGGATAGGTCTTGTCACCGTTCAGGTAATAAGGCTCAAAAGCCCCGGCCGTCCCTCCCCAGGAAAAAGCCAGAGAGACCCCTAAGATCAGTGCCCATTTTTGAAATCTCTTCAACCCCTATCATCTCCTGTAAAAATACTTGATACCTTTTACTATTGTACAATAAATCGGGGTGATTGAGTACTGATTTTGAAAGAAAAGGGTTCAAAGGGTTCAGAGGGTTGTGGTGGCGGCTCCGCCGCAAATAAAAAAAGGGGCACGCCTGACGGCGTAGGTTGAGGCCGCCTGTCGGCGGCAGGTTGTGTAGAAAGGTTGTGTTCGCTGACGCTCAAGGGGAAGGTGGCGGCTTCGCCGCAGTTTTAAGCCTTCTTCCTCTGGAAGAAGGTGGCGCCGTAGGCGACGGAGGATAGGGGCGTGAATTAGACGACAGAAATCAGAAATCAGACGTCAGACTACGTTGCGTACTAACCGTCCCGCCTCCCACCGTCATTCTGAACGAAGTGAAGAATGGTCGGTCGACCAGCTAAAAGGAAGGCCCTTTTATGGGCAGGCTGAGGGCCAACTTTGCCCGACTTGGCAATTCTATGCAGAATTGCCACCTGAGGAAGGAGCCTGCGTTACGGGATTTACTTTCCTGTATCATATAGCATGATAAACATTCTGCTGATTGGCTCACTGCGTTCGCCACCCCCTATCCCGCTTCGCGGGACTTCCCCCTATTCAGGGGGGGGGGAGAATAAACCGCTCTACCCTTGCCCCTGGTATCATGTGGCACAATGCTGAGCATCCATAGTCCCACCGCCTGCGGGGGGAAGGTGGTGGCGCCAGCCACCAAGGGGCGCCGCTTTTCCATCGCCCGACAGGGCGGTTGTATGGTTTTTATAAACTGGCGGCGCAGCCGCCCACCACAACCCTCACGCTGTGCACATTCTGCAGAGAATGTGCAAGTCAGTCGAAGTTGGCCCATAGCCTGCCCATAAAAGGGCCTTCCTTTTGATCGACTGACCGTTAGCCGTGTCAAACTTTAGCCCCTTAAGAACCCTCGGCCCGAAGAGCCGTCAAACCTCACGCCCGCAGGGCGTGTCCATAGCCCCCTGAGCGAAGCGAACACACCCCTTGGCACCGAGGGCCGGAAGGCCCGATGGATGCCATACGCCCCTCTGCGCCGGAGGCGCAGGCCCCTATGGGAATACAGGGAAGCACCGCCCCGCGGCCCCAATAAAAAAGCGGCGCCCTTCCAGGGCACCGTTTTTTCTATTTCAAAGTTATGCTGTTATGCTCCCAGTTCATCAAGCAGTTCTTCCGCTGCGTCCACGGACTCCTGAATTTCAGGGCGGAGGGTGGCGTCGTCGTTGAGGAAGCGGATTTCAGAGAGGGCGCGGATGAGGCGGGCAATCTGGGCGGTGCGGCCGATTAAGATTTTCTGGGCCGGGGTGTATTTCTTCCAGTCGCTGCCTGCTTCGTTCTGGATGGCTTTGATATCCTCTATGCCGTCTTCAAAGTAATCGGACAGGTCAAGGAGGGCATCTTCGGTCTTTCTGGCTTCATGGCGGACCAGCTGCATGCGGATGCACATGTTTTTAACCTCCTGCTGGAATTCCTGGAGCCGGGCGCTCATGTCCTTCAGGGCATTCACGTCGTCGGTGCCCTGGGTAATATCCAGTCCCTTGATGTCCGGTACCTTGGCATACTGGTCAAGCACGCCGGCGCCGAATCCTACGGCGTCCACGGCACCTGCCAGGGTGACCACGCTCATGGCCTTGGCGGAGAGTTTTTCCATTTCCCGCCAATTCTTTCTTTCCTTATTGAAATGTTCCAGTCCCGTAAGCGTGTCGCAGTCGTGGAAATCCACATTTTTCAGCTGGGCAAAAAGGCTGGTGAATTTTTTCATATCGCCGGACATGAGGCTGATTCTCACGCGGTCCAGCTCACCCAGTTCATTCTGGGCCCGCACCTTGGCGCGGTTGATTCTTTTTGTTGCCCTTCTTTTGGCTCTTTCCACTTCGCCATTAATGCTTTCCGGACGGGCAGAATTGGAATTGCCGCTGACAGCCCCTGCGATCATTCGCAGAATAAAAGAAATCGACATGACTCGTTCCCCCTTCAATCAGTAAGATTCTTCGAAACAGGGAAGCACTGATAGTAAAACAGCAAAAGGAAATGAACCAGCGATTCCCTACATATCTATATTTGTTATTATAACATATATAAGGACCTATAGGAAAATGGAAAGAATGGGCAGAATCACTCTGCCCATTTCCTATTTCCATTCCTGCTTTCTCAGGCATCCCGGAAAGCCAGTGCCTTCCTTGCCTTTTCGATGGCCTTCTCACTGTCCTCGCTTACTTCGCCCTTGTCGTTCAAGAGATGGGGGAAGAGGATGGTAATGAGCTGGGCGCACTGGATGGCCCGGGCAATCTGCATCTTTTCGGACTGGGAATAGCGGTTCCAGTCCTCCCCTTTCCGTTCCAGAATGGACTTCAGGTCGTCAATGCCGTCCACGAAATAATCGTGAAGGTCATTGAGACAGTCAGCCTCCTCCCTGGCTTTGAGGCCGATTTCATCGATGGCGGCGGTGAGTTTTCTCACATGGTTCTGATAATTCTTGAGATCTTCGATGAGCTCATGAATGTAGGCCATGTCCATGCTGTGGAAACGTTTATTGTCGATATTCACCTTCGGCAGGATGGCGAAGCTGTCCAGAAGGCCGAATCCCAGGGCCATGGGCGAATAGGCAGCGGCGCTCACAGCTTCCAGGCTGGCAATCTTGTCCGCCCGGTCAATCATATCGTCCACCTTGAAACCTTCCTTCAGGAAACTTTCAATTCCCGGAAGACCTTCGCAGTCCTTCAGGTTGAAATTACGAATCAAAGCGCAGTACTTGGTAAACTCCTCCATGTGGCCGGAAGTGGCGGAAACCTTCGCCCTGTCCATTTCGCCGATTTCATACTGCGCACGGCTGCGCAGGCGAAGCAGTCTTCTCCGTACCCGGCGAAAAGCCTTATGAAGCTCACCCTCCAGATCCTTAATGTAGGTTGGATCCTGAATTTTCCCATCTTCCATTGCCTGAAGAACCTGAAGAACATAAGTTATAGTCATATCAATTCCTCCTTTGGACTATCGGAAACCCCATCTTCGGGGATTTGGACCACAAATCAGCGCTGCCATGCCCCCGCATGGCCCATGTATTTCCTCCCTGCCTTTTCGCAAGGCCTTTTCTTACACCATTAATTATACACCATTAGAAAAAATAGATTTTATAAAAACCTTTTTTCTATTACAGAAAAAATTTATAGGGAACAACAAAAAAGAGAGGGTTCTGAGGATACGCCTGCGGCGTGAGGGTTCTGAGGGTTCTAAAGTTTGACAGCCCTTTGGGCTGAGGGTTGTGGTGGCCGCTTCGCGGCGATGAGTGTGAAGTCAGCGTTACGGGATATACCTTACTGTATCATGTAGCATGATAAACATTCTGCTGATTGGCTCACTGCGTTCGCCACCCCCTATCCCGCTTCGCGGGACTCCCTCCGGAGGAAGCATGTCACTGGATTTTCGGGTCGCTGCGTTTCCCTACAAATCCAGTTCCTTTGCCACCCTATTCAGGGGGGAGAATCAACCGCTCTACGCTTACCTTGGTATCATGTGGCACAACGCACAGCACCCATAGTGCCCCCGCTTTAGCGGGGGAAAGGTGGTGGCGCCAGCCACCAAAGGGGGCCGCATTTCCTCGCCCGGAGGGCGGTTTGTCTGTTTTCCCCGGGCGAAGCCCGGTTATCTGGTTTTCTACATACTGGCGGCGAAGCCGCCTACCTCAACCCTCGCGCCAAAGGCGCGTCAAACCTTAGCCCCTTAAGAACCCTCGGCCCGAAGGGCTGTCAATCCTCACGCCCAAAGGGCGTGTCCATAAAGCCGTCACCCCTCACGCCCACAGGCGTGTCACCAGCGGCACCCACACCCATAGAAGGAACATGTAGAAAGCGCAGCCCGCCAGGAGCCCTACGATGGCGCCGTTGATACGGATGCCTTCCAGTTCGCCCCACACTTTGGATTCCACGAATTCATTGAGTTCGTGGTCGGTGAAGTTTTCCAGCACTTCCGTCATGGCCGGAGCCAGCCAGCCATGTTCGTAGGAGATGATTTCTAGTGCCAGGTCCCTTGCAAACCGATCCATGCGCTGCCGGAAGCTGTCGTCATGGCCGGCAGCAGTGATGGTGTGGTGGAGTGCTTTTTCCAGCTGGGGCACCAGTTTTTCATAGAAAGCGTCCCCTTCGCCCCATTCCTTCAGGAAATTGTCCACTGCCTCTTCCACCTTATCTTCCACAGGGAAGGAAGCGAAGAGCTTTCTTCCGAAGTCCTCCAGCGCCTTTTTCGTGGCTTCGTCTTCCAGGAACCGTCTCACCATGCTGTCCCAGCCGGAAAGGAGGGTCTTTCGGAAGGGGTTGTCCTTTTCCTTCCAGGTCTCTATTTCCTCTCCAAGGGCGTCCATGGCGGAGTCCGCCAGGCTGTCGTAGTCGATGGCGCCGAAGAATTTTCCAAGACCGTAGACCAGGGAGCCCAGGAAACCCTTTTCTTCTTCATCGCCCTTATCTTCCAGAAAGCGGGCCAGGGCCATTCTGTTTTTCTCATCCTTTGTCCTTTTTTCCGCTTCATACAGAATCCGGTCCAGCCATTCTTCCCGGTTGATTTCAGAAAGGATTTTCCCCCTGGCGAAGGCGGTGAATGCGGAGAGTCTCTTTTCTCCTTCCTCCCTGGCCATAAGGGCCGCCTGGTTTCTATGGGATTTCACGAAGGAAACGAACCAGGCCCCTGCCTTTTCGGAGAGATTTCTTTCCAGCTCTTCCGCCTTTCCGTCTTTCAGGCGGCTGAAGATAAGGCGGGAGGCGGAGAAATTTTCCACCTTTTTCAGCAGGTTTTCCCTGGAAAGGAGGGTGCTGTTCACTTCGCCCAGTTTTTTGATAATACGGGCCCTGCTCTTAGGGATGAGCCGTCCCACAGGCAGGTGGAAGGGCCGCCGGAAAAGGGCTTCCACGGCGATGTAGTCCGCCACGCAGCCAATGAAGCAGGACTGGGCTAGGAAATAGAGCACCGAGAGCCATGCCTCCCCCTGCCAGGGGCTCCAGTAGCTGAGGCCGAAGGCAAGAAGGAAGAGGATGAAAGATACTCCCATGAGGAGATTCGCCCGCTGATACCGTTTCATACCATCACCCCCGCCACAAAGAAAGCAAGCCCCAGAAGAGCACCGAAGAGGGAGCCGTTCATGCGGATAGCCGCCACTTCCTCCGACGCCGCCTCTTCCGCCAGGTGGGCCATGGCGTCTCCGTCGTACTGGGAGAGCTTCTTTTCCACCACCGACGACACAGCGTCATGGATTTCCTTCACATGGGGCAGGGCCAGGGAAAGAAGCCAGGCGTCGAAGCGGCGCCGCTCCCCTCTGTCCGAAAGCATCTCATCCGTTCGGGAGAGGATTTTTTCCGCCAGCATCTCTGCCAGCTCTTCATGATGGGCCTGCCATTCACTGAGGAAGAAGTCCTTCCCCTTTTCCTCCAGCAGACTTTCCGCCATGCCTGAAATCTTACGGTTCAGCGCCTTCTTCCAGGGGCTGTCTTCCGACAGTTTTTCCAGCAGGCCGTCATACTTTTCGCCCAGCGCCTTCCTCACCTCGCTGTCCCCGTCGGTCAGTGTGTCTGCCAGGTCAAAAATCTTCTTCTGGATACCCTTGATGAATTCCTCATCCCTGTCCTTCACTGCCTTTCGGAAGAGGCGGTGGAAATTCAAAGGCCCCTGGGTCTCATAGTGGTCCCATGCGGCACGGTAAATATTTCCGATTTCCTCCAGCGTAAACTCATCCTGCAGAAAACGGCGCACCTCCTCCGCCAGGGCCCGGGAGAGGGCCTCTTTTTTCTCATAGTTTTTAAAGGAGATCATCACCGACGCCAGAATAGACGCCCAGTCCATGGCAGGAAGCAGGGCGGAAAGGCTCTTCCCCGTCATATGCCACAGCCATTCCTCGTGGAGGGAGGAAAAGGCGGTCTCCAGGCCATCGGAAAGAATCCGCCGGAGCTCATTCCGGTGCTCCTTCAGCCAGCGCTCCACCACCGCCGACGGCACATGGTTCACCAGAAGCCGCTTCAGCCGCCGCTCCGAAAGGATTTCCTCCGTCACCATGTCCTTCGCCATGGTCACGATTTTGCCCCGGCTTTTGGAAATCAAATTCGTGCGAAAAGGCACGCCCAAGGGCTTCCTGAAAAGAGACGTCACGCCGAACCAGTCCGCAAAGCCGCCCACCGACGCCGCAAAGGAAAGATGAAACAGCGCCCCCGCCGCCAGGCTGCTATCCTGGAAAGGCGCAGACGCCAGGGCTGCGGCCATGGAAATTCCCAGGATACCGTCGGCCATCGTTTTCTTACGCATAAATCCTCCTTTCAGGAATTCAAAGTAGACACAGAAGTATCCATAAATGAGCCAAGAGAAGAAATCCCGCGCCCCAATAGCACCAGTGCCTTCCGCCTCCCACGTTTTGGGAAAAAGGCCAATCCCATAAAGCAGGCTCCTTCCCCAGGTGGCAATCCTGCATAGGATTGCCACCTGGGGCAAAGTTGGCCTTGCGTAGAGCAGCAATGGAGCAACATTGTCATTCTTAACCTCGTACACCCTTTGCCGCTTTGCGGCGTTCCCCTCAAGGGGAAACGAGAAATTTAGAATTGCTTTCCTTTTGCTTGCCCGACCGGAATGAAGCTGGGCGAAGCCCTGAGAAACACCGAATGCTTTTTACTCACATCAGGCCCCTGCGGGGCCTCGGCATTTCTGCGAAAGGCCTGCTATCCTCCGTCGCCTCCGGCGACACCCCCTTCCAGAGGAAGAGGGCTATAGCACCTCGTCATGCAGCACCTGTGACACAAAGGCCAATCCCGTAACGTCTTGCGTCCCCTTTAGGTGGCAAGGGAACTTGATTCGTAAGAGAGCGAAGCGACCTGAGAATCAAGTGACACGCTTCCCACCGGGGCGAAGAGGGCCACGAAGTGGCGCAGGGGTGTACGAGGCTGCGAGGCGAAATGACACTCGATGCTGAACTGACTGCCAATCGGCAGCCTTCCCGCCGACCGATATTTAATTGCATTTGTCTCATAAGCGGTACTTATCAAGATTCTTCGCCCGGGGCTCAGAATGACGGTGTCAAAGGGCCTTCCCATTTCCGACGATATTCATGGCTGACTGCCATCCCCACGCTTGTCATTTCGACCGGAGCGAAGCGCAGTGGAGAAATCTTACGCCCCTCAATGGCACCAGTACCTCCCCGCCCCCCACTGTCATCCTGAGCGAAGCGAAGGATCTCAGTAAGAATCGTAAGTGACAGAATTGTCGGTAACTACCAGTCGGCGGGGAGAAGGATACCAGGCCCCTGCATGAATCCCGGAAGAGTCATCTGCCCCGCGTACCGAGATTCTTCGCCCGGGGCTCAGAATGACGGTGTCAAGGGGCCTTCCCACACCCCCACGCTTTCCTCGATTTCTTCCATGATGTTCCTGATTCTTTCCGCATTGTCTCTATTTCCGGCAGCAAGGTTCAGCGCCAGGCACACATGAAGATTTGCCAGCACATAGTCCTTTTCACTCATGAAGGTACGAAACTTTTTCTCATACATGGTCCCTGTACTGCAGATATCCGGGCGGCGGTGATAGATGCGGCATTTCTTCGTTTCCCTGTCATAAAAGCGGCACTGCCCCTTTTCGTCAAGGAATCGCCTGAGTTCTTTCACATACCGGGCCTTTTCGCAGCAGAGGCCGCAGGCGATGCAGGGGAAGTCCATCACCCTTCGACCTTCGGCAGGAAGGCCTCCACCTTTTCATAGGCCGCAAGGGATTCCTCCGTCACCGCGCCCTCTTTGGTGAGGATAGGCGTATCAAGCACCGCCTTCACGGCGCCGGCGGTGGCAAGGGCCATGGCAATGGTTTTCCTGTCCTCTTCGCCGTATTCCCGATAGTCCGTGCCCCTTTCCTTCACCACCGCTTCCATTTTTTCAATGAGCGGCTTGAAAATGGGGTCTATTTCGGAAATCAGATTTCTGAACATATCCGCCCGTTTTCCGATGGCCCGGCAGGCATCGCCGGCCAGTTTCATCTGCTCCTCCGCCTCTCTGGCTTTGGCCCGGTTGCTTCTGGCCACGTCCAGATTTTTGTCGGCCTTGGAATCCATCATGAAACCCATCACCGCAATGGCAGGGCCTGCCACCAGGCCGCCCAGCACGGCGGTGCCGCCTGCAATGCCAAGGCCTCCGGCCGCCAGGGTCCCACCGCCTAAGAGGGCCAATGTGGCATTGGTGGCCGCCGCTCCCGAAAGGCCTGCAATAGCGGCTCCCGTGCCGGCGGTGCCCAGAAGACCGGCGGCGCTGTAGGCACCAAAGGCCATGAGGCCCCCTGCCGCCAGTCCTTCCACGGTGCCCGACGCCATCCGGGCAGCCAGGCTTCCCAGTTCGCCCATTTCTTTCAAAGCATCCTTATTCACAGTAAACTCCGACAGCTCGTCCATGCCGGCGGAGCCTGTAAGCTCCACGTGGTGAATTTTTCCGAAGGTATCTACGAAACGGGTGACGCTGCCGTGAAGGATTTCCACCTTCGCACGGCCCAGATTTTCCAGAGCCTTTCCCGCCTCGTCCCGGGCCGCCAGGAGCTCCTTCTTTGCATTTTCAAAGGTTTCCTCCGCTCTGCGATTGATTCGCTTGGCCCGGGCATTTTTATCACTGGCGTCCAGCGCCTTCTTCGCCCCCACAAGACCTGCCGCCACGGCAATACCGCCAAGAATGAATGGAATAGGCATGATAAACCTCCTTATAGCTTAATGATGTCATCACTTTTCATTAATTCATCAAACTCATCCATGTTCCGGAATGATACCTTACCGCCCAGCTGCTGAATGATTTTGCCGGCCCCATGGATATAGCCGTCGGCGTCCCCCAGTTTGAGGCCCCACACCATATCTCCCAGGGCCTCATCGAAGACCTTCCGGTTCTCTTTGAAATATTTCTCCGTGATTTCATCCAGCTGCCGCCGGTACTCCTGTATCCGGCGGATGGATTCCCCGCATTCCTTTTCGATGCGGATGCGCTCCTTTCGGGCCAGCTTTGCCGAAGCCAGGGCGCCGCTCAAAGCGGTAAACACCTTCCCCGAAAGCATATACCCCACCATGCCGCCGATGAGCGAACCGATGACGGGGAGCGGTATCACCACCGCCCCCACATACATGCCGGCCGCCGCAGTGGACGTGGCAATCCCCGTTTCCCCAAGCTGGGCAATACACTCGGAAGCGGTGATTTTTCCATAGATATAATTTTTAATAATCCCCGCCGTGGACAGCACCGCCGCCACCACCTTCCCCGGCACCCCCGCCTGTCCCAGCATGCGGGCCAGGGAATTGGAAGATGCCGAAAGGCTGTGGGAAATGACACTCACTGCGCCGCCGGCAGCATAGGAAACGGCCGCCGACGTGCCGGTCACCTTCACCAGGTCTTTGATGGCTTCGCCGGGCTCCTTCTTCCCTTCTATCACTGCCACCATATTGTCCACCGCCGCCATGGCGCCCGAAAACACCGCCGCCCCCGCCGCGACCTCCACACCGGCGCGGTGAAACTCGACGGCCAGATTTCCTGCCCCCTTCAAAGCAAGGGACCGGTCCACATGGCTGCGCGCCTGCCGGCCGTCCTCCATGGCCCGATCCTTCGCCTCTTTGGAAAGGTGGATATCCTTATCCGCTAGATACCTGTCATCGCCGTAGAAATCCTCATTCGTCCGGTCCCGTTTCGCATTATTCAGCTTCCGGGAAATGGTCTTCAAATTCTCCGGGCTGTTCACCGCGTCCTTAATGTCGCCGCTGGTGACCCAGGCATCGTCCTTATGGGCCTCAAAAATCCGGTGCACCGGCTCCACATGGTCCGCCTCCGCCAGATGCTCCGTCCACTTCTTCCCATAGGCCATCTTCGCCTCCTGCTTCCGAAGAAACAGCTTCTCCCCCGTATAGGGATCCTTCACCATCCGCCCCGAAGCAAAGAGATTCTCCTTCGCCAGCCGCTTCGCCATGCCGTCGTCAAAGAGCTTCCGGTTTCCCGTATATTCCAAAGGCTTCCGGTACACCTCAGCCAGCCGCCGCACTGATTCATCCACCGAAGATGCCGCCGCCAGAGCCCCCAAAGCATTCTCCCTCCGCCGCCGGCGCCTTTCCTCCTCGTCCATACCTGACCTCCCGATGAAATCAAAGACTGTGAGTAATGAGTGTAATGTGTTTTCTTCATTATAACCTATTTATAAGAGGAAAGGGGGTTCGAGGGTTCAAAAGGTTCAGAGGGTTCAGAGTGTGGTGGTATCGCCTGACGGCGATGAATATATATGCCGCCTGTCGGCGGCAGCGCTGCCTATGACAGGTCGGGCAAACACAAGAAAGGCCCTTTTATGGGCAGACTAAGAACTAACTTTGACCGCTGTGGAGGTCCTATGCAGGACCTCCACAGCGAAAACCATACAACCGGACCAGCGGCCTGTGTAAATGCACCCCATCTGCCTACGACACCTCTCCCAGAGAAAGCCCAGTTGCAGGGTTCTATAATCACTGGCGGCGAATCCGCCCACCTCCATTTACCATTTACCATACACCATTTCCCATGGTCCCCACCACCAGCAGTCAGCGGATAGCGGATAGCGGTAAGCGGCCAGCCGACTCTCTTCCACCTGGCACCTTTTTAATACGGATTTCCAAACATTTCTTCATTGTGACGATTTTGATTTCCAAGTATAATATGGTCAAAGAAAGGCGATGGCTGCCATGTGTGCTGATTTGGAAAAATGGAGTATGGAAGAACGTTCTGAAGGGCGCGTTGAAGGACGAGTTGAAGGGCGCGCTGAAGGTGCTGAACTGCTTGCCAAACTTTTGAAACTGCTGAAAGCCGATGGACGCACTGATGATATCGAGTTGGCCTTAGAGGATAAGGGAACCAGGGAAAGACTGTATAAGGAATATCACCTGGAATAAAATAAAACCGGACACATGCCGCTGTGTCCGGTTTTTGATTTCTAAGCCGTCCTTATATAGAAAGGTGATGCCGTTAGGCGACGGAGGATAGGGGCGTAGATTAGACGATAGAAGTTAGATATCAGACGTCAGACTGCGTTACGGGATTTACATTGGTGTCTCAAATACTGCATGGCGAAGAGCCGGAGCCCCCTTCCACAGGAAGGGGGTGGCGCCGCAGGCGACGGAGGATAGGGGCGTCAGGTCTTTGCTAAGTTCTTCGGACCTATCCTCAGTGCTTCGCCCAGCTCCTTCCTAGGGAAGGAGCCTACGCTACGGGATATACCTTCCTGTATCATATAGCATGATAAACATTCTGCTGATTGGCTCACTGCGTTCGCCACCCCCTATCCCGCCGGAGGAAGCATGTCACTGGATTCTCGGGTCGCTGCGCTTCCCTACAGCAAGGCTATCACCGACTCACTGGATTCTCGGGTCGCTACAGCTCCCCTACGAATCCAGTTCGATGGTGTAACTCCAGTTCCTTTGCCACCCTATTCAGGGGGGGGGAGAATAAACCGCTCTACGCTTACCCCTGGTATCATGTGGCACAATGCTGAGCATCCATAGTGCCCCCGCTTTAGCGGGGTGGCAAGGGAACTGGATTCGTAGGGAGCCGCAAAGCGACAGAGAATCCAGTGACACGCTTCCCACCGGGCAAAGGTGGTGGCGCCAGCCACCAAAGGGGGATATCCCCGATATCTGATAAGTCTCATAAGCATCACAAGGCATAGCGCCGCTAGAATCTCCCCCTCCGGGGTGGCATATGATTTATACCGCCATGGACCACCGCTCGAAATGACAGGGACATCGAAAGCGTCATTTTCAGACAAATAAAAAAAGCGCCGAAGTATCGACGCTTTTTTATGGCGGAGTGAGGGAGATTCGAACTCCCGCACCGGTAAACCGGTCTAACGATTTAGCAAACCGTCCTCTTCAGCCACTTGAGTATCACTCCACATAGCTGACTTGTATAAGGATACACTATAAGGGGCCCTATTGTCAAGGACATTTTTAATGTATTTTCATACTCCCCTATCTATATACTGCCGGATGGAATAGAATACAAATAGAATTCTTTTATGGGGAGATGATGATGATGGAAATAGAGCAGGCTGTGTTTGCGAGGAAGCGGTGGCTGCCGGAGCGGATGGCGGATTATGGGGTTCGCCATGTGGGACAGGATTTCATGCTGGAAAAGGATTTCATGGACGGCGATTTCAGGGCGGTGCTCAGGGTATCGGAAAGCGGCGCTGTGTCGGGCCATGTGGTGGATCGGATGACGAGAGAGGAGTATGACCAGCTTCGGCGTCGGGAGGCGAACGGGGCCTATGTGAATATGGTGCGAGAGGCTTATAGGAATCTGCTTTTGGAAATCGCCGGCGCCTGCTGCGTGGATGTGCTCTTTGTGTCGGACCAGGCAAACCGACTCACCGATTTCATGGAGGACAAATTTCATGTGGCGCCGGATTATCCCTTTTCTAAAATGGCCCGTTACCGGTCTTACGGAACCTTCCGCCATGGGGGTAATCGGAAGTGGTTTGCCCTGGTTATGAATGTGAAAAGGGGTGTGGTGGATAAAAGCGCCAGTGAGGATATGGTGGACATTATCAATCTGAAAATCGACCCGAAGGAGGGTGAACGTCTCTTTCAGATGCCCGGTATTTACCCCGCCTATCATATGAATCACAGAACCTGGATTTCCGTGGTGCTTGATGAAACGGTGTCCGATGAGAAGGTCATGGCTCTCATAGAAACCAGTTTTGCCCTGACGAAATGAAATCGCATCGTTGATGTTTATCTTGAATCATTTCTTTGATTCATAATTAGCACTTATGTTTCATAATTGGCAATGCATTATATCATTTCTCTATTCTCTTTTTCTATCTATTCCTGTATAATATGGATTAGATGAGAGTGGAGGAAAGGTCCGGGGAGCGGCCGCCCAAAAATACCCGGTTCCTGCCGATGCTGCAAGCCATCTCGCATAGATGAATCCATAAGAGCTCCGGATGTGAGTCCGTTCGATGCGTTCTGAAGTCCCTTCCGCCATGGGTTGGGAGCTTTGGAAAATATGGTTTGTCACTGAGTTTAACCGAAAAGCCTGAAAGAGACCGTCGTTATGACGCGGCAGATGAAGGAAGAAATAGTTTGGTGCACCCTTGATCTACCTGGCCAGTCTCTTTCAGGCTTTTCGTAGTGTCTTAGTGACAGCGGCTTAGCCGCTGAGGGTTGTGGTATTGCCTCTTTGACAGCGCCTTCGGCGCTGAGGGTTCTGAAGTTTGACGGACCTGCGGCCCGAGGGTTGTGGTGGCCGCTTCGCGGCAGTTTTTAGCCCCCTTCCCAAGGAAGGGGGTGGCGCCGAAGGCGACGGAGGATAGGGGCGTAAGTTCTTGAAAAAGGGTTCAGAGGGTTCAAAAGGTTCACAGGGTTCACAGGGGAAGGTATCGTCGCCTTTGGCGGCGATGAGTATAAAGTAAGCGTTACGGGATTGCTTTCCCTCTCCCATGGTGGGCTGACGGTTTTCCCCGGGCGACAGCCCGGTTATAGGGCTTTATTGATATTGGCGGCAGAGCTGCCTGCATTCATTGACCATTTCCCCAAAAGCGCCAGTTGACAGCCTACATACGAATTATCCATCAAAAAAGACCGGAAGCCCGGTCTTTTTCTTATCGTATCAGGTATACGTTTACCTTTGGTTTCATGCCCCACTTATAGGCCTGGTCATAGTTGTCCACGCCTACGTCAATAATGTTTCCATGGATGGCGCCGCCAATGTCATCGCAGATGGCATAGCCGTAGCCTTCAATATAAACTTCGCTTCCCAGGGGAATGATGTTGGGATCCACCGCGGCATGGCCTTTGCCTGCATATCCGCCCATGGCTGTGCGGCCTCTGCCGTCGCCGTCGTTAGGGGTGTAAGCAGTGGCTTCCATGTGAAAGACCTTTTTGTAATTTCCTGTGAAACGGGGGGCATTGTCGAGACGGTCCCATACGTCGCCGTCGGCAATGCCTGTTCTGGCCAGATTTTCTTCCGACTGGAGCTGCCGTACTGCTTCGGCAGTTCCTTCACCGTAAATGCCGTCTACGCTGCCGGGGTTATATCCGTGAAGGAGGAGTTTGTTCTGGAGCCGGATGACTTTCTTTCCCGAGTCCCCCGGCGAAAGCACAGTTTCCCCGCTCTGGGCCGCATATTCGGAGGTAATGCGGGAAAGGGTATCGCCATTCACCATGCCGGTGGCGGAAAGGCCTTCGTCACTTTGGAAGGCTTTCACGGCAGAAGCGGTATCTCCGCCGTAAATGCCGTCCACCGCACCGTCAAGATAACCCATTTTCTTTAATTTCCGCTGGATCGATGAAACGTCGCTGCCGCTGTCGCCGATGCTGTAGAGGGAACTGCTGCCTGCAGAAGAGCTCTCCCCTTCCCCGCTTTCTTCATAGGAAGCAGAAGGCGCTGAGGATGCATCCACATTTCTAAGGGCACTGTAGGTCATTTCATCAATGGCACCGGAAACGGGAATGCCCTTTTCTTTCTGGAAGGCCCGCACGGCATTGGTGGTATCTTCACCGTATACGCCGTCAATGCCGCCTTTCAAATAGCCTGCCGCCTGGAGCCTGACCTGCATATCGCTGATCATGCTGCCCCGATTGCCTTCGGCGTACACCACACCGCCTCCGGGACGATAACCCGCTCCGGCCGCCCTTTCGATGGCCGCTCTGGTGGAATCATCGGCCCTGCCGGTCACCGGCAGACCCTTGGCCTTCTGGAATAAGGCCACTGCTTCTTTTGTGGTGGAGCCGTAATCTCCATCCACTGTACGTGCAAGATAGCCTGCCGCTACCAGGTCGTTCTGCAGGGAAGTCACTTCGCTTCCCGACATGCCGACGGACAAGGTCTGGGCAGACGCGGTAAGAGACGCCACCAGCCAGATGGCTGCGGCGCATCCCCATGTATATAAAGCACGCATTCATATCACCTCCATAGACTCTTGTATTTTACCATTTTCCGGCGAATTTGTAAAAAAAAGAGTAAAACCCCCTGTTTTGTGAGTGCAGATGATTCGTTTTTCAGCCTACCTTAACCGTGCGAAAATGCCGATTTTTACAGTGGGAAACATAGTATAAAAAGAGAGGAAATCGGAGGCTCTGCGCCCACTATGGGGCGCCCGTTGGGCGGATTTTGCGGGGAAGGTGTCGCCATTGGACACGCCCTGAAGGGCGTAAAGGTTCAGAGGGTTCAGAGGAGAAGGTGTCCATCCCCTGCGGGGCTGGAGGTTATGGCCGCCTGCGGCGGCGGGTTGTATAGAAAGGTTGTGTTCGCTTCCGCTCAGGGGGAAGGTGGCGGCTCCGCCGCAGTTTATAGCCCCCTTCAACAGGAAGGGGGGGGGGGGGGCGCC
>ERZ791907.256-NODE-256-length-67612-cov-16.138150_pt1 | contig 67612 bp, 41 predicted proteins | sample MGYA00510145_ERZ791907 | MGnify/ENA primary metagenome ERZ791907 (study PRJEB30046, sample SAMN00792089) | human gut metagenome | study: EMG produced TPA metagenomics assembly of the A metagenome-wide association study of gut microbiota in type 2... | reverse complement strand
CTTTCCCGTGGAGAGACGCCGCCGCAGGCGGCAGAAGGGGTGCATTTCCACGGGCCACAGGCCCGGTTTTATGGTTTTCCCCCGCCCGCCAGGGCGGTCTGCCTGTTTTCCCACGGGCGAAGCCCGGTTGTAAAGGTTTTATACAAACTGGCGCCTTCAATTATTTAAAAGGCGCCCACCACAACCCTCGCGCCAAAGGCGCGTCAAACTTTTGAACCCTCTGAACCTTTTGAACCTTCACGCCAAAGGCGTGTCCAAGGGCGTGTCCTCATCTCCGTGAAGCGGCAATAAACTCATCCAGCCCGGCGAGGGCTCTTTCTGCCAGTATCCGGTTCTTTTCTTTTTTCGGCACCCGTTTTTCCAAGGGCGGAATGAGGCCGAAGTTTACGTTCATGGGCTGGAAGTTTTTCCCTTCGAAGTGGGAAATATAGTGGCAGAGCGCACCGATGGCGGTTTCTCTGGGGAAGGGGGCAGGCGGTCTACCAAGGAACCTGGCTGCAGCACTCCAGGCGGCCACGATGCCGGAGGCGGCGGATTCCACGTAGCCCTCCACGCCGGTCATCTGGCCGGCGAAGAAAAGGCCTTCCCTTTTTCTTGTTTCCATGGTGGCGTTCAAGAGGTCCGGAGAGTCCATGTAGGTGTTCCGGTGCATGACGCCGTAGCGGATGAATTCGGCGTGGGCAAGGCCGGGAATCATGCCGAAGACCCGTTTCTGTTCGCCCCATTTCAAATGGGTCTGGAAACCTACCAGGTTGTACATGGTGTCGTCCTCATTGTCCTGGCGGAGCTGCACCACGGCGTAGGGGTCTTTCCCGGTCCGGGGATCCGGCAGGCCCACCGGTTTCATGGGGCCAAAGCGCATGGTATCTTCTCCCCGGGCAGCCATGACTTCGATGGGCATGCAGCCTTCGAAGACCTTTTTATTTTCAAAGCCGTGAACCGGTGCCATTTCCGCTGTGCAGAGGGCTTCACGGAAGGCTTTGTACTCTTCCTCGTTCATGGGACAGTTCAGGTACGCAGCTTCACCCTTGTTGTAGCGGGACATGCGGTACACCACGTCCATGTCCAGGGATTCCTTCGTTACGATGGGAGCGGCGGCATCGTAGAAATGAAATCCTTCGCCGCCGCAGAATTTTTCAATATCCTCTGCCAGGGCCCCTTCGGTGAGTGGTCCTGTAGCAATGATGACAATACCCTCCTTCGGGATGGCGGTGACCTCTTTTTCCACAAAAGTGACCAGAGGATGTTCCTTCACCAGCCGTGTCACCTCTTTCGCATAGCCCATGCGGTCCACCGCCAGGGCGCCGCCGGCAGGAACCTCATGACTGTCGGCGGCCTTCATGATGACAGAATGAAGGCGCCGCATCTCCTCCTTCAAAAGCCCCACCGCATTGGTAAGGGCTGCGGCACGAAGGGAATTGCTGCACACCAGCTCCGCAAAATAGGGAGTGTGATGGGCTGGAGTCTGCTTTTGGGGCCTCATTTCCACAAGGGTCACGGGAATCCCCATTTCCGCCAGCTGGTAGGCAGCCTCACTGCCCGCCAGACCGGCGCCGATTACTGTAATATGATCGTTCAATTGATTTCTCCTATATGACACGCCTGCGGCGTGAAGGTTAACGGGCCTTCGGCCCGAAGGTTCTTAAGGTTCTTGGGTTTGACAGCGGCCTTTGGCCGCTGAGGGTTGAGGTGGCGGCTTTCGCCGCAGTTTATAAGCCGCCGCAGGCGGCGGGGTTCAGAGGGGGGGGTATCGCCGCTTCGCGGCAACGCTGCCTTTGGCAACGAAAGCCGTACAACCTCGCTTCGCTCGTGGAAATACACCCCTATCCCCGCCTACGGCGGTACTTCTCCTAAAGGGAAGCATGTCACTGGATTTTCGGGTCGCTTCACTCCCCTACAAATCCAGTTCCTTTGCCACCCCGGAGGGGGAAGTCTGCTCTCCGCTTCCCCTTGTGCTAACTTAAGTAGCTCATTGTATAGCGCCGCTAAAACCTCCCCCTCCGGGGGAGGTGCCGTAGGCAGAAGGGGTGCATTTCCATCGCGCCAAAGGCGCGGTTGTATGGTTTTCCCCGCCCGCAAGGCGGTTTGCCTGTTTTCCCCGGGCGAAAGCCCGGTTATAAAGGTTTTCTTTATATTGCGCCGCAGGCGCCACCACAACCCTCGCCTACGAAGCAGGCGTCAATCCTTGGCCCCTTGGGCCGTCTTTGTCGCCTTCTTCCCCTTCTTCTTGGGATTGGTGGGGCACTCCGGGTTGGAGCAGAAGATGAGCTCCTTACCGCTTTTATATGTTTTCTTCACCATAATGGAGCCGCAGGTGGGGCAGAACTGATTGATTGGTTCATTCCACAGGGCCATGTCACACTTGGGATAGCGGCTGCAGCCGTAGAAGGTGCGGCCTCTTCTGGTCTTTCTCTGCACCATGTGGCCTTCGTGGCACTTGGGGCAGGTGATGCCGGTGTCCACTACGATGGCCTTGTTGGCGTTACAGTTGGGGCATTTCAAGTATCTGCCGTAGGGGCCTTCGCGGTAGACCATGAGGGTGCCGCATTCGTCGCATTTCACGTCGGATACTTCCTCCGGGCCGTTCAAAATGCTGTAGGGCTTGATATTTTTGCAGTCCGGATAGTTCGGGCAGGCCAGGTACTTGCCGTAGCGGCCCATTTTGACGATCATGTTGGCGCCGCACTTTTCACATTTCACGTCGGTCACTTCCTGGCTTTCCTTCTTTTCCTTATCCGCCTGGCCGTTGGCCGCTTCCAGCTCCTTGTCGAAGACTTTGTAGAAATCGGTCATCACCTTTTTGTAGGTGGCGTGGCCGTCGGCGATTTTATCCAGCCAGTTTTCCAGGTTCGCCGTGAAATCCACATTGATAATGCCTTCGAAATATTTCTTCAGGAGGTTTGTCACCTTGAAGCCGATTTCCGTAGGCACGAACTGCTTTCCTTCCTTCACCACGTACTTCCTCTTCTGGATGGTGTCCAGAATGGGGGCATAGGTGGAAGGACGGCCGATGCCCTTTTCTTCCAGTGTCTTGATGAGGCTGGCTTCTGTGTACCTTGGCGGCGGCGCTGTGAAATGCTGCTCTCCCTCGGTTTTCACATTCTTCACCATTTCCCCCTTCTTCAGCGGCGGCAGGAAACCCGTTTCCTCCCCTTCCCCCTTCTTCTCCTTCACCGGCTGCATGATGGTGAAGCCGTCGAAGAGGACGTGGCTCCCGCTGGCACGGAGGGTGCAGCGGCCGCTGCCCAGAAGGGCGGTGATGGTCATCTGGATCTGCGGCGCCATCTGGCAGGCGATGAAACGGTTCCAGATGAGCGTATACAGCCTGAGCTGGTCCCTGGAAAGGACGGAAATCAGGGCGTCGGGAGGAAACTCCAGACTCGTGGGCCTGATGGCTTCATGGGCGTCCTGGGCCTTCTTCGATTTTGCAAATACATTGGGCTTAGGCGGCAGGTACTCCTCGCCGTACACCGTTTCAATGTAAGGCCGCACCTGGGCAATCATTTCATCGGAAATACGGGTGGAGTCGGTACGCATGTACGTAATCAGCCCCACGTGGCCATGACCGGGGATTTCGATGCCTTCATACAAATTCTGGGCCAGCATCATGGTCTTCTTCGAGTTGAAATTCAGACGGTTCACTGCATCCTGCTGCATGGTGGACGTGGTATAAGGCGGCTTTGCCTTCCTCTGCTTCCGGGAACGGGTAACCGAAAGCACCTCCGCCTCCTTCCCGTCGATATCCGCCACCGCGGCGTCGGCTTCCTCCTTATTGTGGATGGCCGCTTCCTTCCCGTCAATCTGCACCAGCTTGGCCTTGAAGGTTTCCGAATCATCCTTCTTATAAAGGGCCTCCACCGTCCAGTACTCCTCCGGCTTGAAAGCCTGGATTTCCTCCTCCCTCTCACAGATGAGACGGGTAGCCACAGACTGCACCCGGCCTGCCGAAAGGCCGCGGTAAATCAGCTTCCACAGCCAGGGCGACAGCTTGTAGCCCACCAGACGGTCCAGCACACGCCGCGCCTGCTGCGCATCCACCCGGTTCATGTCGATGGGTCCCGGATGCTTGATGGCCTCCCGGATGGCGGGCGGCGTGATTTCATGGAAAGCAATGCGCACATTATCCTCCGGATTCACATCCAGAAGCTTCGACAGATGCCAGGAAATAGCCTCCCCCTCGCGATCAGGGTCCGTTGCCAGAAGCACGGTCTTGCAGCGGTTCGCTTCCTTCTGCAGATCCTTGATGATGGACTCCCGCTCCGCGCTGTCCACATACTCCGGCTTGAAACCGTTCTCGATATCCACCCCCAGCGTCTTCTGCGGCAGATCCCGGAGATGGCCCTTCGATGCCATCACTTTGTAATCCGGCCCCAGAATCCTCTCGATGGTCTTCGCCTTCGCCGGTGATTCCACCACCACCAGCGTCTTCCCCTTGGGATTCGGCTTCCTCTTAAACAGCACAGGCGCAGCAGATGCCGCCTTCGCCTTCCGGCCCCGTTTCTTCTTCTCTATCGTAATCGTTCTTGTAATAGGCAAATCTATTTCCTCCTCTGCACTACCAGGGAAAAAATATGAAAACCGGAATCTCCCGCACAAAGCAGAATCACCGGCTCATATATAAGCTCCCCTATCCATGGGAAACCTGAATTCTTCATAAGTCATATGTAATTATATAAGAAAAAAAGAAAATGGCAAAGGTTTTTTAGTGAACTAGTGGACTAGTGGGCTAGTTAACTAGTGGCTGGTGAGCACCTGAGGGCGCGGTCGGGGTCGAGATCGGGATTGGGATTGGGGACTGGAGACTGGAGACTGGGAAATCGGGGGACAGTGGGACAGTGAGACAGTGGGAAAGTGGGAAAGTGGGAAAGTGGATGTCTGGGGATTGGGGACTGGGGGCTGGGGCGCCAGACGGCGCAGTCGGAATCGCGTCGGGAAGCCTCGCCTCCCATCTGTCATCCTGAATGAAGTGAAGGATGGTCGGTCGACCAAGTAAAAGGAAAGCCCTTTTATGGGCAGGCTAAGGGCCAACTTTGGTCGACTCGCGCATTCTATGCAGAATGCGCGCAGTACGTGGAGTAAGTGAGTGAACCGCTGTTAAATACCAGTCGGCGAGGCGCCTGACGGCGCAGTCGGGACTGGGGACTGGGCAACAGTAGTTAGCAATAAAGGAACAGCGGACCTGCTCACCGCCCTATGACCACATACCTTCCCGGCCCGGTTTCTTTTATATATCCCTTCAGCTGGAGACGCAGAAGAATCATGGTCAGTTTGACTACAGGTAGTGAAGATTGTTGAAGAATATCCTCGGCCTGTGCTTCATTTTCCGTGCAGCAGAATTTGTATACCATTTCTTCTTCAAGGGTCAATGCTTCCATGCCCGTTTTTTCTGCTTTTGGTTCCTGTTTTTCCCAGCCATATTCAGAAAGAACATCTTTATAAGAAGTACAGCAGATGGCGCCATTCCGAACAAGCTGATTGGTGCCTTTACAGGAAGGGACGTAGATACTTCCGGGAACAGAAAAAACATCCCGTCCTTCTTCCAGTGCAAAATCGGAGGTTATCAGGGAGCCGCTTCGTTCTGCTGCTTCCACCACGATAACTCCCCGGCACATGCCGGCTATGATTCGATTTCTGGCAGGGAACTGCCTTCCAAGAGGCGGCGTCCCCAAGGGGTACTCTGAAATAATGGCGCCACCTTCTTCCACAATTTTGTGGAAAAGATTCCTGTTCTCCGGTGGATATACCCTGTCCAAGCCAAAGGCAGCCACTACAATGGTTGGTGATTTTCCTTCCAATGCTCCTTCGTGAGATGCACTGTCTATGCCTCTGGCGCCGCCGGAAACAATGGTAACCCCTTCTTCCGCCAGACCTTTGGCAAAACGTCCTGCCGTCTGTACTCCATAGGCGCTGGCTTTTCTGGATCCTACTACAGCTATCAGCTTTTCATTATCCGGGAGTTTTCCTCTATAAAACAGTACTGCCGGTGGATTGGCTGTGGTTCGAAGAAGAGCCGGGTAGTCCTCCTCTTCCCAGGTACAGCAGCGGATATTATTTTGAACCATTTTTTCCATGACCTCATTCGGGTCCGTTTCATGACGCCACGCAAGGAAAGCTGCTTCTCCATTTCCATGGAGCACATGGGACTTGCGAACTTCTTCATCCGACGCTTTCCACACATCTTCCGCCGTATGGAAAAACTCTATAAGCCCCCGCATACGTTTGGCCCCCAGCCGGGGACATCCGGGCAAAGCCGCTGCGTATTTGTCCATAGTCACCTCCGGGGAATCATATTTCTATAACTGATGGCTTCTGCCACATGGGAAGCCTCGATACCCGATTTTCCATCCAGGTCGGCCACTGTACGGGCTACTTTGATAATCCGGTCATAACTGCGGGCTGACAGATGAAGTTTTTCGAAAACTTCCCGAAGCATTTCCGTGCCATCCTTATCCAGCTGACAGGTTTCCTTCAGCTGCCGGTGCCCCATTTGTGCATTGTTCTGCATATGCCAGGGAGCAAGCCTTTCTGCCTGCACCTGTCGGGCCTCTTCCACCCGTTTGGCAATCACTGCAGAAGCCTCTCCCTTAATGGTCGCTGTCAGTTCACTGTACTTGGGCCGCTGCACTGAAACATGAAGGTCGATACGGTCAAGAAGAGGACCGGAAATTTTCCTCCCGTAGCTCCTGATTTCACCATCAGTACAGGTGCATGGATGGTCAGGGTCTCCTAAATAGCCGCAGGGGCAGGGATTCATAGCCGCAATAAGTATAAAATCAGCAGGATAGGTAAAAGAGGCATTCACCCTGGAAATATGAACTTCTCTGTCTTCCAGCGGCTGCCGAAGAACTTCCAGCACTGACCGCGGAAATTCCGGAAGCTCGTCAAGAAAAAGTACCCCTCTGTGAGCCAGAGTCACCTCACCGGGACGGGGGATTGTACCACCCCCAATGAGGCCTGCCATGGAAATCGTATGATGGGGACTTCTGAACGGCCTCTCTCTCATAATGTCTTCTGCTTTGAAAAGCCCTGCCACACTGTAAATCTTCGTTACTTCCAGCGCCTCCTCCCTGGTCATGGGAGGAAGGATAGTGGTAATGCGCCGGGCCAGCATGGTTTTACCAGACCCCGGCGGACCGGTCATAAGAACATTGTGAGCGCCGGCAGCTGCAATTTCCATAGCTCTCTTAGCCATGACCTGGCCCTGCACTTCGGCAAAGTCCACATCACTGACAGCAGGACGTTCAGATTCATGGCGCACCGCTGGCGCCATGGAATTATGCCCTATTAAGAACTCTATCAGCTCCCTTAAGGTTCTGGGACCATAGACCTCAATATTTTCGCAGAGAAGAGCTTCATTCGTCACAGAAGGCGCCATAAAAAAGCGGGACACCCCCGCTTCCTTTCCTGCCAGAACCATGGACAGGATGCCCGGTACCGGCCGGATTTCTCCTTTCAGCGATAATTCACCAATAAAAATAGTATTTTGAAAGCATTCAAGAGGTACTTCACCGCTGGCTGCCAGAAGCCCCATGGCAATAGGCAGGTCCAGACCGGATCCATCTTTCTTCAAATCCGCCGGTGCCAGATTCACCGTCACCTTATCTACAGGGAAATGATAACCTGAATTGCGGATGGCCGAATGAACCCGTTCCTTAGACTCCTTGATAGATGCCGCCGGAAGGCCGACAATATCGAAGGCAGGAAAAGCCTTGTTAATATCCACTTCAACACCGATGACATGCCCGTTAAGGCCAAAGGTCGTTGTGCCCAGCACCTTAGCATACATATGAATCCCTCCATGGAACAACAATATCAAAATGCATTCCTTGTATGACGAAACCTGGCCTCCCCTGCCGGTGAAACCATGACTTCCACCACATCGAATCGGATGCGCCGGTTCTCTATCCTTCTTTTCATAACATACGCTTTTGCACCTATGCGGATATGCCTCTGCTTGGCAGGATTCACCGCTTCTACAGGCTCTCCGTATCTCCGATTATGCCGGCTTTTCACCTCTATAAAAACAAGGGTGCCTTCGTCATTCATAATCAGGTCGATTTCACTATGGGCTGTCCTGAAATTACCATCTAGAAACCGATACCCCTTTTTCTCCAGATATCGCCTGGCAAGTTCCTCTCCCTCCCGGCCAAATGATGTCTTCTCCATAGGGTGCTCCTTTTTCATTTGAACCATCATTCAGAAAGTTAAAACATCATAGAAATAAAGGATATTCTGAAATTTATTATTTTATCAAAGTCCAAAATTTAAGTCGCGCAATAAATATGGGAATGTATCCTGCAAATCCCTATTTCCCCTATTGTAAAGTGAAACAAAGCCATCCGTCAATGAGTAAAAGGAATGAATCGGTAAAACGTATCAATGACCCGAATCTTATTCGTTTCAATCATAGCCACAATAAAAGCCTCCCGATTGGGAGGCTTTTACGCTGTATACAGATTATTTCTTTGCTTTCTTTGCTTTTGTCTTCTTTGCGTTGACTTTTTCCTTCAGCTGTTTGGAAACGCGGAATGCCGGGGTCTTGGAAGCCGGGATCTTGATTTCTGCCTGGGTGGAAGGATTGTGGCCTACGCGTGCTTTGCGCTGGCGTACTTCGAAGGTGCCGAAGCCGATGAGCTGTACCTTGTCTCCTTTTACAAGAGCGCCGGATACTACGTCAAGGACTGCTTTAACAGCCTTTTCAGCGTCTTTCTTTGTCATTTCTGCTTCCTGGGCAACTGCTGTGATGAGTTCTGTTTTGTTCATAACTAAACATCCTCCTTTAATAATTGGCGGTTAAACCGTCTTTAGCTCCAATGGGAAGGTTTTTCTGCAATGAAATCTTTCCATAACCGCAGGGTTTCTTCCGGGCTCATGTCCGAAAGGTTTTTCCCCTTCTGCATGATGAAATCTTCAAAAGAACGAAGCCGGCTCATGAAGTCTGTGTCAGAGCGGTGCAAAGCCAGTTCCGGCTCGATTCCTTTTTCCTGCAGATAATGGACCAGGGCGAAGAGGAAAATACCTGCTTTCTTTTCCCTGTCCATTTCACGGTCATCTTCCAGGAAGCGGGAAATCTGCTGCTCCAAGTCCGCCGGAAGGTCTTCAGGAAATAGAAGGTCCTGAAGCCCATTGGAACTAACTTTCTTTTGAATTATACACGTTAATAGCAGACTTGGCAAGCCTTTAGGCACGCCGGAAAGCAGATATTTCCTGTTTTTTTCAATTCTTTTCCTTTTTTCCCACTCCCGGGGGGCGGAAATGGTGCTGTCGCCGCCGTTTTTGTCAAAAACGAAGGGGTGGCGCCGCACCATTTTGTCCCTAACGCCGTCTGCCACGTCCTGCATGGAGAAGTACCCTTCCTTCTCCGCCAGGGCGGCGTGGAAGATGATCTGGAAGAGTACGTCCCCCAGTTCCTCCTTCAGGTTGTCCATGTCTTTCCTGTCGATGGCATCGATGACTTCATAGACTTCCTGGATGAAATAGGTGCGCAGGGTCTCATGGGTCTGGGACCGGTCCCAGGGGCAGCCTCCGGGGGCAAGGAGGCGGTGCACTGTATGTTCAAGGGAGCCAAGGTCATAGGAGGAAAGGGCCCTTTCCTTTGCCTTCCGGCTGTCAAAGAGGATGGTTTCCCTGTCGCCGGGCTTTCGGATTTCCATTTCCTTCAGCCTGAGCCGAAGGATGTCCCCGTGGTTCATGACAATCAATGGAGAATCCTCTTCATAGACCGCAAGGAGCCTTGCGGTCAGGGTCTTTCCCTCTTCCGGAAGGCAGTTCTTCACCACCAGCACATGGGCCATGGTCACGGGAACCACCGCCGCTTCCCTGCCGCTGACCAGGGTGAAGCTGTCTTCTCCGGAGAGGAGGCCTTTTATTTCCAGAAGGTGCATCAGTTCATTTCTTTCCATGTCCTACCTCCACTGATTAATGAGGGCCTGTACCTCTTTGAAAATACGGCCTGCATGGTAGCCGTCGCACACCGCATGGTGCACCTCCAGGGCCAGGGGCATGTAGTAATGGCTCCTTTTCCGGTGGAGCCTGCCCAGGGTGTACATGGGGAAGAAGAAGCGGAAGGCCTTGGGAAAACTGAGGTGGAGGGACTGGAAGGGCACCCAGGGGATGACGGACACGGGGAAAAGATTCACCGGCCGGTCCGGTTTCCCGAAGAGCCCCTTCACCCTGCCGTAGCGGGCCTCATCGTCCTCGTAGGATGCCAGGAAATGGTCATAGTCTTCGCTGTACTCCGTCCAGAGACTGGAAAAGGTGTGGTCGTCCTTGTGGAAAACGGTGTAGCTGGGGTGGACGATGTCAAAATACCCAAGCTCCCCCTTGTCATTGAAGCCCATGCGGTACCGCTTGTGGTGGTTCTCCACCACCGAAAGGAAATAGAGCATGGCCGGATAGGGCCGCTCCTTCCTCTTCATAATGGGCGTCACGTCCAGGTTCACCGTCATGCTGTACATGCAGGGCACTTCGTCCAGGAAATAGGAGAAATACTCCTCCCTGTCCCACTGGCTTCTGTCGATGGGTGTAAATAACATGGTATTCCTCCTTCCGCTTTGTTTCTATGTATACTATACCATATGTGGGGCGCGCTTGCCGCGCCCCAGGTTCAGAGGGTTCAAAGGGTTCAGAGGGTTCAAAGGGGAAGGCATCCAGCCTCTGCAGGGCTGGAGATTATGGCCGCCTGACGGCGGCGGGTTGTGTTCGTTGACACTCAGGAGCGAAAGTGAAAAGGTTCTTAAGATTGACCGGCCTTTGGCGGCGCCTTCGGCGCTGAGGGTTGACGGGCCTTCGGCCCGAAGGTTCTTAAGGTTCTAAGGTTTGACAGCGGCCTTTGGCCGCTGAGGGTTGTGGTGGCGGCTCCGCCGCAGATTTTAGCCTTCTTTCATAGGCAGAAATCAGCAATTTCTGAGCCGGGCTCTTATTTGAGCATAGCCTGCACATTAAGCGAACACCTTAAAACCCGGCCAGCGGGTGGCGCCGTTAGGCGACGGAGGATAGGGGCGTGAATTAGACGATAGAAGTCAGAAATCAGACGTCAGACTACGTTACGGGATTGACTTCCCGCCGAGCACTGTCATTCCGAGCGAAGCGAAGAATCTTGGTAAGCGACGACATTGACTCCGACTAGCACACCAGTCCACTAGTTCACTAGCTCACTAAAAAATACCGATTCGCCGGGAAGGCTGCTCTATGCTTTTCCTTGGCTTCATATGCAATGAATAGCATTTCGGTGATTAGCCACGCACGGTCAGCCAGTTAAAAGGAAGGCCCTTTTATGGGCAGGCTAAGGGCCAACTTTGGCTGACTCGAAGACCCTATGCAGGGTCTTCGCAGTGGCTTTTCCCCCCTTTGGTGCCTACGGCACCACCTTCGCCACGGTGTGAAGCGTGTCACACGATTCTCAGGTCGCTACGCTCCCCTACGAATCGTGTTCCCTTGCCACCCCGCTGTGCGGGGGCACAACAACCCGTGCTGTGCTTTGTGCCACTTATGAGATAGTCGTTTCGCGGAGCTTTGTTCTGCCACCGCTTGCGGGGTGGCAAGGGAACTGGAGTCACACCAGCGAACTGGATTCGTAGGGGAGCGGAAGCGACCTGAGAATCCAGTGAGTCGGTGATAGCCGTGCTGTAGGGAGCCCTTGGGCGACTGAGAATCCAGTGACACGCTTCCCTTTAGGAGAAGTCCCGCGAAGCGGGCAAGGGGGAGCGCATTTCCCTCGCCCGAAGGGCGGTTTGCCTGTTTTTCCTCGGGCGAAGCCCGGTTGTAAAGGTTTTCTTTATATTGCGCCGCAGGCGCCACCACAACCCTCACGGCCTGAAAGGCCGTGTCAAACTTTCGAACCTTCGCGCCAACAGGCGCGTCAAACCTCGGCCCGAAGGGCCGTCAACCCTCACGCCCGCAGGGCGTGTCAATCGTGTCAATAAAAAAACGGCCATTCGGCCGTTTTTTTATTTTATCCCGTATATGGAAAGTCCGTTATTTCTTGTTTCTTCCACCACTGTTTCCACCGGTATGCCCTTGAGTCTTGCGATTTCTTCTGCCACGTAGATGACATTGGCCGGTTCGTTTCTTTCTCCTCTATGGGGAGGAGGTGTGAGGTAGGGGCTGTCGGTTTCTATGAGGAGGCGGTCTAAGGGGATCTCCCGGGCTGCTTCTTTGAGGCGGCGGCTATTTGGGAATACCAGCGGGCCGGCAAAGGAGATATAGAAGCCCAGTTTCATCAGTTCTTCTGCGGTCTCCACGCTGCCGGAGAAGCAGTGCATAATGCCTCTCATGCGGCTGTTTTTGTGCTTTTTCAGGATGGAGCGGGTGTCGCCGTGGGCTTCCCTATCGTGGATGAGGAAGGGAAGGTCCAGGTCTCTTGCCAATTCTATCTGCCTTGCGAACCATTTCTGCTGGGTTTCTTTATCGCTGTAGAAGAAATGGTAGTCCAGGCCGATTTCACCAATGGCTTTGACCTTGGGCAGCTGGGCCAGGTCCCCTATTTTCTGCAGGATTTCTTCGCTGGCATATTTCGTTTCATGGGGATGGATGCCTACGGCCCCGTAGACGGGGCCATAGGTTTCCGCCAGACGCACCGCCTTTTGGCTGGTTTCGCAGTTTTCGGAGGGAATAACCACGTAGTCCACCGCCTCCAGGGTGCGGGTCAGGACTTCATCCCTGTCCCGGTCGAAGGCTTTGTCGTAGAGGTGGGCGTGGGTGTCGAAGGGTTTCATTATTTGACCTTGCTGCCGGCAGGCATGTCCACGAAGGGAACTTTCAGTTCTCCGTCCTTGGAGGCTGCTAGGATCATGCCCTGGGATTCGATGCCCATGAGCTTGGCGGGCTTCAGGTTGGAAACGAAGATGACATGTTTTCCGATGAGGTCTTCGGGCTTGTAGTATTCGGAAATACCGCTGACCACGGTTCTCACGTCGTTATCGCCGAGGCTTACGGTCATTTTGATAAGTTTCTTGGATTTCTTCACCTTTTCGGCGGTGAGGATTTCCGCTACCCGAAGGTCGGTTTTGAAGAAGTCGTCGATGGAAATGGGATTTTCAATTTCCTTTTTCTTTTCTACCACAGGCGCTTCTTCTTCTTCGATTTCAATGCGCGGGAAAATCTGCTCTCCCTTGTGGGTCTTCGTGCCGTCGGGAATGCCGCCCCATACCAGGTCTTTGTAGCAGGCATCCTTGAAATCGGAAAGGCCCAGCTGGTTCCAGATCTTTTCGGAAGCGATCGGAATCACCGGTTCTGCCATGAGGGATACGAAGCGCAGGCCTTCGCAGAGGTGGTAGAGCACAGCGTCCAGCAGGTCCTTCTTCGCCGGGTCTTTGCCCAGGGCCCAGGGCATGGTGACGTCGATGTACTTGTTCAGGGAGCGGATATAGGTCCATACAGCGCGGATGGCGTCATTAATCTTCCAGTTGTCCATGCCGTTCCGGAATGCGGAGAGGGTGGCTTTCGCATTGTCTTCCACTTCTTTGGAGGCTTTGGCAATGACGGGGTCCGAAGAAGCGTCGCCTTTACGAAGGACGCCGCCGTTGTACTTGGCAGCCATGGAGAGGGTGCGGTAAAGCAGGTTGCCCAGGTCGTTGGACAGGTCGGAGTTGATACGGGAAATGAGACGGTCCCGGCTGAAGTTGCCGTCCTGTCCCAGCTGGATGTCGTTTAAGAGGTAGTAGCGGATGGCGTCGGAGCCGAATTCACGGAGCAGCGGAATGGGGTCGATGACATTGCCCTTGGATTTGGACATTTTTTCGCCGTCAACAATGAGCCAGCCGTGGCCATAGACCTTCTTCGGCAGTTCAATGCCCAGGCTCATGAGCATGATGGGCCAGATAATGGTATGGAAGCGGACGATTTCCTTCCCCACCAGATGCACATCGGCAGGCCAGAATTTCTTGAACTTTTCCGGATCATCCACAATGCCGGCCGCGGTCAGGTAGTTCACCAAGGCGTCGAACCATACGTACACCACGTGCTTCGGGTCAAAGGGCACAGGAATGCCCCAGGTGAAGCTGGTGCGGGACACGCAGAGGTCCTCCAGGCCGCTCTTCACGAACTGGATCATTTCATTTCTTCTGGATTCAGGCTGAATGAAATCGGGATGCTCTTCGATATATTTCATCCAGCGGTCCGCATATTTGGACATTTTAAAGAAATAGGCATCCTCACTCACCCGCTGCAGCGGACGGCCGCAGTCCGGGCAGATATGGTCCGGCGTGAGCTTGTTTTCCGGCCAGAAGGTTTCGTCGGGGATGCAGTACCAGCCTTCATACTTGCCAAGGTAAATGTCTCCCTTGTCATAGGCCCGCTGGAACAGCATCTGAACCACCTTCTTATGACGTTCTTCGGTGGTACGGATGAAATCGTCGTTGGAAATATTGAGTTCCTTCCACAGCTGCTTGAAAAGGGCCACAATGCCGTCTACGTACTGGATCGGCGTAACCCCTGCTTCCTCCGCCTTCTGCTCGATCTTCTGGCCGTGTTCGTCGCTGCCGGTCAGAAAGAACACATCATAGCCGTCCAGTCTCTTAAACCGGGCCATGCTGTCCGCAATGGACGTACAGTAGGTATGTCCGATGTGCAGCTTCGCACTGGGATAGTAAATGGGGGTGGTAATATAATACGCTGGTTTTTCACTCATAAAAAGGCCTCCTGCATTGTATTTAAAAAGAATATTCCTCTTTAGACTGCAATATTCTTTATTATAACTCCATGAGGGAAGATATACAAATGGCCGCTGCAGGCGGCCATTTAAACACGCCTGTCGGCGTGAGGGTTGACGGGCCTTCGGCCCGAGGGTTCTTAAGGTTCTAAGGTCTGACAGCCCTTCGAGCTGAGGGTTGTGGTATCGCCTCTTCGGCAGCGCTTCAGCGCTGAGGGTTCTGAAGTTTGACCGGCCTTTGGCCGGAGGGTTCTTAAGTTTGACATCGGCCTTTGGCCGCTGAGGGTTGTGGTATCGCCGCCTTTGGCGGCGATGAGTATATAGTCAGCGTTACGGGATTTGCTTTTGTGTCTCCAGTGCTGCATGACGAAGAGTAAGAGCCCCCTTCCACAGGCAGAAGTCCTGCAGAGGACTTCTGAGCCGGGCTCTTGTGTGAGCATAGCCTGCACATTAAGCGAACACCTTAAAGCCCGGCCAGCGGGTGTCGCCGTAGGCGACGGAGGATAGGGGCGTCAGGTCTTTGCTGATTTTCGGACCTATCCTCAGGGCTTCGCCCAGCTCCTTTCTGAGAAAGGAGCCTAACGTTACGTACTTGCCTTCCCACCCACGCGTCATTCTGAGCGAAGCGAAGAATCTCGGTACTCTTTGCATTTGAGTCACTTGATGATAAATACAAGTCGGCGGGAAGGCTGCTCTATGCTTACCTTTGAATCACGCGTTATGAATAACATTCCGGTGATTAGCCACGCACGGTCAGCCAGTTAAAAGGAAGGCCCTTTTATGGGCAGGCTAAGGGCCAACTTTGGCTGACTCGAAGGCCCTATGCAGGGTCCTCGCAGTGGCTTCCCCCCCTTTGGTGCCTACGGCACCACCTTTCCCCCGCTGTGCGGGGGCACAACAACCCGTGCTTTGCGTTGTGCCACTTATGAGATAGTTGTTTTGCGGAGCTTTGTTCTGCCACTGCTTGCGGGGTGGCAAGGGAACTGGATTCGTAGGGAGCCCTTGGGCGACTGAGAATCCAGTGACACGCTTCCCTTTAGGAGAAGTCCCGCGAAGCGGGCAAGGGGGGAGCGCTTTTCCATCGCCCGTAAGGGCGGTTTGCCTGTTTTCCCATCGGGCGAAAGCCCGGTTGTAAAGGTTTTATTCATATTGGCGGCGGATCCGCCCACCACAACCCTCGCGCCATCGGCGCGTCAGACTTAAGCCCCTTCAGAACCTTCGGCCCGAAGGGCCGTCAACCCTCACGCCCTTAAGGTCGTGCCTTCACCAGAAACTGGTACACTTCCCGCCTTGACAGGTGGTATTTCCCTGCGGCCTGCCTGGCGGCTTCTTTAAGGGGCAGTGTTTCTGCCAGTTTCATTGCTTCTTCCTGCCAGGACGTTTCTTCTCCTTCTTTTTCTTCCATGTCCTCGTTCCATCCTTCCACGAGGATCACGTATTCTCCCCGGGGGTCTTCTTCGTCCATACCGGTGCGGAGGGAGGAAAGGGTGCCTCTTTCGAAGGTTTCAAATTTCTTTGTCAGTTCTCTGGCAGTGACCGCTTTTCTGTCACCCAGGGCCTTGATGAGGGTGTCCATGGTGTCTTTGATGCGGTGGGGTGCTTCGTAGAAAATGAGTGTCACCGGCACCCGGCTCATGTCTTCCAGAAGTTTCTTCCTCTTGGCCGTGATTTTGGGGAGGAAGCCGATGAAGGCGAACTGCCTGGCATCGAGACCCGAGGCCACGAGGGCAGTAAGGGCGGCGTTGGGGCCCGGCAGCGGCACGATGGGGATGCCGGCGTTGATGGCAAGGCGCACGAGGTCGGCGCCGGGGTCGGAGATGACGGGCATGCCGGCGTCACTGACCTGGGCCACGGACTGTCCTTCTTCCAGCATGGCTATAATTTTCGGTCCCGCTTCTTTTTTATTGTGTTCATGGTAGGAAACCACGTGACCCGCAATGCCCAGGTGGTCCAGGAGGATGCGGGTGTGGCGGGTGTCTTCGCAGGCGATGATGTCCGCCTCCTTCAGCACGTCCACCGCCCTTTCCGTAATGTCTGAGAGATTTCCTATGGGTGTGGGCACTAAGTACAGGGTGCCCGGTTTCACTTCGTTCATGTTTCTTCCTTCCCGTATATGTCCATGATTTCCTTTGTATAGGAGCCGTCGCTGTTGTGGATGAGGAGCGGCGGTTCCACTGCCATTTCCGCATGGCCTCCGTATTTCCACTCCAGGAGCACCCTCACCGCGTTATGGCCTTTCCTGGCATAGATGAAACGCATGCGCTTGGGTTCCATGCCGTATTCCCTGCCCAGGGAAATGAGATCCGCCGTGCGGTCGGCGCGGTGCACCATGGCAAGGCGGCCGCCGTATTTCAAAAGGTAGCGGCTTGTCCGGAAGACCTCTTCCAGCGTGGCATTCACTTCATAGCTGGCGCTGGCTACGCCCTGGCTCTCGCTCATTTTGCCGCTGCCCACTTCCCGGTACGGCGGGTTTACCACCACCAGAGAAAAAGAACCGGAGGGGAAATAGTCCTTCACCTTCCGGTAGTCGCAGGGCACCACGTGAATCACCGATTCTCTGCCGTTGCCCTTCACGTTTCTTTCCGCCAGGTCCGCCATCACCGGGTTCACTTCCAGCGCCGTAATGTCCCTGCCGCCTAAAGCGGACATAAGGAGAGCGATGACGCCGGTGCCGGTGCCCAGGTCGCAGATTTTATCCCTGCCTTTGATGGCGGGGTAATGGGCCAGAAGCACGGAGTCGATGGAGAAGCAGAACTGGTCCGGCCGCTGGATGAGTTTCATGCCGTCCCGCACCAGGTCGTCCAGTCTTTCCCCTTCTTTTAGTTTCCAATCAGTCATTTTCTTCCTGTTCCACAGCGTCCCAGGGGAGAATCTTCGTCTTCTGCCCTTCCAGCTGTACCTTTACCGTATGTTTCTGTCCGTTCACATAAAGCACCTGCCCGCTGCCTTCGTCGGTGATGACCTTCATGCCCACCCGGAAACGGGGGCCCCTGCCCTGCATGGCGCAGCAGCGTTTCTTATGGCTGTCTCCCTCGTACATGTCATTTTCATAGCGCAGGCAGCACATGAGCCTGCCGCAGACCCCGGAAATCTTGGAGGGGTTCAGGGAAAGGCCCTGGTTCTTTGCCATTTTAATGGAAACCGGAGCGAAATCGCCAAGGAACGTGGCGCAGCAGAGGGGCCTGCCGCAGGAGCCGATGCCGGATACCTGCTTGGCCTCGTCCCTCACCCCCACCTGCCGAAGTTCGATGCGGGTGTGGAAAACGGCGGCCAGCTCCTTCACCAGTTCCCGGAAATCCACCCTGCCGTCGGAGGTGAAAAAGAAAACAATTTTATTTCTATCAAAAGTATATTCCGCCCGAAGGAGCTTCATGGGCACCTTAAACTTTTCAATCTTCTTCAGACAGATTTCAAAAGCGGACTTCTCCCTTTCCTTATTCCGTTCCAGCTGGGCCATATCCTTCATGGTGGCCTTGCGGATGGCCGGCTTTAAGGGGGAATCCTCATCAATCACCGGGTGCTTCGGTATAATCACCACATTGCCGTACTCCAGCCCCCGGGATGTCTCCACAATGACCCCGTCATCCAGATGAATATCCAGATGGTTGGAGTCGAAATAATATATTTTACCTGCCGGCTTAAAGCGGACGCCGATTACCTGATCCATTCCTTTTCGCCTTTCTGTATATGTTCAAATGTAATGAGAATCATGTCCCAAATATTCTTAATATTGATATAGCGGGCCACTGCAGTTTCTGCCGTCTTCAGCGCCTGCAGTGCGGCCTCACCCTTTTCCCCCTGCCAGAAGGGGGCAATCCTTTCCTCCCTCACTGCCACAGTGACACAGCGGAGGGCCGAGGAGTTTCCCGTTTCCGCAAGGATAAAGATATCCCTCCCCACCAGAAGAATCCAGCGGAGCATCTTCAGGAAATCCTTCCGTTCCTTAAATTCCATGGAAGAAAGAGTGGAAAAGGGCGTATCCCCGCCAGTCACGGTTTCCCAAAAATCCATGGCACTCTCCGGCTGGGCGCTGACGCCATCACCTGCTACCTCCAGCGTAATTCCCGGATTTCCTTCAGACAGCTGGAAAAGCACCTTCGCATCCATGCCGCGGGGAAAATGAATATCCTTCCGGGAGCGGATAAAGGAGAAATAATCCGCTGCACCAAGAGGCAGGAAACCGAACCGCTCCCCCCTGGAAATAATGGTTGGGAGAAGTGCGTCCAGGTCATGGGTGATGAGGATGAAATGGATATTTCCCTCCGGCTCCTCCAGCGTCTTCAAAAGGGCGTTGGCCACCGGGTCCATCATGGTCTGGGCCTCATCAATAATACACACATGGGGCTTTTCATCAAAAGAAGACATGGCCGAAAGAAAGGTACGGAACTGTTCTATCTTAAGCTCCATCCCCACAGGATGGAGATACCACACCTGTTCATCCGCCAGAGTAAGTACCGGCATCTTCTGCCGCTCCTCTTCGGAAATTTCAGAAAGCTCCTTTTCAAGCTTCTCCGCCTTTCCCGTCAGAATCCCTGCCAGATCCAGCGCCGCCGTCGTCTTCCCAAGCCCCTCATCTCCGTAGAAAATCAGGGTATGGGGCAGCCGGTTTTCCTCAAAAAGCCGCTTCAATTCTCTCGATACCTTCTCCTGCCCAAATACATGGGGAAAAAAGCCTGCCATACACGCCTCCCTGCCGGGTCATCCCGGACTTACGTTTATTCTACCATGACTGTAGAAAGACTGCAAAAAATAGGGCCGCCGCGGCGGCCCGGGTTCAGAGGGTTCAGAGGGTTCAGAGGGGAAGGTGGCCAGCCCCTGCGGGGCTGGAGGTTATGGCCGCCTGACGGCGGCGGGTTGTGTAGAAAGGTTGTGTTCGCTGACGCTCAAGGGTCGAAAGTGAAAAGGTTCTTAAGATTGACCGGCCTTTGGCCGGAGGGTTCCTAAGTTTGACAGCGCCTTTGGCCGCTGAGGGTTGAGGTGGCGGCTTTCGCCGCAGTATTTAGCCCCCTTCCTTAGGAAGGGGGTGGCGCCGCAGGCGACGGAGGATAGGGGCGTCAGGTCTTCCTCCTCTTTCCTACATTTTCGGACCTATCCTCAGGGCTCCGCCCAGCTCCATTCCGGTCGGGCAAGCAAAAGGAAGGCCCTTTTATGGGCAGGCTAAGGGCCAACTTTGCCCAACTTGGCAATCCTATGCAGGATTGCCAACTGAGGAAGGAGCCTGCGTTACGGGACTGCCTTCCCACCCCATCGTCATTCTGAACGAAGTGAAGAATCTTGGTAAGCGACGACATTGACTCCGACTAGCACACCAGTCCACTAGTTCACTAGCCCACTAAAGAATATCGATTCGGCGGGAAGGCTGCTCTATGCTTACCTCTGGTATCATGCGGCACAATGCTGAGTACCCATAGTCCCCCCAGCTTCGCTGGGGGAAAGGTGGTGGCGCCAGCCACCAAAGGGGGCGCGCTTTTCCCTCGCCCGAAAGGGCGGTTGTACGGTTTTCCCACGGGCGAAGCCCGGTTTTAAAGGTTTTCTTTATATTGCGCCCGCAGGGCGCTACCAAAACCCTCTGAACCATTTGAACCCTTTGAACCTTCTGAACCTTTGGATAGAGGCCGACCCGCGGCCTCTATCCAAAAATCACCTTCTCAATTTCCGTAATCCTATCCACATAGGGCACTTTCTCCCTTTCAAACATGGGAGCCTCTTTCTTTCCTTCCAGTCCGGTGAGGATACCGATGAATCTGGTGCCGGCCCGGCGACTTCCGAGAACGTCGGAGTAGGAGTCGCCGCAGACGTAGATTTCATCGTCCTTTGAGGGTTTCATCTCCTCCTTCAGATAGGCCTCGTAATTTTCTCGTTTCCTGCCGAACACGGCGCAGCTGAAAATGAAGGGCGCCGGCTTGTCGGGTACGGAGCATTTGAACATATCTGCTGCTTCTACGGCGTCAGAGGCGGTGGCCAGGTAGAGGGGGTCGAATTCTTCATACCAATGGAAGAGTTTAAAGGGAATTTCCATTTCTTCCCTGGCCCTTCCCGTGGCCACGGCGATTGCAAAGCCCCTATCCTTGAGCCGGATGAAAAGGGAACGGATAGCCTCTGCCGGCGCCAGAGGCACTTCCCGGGAAAGGAAGCCCTCCTTGCCGCCGCTGCAGGGCATGTGGTGGAGAAGGGAAATAAAGGTATCATCTCCCAGGTACCATGCCTGGAAAGCTTCGGTATGGATGGTCCAGAAGGGCGAACGAAGCAGTGCCCAGTCCGTGCTGTTTCCAAAATCAGGGGCCATGGCCTCCTTGAGACGGTTCACCACGTCCTCCCCTTCCAAATCTTTTGGAAGAACCTTTTCCCACTGATGGAGGATGTCCTCTGCTGTGGGAATGGGAAGCCCCATAAGAACAAGCCCCGCTTCCTTCATGTCCGACGGTTTTTCAAAAGAAAGCGACACCTTTTCCCCGCCGGACCGCTTCTCATAGGTCAGCGCCATGAGCCACAGCGCCGTAATGAGCCAGCAGTGCACCATGTCCCAGTTAGAATTGATGCCATGGGCCTTCAGGAACGAAAGGAGCCGGTCATTCCCCCACACCCGGCTGCGGCAGGACGCAATCTGCCCCTCCGTCACATGGCGGGCATCAAAATCCTCCCCCTCCAGGGGAAGCCCCATGTAGTCCTTGCTATGCAAAAGCTCCCATACCGTGAGGGCTGATACATCAAAATACCGCTCCTCCGAAAGGAGCACGCCGTCCACATCAAAAATCACCTTTTTCATCCTGTTCCTCCTGTATGAAATGGGAATTTCCTGTTTTTATCCATTTTATCATATTTTATGTAGGGGCGCGAAACGCCCCGGGTTCAGAAGGTTCAGAGGGGAAGGTGGACGGGGCCTTTGGCCCCGAGGGTTCGAGCCGCCTGACGGCGGCAGGTTGTGTAGAAGGGGGCGACAGCCCTTCGTGCCGAGGGTGGTGGTGGTGGCGCCAGCCATCACCTTTTCCCTCGCCCGAAGGGCGGTTTGCCTGTTTTTCCTCGGGCGAAGCCGGGTGTAAAGGTTTTTTAATACTGGCGCCGCAGGCGCCCACCACAACCCTCTGAACCTTTTTGAACCCTTTGAACCTTCTGAACCCTCACGCCCGAAAGGGCGTGTCCATGAAGCCGCGCCCCTTTTTCCCATGATATATGCTATACTTATAAATAACTTATTATAAGGAGGCAGACCATGAATATTTTAGTTACCGGCGGTGCCGGATACATTGGTTCCCACACGGTGAGGGCCCTTCTTTCATCCGACAGCTTTACGCCCGTCATTTTCGACAACCTGTCCACCGGCCACGCAGAATCGGTACCGGAAGGCACGGTATTGGTGAAAGGGGACATTCATGATATAGATTTCGTAGCAGATACCCTGAAGAAATATGACATCAAAGGGGTTATCCATTTCGCTGCCTATTCCCTGGTAGGCGAATCCATGGTGGACCCGGCGAAGTACTACACCAACAATGTGGAAGGTACCCTTCATCTCCTTCTGGGCATGAAGAAGGCAGGGGTAGACAAAATCGTCTTTTCCTCCACCGCCGCCGTGTACGGGGAACCGGAGAAAACGCCGATTGAAGAAGATTTCCCCCACAACCCCACCAACGTGTACGGCCGCACGAAACTGGTCATCGAAAACATGATGAAAGACTTCACCAGCGCCTACGGCCTCCATTACGTGGCCCTCCGCTACTTCAACGCCGCCGGCGCCGCCCTGGACGGCTCCATCGGCGAAGACCACAATCCCGAATCCCACCTCATTCCCCTCATCCTGAAAACCGCTCAGGGCGTAAGGGACCACATCGCCATCTACGGCACCGACTACCCCACCCCCGACGGCACCTGCATCCGGGACTACATCCACGTCCTGGATCTGGCCGACGCCCACGTGCTGGCCATGAAATACCTGGCTGACGGTGGAAAGAGCACCTACTTCAACCTGGGCAGTGAAAAGGGCTTCAGCGTCCGTGAAATCATTGAAACCGCGAAAAAAGTGACAGGCATCGATTTCAAAGTCACCGAAGAAGCCCGCCGCAGCGGCGACCCCGCCGTACTCATTGCCTCCTCTAAAAAATGCAGAGAAACCTTGGGCTGGCACCCCACCCATTCCAACACGGAAGAAATCATCGCCTCCGCCTGGAAATGGCATAAAGAGCATCCCTACGGATACTGATGGGCCGCAGAGCGGCCCGGTTCAAAAGGTTCAGAGGGTTCTGCCCGCTTTCAGCGGGCGGGTTCAAAGGGGAAGGTATCGCCCTCCGGGCGATGAGTTTTATATGCCGCTCCGCGGCAGCGCTGCCTGCCGGCAGCGGAAACCATAAAACCGGGCCTGCGGCCCGCTGGAAATGCACCCCTATCCCCGCCTGCGGCGGTACTTTCCCCGGAGGGGGAAGTCTGCTCTATTCTTTTCCTCGGCCTCATATGTTATAAATGGCATTACGATGATTAGCCACCTTCGGTGGCTTTTTTTCCCCCCTTTGGTGCCTACGGCACCACCTTCCCCCCCCCGCTGAAGCGGTGGGACTATGGGTGCTTAGCAATGTGCCACATAGCCTCAAAGGTTTAGCGGAGCTAGAACTTCCCCCTCCGGGGGAAGTGGTGGCGCCAGCCACCGATAGGGGTGCATTTCCCACGCCCGCAAGGGCGGTTTGCCTGTTTTCCCCGGGCGACAGCCCGGTTGTAAAGGTTTTTTATATTGCGCCTGCAAGGCGCCACCACAACCTTTTGAACCTTTTGAACCCTTTGAACCTTCTGAATCCTCACGCCCGAAAGGGCGTGTCCATATAGCAATTAAGACAAAAAGGAGTACATACATGCAGAAAATCAGAAAAGCAGTCATTCCGGCAGCCGGTTTCGGCACCCGTTTCCTTCCGGAGACCAAGGCCATGCCCAAGGAAATGCTTCCTATTGTGGACAAGCCCACCATCCAGTACATTGTGGAAGAAATCAAAGCCAGCGGCATTGAGCAGATTCTCATTATTTCCGGCCATGCCAAGAGAGCCATTGAAGACCATTTCGATTCTTCTCCGGAGCTGGAGCAGCATCTGTATGAATCGGGGAAAATGGACCTTCTTCGGGAAGTCAGGCAGGTGGCTTCCGTCAAAATCCACTACACCCGCCAGCAGTACATGAGGGGGCTGGGGGATGCCATTCTCTGCGCCAAGGATTTCATCGACGGCGAACCCTTCGGCGTCATTCTGGGGGACGATGTGGTGTACAACGCCAACGGCGAACCGGCACTGCGCCAGCTCATGGACCAGTATGAGAAAACCGGCGGCACCGTCATCGGCTGCCAGATCGTGAAACCGGAGCTTGTTTCCTCCTACGGCATCGTAGACGGCGCGCCTACGGAAGACCCGAACCTTCTCAGGGTAAAGGACATGGTGGAAAAGCCAAGCAGAGAAGAAGCCCCCAGCCGCTTTGCCGCTCTGGGCCGCTACGTCATCACACCGGACGTATTCGAAGTGCTGGAACAGACAAAGCCCGGCAAGGGCGGAGAAATCCAGCTCACTGACGCCCTCCGCGTCATGGCCCACAACGGCAGCGTGTACGCCTATAACTTCACCGGCAAACGGTACGACACAGGAAATAAACTGGGCTACCTGAAAGCCACCGTGGAATTCGCCCTCCGCCGCCCGGACCTGGGACCCCAGTTCCGGCAGTATTTGAAAAACCTCTTGGCAGAGGATAAATAAGATGAAAAAAGACCGGCTCTGGGGCCGGTCTTTTTTTGTGCTTTAAAGGTTCTTAAGATTGACGGGCCTGCGGCCCATGGAGCCACTGCGTGGCAAGGTTCAGAGGGTTCAGAAGGTTCAAAGGGTTCAGAGGGGAAGGTATCGCCTTCGGCGATGAGTATGAAGTCAGCGTTACGGGATTTACTTTTTGTCTCCAGTGCTGCAAGACGAAGTGCCAGAGCCCCCTTCCACAGGCAGAAGTCCTGCAGAGGACTTCTGAGCCGGGCTCTTGTGTGAGCATAGCCTGCACATTAAGCGAACCTTAAAGCCCGGCCAGCGGGTGGCGCTGTAGGCGACGGAGGAGCAGCGTGAATTAGACGATAGAATTCAGAAATCAGACGTCAGACTGCGCTACGGGATTACCTTCCCTCCCTCATCGTCATTCTGAGCGAAGCGAAGAATCTTGGTAAGCGACGACATTGACTCCGACTAGCACACCAGTCCACTAGTTCACTAAAGAATACCGATTCGGCGGGAAGGCTGCTCTATGCTTTTCCTTGGCTTCATATGCGATGAATAACATTCTGCTGATTGGCTCACTGCGTTCGCCACCCCCTATCCCGCTTCGCGGGACTCCCTCCACGGGAAAGGTGGTGGCGCCAGCCACCAAAGGGGACTTTTCCCTCGCCCGAAGGGCGGTTTGCCTGTTTTCCACGGGCGAAAGCCCGGTTGTAAAGGTTTTCTACAAACTGGCGCCACAGGCGCCCACCACAACCCTCGCACCATCGGCGCGTCAAACTTTAGAACCCTCAGACCGCAGGCCTGTCAAGCCTCGGCCCGAAGGGCCGTCAACCTTCACGCCCGCAAGGCGTGTCAAATTCCCTCATTCCTCACCGCTTTTCTTCTTTTTCTGGGCCTCATAGAGTTCATAGTACTTGCCCTTTTTGGCGATGAGTGCCTCATGGTTTCCGGATTCAATGAGGCTGCCGTGGTCGAGGACGTAGATGCAGTCGGCGTTTCTTACGGTGGAGAGGCGGTGGGCGATGATGATAGTGGTCCTGTCTTTGGCCAGATCGTCCAAAGTGGCCTGCACTGTTTTTTCTGTCTGGGTATCCAGGGCGGAGGTGGCTTCATCGAAGATAACCACGGGAGGATTCTTGAGGAATACCCGGGCAATGGCGATTCTCTGTTTCTGGCCGCCCGATAGCTTCACGCCCCTCTCGCCTACTTTGGTATCGTAGCCGTTGGGGAGGGATTCGATGAATTCATCCGCCGCAGCCATTTTGGCAGCCCGTCGGATTTCATCCATGGACGCCCCTTCTCTGCCGTAGGCAATGTTTTCAGCAATGGTGTCGCCGAAGAGGAAGACGTCCTGTTGGACAATACCGATTTTGCGGCGAAGGTCCTGCTGGGCAAATTCATTGAGGTTATGGCCGTCCAGGGTGATGGCTCCTTCGGTGGGTTCGTAAAAGCGGAGGAGCAGGCTCACCAGGGTGCTCTTGCCGGCCCCCGTTTCCCCGACGAAGGCCACGGTTTTTCCGGCAGGGATGTCAAAATTCAGATGATGAAGGATGAGCCGGTCCGGTTCATAGCCAAAGGAAAGGTCGTGAAAATCGATGTCCCCCTTCACATGGGTAAGAGCCAGGGGATGGGGCGGGTCCTTGATGGAAGGCTCGGTGTGCATGATTTCCTCAAAGCGGTGGAACCCTGCCATACCCCGCTGGTACACCTCCGCCAGAATGGTGAGGCGGAATACAGGACGCATGAAGATATTCACATAAAGAAGGAAGGCCACGAAATCGGAAAGAAGGAGTTCGTCCCTGGTAATCATGAAACCGCCGGCCAAAATCACCACGACGTTGATGAAATTGGTAAAGAAATTGATGGAGCCCGAGAAATAGCCAACCAGTCGGTAGGACGCAAATTTTGTATTTCTAAGGTCCACACTCTTTTCCTCAAACCGGGAAAGTTCGAAGGCCTCCTGGGCAAAGGCCTTCACCAGGCGGATGCCGGAAAGACTTTCCTCCGCCCGGGCAGCCACTTCCCCTGCCACCCGCCGGTTCTTCCGGAAGGCCCCCTTCATCTGCTTGTTGATTTTCACGGTGTGGATGGCCTTGGCCACCAGAAGGGCGCCGATCAGAAGAGCCAGCTTCCAGTTCATCACCAGCATCACCACCAGGGTGCCTGCCATAATGACGCCGCAGAGAAGCACATCGTTAGGGCCCCGGAAAGAAAGTTCGCTAATTTCCGTAATGTCGCTGGTAATGCGGGAGAGCAGCTGCCCCGTCTTTTCATTGTCAAAATAGTGGAAAGACAGCTTTTCAATATGGGAAAAGAGGTCCCGCCGCATATCATGCTCAATGGAGGCGCTCATGACGTGGCCATAGTACTGCACCAGGAATTGAATGATGAAATTGATGATGTAGAGCACAAGAAGAATGGCTGAACCCCAAAGGAGCCGGTGCATATCCTTCTCCGGCAGCACCTGGTTAATAAGATTCCTCACCACAATCGGGAAAATCAAGTCCAGTCCCGCCATGGCAAAGGTGCCGATAATGACCCACACCAGGATTTTCATATAGGGTTTGTAGTATTTCATAAATCGTGTAATCATAGTATCTCCTTTATGAGGGCGCCCTTTGGGCGCCCGGGTTCAGAGGGTTCAGAGGGTTCAGAGGGTTCAGAGGGAAAGGTATCGCCCTGCGGGCGATGAGTATGTGTGCCGCCTGCGGCGGCACCGCTCCCTTTGGCAGCGAAAACCATACAACCTCGCTTCACTCGATGGAAATGCACCCCTATTGGTGCTACGCACCACTTCCCCCGGAGGGGGAAGTCTGCTCTCCGCTCAGCCTTTGGTCTCATAAGCATCGCAAAGCATAGTGCCGCTAGAATCTCCCCCTCCGGGGGAGACGCCGCCGCAGGCGGCAGAAGGGGTGCATTTCCACGGGCCGCAGGCCCGGTTTTTTGGTTTTCCCCTGCCCGCAAGGGCGGTTTGCCTGTTTTCCCCCGGCGATAGCCCGGTTGTGAAGGTTTTATACAAACTGGCGCCTTCTATAAATTAAAAGGCGCCTACCGCAACCCTCACGGCCAGAGGCCGCGTCGAACTTTCGAACCCTCGGGGCGAGAGCCCCGTCAGCCCTAAGAACCCTCACGTCCGAAAGGGCGTGTCCATAAAGCCGCCCACCACAACCCTTTGACCCCTTTGCACCTTTTTGAACCTTCTGAACCTTCTGAACCCGGGGCCGCCAAAGCAGCCCCTATATTTTCCATATATGCAGCCGATAGGCTCCCAGAAGGCTTCCTTCCGGCGTCACCGCCGGCACTTCTATGCCTGCCATGAGGGAGCCGTCGTCTGAGATGGCTATATTCTGCAGGGGGCCGGCAGTGTGATAACGGACGATGAGACTGCCGTCGGCAAGGTTCACGGCGTCTGCGCCGTGGGCCTTATAGTCATGGTTCCGCACGTTTCTTCCCACCGCCAGAGCGGCGATGCCTTTGGCGGTGCCCACCGCTTCGATTTCCCCTTTGGCTGTGTATTTCCAGCGGAAGGAGCCGTCTTTTCCGAAGAGGAAGAGGCTGTTGCTGGAGGGGTGGATCACCGGAGCCGGCATCTGCCAGTTGTCCCGGCTGAAGGTGTTGATGGTGTCGAAGAGCACGCCGTCCTTTGTAAAGAGGGCGTCCCTGCCGGCGGCGAAGAACCAGGTGCCGTTCATTTCCTTAGGCTCCGCTATGGTGCGCTGCCAAAGGATGTTTCCCTCTTTATCCAGAAGGAAGCCCCTGCCGTCACTGGTCATGGAAGCCATATATGTGCCGTCATCGGACCACACCGGGCCGTTTCTCATGGTGACGGAGCTGAAGCGGGGTGCTGTATCTATGGATGTACTATGGAGCAGGGTGCCGTTTTTCCCATCAAGCACATATATATTTCTATTATACTCCAAATTTTCTATTTTTGATTTATCATAATTGGCGGTTCCAAAGGCAAAACGGCTGCCGTCCTCTGTGATTTCGCCCCAGTTCACCCAGGCGTCCATGGGATGGTTTTTGGGATAGCGCCATCTTTCCTCGCCGGAAGAGGTGAAGGAAACCACCCGGCTCAGGTAGCCCCGCTGTCCCGTGTCGGTGACAGTGAAGCGGTAGAAGACAGCATAAATATTTCCGGCACGATCGGCGGAAATATGGATGGTCTGCGGGTCTGCCCGAATGTCCGGTTCCCCGCCGATGACGTCAAAGCCTTTGAATTTCCAGAGAATATCGCCGGAGGAAGCGGAAATGGCATAAAGGAAACCGTCTCCGCTTTTTTCGCCTGCGTACACCCTTTTTCCATCCGCCGAAAGGGCCATGGAGCGAATCATGCCGGTGCCTATGGAGTGGCTCCATTTCTCCTCCCCCTCTTTGGAAAGGAAACGGAGTTCCCCATTGGCGGTGCCCACCAGCCAGCCGCCGGAGGGCACATAGAGGATTTCTCCCCCTTCAAAGCCCATGCGGTCGTAATTTCTTCCTGCCATTTCCCCCAGCGGCACCACGGTGCCGGCGTCCTTATCCTTTGGCGAGAACATCTGCCAGGGCGTGCGGCTTCCGGTGACCCAGAAAAGGGCAAGCCAGGTGGCAAAGAGAAGGAGGAAGAGACATAGGGTTTTCCATTTTTTCATAGGTATAGTTTCGTCCAGTCATAAATTACACGCAGGGTGCCGAAATACATGCCCTTCAATGACAGGGCATAGAGGATTTTGGCGGCGCCGCAGGAAAGTACAAATAGGAAGAAAAGAAGGGATGCCCCCATTTCGCTTCCATTCCAGGGACGGGCCTTCCTCTCCTTTGCAAGGAACAGGCCGCGGCTGGTGACAGAAAGGGAAAGAGTCTGGGCACGGCGCAGGCACCTGGCCAGAAGGGGCTTAATCATGTAGGGAATGTGCCGCAGCACCTGGTGCCTTCCCTGTTTAGAGCCGCTTCGAAGCTGCAGCGCCGTCATCACCTCCCCCGCCTCCGCCGCCAGGATGGGGAAGAAGCGGATGGCCGTCACCAGCATGAAGGCGGCCTGGGGGGAGAGGTGCCAGGCGGTGAGGCCTTTCAGCAGGTCCCTGGGGTCGCTGGTCCAGCAGACCAGAAGGCCCAGGGAAATCATAGAAGCCGTGCGCATGCCCTGCACGGCGCCGTAAATAATCCCTTCCCGGTAAATGTAAAGGCCCCCGGTTAAAGCTCCCAGCCAGGGAAAGTCTGGAGAAATGAGCATGAGGAGCGGCGTCCTTGGATTCTGGCTGAAGAAAAGGGCCTGGCTGGAAATGGACCCCCAAAGTCCCAGCAGAAGGAAAATGGCGAGCACCTTCCACTTGTACACCGGCGTTTTTCCCAGAAAATGAAAAAGAAGGGTTAATGTGAAGAGGATGAAAAGAGTTCTTCCATTGTCCACAATAATCATCATAAAAGCGTAGAGAAGAAGAAATGACAGCTTCGTCCTGCCGTCCAGGGCTGAAATTACCGATTTCCTGTCACTTCCCTCCCAGGTCTGCCGAAATGACATGGGCCATCACCTCCTCTATGGTTATGCAGGGCTCTATGGAAAGGCCTCTGGAAATATCCATCATAGGCGGCAGGGAAAGGCCGCTTTCCTTCATGAGCCGGGGGCTGCTGAATAAATCATGGGGACTGCCGTGGGCGATAAACCGGCCCGCCTTCAGCACATACACTTCCTCCGCCAGATCCGCCGCCAGCTCCATGTCATGGGTACAGAGGAAAATGGTCCGCCCCTCCGAGGACGCCAGGCGGAGCATATCCCGAATATCGCGAAGGCTCTTCTGGTCCTGCCCGGTGGTGGGCTCGTCAAGGATAAGAAGGTCATTGTCCTTCCTGGCAAGGAGGGCGCCGAACACCACCCGGAGCCTCTGCCCCTTGGAAAGGGCCAGAGGGAAATCGTGGCGATAATGGGCAATGTGCAGTTTGTGCAGGAGCGCATCCAGCTCCTTTTCCGTGATTTCCTTATTATTCCAGGTGAGTTCCTCCTCCACCGAATCGGTGAGCAGCATGAGATCCGCCTCCTGCCGCATGAAACCGGCATGGTGCCTTTCCTTTTCCGCCGGCCTGCCGTGGATCAGCACTTCCCCTGCCGAAGGGGTAAGAAGACCGGCCAGCAGGTTCAGAAGAGTGGACTTTCCGGCACCGTTAAAGCCCATGAGCGCCGTAATGCTTCCTTTTTTCACCGTAAAGGAAATGCCCTTCAGCGTTTCCTCTTTGGCGCCGGGATAGGTATAATGAATATTCCTTCCTTCCAGAATCACATCACCGGAAGGAACAGGCCTCGTAATCTCCACATGGGAACAAAAGGGAATCCCCGCCTTTTTGATTTCCATAACCGTGGCTTTCTTATCGGAAGAAGCCTTCGGCAGATGGAGCCGGCGGGAAAGCTTCACCGTCTGGGGCTCCCGGATACCGTAGATTTCGGTATCCCCCATTTCATTCCACGCCCTTTCGCAGGAACCGTCATAAATGAACCGTCCTTTATCCATAATGCAGAGCCTTTTGAAATGGGAAGCCAGCTCGTTCACCCGATGCTCCACCATGAGGATGGTCATGTGGTCCCTTTCGTTCAGACTGTGAAGAAGGGACAGGAAATCATTCACCCCCTGGGGATTCATCTGGCTCACCGGTTCATCAAGGATGAGCAGCTTCGGATGGGTCACCAGAATGGACGCCAGGGCCAGCCGCTGCCGCTGGCCTCCGGAAAGGGCGTGAATGCTCCTTTCCTCCATACCCGAAAGCCCCACCCTGTCCAGGGCCAGGGACACTTCCTTCCGAATCACGTCTTCCTCTTCGCCCCGATTCTCCAGGGCAAAGGCTGCCTCGTCTCCCAAGGTCATGGCAAAGAGCTGGTCATCCGGTGTCTGGTACACCGTGCCCGCTATGAGGCCGATATCTTCAGCGGTCATGGCACGGATATCCCTGCCGCAGAGGGTCATGGTACCTTCCATATCCGCATCTTCCAGAAGTCCCGTCACCGTCTTGATGAGGGTGGACTTTCCACAGCCCGACCGGCCGGCAATGAGCACCATTTCCCCTTCGTCCACCGAAAAATCAAGATGGCTAATGGTTTCCTTCTTTCGGGAAAGATAGCGGCAGGAAAAATCTTTGATTTCCAATATCATGATCCCATCACCTGCCTTAAGCGGCTCCCCGTCTTCCAGCCAAGGAAACTCCCCAATGTGCTGTAGAGAAGGCCGTTAATCACCATGTAAAGACCGATGAACCAGTCCGCATAGTACAGACGGTAGAAAAGCATGAGCTGCTGCATATTGATAAAGGTAATCCCTGCGTCACATACCCCCAGCACCAGGGAAATGAAAAGGCCGTAGGACAGGGAAATCTTTTCCTTTCTGTAAAAACCGGTCACATAAAGGGCAGCTTCGATGACCACAATGGAAACGGCGGTGAGCAGAATCCCCACCGGCGTCACCCGTCCGAAGAGCACCGCCGAAAGAAGCCAGCGGATAAGGTAGAACAGGGCCGTCACCCCGGGGCGGCGGAAAAGTACCAGAAGCGACATGAGAAGCATGTACTGCACCACGCCGCTTAAAAGCCCCGTCACCAGTCCCGAAAAGGGTCCCAGAATGACATGAAGGAAATCGCCTGCCAGTGTCACCGGCACCACCACGCCGCCAAAGGCCAGCGCCCCGAAAAGGGCGGCTGCAATGTCTCCCCTGGCTCCGATATGAAGCATGGTCTTCCTGATTTTTCCAAAAGAAAGAATTACCAGAAGAAGACAGAAGCAGGAAAAGGCGGTGGTCACCATGCCAACGCTTCGGCTCTTCACCACCGTCAAAGGAAGCTCCGTAATCTTTTGGTTCTCCCCGTCGGACAGGGTAATGCGAAGATTATATTCCCCCTCCGACAAAGTAAAGGAATTGGCATACAGAGGAATCACGGCGGTCTGCATTTTACCACCGTTCAATAAAAAGTCCGTTTCCGTGGAAGAAGAATGGTCCGGAATGGTTCCATCCTCAGAAGAAGACAGGAGCCCCTCCTTCACCTCGCCGCTTCCCCGGTCCACCAGCTCCGCCTTGAAATGAACCTGCCGCACATCGCGCTGAGGATTTCTCATGTCCAGCAAAAGATAGGTATCCGGCTTTGCCAGAATGGCAGTCCAGTCGATGGGACTCCCGGTGAGCCGATGTTTCATATTCTCCAGTGTCACATCGGGAAGTACCATGGTATTGGCAGAAAGACGGGCATCCGTCTCCCCCGACTCATTCACCGGAACCACCACGCCCTGGATATACCAGGACTCCCCCTTCTTCGCCTCGGCCTTTTCCTCCGACCGCACATTCCGTATGGTGAAATCCAAATCCCTTGCCATTTCATAATCCGGACCGGAAACGGAAATCGAGACCTTCCCTGCACCTTCAGAAATAGAAGAAGAAACGTCGACGGGCACCACCTCAAACACATTGCCAAAATCAGCAGGAAGGGTCCACTCCATATGAATGCGCCCCGCCTGATCAAGAGACCAGCCTTCCCCGGAAACAGCCGAAAGCCCCTCCGGAAGGGACACCGTAATGGAAACGGGCTCAGCGGGCCGGTTGAAATGATCCAGGGACACAAAAAGAAGCTGCCTGCTTCCGGGACTGGCGGGCATGGCATCGGTGCTGCTTAAACGGTAAGGAAAAGAAGCCTCCAGACGCACCGGAATATCCTCTGCCGAAACAGGCAGCCAAGAAATCATCCAGCAGAAAAGAAGCATAACTATGCGGATTGGCATAAAAGACCTCACTATGAATTGGGAAATCGGAAAATACTGACTTTATTATACTATATGTAGGGCCGCTTCGCGGCCCCGGGTTCAGAGGGGGTAAGGTTGACGGCCCTTGCGGACCGAAGGTTCTTAAGGTTCTAAAGTTTGACAGCGGCTTCGCCGCAGTTTTTGAAAAAGGGGCGCGCCTGACGGCGCAGGTTATGGCCGCCTGACGGCGGCGGGTTGTGTAGAAGGGTTGTGTTCGCTGACGCTCAAGGGGAAGGTATCGCCTTCGGCGATGAGTATGAAGTCAGCGTTACGGGATTTACTTTTTTGTCACCATTGCTGCAAGACGAAGTGCTAAAGCCTCCTTCCCCAGGAAGGAGGTGGCGCCGTTAGGCGGCGGAGGATAGAGGCGTGGATTAGACGATAGAAGTCAGAAATCAGACGTCAGACTGCGTTACGTGCTTGCCTTCCCGCCCTACTCGTCATTCTGAGCCGCAGGCGAAGAATCTCAGTACGCGAAGCATATGAGACAAATGTTATAAAAACCGGTCGGCGGGAAGGCTGCTCTATGCTTTTTCTTGGTTTCATATACGATGAACAGTATTTCGGTGAAAAAGTCGCCTACGGCGACTTTTTCACCCCTTTGGTGCCTTACGGCACCACCTTCGCCACGGTGTGAAGCGTGTCACACGATTCTCAGGTCGCTACGCTCCCCTACGAATCGTGTTCCCTTGCCACCCCGCTGAAGCGGTGGGACTATGGATGCTGGACAATGTGCCATATAGCTCAATAGAAAAGAGCCGCTAGAATCTCCCCCTCCGGGGGAGACGCCGCCGAAGGCGGCAGAAGCGGTGCATTTCCCCCGCCCACAAGGGCGGTTGGCCTGTTTTCCATCGGGCGAAGCCCGGTTGTACGGTTTTATTCATACTGGCGGCGGAGCCGCCTACCACAACCCTCACGGCCTGAAAGGCCGTGTCAAACTTTAGCACCCTCAGGCCGCAGGCCTGTCAAACCTCGGCCCGAAGGGCCGTCAACCCTCACGCCCGAAAGGGCGTGTCCATAAAGCCGCCCACCACAACCCTCTTCCCGTTGTGAATACTATCCAACGCAGATATGACTCAAAAACCAAATCCCGGTACCGCAGTACCGGGATTTTCCTACATATTGGCCGCGGTTCTCCAGATATGGAGGAGCTGGTCTTCTGAAATTTTATCGACCTGGAAGTAGGCGGCTCCCATGGCTTTGGCCAGTTTTTTGGCCAGGCCCAGTTTGATGAAGCCGGACTCCGTGTCAATAACGGCTACGGGGATATTTCTCCGGCCGATTCGTTTGGCTTCTTCCAGTGCATCGGTGACGGGGTTGGTGCCTTTGTTCAAGGAGCTGGTGGCTCTGCCGTCGGTGATCAGAATCATGACGGGGTCCTGGTTGGCATCCTGCCTATAGAGCATATCCAGTACGTCTTCTGCCTTAAGCAGTCCCTTGGCCAGGGGGGTCTTGCCGCCGGTGGGCATGGTGACCAGTTTCTTCTGGGCAAAGTCCACGGACCGGGTAACGGGAAGGAGGACTTCCGCCTGGTTCTTGCGGAAAGCCACCATGCCTACCCGGTCTCTTTTCTGGTAGGCGTCCAGAAGAATTTTGAAAATCACGCCTTTAACGGTTTTCATTCTTTCCCTGGCGCCCATGGAGCCGCTGGCGTCCACGACGAAGAGGAAAATATTTCCTGTCCGCTTTTCACGGACCTTGCTCCGAAGGTCGTCTTTACGGATGACCACGGCGCAGCCGTTGGAGGGTCTAGCCTTCTGGTAAGGCGCTGCAGCGCGGAGGGTGGCGTCGAAGGCAATGTCCGATGTTTTGGCCTTTGGAATTTCCGCCCTTACATACCGGCCCTGCATAAGGTCAGTCATAGTGAGGCTTCGTTTGCCGCTGCCTTTTTTCGGTTTCCTGTCCTTCGACGGTTCAATCCACATGGGCGGCAGGTTCACATGAAGGTCCGCATCGTCGATGCGTTCCCGGCTCTGGCCCCGGGGATTGGACATTTGGGCGTTGTCCTGATTCTGCTCATGGCTGCTGTCGTCGGCGTCTTCCGTATTGATTTGGGGAGGCTGCGCTTCCGGTGGATGGCTGAATTCGTTATCCTGGGGAGTCTGCTGCTCTTCTTCCTGTTGAGGTTTATTGTCCTCTTCAGGCTGCTCCTGCGGCATTTCTTCCGACGGTTGCGCCTGCTGTTCTTCCGCCTTTCTCATGCGGTGGGGCAGGACGAATTCCGCAGCCTTTTCCAAATCCTTAGGCAGTACGTACTTTCTTCCTTCCATGGCAGCTTCTGCCCTGGCCGCTTCGATGAGGTAAATATCCGCACGATGGCCTGCCACGTGAGCTTTCAAGGTGTACACCGCAGCCAGCTGAATCATGGCGGCAGATACCTCTACCTTGGAAAGGGCAGCCCTGGCGTCTTTGATTTTTTTCTTCAGTGCATCCGTTTCTTCCTGCCATTTGGCCCGAAAGGCGATGCCATCCTTTTCAAAGTCCAGCACCCGGCGGATGATTTCCAGTCTGGTTTCATCGTCGTAGGAGGGGTCCGCCTGTGCAAAGAGGCCGAACCGGTCCAGTGATGAAGAAGAAAGGGTGCCGCTTTCCGGATTCATCACCGCAAGCACAGTGAAAGCCGTATCCCTCTGTTCCGACAGCCCGTCCCTTTCCAGACGGTAGCCGCCGGCTTCGCGGATGTTCAGCACCGCAGAAAGGAGGTCATCCCGAAGGAGGTTCACGTCGTCGATATAAATAATTCCCTTATCCGCTTCGTCAATCAGTCCGGGAAGGAGTTTCTTGTGACCGCTGCGGATAGCCTCTTCTGCATCAATGGAGCCAAAGAGCCGGTCTTCCGTAATGCTGATGGGGATTTCCACCCAGGGCGCATCCACCAGCTCCCGGGCACTCCTCACCAGGGTAGACTTGCCTGTTCCCTTTTCTCCGGAAAGGAGCAGTCCGCCGGCAAAGGGGTTCACCAGGGTAAGGAGGATGGCTTCTTTGGCTTTTTCCATTCCGCAGACAGCGGCAAAAGGAAACAAATTACGCTTCATCGTCAATGACCTTGTCCACTTCAGTCCAGTCCAGTGTCTGTTCTTCGAAGGGACGGCGTCTCATACGATGGGGCAGGGCCAGTCTGGAAGCTTCCCGGATGTCTTCTTTGGTGACTTCTGTATGCCCTGCCACGGCAGCAATGGTTTCAGCGGTCTTAATGAGGGTAATGTCGGCGCGGTGTCCGTCTACGCCAAGGGTAATGGAAATCTTGGCTGCCAGAAGGAGAATATCGTTGGAAGCGGTCACCTGGGGCAGCAGTTTCATGGCCCTTTCGATACGGCGTACTTCCTTTTCCTGTTCATCCTTCCACTGTTCCAGGAATGGTTCCGGATCCGCTTCATAGGCAAGTCTTCTCTTAATGATTTCAGCTCTCTTTTCCGGGTCCTGTTCGCCTACCACCTTCACGGAAAGGGCAAAGCGGTCCAGAAGCTGGGGACGGATATCCCCTTCTTCCGGGTTCATGGTGCCTACCAGTGAGAAACGGGCGGGGTGGGAGTAGGAAATTCCTTCACGTTCTACGGTGTTGATACCCATGGCGGCAGAGTCCAGAAGCACATCCACCACATGGTCGTCCAACAGGTTGATTTCATCTACGTAGAGGATATTCCTGTTGGCGTCGGCCAGAATGCCGGTTTCAAAGGAGCGCTTCCCTTCACGGATGGCCGCTTCGATATCCAGGGTGCCCACCACGCGGTCTTCTGTGGCGCTTACCGGAAGTTCCACCACCTTCATGGGAAGCATTTCCACCGGCGGCTCCTCGTGGTCATACTTTTCATGGCACTCATCGCACCAGTTGGCCCTGTCATCGGGGTCGCAGTGGAAACGGCAGCCCTTGATGCACTTTCTCGGCGGCAGCAGATCTGCCAGCGCACGAACGGCGGTGGACTTAGCGGTGCCCTTTTCACCCTGAATGAGCACGCCGCCCAGTTTTGGATTTACAACATTCAGCACCAGTGCCTTTTTCATGGTGTCCTGCCCGATAATGGCAGTAAATGGGAAAGTTCCCTGTCTTTTCATATATCCTCCTTGTGTATTAGAAATAATAGTAAACTAGTGGGCTGGTGAGCCGCTTCGCGGCTCGGGTTCAGAGGGTTCAGAAGGTTCAAAGGGTTCAAAGGGTGTGGTATCGCCTGACGGCGATTGATTTCTGATATGCCGCCTTTAGCGGCAGCACTGCCTGTCTTCTCCGGGCGAAAGCCCGGTTCTAAAGTTTTTATCCAAACTGACGTCAGGGCGCCCACCATAACCTTCCCCTTTTGGTACCTGGCGGTACCACCTTTCCCCCGCAAGCGGTGGCACAATGAACCCTCGGGGCGAAAGCCCCGTCAATCTTATGAACCTTTTTCCTCTCCAGTTCCCTGCCCAATGACTCTAAGCCTCTGCCGAGCCTTTCTTCTCCAAATATTTCCGGATAAAGAATTTCTTCATGGCACATTCCGCCTCAGACGGCCTGACGCGGCCCTCCTTATCCAGCCACCTGGAGAAGCAGCCTCCCCCGCAGAGGGGGAAGTATTCACAGTTTCGGCACTTGGCCATAGCCCTTTTTATAAAGGCGCCCACCTCTCTTACCTTGGCCGGATCCCTGCCGGTTTTGACTGTGCCCAGCAGGTATTTTTCCCGTCCCATAAGAGAAGAGCAGGCGTAAATATAACCATGTACATCGATAAAGGCAGCCTCGCCGTTCATGGCGTAGCACTGGGGAAATTCGTAGTTTCCCGTGCGGGCAAGCCGCTCCACCCGGTCTTCCTGGGTAAAATGGATATGGCGGCCCGTCACTTTTCCCAGCATATTCATGCGGCGGTACACCGCTTCCAGTGCCTTTTCCATATCCGCCGCCGTCGGCTCGTGAAGACTGCCTCCCCTGCCCTGCTCCCGAAGGATGTCAAAGCCCACCTGATGGACGTTGCCGTAGAAATGGGCCATGTCTGCAATGCCGGGAAGGTCTTTTACCATGTCGTCCGTCACCACGCAGGTAATGCCGGTGCCGATGCCTTCCTGTGCCAGATTTTGGAAGCCCCGGGCCGCCGCTTTGGAGGAAGAGGAGCCGTCTCTGGCGGGCCTTGTCCTGTCCATGACAGCGGGCCTGCCGTCGCAGGAAATGCCGATGCCCACGTTATGGTCATAAAGGAAGCGGCCCATGTCCCTGGTAAGGAGGGAGCCATTGGTTTGTATCTGCATTTGGGCGTCGAAATGGTTTTCCTTCACCAGGTGAACCAGTTTCCTTATGAGGGGAAACCGGAGCAGCGGTTCGCCGCCGGAAAACTGGAGAAGGAACCGCTCGCCCGATGCGCCGGCCATCATCACCGCCTGCACCGCCGTTTCTTCGTCCATATCCACGGCGTCCACATCGGAGGCATAGCAGTAGCGGCAGGCGAAGTTGCATCGGCCCGTAAGGGTAAGCACCAGCATGCGGATAGGCGGCAGGTTATTCATCGTCGTCTCCGTCATCTTCCAGTTCCCCTTCCACGGAAAGGTAGAGCTGCTGCAGTTCTTCCTTCATTTCATCGCCTGCATTCCACATCTTGCGCTGGTCTGCTTCCAGAAGGGTTTCCGCCATGTTCTGCAGAGCCCAGGGATTTACTTTCTTCATCCACTGCTGCATCTTCGGGTCCAGCGCGTACTTTTTGGCGTACTGTTCATACATCCAGTCGTCCATGACGCCGCTGGTGGCATCCCACTGGAAGCTGATGGACAGCCGGTTTGCCAGGTCCGTGGCTCCCTTGTAGCCGTGTTTCATAAGGCCTTCGATGAATTTCGGGTTCATGGATTCGCTGCGGAAGACCCGTTTCATTTCTTCCTGCACCGTCTTCACGCCCACGGCGGAGCGGTTGGTGCTGTCACCTACATAGGACTGTGGCGTTTTGCCGCCAAGGCTCTTCACCGCCGCAATCATGCCGCCGTGGAAGGCGTTGTAGTCATCGGAGCTTAAAATATTGCTTTCATGGTTTTCTTCATTCTTCACAGTAAGGTCAAGAGAGGACAGCCGTTTCTTGAAGAGCTCCGGCTTGAAGACTCCCCGTTTACCGCCGCCGAAGACGTGGCCGCCCCAGCGGACATACACGTTGGCCAGGTCGTCCTCGTTCTGCCAATTCTTGGAATCCAGCACCGTATTCACGCCGGCGCCGTAGGTTCCGGGAGCATCGCCGAAAATGCGGAATGCCGCATTTCTCCAGGCATCGTCTGCATCCACCCCTTCATCTTCCATGAGCTTCGTATCTTCCTTCACATGCTTCCTGATGAAATTGTCTTCGTCCGACTCATCCTGGGAGGCAGCCAGGAGTACCGCCTTATCCATCAGTTCTGCCAGCTGGGGCAGGGTGTCGCGGAAAAGGCCGCTGATACGGCCGGTGACATCGATTCTGGGCCGCTTCAGTTCGGAGAGAGGAATCACTTCCAGGTCCGATACCTTGAGGCTTCCCTTCTGCCATACGGGACGGATGCCCAGCATGTAGAGGAATTCGGCGATGTCCTGGCCGGAGGAACGCATATTGGGGCCGGACCAGAGGACCATGCCGATGTTTTCCGGGTACTTGCCCTGGTCGGCAATGAATTTTTCAATCATCTTGTCCCCCAGCTTCACGCCCAGCCGCCAGCCGGTGGGGGACGGCATGGTTCTGGGGTCTACGCCGTAGAAATTGCGTCCTGAAGGAAGAAGGCTCACGCCGCCGGCATTGGGGGAACCGGAGGGGCCCGGCTCCACATACCGTCCATCCAATGCGCCCAGAGTGTGGTCCATTTCTTCGGTGGTTCTTTCGATGCGTGGATAGATTTCATGAATCACGAAATGGAGAAGTCCTTCCAGTTTTTCCTTCCATTCCCTTTCTCCCTCCGCTTCCGGAAGGGAAAGGGCTTTGGACACCGCCTCTTCTGTGAAGCCGCCGTCCTGCACGGCCTTGATGACAGCCTTGGCTTCCTTTCTGATGCGGCTCATGAGTTCGCCGTAGGTGCACTTCATGTCTTCATCCACTTCAGAGGACCGGCTCTGGATAGTGTCCAGGGTGGTGTGGTATTTTTCAGCCCACAGGTCGTAAATGGAAGGCACCTTGTCGTTGGACAGGCGGAGGAGCTGGAGAATACCGTCGGTCAAAAGGTCTCCTTCCAGAGGCTGCCCCAGGATGTGAAGGCCCACATGGACCTCGCTGTCCTTCAGTTCTTCAATGTAATTGTGGACGCTGCCTACATAGGTATCAAAGTCCTCCCCTTCCTTATAGGGAAGGTCCTGGTCCAGTTTTGCCTTCTTCACCAGGTTCAGGATGGCCCGCTCCATGTCATCGGCGGCGCTTCCTGTTTCCTTCATATGGGCATATTCGTCCAGCGTCTTTTCCAGTTCTTCGATTTCATCATAGGCACCGGCATCGGACACCGGAGCCGGCACGTAGCCGATGAGGCAGCCGGCGGCCCGTCTTTTGGCAATCATGCCTTCGCCGGTGATGGTCATATGGTAGGGATACACATTGGGCAGGTCTCCCAGAGCAATATCCGGATAGCTTTCCTCATCCAGGCCCACGCTCTTTCCCGGCAGCCATTCCAGGTTGCCGTGGGTGCCCATGTGAATGACGGCGTCCGCCTTCCACACATGGCGGAGCCAGTAATAAAAGGCCAGATACTGATGGGTCGGCGCGATATAGGGATCATGGTAGGCCTTGGAGGGGTCCATGCCGTACTGCCGGGAAGGCTGCACAGTGAGGAACATGTTGCCGTCCATGGTGCCGGGTACCAGGATATTTCCTTTTTCGGAAATCATCACATCCCCCGGCGCCTTCCCCCATTCCTCTTCCATTTTCTTCTGTGCATTTTCGCCCAGGGTATGGAAGAAATCCACATAATCCTTTGCGGAAAGCTTCTGGCATTCCTCTGCCTGCTTTTCGGTCATCATGGAAATATCATTGGTGGCATGGGAGGTCATGAGCTCTATAAACTTTTCCGTAGTTTCCGGGATAAAATCGATGGTATAGCCTTCATCCTTCATGCGTGTCATAAGGCGGATAGCACTTTCCATGGTATCCAGGCCCGAAGCGCTTCCGATATTGGAATTCTTGGCGGGGTAGTTATGGAAAATGAGGGCGATTTTCTTATCGCTGTTCTTCATCTTATGGAGAGCCGCCCATTTGCCTGCCTTCCCCACCATGCGGGTGATGCGTTCAGGAATGGGCTTGAATTCCACGGTACCGTCGTCCTTCTTCACCCTGCCTGCAATGGGCACGCCGTGAATGACGCCGTCCAGCTCAGGCATGGCAGCGGCAATGGATGTTTCAATGGCATTGAGACCTTCCCCGTTGTCCCGCCATTCCTTTTCAGAAACCAGAAGGGTATAGGCCGTAAGCAGGGGAACCCCCAGTTTCTTCAGCGTATCAATGCTGGCCTTTCCGCTGCCGGTGAGGGAAAATTTCATGGTGCTCACCAGAGAATCAATAACCGCTTTCCCGTCCTTCATGAAATAGGTGGAAATCACATCGGACAGGGTGGGCATGCCAAGGCTCATGTCCGGAGAACCGTTGGCAAATACCGGAAGCACATGGTATCCCTGTTTTTCCGCTTCCTCTATGAAAGCATTCTGGTAGGACAAATCCCCCCAGATCCATTCTTCTCTGTAAAACAGGAGGCCAATAACCGGCTTTCCGTCGCCGGAAAATTTTTGGAGGAAGGAAGAAAGGTCCGTGGTGAAACCGGTGTCACTGTCCCTGTCGTAAATGCCGGCCCAGGTATAGCTCTGGGGCGCCGGCGGCTCTGCCATGGACTTGTCAAAAAGAGAAGACGCATAGAGCCAGAGATTTTTGAAATTTTCCATGCCGCCGTAGAGGCAGTATTCCCGGAAACGTTTCATCATATCATCGGTGAGGGCTCCGCTGTGCTCCGCCGTATCTCCGTCCACCGCATCCACAAAGTAAGGAATCCCCGACTTTTCAAGGAAACTGCGGCAATCCTTCCAGAAACGGGATTTCAGCCCGTTCTTCATAAGGTGAATCATCACCAGGGAAGCGCCCTTCATCTTCCTCTCCCAGGACCGGTCCCAGTCACTGGTACGTTCCAGGAAAACAGGAATACAGAGGTCCGAAATCCTCCCATCCTCCTGCAGTGCATCGCAGGCCTTCTTAATGGCTGCATATCGTCTGTCATGGTTCGTCATGTAAATAATCTTAATATCGTCCATACATACCTCTTTCTTTAGAGACTTCAGGACACGCCGTTGGCGTGAGGTTTCATAGGGTTCAGCGCCCTTTGGGCGCGAAAGGTTCTGAAGATGGACCGGCCTGGGGCCGGAGAGTTCGGAGGGGAAGGTTCTTAAGTTTGACGGGGCTTTCGCCCCGAAGGTTCTTAGGTTTGACGCAGCCTGTGGCTGCGAGGGTTGTGGATAGCCGCCTTTGGCGGCTATGCTTATGAAGTCAGCGTTACGGGATTTGCATTTGTGTCTCCACTGCTGCATGACGAAGTGCTAAAGCCCCCTTCCACAGGCAGAAGTCCTGCAGCATTTCTGCGCCGGGCTCTTGTGTGAGCATAGCCTGCACATTAAGCGAACACCTTAATGCCCGGCCAGCGGGTGGAGCCGTAGGCGACGGAGGAACAGCGTTAGTTCGTTACTAAGTTCTTCGGTGTTCCTCAGGACTTCGCCCAGCTCCATTCCGGAGAAGGAGCCTGCTTTACGTGCTTACCTTCCGGTCCTCCTCATCATTCTGAGCCCCAGGCAAAGAATCTTGCTGCCTGCCGATTATGACTCCGACCAGCCAACCGGTTCACCAGCCCACTCTGCATCCATCTCCTATTTCCTTTCATAATTTCTATGATTTTTCTTAATATACCTTATATATTATACTATTTTGGTTATATTTTTAAAGCTGATTTTTCTGATTTATTTAAGAAATCTCTGATTCATTGATAGAATCCAATTTTCCCATACTAAAAAAGCACTGATAAAACCGCATTTTTCGGTTATCAGTGCTTTGATTCATTTCCTATTTCTATTTCAGAATTTTTTCACGGCCTATTTCCTTCAGCCGGGCGTTCCATATTTTTTCATAAAGAAGGGCGGCGCCCCGGAACCCTGAGAGGGGAAGGTCTGAGAAGAATCCTTCATCGTAGGAAGGACGGGCGATGTGGAAGGAGACGAAGGATTTCTTCAGCCTCTCCAGCCTTGTGGTTTCATGGCTGCTGGAAAGGACAAGGCCGCCCTTCCAGTTTTCATAGTCCCTCCGGATATCCTCGTCCTCTGCCGTCACCAGGCGGATGATATCAGCCGCCTGGCAGGTTCTGTCTGTGGGAGAAAGGAGGTGGATGGTGAGTTTAGCGGTATCTATCCATTCGCTTCGAAGGGCTTCTGCGATTCCCATTGCTTCCGAAGGCGGCGCTGCCACCAGCACTTCATCGAACCACAGGGAACCCCAGAGAGATTCCAGACCGTTTCCCTTCCGAAGGATTTCTCGGGCCTTTTCCTTTTCTTTGTCCAGGAAGGAGTCTGCCTTTCCAAAGGACAAAATATCCAGTACCTTTTCTACCCATTTCCTGCTTCCCTCAAAGCCGTAGGGAAGGCCGACGGACGCATAGGGAATATGGAAGCGCTTTTCCATTTCCCTGGCCGCCGGAAGGCCCAGCTCATCCCGCACCACCAGATTGAAGGCGGCGGAAGGGGCTTTCATGATTTCCTCCCAGCTGCTGCTGCAGCCCGGCGTAGATATGACATTGACACCGCAGCCATGGAGGATGCGTCGGATTTCCTCTCCGTCCTCCCTGCCCTTCAGGTATACATCGGATAGACCCAGCACATTGACGGATTCGGGAATGGTCTTTTCTTCCTTCATTTCCTCCACCAACCGAAGGAAAGCGCGGGCAAAGCCTTCCTCAAAGCGGCCCTTCAGTCCGCCGCTGTCCATGGTATACACCGGCCAGGGCCCGCCGAAGGCTTCTGCAATGCCCTTCACATCGTCGCCGATGAGGCCGGTGCTGCAGTTGTTCTCAATAAAGACCCGTTCTGCCTGCCCTGCGTCCCGGATACGGGATAGTCCTTTGAGGATGTCCTTTTCCGTGCCATATACCATGGACGAAGGCGACGTACCGGTGCAGGTGATGCAACGGGCGGCCCGGCCATTTTCATCATCCACATATTTCATGGCGTAGAAATAGCACCACAGCGGGCCGTTGATGAGTACAAAGCTTCCCGGTATGGAAGCAAAAAAGGCGGCGGAACCGGTGAGGCCGCAGGTATCATTATGGTGACAGGACGACTCGAATTCACACTTTGACATAGGTCATGCCTCCTTTCCTTCCATGGCGGCAAAGCAGACGGTATATGGAGGTTAGAAGGGCCATCTCCCCCTCCGTACCTGCCAAGGGCACCATGGGGATAAAGAGCTGCCGGACAGAAGCGCCGTAGATTTCATTGGTGGTGAGGAGAATATCCGCTCCCTCCATGGCCTTCTGCCCCTCTTCTTCACTGTAAACAGGAATGTCTCCCAGTGATGAAATTTCTTTCCTGTTCTCCTCTGCATCCTCCTTCGTGAGGTTGGAGAAAAGCACCACCCCCGCCGGCTTCATATGAAGACTCCTGAGGGAGCAGATGGTGCCGGATGGACGGTACCAGCGCCGTCCCCGGCCGATGGCGATGAAGGCCTTCTTTCCCTCCGTCACCGGAAGGAAGGACGCCACACGCTGTTCCACCCTTTCCTTTTCCGACCTGATAACGGTCTCTCCTCTTTCCTTTTCACCAAGGAAATCGGCCAGCCGCCTTATCCAGGTCCATGTATTCTCCAGTCCCAGGGGGTACACAGGGCCCAGGAAGGGAATGCCGTAATCCTTTTCCAGCTGCCGGGCCCTTTCTTCCATTCCCTCCGGCTGTCCCGCCGTCCCCAGCAGGACGGAAAGGGAAGCACTAGGCACCTGGTTCCACTTGGAAAAGGGAACGTAGCCGGGAAACTGGAAATCCGCCGTAAGGCGGAAGAGGGAAAGAAGCCGCTTCACTTCCCGGGCATACTGTCCCTCCGGTCCCATCTGGTCCCCCAGAAGAAGGACACTTCCCTTTTTGTGCTCCTGCTTTTTGAAAAAACGGCGGACCATGGCATCCATGGTTTTATAGTAGCCGTCGGAATATTCGCCGCCAAGGAATCCGGAAAAAGCCATGGACAGCACCGGAATGCCATAGGTTTCCTCCACCTCCCTCGCCTCCTCGTCCACGTCATCACCGATGACGCCGGCCACGCAGGAAGAAGCAATCACAAGGCACTCCGGATGGTAGGTTTTCATCGCATAATCGATACATTCATGAAGCCTTCCTATGCCACCGAAAATGCTGTCCTTTTCCCGAAGGTTTGAGGAAATCAAAGGTACCGGGTCCCCCTTTTCCGGACAGCCGTCGGCGGAAATGCGGTAATGATTTCCCAGATCCATGGTAGACGCCACGTGGACGCAGCCTGCGGGGCCATGAAATATAACCACGCAGCCCTCATCGTAGGCCACTGCCCGCCACACGCCGGTCATGGTGCAGCTGGCAGGACAGTCCGCCGAAAGAAGCCATTTAGTTTTCAGTGCCATATTGCGCCACCAGATTTTCCAATTCATCAAAACTTATGGGAGTAGGAATGGATTCCGCCTCATTGGTAAGGATGGTTTCCGCCAGCTTCCGGTACACCTCTGCCTGTTGAGAATCGGGCGCATACTGCAGCACCGTCTGCCGATGATTTTCCGCCAGATTCACCGTCCGGTCCCGGGGAATAAAAGCAGCCAGACCGGTGTGGAGCCTTTCGGCAAATTCGATGAGCAGCTCCTTCTCCCCCGGCACATTGCGGCTGTTCCCGATAATCCCTGCCAGCCGCACCTTTCCTCTGGAAGCAAACCGGGCAATGCCTTTGGCAATATTATTGGCCGCATAAAGGGACATGAGCTCGCCGGAAGAAACGATATAGATTTCCTCCGCATACCCCTCACGGATAGGCATGGCAAAGCCGCCGCACACCACATCCCCCAGCACATCATAGAGCACCACGTCGCTTTCCGGCAGCGCCTTCATCCGATCCAAAAGCTCCAGGGCCACAATGATGCCCCGGCCTGCACAGCCTACCCCCGGCTCCGGTCCCCCTGCCTCCACACAGGTAACGCCATGAAATCCGGTGTGAATGATATCCTCCTTTTGGATATCCCCGGCATCCTTCGTCCGCAGCATATCCAGCACCGTGGATTTGCAGATATGTCCCAGAAGCAGCCTGGTAGAATCATTCTTCGGGTCACAGCCGATCTGGCACACCCGCTTTCCCATGAGACTTAAAGCAGCGGACACATTGGAAGCGGTGGTAGACTTCCCGATACCGCCTTTCCCATAAAAAGCAATTTTCCTCATAAAGCTCCTCCTTCATGAAAAAGATTTTCCTTGTGTATATTATAACAGGAAATTAGAAATGCATGGGATATGAAAAGGGTTCTCAGGTTTGACCGGCCTTTGGCCGGAGAGTTCTTAGGTTTGACGGGCCCCTGGCCCGAGGGTTGTAGTGGCTGCTGCGCGGCAGTTTATAGCCCCCTTCCCTAGGAAGGGGGTGGCGCCATAGGCGACGGAGGAACAGCGTGAATTAGATGATAGAAATCAGAAATCAGACAACAGACAGCGCTACGGTACTGCGTTACGGTACTGCCTTCCCGCCTCCCACTGTCATCCGGGGTCGGTCAGCCGACAATAGGAAGGCCCTTTTATGTGCAAGCTAAGGGCCAACTTCGGCTGACTTGGAGACCCTCTGCAGGGTCTCCACAAAGCGAAGAATCTCGGTAAGAAAAGGAAGTGACAGGAAAGCCAATAAATACCAGTCAGCGGGAAGGAGCCGCTAAGCAGTCACCCCAGAATCTTTCGGTGTTCCTCAGGGCTCCGCCCAGCTCCTTTCTGAGAAAGGAGCCTGCGTTGCGCTCTTACCATACTGCCACTCTGCTGCACCCCAAAATCAAACCCCCGCTGCGAAAACAGCGGGGGTTCTATTCCTTATTTCAGCACATCTCTTGCTATAGCAAAGGCGGAGAGGGTTTTGGCGTCGTAGATTTCCCCTTTCCGAATCATATCCCATACCTTTTCCAGAGAAATGGGAAGAACATCAAGGAATTCTCCTTCGTCCAGGTGCTGGGCGGTGTGCATGAGGCCGGTGGCCAGATAGAGATGAATGGTTTCGTTGCAGAAGCCCGGCGTGGTGTATACGTATCCAAGTTTTTTCAATGTGCCCCGATAGCCGGTCTCTTCTTCCAGTTCCCTGGCAGCGCATGCATCCGGTGTTTCTCCGGGATCCATTTTCCCCGCCGGAATTTCAAGGAGTGCCTCCCCCACCGGATAGCGATATTGTCTCACAAAAAGCACCTTTCCATCATCGGTGACGGGAATGATGGCAGCGGCACCGCAGTGAAGAACTACTTCCCGCACCGCTTTTCTGCCGGCCAGTTCCACCTGGTCCTTAAACAGATGGACGATCTGACCATCATAGATTTCCTCGCGGCTTATCATTTTTTCTTTTTCTACGCTCATAGGTACCTCCCTCATGGGAAAAGCGGCGGATGCTCTCCGCCGCTGGAATAATACAGATATTTATTTCCCTGTGCTTCCCACGCCGCCGGTCCGAAGGCCCCTGGCTGCATCGCCGTCGGCCTTCAGGTATTTTGTGAAAATGCCCTGGGCCACCCGGTCGCCCTTGGAAATATGGAAGGGCTGGGAAGTGGTATTATACACCGCCACCATAATGTGACCTTCATTGTCTTCATTATTATAGTAGTCGGAGTCGATAATACCGGTGCTGTTTATCAGAATGAGACCATGCTTGATGGCCATGCTGGAACGGATGTAGATGGCCAGGTATTCATCCTCCCCCATATAGGCCTTAAGGCCTGTGGGAATGAGGGTGACTTTGCCCGGCAGGATATCCATATCCCTTCCGCTTTCTATGTCGTAGCCTGCACTGGAGGCGGTTTTCCTTACGGGAAGACGGATGCCTTTCTTTTCCCAGGCAGAAACGACTTCAAATCCCCGGCTTCTCATTTGTTCTTCTTTTCCAGAAGGAGAGCTTTGCGGGACAGGTTGATGCGGCCCTTATCGTCGATTTCAGTGACCTTCACCATGATTTCATCGCCCACATGGACAATGTCTTCCGGTTTTTCCACACGCTGGAGCGCCAGCTGGGATACATGGACCAGACCTTCCTTACCCGGCAGGATTTCCACGAATGCGCCGAACTTCATGAGGCGGGTCACACGGCCAAGGTAGGTTTCGCCTGCTTTGACTTCATGGGTAAGACCTTCCACCATCTTCTTAGCCTGCTGTGCTGCAGCTTCGTCGGTGGAGGAAATATACACATGTCCGTCTTCTTCCACATCCAGTTTGGCTCCCGTTTCATCCTGGATCTTGTTGATGGTCTTGCCGCCGGCACCGATAACATCACGGATTTTTTCCACCGGAATGGTGATAGCAATAATCTTCGGTGCATAGGGGGACAGATGGTCTGCGGGCTTGTCGATGCATGCTGCAATCTTGCCCAGGATAAAGAGACGGCCTTCATGAGCCTGCTTCAGGGCTGCCAGCAGAATGTCACGGGACAGGCCGTGAACCTTGATATCCATCTGGATGGCGGTGACGCCTTTCGCGGTACCGGCCACCTTGAAGTCCATATCGCCCAGCGCATCTTCCATGCCCTGGATATCGGAAAGAATGCTGAACTTGCCGCCGTTTTCGATGAGGCCCATGGCAATGCCTGCTACCGGTACCTTAATGGGGACGCCGGCATTCATAAGGGACATGGTGCTTCCGCAGACAGAAGCCTGGGAAGAGGAACCGTTGGATTCGAGAATTTCGGAAACCACGCGGATGGCATAAGGGAACTCTTCCACCGACGGAATCACCGGACGAAGAGCCCTTTCAGCCAGGGCGCCATGACCGATTTCGCGGCGTCCCGGACCTCTGGAACCCTTTGTTTCGCCTACGCAGTAGGACGGGAAATTGTACTGATGGATGTACCGTTTTTCTGTAATCGGAGTGAGGTCATCGATAATCTGGGTTTCAGACATGGGAGCCAGGGTGGTTACAGAAAGAGCCTGGGTCTGGCCGCGGGTGAAAAGAGCGCTGCCGTGAACCCGGGGGAGCAGTCCCACTTCGCAGGTAATGGGGCGGATTTCCGTGAGCTTTCTGCCGTCCGGACGAATGCCTTCATTGGAAATAGAATCACGCACAATCTGCTTGGTCAGATGATCAAGGCTTTCAGCCACATCGGCTCCGTTTTCCGGATAAATATCGGCGAAATGTTCCTTGGCTGCCTTCTTTACAGCGTCAATATTTCCATCTCTTCTCAGCTTGTCGGCATCAAAAATAGCCTTCTTCAGGTCTTCGGTGGCAAAAGCCGCCACTGCGTCGTCGATTTCCTTTGGAACTTCCGGGAACACCAGAGTGCGCTTCGGTTTGCCCACTTCTTCAATAATCTTTTTCTGGAAACGGCACAGTTCCTTAATGGTTTCATGGCCGAACATGATGGCATCCAGCACTTCTTCCTCCGGTGCTTCGTTGGCGCCGCCTTCGACCATCATGATAGCTTCTTCAGAACCGGCAACCGTAATGTTCATGGAAGACTGTGCCAGCTGTTCCTGGGTAGGGTTCACCACATACTTGCCGTCTACCCTGCCGATGCGGACGCCGGCAATGGGGCCGTCCCAGGGAATATCAGAAATACCGATGGAAGCGGAAGCCCCAAGCATACCGCAGAGCTCCGGCGCATTATCGTAATCCACAGACAGCACCGTAGCCACCACATGCACATCATTGCGGCAGCGTTTATCAAAAAGCGGACGAATCGGACGGTCAATCAGACGGGCATTCAGAATGGCGGAATTTCCCGGACGGCCTTCACGGCGCAGGAATCCCCCAGGCATCTTGCCTACGGCATACATCTTTTCTTCATAATCAACGGTCAAAGGGAAGAAATCGGTTCCCTCCCGCGGTTCCTTGCTGGCAGTGGTAGCCACCAGCACCACCGTATCACCGTATCTTACCAGTACGGCACCATTCGCCTGTTTCGCCATTTTGCCGGTCTCAATAATAAGCGGACGACCGGCCAGGTCCATCTGAAATGTCTTGAACATTCCTTTTCCTCCTGTAATCAATAAATCCTTTTTCACGTATTTTCTTATTATACAGGATACCTATTATAAAGTGAATAGGAATGTTTCACATCAGATGAAAAAGTCCATCATGGCCGGCAGATGCGAAAAAGCAGAAGAACGGCTGCCGGCCCTTCTCCTGCTTGACTTTGATATAAAATCCCCTTTCCGTGAGTCTGAAAGGGGTACATATTGGGGTAAAAATATTGCCTAATGGATATGCCTGGTGCCGACTGCTTTCTCAGAATCCCAAATTCCATATCCAATCATATTTGATAATCATAATCTTCCAAAGAGTATCCCCTTCTTTGTGATAAACATGCACTACCAGATCCCCCTTTTTCAAATCTAAGTGGTATCCACCATCATAGAAAAGCGGCTCTTTATAATCGTATTTATTTAGAGCAGCATAACGTTCAAAAAACTCAAGGCCTTCCGCAGATGAAGTATGAGGTGCAAATTTCTCTCCCTTAAGAAATTTGCTGATTATCCTCTGCTTTATTACATAGGAATTTTTCTCTTCTGATTCAATGCTGGGCAATGATTTGTAAACATATACCATTTCCGCAACATTATCTTGAACAAAATTATCTTCTAAGCAAGCCCGTCCAAAATGGATTATAAGGACTATAATAAATATAAAAATTACTGTCGCTACTGAGATAAAGCTCTCCTTCCTCATAAAATCACCCCCACTTTTAGATTTCATTGATATTGCAAATATAAGTAACTTGATTTAATGTTCCGCTAGCTGACAATCCTGTTCCTGTCCCAATACCTAATTCCCTGTCACCAAATAAGGTGCCCACAGAAACAGTCGCTAGAATCGGTCCAAGACTATATCCAGACGCAAAACTTTGACCAGATAATGCCGACCGAAATTCATATTTATTCCAGCCAATTGTGTCTGCTTGTAATTTTCCAGTTGTAACTCCAGCACTTGCACCAAATGTCATGCCGCCACCTATGGTGTAATATATATTCCCTGTTCGGTCCATAATAAATCCTCCAGACACGCCGAGTCCGGACCCGATACTGCCGCTTAGCGTGATAAAATCTTCATCACCAAATTTATATTCCGTCAAGCCCTGCCGTTTGGCCAAACGCAAAGCTTCAACGGTCACAATATATCCGTTATCCCTTTCTCTTAAATCACGAATCGTTTGATTTGAATTGATAATAGCCGTTTCCATCTCCGGCGAGTAACTTTCATTTTCCGGTATTTCTAAATGTTCTCTTACTCGTTCCTGGTCTTCATCCAGTTTTTGATAATATTCCTCTACCTCTTGCGCTAAAGCTTCATTTCCATCCTCTCTTGCCTGCGCTATCAGATGATCCCTTTCCTGTTTTTGCTCATGCGAAAGCCAATTATATTTTGTACCAGACCAAGTTACCATTTCTCCTGTGCCTTTTTGTCCCCCTGCCAATTTTCCTACGGCCTCTCCAATCAGAATCGCCACTTCTTCTCTAAGTCCAGGATTTTCTCTCAAAAACCGATCTAGTATAGGCTGCATTCCTTCCATTACCGCTCCTGCCGTCATACCGGACAATATACTATCACCTTTAAGTCGAGCAGTAATCATTCCGGATAAGCCATGAAGTGCTGCGCGACGGGGGTCATCATCTCTCCAATGATTTCCAGCAGCTAAATCTCCTATTTCTTTGTCCGCCATTCTAGCAAAAAGGCCTGCCAGTTCCTGCCGCTCTTCTACTTTGGTCTTATTGAAAATTTCTCCCAGTTTATTCAGGCTGTCTCTTGTATTCCTATTCAAAGCAGTCGTATCCTGACTCTGATTGTCTTTATCCTGAATCATAATGGTTCCCGGTGCTATGCCTGCCCTGGTGGTGGAGTCTGCTTTACCACTGCTTCCGGTGGGAATGGCCGGAGTAAACCCCTTCTCATTGTATGGGGCATTAGGTGTCTTATTGACAGCAATTCCTTTTCCGCTTAAGCGATAGTCCGCTTTATTTTCTACATCTTCCCAGCTTAAAGTACCGGTGCGGAGTGTATTCTTATCCGCATAGCCTTTGCTGTCTATGACGGCACCTTTGAGGTGGGTGTTGTCCTCGACGGTAATGTCAAAGCCCTTGTCTCCGGCGTAAATGCCTGCCTGGTTTGTCACGCTTTCGTAACGGGAATCAGTGTGGGATTTACCTGTTGATGCAAAGCCGGATACTTTGCCGGAGGAAATGTCATAGCCTAAAGAGACACCGGTGTTCTTTCCATTTTCCTGATAGGTCTTCCTATCCTGTTCACTTTCCATGCTGAGGCTTCTGCCTACATCTGCCTGTACTTTTTCTCCTTCTATCCGGCTTCCTTTGAGGTCGGTATCCCTTCCGCTTTTCAGGGAAAGAGTATGGTCAGCCTTGATGGTGCTTTCTGTGTAGCTAATTTCTTCGCCCATTCCTGCTTCCCTGCCCCTGCCATAGGATGCACGGATACCGGTGAGGCCGCTGCTTCCTATGCTTCCTCCCAGGCTGGCGGAGGAAGAGTTTTCTTTTTCTCTGGTGGTGCTGCTGTTTTCTGCCGAAAGGATGCGGATATCCTTTCCTGCTTTCAGGTAGACCTCTTTTGCGCTCATTTGGCTTCCTTTGACGGTCATATCTTCTCCCGATTTTACAGTGAGGGTATCTTTGGCATGAAGAGTGCTTCCTTCTGCCTGGATGGACCTTCCTTCAGAAAGAGTGTGGGATTTTGCAGTGCCAAAGGATACGTCAAGGCTCATGCTTCTTCTGGCTTTGTTATCCGCTTTGGCCTTGTCCATGATTTTTCCTTCCGCAGCCCGGATATTTTCCAGATTGCTTTCTGTCATGGGTGCAGCGATTCCATCTGTTTTGACAGCCTCTCGCAGGGTATCAATGCGGGACATATCTGCCTTCATGGCATCTATAGTTTTCACATTGTCCATGTATCCCGATACAGCCCCTTTCAGGTTCTTTCCTGCTTCCAGCCCATAGAGGGCAGAGAGGCGCCTGTCTTTCACTTCCCCTGCCCGGGTCAGTGGACTGACTACAGAATTGACTGTATTTACCAGGCTGCCTCCCAAGGATACACTGAGCCCGCTTCTCTTGTACTCATGTTCTTCCCGATTGGTGTATTCATTATCTTTACTGGTGATAGTCACATTCTTTCCGCTAATCGCCAAGTCCTTACCGGCCGAAACGTGGGAGGCTTCTATATCTGCATCCTTCCCTGCGCCGATACGAACGTTTCCTTCCACGCTGCCTATGGTGCTTCCTACCTGTTCTACGGCTTCACTGTCATAGCGGTCTTTTCTCTTTTCGCTGCCAATAGTAAAGCCCAGGCCGCCTCCGGAGAGGAGGCCCCTCTTTTTGACGGATTCCCGGTAGGTGCTGCCGCTTCTTTCTTCAGCGCTGTCGGCCTTGAAGTTTCTTCCGGCCAGAAGGGTGGTATCCTTACTGCTGACGACGGCGCTTCCTGTGATGGTCATGTCTCTTCCGCTTTCCATATGGGTTTCATTCCCGGAGATAAGGCTTCCTCTCACGGGATCTGTCTTCCCTGCTTCATAGAGGTCTTTGGTCTTGGAAGAGAGGAGGCCGGATACGTGGGAGTGGTATTCGTGGATGGTTTCGTGATGTTCCTTTTCATCCATCATAGAGATATCTTTACCGGCAGTCAAGGAGATTTTTCCCTTTTCGGAAGTGATGCCGCTGCCTTTCAGGGAGATGTCTTCTCCTGCTTTAAGGCGCACTTCTCCCGCAGAGGAAATCAGGGTGCCTTTCACTGCTTCATCTTCTGTTTTGAGATGCTGGTAGTAGGAACCCTTTCTTTTCCCTACGGACGCATCTTCTGCATAAAGGTCTTTTTCTGCAGTAAGGCGGATGTCTTTCCCTGCTGTCATGTCCGCTCTATCATCCGCTTTAAGGGATGCGCCGGAAAGGGTGATGGTATTTCCTGCGATGAGGGAGAACTTTTTAGCAGAAGCTTCCGCTTCGGTATACTTTCTTTCACGGATGGCTGCCGCCGAATCGCTGAAGGTGACGGCCATGTGCTTTTCCCGGGACAGGGCTTCCATGGAAATACCTTTTCCTGCCTCCATGGCAAGGTTTTCTCCTGCTGTAAGGACCCCGCCCCTGTTTTGGATGGAGTCTTTGGCGGAAAGGGTCATGTCCTTTCCTGCTTCCATGCGGGCTATATTTCCCAGGGCAGACTGGTAGAGTCCAGGGCTTCTGTCTTCTGTCTTTGCCGTTTCATTGGTTATGTTTCCGGCTTCCAGGAAGAGGCTGTCTTTGGCGGAAATGGTGCCGCTCCGGTTCAGGATATCTTTTTCCGCTTTCACGGTCACCTGCGTCCCTGTGATGGCGCCTTCTCTGTTTTCAATGGTATGTGCTGCAAGGGAAAGGGTATTTCCTCCATGCAGGGTGCCCAGGTTTTCCAGGGTCTTTCCGGAGTAAATTTCCACATCGCTTCCGGTGATGACAGCGCCTTTAGGGGTTATATCATTTTCCGAGAGGCGGGCCAGGTAGATTTTCGGGACCAGTACGTCTTCCCCGTTCACCCTTTCCTTCACCAGCCAGAGGATGTCACTGGTCAGAGCGGCGGTCTGTTCTTTGGAAAGTTCCACGCCCACGGAAAGATGAAGTGTCTCCGCCTGGGCCACACCGTTATCCATTAATTTTTTGAAAGTTTCCATGCTGCTTCCTGTGCCGGAGAGGTAGGGATTTCCCGTAAGGACAAGGAGCTGTTCCTGTACCAGCCGCTGTTCTATCCATCCGTCGCCCAGCTTTTTGGATACCTTCTCGGGATCTGCTTTGACCCGTTCCAGCAGGTAGTCACTGGAGAGGAAATTCCTGTAGTTTGCATAGCGGGGATCTGTTTCGTATAGATACCGGGCGCTGGGGTCCCGGGTGAGGGTATAGAGGCGGCTTTCTTTTTCTAGGAAGGAAAGGCCTTCATTGTTATAGGCGGGATTGTTTTCAGACGCACTTTTTCCGTCCAGCGGGTTTTCTTTCTTGAAATCCGCTTTCTTGTCCCTGTTTTCGTATACCTTCCCATCCGCTTCCAGGGTGCGGTTCTGCACACTGCCATAAAGGCTTTGGATGGTAGTCTTTCCGTTCCCACTCATGACGGAGAGCCGTTCCGTATCATCACCGGTTTCGTCATGGACTTCGTGGTTTTCATAGGGAAGGACGGTCTTTCCATAGACCATGTGGCAGTGAAGATGCATCCTTGTATGTTTCTTGTATTTCCAGTAATGGTTGTCATGGCCCAGGTCGTCATAGTGGATGGTCCCCTGGTAGCCGGTGTTCTCTATATCTCTGCCTGCAGTCACAGAAAGATTTCCTGCGGCCGCCATGGTGCTGTAGTCGTTATGGATTTCATTTCCTGCCTGGATCGTGAGATTCCCTTCTGCCATCAGGCGGCTGTCATTGGTTTCTTCTTCAATAACACCGGTGTGGATGGTACGCTTGAATTCCCGGCGGGCGTCATAGTAGTTCTTTTCCTGGAGGTGGGGAATGCGATAGGCTATATCCTCATAGGTCACTTGCCAGCCTGTTTTCATTGTTTCTTTGTCGTTGATAAGGTCCTCCGCTTCCACCGTCATGTCTTTCCCGCTTTCTATGGTGCTGGAGCGGTTATGGAGGATGTGGCGGGCCGTAAGGTGCATGCTGTCTCCGGAGGAAAGAAGGGCGCCTTCTTTATAGCCGCTGCCGTTCCGGTTATACAGGTTTTCTGCTTCTATGGCCAGTTCTTTCCCCGCAGCCAGGAGACCGTCTTCATTGGTCATATTTCCTTCTTCGGAGAGGTTGAGGTTTCCGGTGACATAGACGCCGCCCAAACTTTGGTTGATGAAATCACGGCCCGTAAGGGTCATGTCTCCACCCACACCCAGATAGGCGCTGTCTTCATTGGTGAATACATCCGCCCGAGCCTTAAGGTCTCCCTGTACGTCCATGCTGCTGTGGCTGTTGGTGAAATATGCTGCAGTAATAGAGCTGTTCCTGCCTGCATGGAGAAGGCTGCTGTTTGTATTTTCCAATGTATCAGCCTTAATAGTCACATCTTCGTTTCCATAGAGGCTGGCGCCGTCATTGGTGAAGGATACCGCCCGGATATCTACCTTCTGTTCCCCATGGAGAAGCCCGCTGTCACTATTCTTGAGGTTTTCTGTATCCAATGTGAAATTTCCTCCGGCTGTCATAGACCCATGACGGTTATCCAGAGAGGGAGCATGAATGTCCATGTCTCCGGCAGATGAAAGGAGGGCATTTTCGTCCTGTGAAAGGGAAGAGGCCCTGATGGAAAGGTTATTTCCGGCTTTCAGGGCGGACTGGTGCTGGATGAGGTTTCCTGCCAAAGAAATATGCATATTTCCTTTGGCTTCCAGTACGCCCTTTTCTTTATTTTCCAGATTTTTGGCTGACAGGGTGACATCTTCTTCTGCACCTGTCTTTCCTGTATTGGTGATGGTATCTTCCGCAGTCAGTTTGATGTTCTTTCCGTAAAGCTCGCTCCTGTCATTATGGATGGAACGGCTATAAAGGGAAAGGTTCTCTGCTTCCCTGCCGTTCAGTCCGTCTCCCATAAGGCGGATATCTCCCATGCCATGGCCGAAGCGGATATATCCATTTTCCATAGAGGAAACGGGAGCTGCCGCAAGGGTCACATCCTTTACGTGAAGGAATCCACCGCCATTGACGGAGATGCCGTTGGGGTTAGCAATCACCAGGGAAGCGGGACTGCCTGCCACTTCTATATATCCCATAAGGCGGCTTTCTTTATGGCCGGTGACTTCATTCAGGATCAGGCGGGCTCCTTTTCCGTAGATTTTCATGTTCCTGTCAATATAGCCGCCCAGGTCTGTTTTGGTATAGCGGGAGGCGTTGTTCAGGATGAGGCCGCGCTGTTTCACGTTAAAGTCATGGTAGAGATTGCGGGAAACACCATTTCCATCAGCTTCTGCAATCTGTACCAGGTCCACGCCATTGGCAGCATGGTCAATGATGGGTTTATATTTTCCGGGAGCTGTCTCATCAGCGGTAAGCGGCAGGTCAATGTCTTCCGCTTTATCCGTTTTGGCCGTCTCCGCTGTATCCGGCATGGAGGGCAGAGATGGAGTTTTCAGGTCTTCTGCTTTTCTGGGCGTTTCCGGATCCGGCTTTTCTTCCGGTTTCACCGGATTTCTTTCTACAAGAACCAGACTTTTCTCGTCTTTTGCCTTCAGGTTGTCCCTGCTTCCGGTAATTCTTTCTCCCGTAAGGCTGATGGTGCCTTTGTCTGCGGAGAGGGCTCCGGACAGGTGGATACTGCCGCCCGCTTCTCCGGTCATGCTGTTTCCTGCTTCCAGACCGCCGCCCAGTTCGGCATTGTCTTGAACGGCAAGGGAGATGCTGTCTGATGCGGACAGGGTGCCCCTGTTTTCCAGGGAACCGCCCTTTATGGCAAGGGAGGCGCTGTCGGTCTTAAACTGACCGCTCCCTTCCGTTTCCTCGTAGCTTTCTCCGGCGCTGATAATCCCTGTATTGGTAATGGCACCGGCAGCGGAGAGATGGATGTCTTTCCGGGCCAGTATATCCATGCTGCCATCCAGGCTTCCTTTGGAGGAGGTAATGGAAATGGTACCGTCAGAAGTAATAGCTGTGGCGTCTGTATCCCCGTCATCTCCTGCTATATCGTGGGATTTCAGTTCGATTTTCCCTTCGTTGGTAAGTACCAGGTCTTTGGAGGCATGAATGGTGCCGCCCACATTAACGCCCATACCGGCAGCGGTGCCTACCAGGTAAATGCTTCCTGCATACATGCCGCCCAGGGCGCCTATGTCCAGGGAGACCCCTTTTTCGTCATTGTCTTTGACTGCCTCCATGGTGCCTGTGTCATAATGCACCCTGCCCTGGCCGACAGTCACATGGATGTCATCTTTAGCAAAGAGGGCGCTGTTAATGGCTGCTGCCCGGCTGTATATATCCAGTTTATCTGCCCTGCCGTAAAGAATCCCGCCTTTGTCGTCATAAACCGGTGTATTTCCTTTCCCTTCCACGGAAATAGTCCCGGTCATGTCAAAGCCGGAGAGTGTGCCGTTTTCCATGACCGGCCGTCCTGCGGCCAAGGTGGCTCTTCCCACATTAATGAAACCGAAGCCGTTTCCTGTAATGCCATTGGGGTTGGCAATAATAAGGTCCGCCCTGCTGCCTGCAATTTCCATCATGCCCTGAAGGCGGGTGCTGTCTTTACCCAGGGTTTCCACCAGTATGGTCCGGGCAGCATTTCCTGAAAAGTTACGGTTGGCAGGGATGGCACCGGCCAGCTTTGTCATCGCCGCTTCTTTTTGGGCATTGTTATTGAATACGATTCCCTTTTCATCTACATTGAATGCATCAAAGCGATTGTGGGAAAGGCCTTTGTCATTGGGGCCCTCGATTTCTACAACGGCGGCTCCGGTAGAGGCAGTAGAGAGGGCAATGCCGCCCCGGGGAGTGATGGCCGCGGCAAAGGAGGTCACCACCCCGGAAAGGTAAAAAGAAACAGCCAGGGACAAGGATATCCATCGTTTTCCTGTCTTCATTCTTCTATAGGTGCTGCTTTTGTTTCTCATCATCGCCACTCTCCCCCATCCTTTTCCGGCTGCCGACCAGATGGTTTTTCTTTTTAATTTCTATCATGTCAAATTTCTGCTGAAATAAGGAAACAGTAGGTTCTCTTTGCCGTTTGAAAGCCTTCCGGCTTTTCTATGGGCCACCCGATAAACCCGTCGTACCGGAAGGGCCCTTTTTCTCCCCTAAAACCTAAAGCGCAGCCGGTCAGCTCTTTTCCCAGAAGGTATTGCGTAGAGGGACCATAAACCCTACCATAGTCCCAGGCGCCATAGATTTCCTGCCCGCTCTTTCCCAGGGGAATGGCCAGCTCATTTCTCATGACTACGCCGCTTTCCGCCGCCAGTGTATTTTCACCGTCAAATCCCCGAACGCTGTATCTCCCTCCGATAGAAAGGAATTCACTGCCATACACCGGCTGGTTGGCTTTCTGGAAATAGAGGTCCATGGTATAGCGCAGGCGGTAATCTTCTGCCACCGGAACCGGCGTCGTGACATGGAGAGCCCCCAGATACATGTTATAGCGGGTAGTGGCCTCTCCGGCCATGCCGTCTGTAGGGCCGGGATCTGCCATCCAAGGTACGCCGCGCCTGTAGGTGAGCTCCCCTTCCACCAGACTTTCTTTGATATATCTCTTATGGTGAATTCCCAGTTCCAATGCCGTGGTCTTCTGCCGCTGCACTCCGATTTCCGTACCGTCGATATAGCTGTGTCTGGTCTTATGGAGGATGCCTGCCAGGAAGTCTGTTTTGCTGTATGCCTTTCTCTGCAGCAGGTGGGACCAGGTCAGACGAGTTCTTTCCAATTTCCCGCTGGAAATGAATGGAACCACGCTGTAGTCCACGGTCTGCCGGTAATCGTCATGGGCATAGGACAGGGTCATTCTGTCTTTACCCAAAGGAATGTCATAGAAAAGATTCACCCCATGAGTGCTTTTCCTGTCACTGCCGGGCTCTGCATCTCCGTTCCAGCTGAAATAGAAAAGGTCATTCATGGACAGGGGATTAGAAATCCGAAGGCCATAGGTCTGCTGCAGTTTGCCTGTCTCCTTCATGCCGCTGTTGTCCAGGGTCATGAAAAGGGATACCGGTCTTTCCCGTTGAAGCTCAATAAGAAGTACGCTGTCCCCTTCCTTCTCTCCCGGTTCAATGCGGATATGGGCCTTCTGCCCCGGTACATGGTTGAAATTATCCAGTGTCTGCTCTATGCCCCGGATGTTCAAGAGAGATCCTTTATGGACCGCCGCCGCATTCCGCCAGGTGCCCCAGGTATCCGGAGAAAAGCGGATATCTGAAACAATACCGGGAAGGAGGGTGAAATAAAAGGTCCCTTTGGACAAATCCTGGGGTTCGATGTAAACCCGGCTGGTCACATAGCCCCTGTCCATGATTTCCTTATTGATGGCCGTTTCAAGAGCCTGGATGCCTTTTTGTCCTATGCGTTTTCCTTCAAAGCCGGAAAGGAATGTATCCACCCAGCTGAATCGGTGAGAAAAAGAAGAGGGCTTCAGGTACAGATGTTTAAGCAAAAAGCCCCCATCCTCTTCGGGTAAAGAAAAAGCTTCCAGAGAAGCAGGAGAAGAATCCGTCCGCGTCATGATGTCACGCAAACGGTATTGATTTTCTTCTTCCCTGCGTCTGGAAGCTATGTCCTGACTTTTCTGTGTAATGATATCTTCCTGCCAGCTGATAGCACCCTCGGGCCCTGCCGCCTGGGCAGAACCCATAAGCAGCCAGCATACACGTGCTGCCACACCTGAAACAAACCATGGTCTTTCGTTCATCATGCAATCCCCCGATTCATTATGAACCACCCTCAGCCGGTTATATATTGAATTAACCTCTCTCCAAGTTATTTCTTAAACAGAATATATACCATTCTTTCTAAAATTGCAAGATGGTAAAAGCAGAGCAGGAATTACAATTCGACTGTCTATCTTAGCCTATGATTGTCTTTTCTTCATTTTAATGAGTGCTGCCAGCCAAAGAAAGTGCAGTCCGCCTATATCCTTTGATATACCCCACTTTTTCATATCTGGGATTCTTATTGTTCTTTATCCGGGAAAGTGCATCATTATATTTTAATTAGAAAACATAATTGTAAAAAGAAATGATTTCAGGTTATTACTTTGATACATTAACTCTGTTTAAATTGCAAAATTAGCAACGTGAATTCTATTTTATCCTATTCTCATTTTCGATTTTATCTTATCTAATAAACATAGATGAGGGTTTGGACAAGGTCCGGGGAGTGGCCACGAAAAAATACCCGGTTCCTGGTCCGGCTGCAAGCCATCTCGCATGGATGAAACCATAAGAGCTCCGGGCTTCGGTCCGTTCGATGCGTTATGAGTTAGTTTTGCATTTTCCTGATTGGGCGCCTTGGTTCATTCCGAGGTCTAAGCGAACAGCCTGAAAGAGTCCATCGTCATGATGGAGCGTTGGAAGATTGGCGCACTTGTCTTCTATCCGCCGGGCCTAGCTCTTTCGGGCTTTTCGTGTTGTCTTGAAGCGATGAAAGAAATCTAAATAGAAAAATCACCGCCCTTTTTGATAAAGGACGGTTCTTTTATTGGAGTGGTGAACCGGCTGATTTTATGATGGAAAATGAGCCAAGCCAGGCCCCTGCAGGGCCTCGGCTTTTCTACGAAAAGCCTGCTATCATCCGGCGCCTACAGAGCCACCTTCTTCCAGAGGAAGAAGGCTATACTTGCGTCCCCCCTTCCCGCCCCACGCTGTCATTCTGAGCCGCAGGCGAAGAATCTTGGTATGCACCGCTTTGGAAGCAGAAGAAATTACATGCAGGTGGGCGGGAAGGTTTTCTCATTTGCTTCCTGTCGTAATACTGCAGTCCCTTTTCCTTAAAAATGAACCTATGTTATATGTCAATCTTCCCGCCGACTGGTATTTATAACCGGATATCTCAAATGTGCCGCGCGCCAAGATCCTTCGCGCTGCTCAGGATGACGGTGGGAGGCGGGAAGGATAACGTCTAATCGGGAAAGATGGTCTCTGCCTGATTTTCCTTTTCAATCCCCTGCTCTGCCAATTCATTTTCCACAAAAAAAGACTACCCTTCGGTAGTCTCTTTTTTGAAATCTTATTTCAGGCGCAGGCCCAGTTTTGCACCGAGAGCTCTGTAGCGTTCGATGTCTTTGCGACGGAGATAGTCCAGCATGTTTCTGCGCTGGCCGACCATTTTCAGCAGGCCGCGGCGGGAATGATGGTCTTTCTTGTGGGACTTCAGATGTTCGGTGAGGAGAGCGATTCTCTTGGAGAGGATAGCAATCTGTACTTCCGGAGATCCGGTGTCGCCTTCATGGACTGCGTAGGTTTCAATGATTTCTTTTTTTGCTTCAGCTGTTAACATAATAGCCTCCTATAAAAATATAAATTGCTGTATCCAAGTCTACGCCGGAGTTGCGATAAACTGGGGTACAGTTCAACCACGAGTAATTATACATGAACGGTCCTTGGATTGCAAGGAAATTTTTAACCCAGAAGAATCCGGTCGCTCATGGCGCCAGAGGTTTCTTCGAATTTCTTCAGCAGGTCATCAATGGTGAGTTTCTGCTTTTCTTCAGGGCTGTAATCTGCAATGATGGTGCCGCTGTTCATCATGATGAGGCGGTTGCCGTATTTCAGGGCGTCTCTCATGTTGTGGGTAATCATGAGGGTGGTGAGGTGCTGTTCGTGCACGATTTCATCGGTAATCTTCAGCACTTTGCCTGCGGTCTTCGGGTCCAGGGCTGCCGTAGGTTCATCCAGAAGAAGGATGTCCGGTTTTTTCAGGGTAGCCATGAGAAGTGTCAGTGCCTGACGCTGGCCGCCGGAGAGGAGGCCGATTCTGGTGGAGAGGCGGTCTTCCAGTCCGAGGCCCAGGCGGGCCACCATGTCCCGGAACCGTTCGTGGTCGCCGGAGGAAAAGGCCCAGCGGAGACGGCGGCTCTCCCCTCTCCGAGAAGCGATGATAAGGTTTTCTTCCACCTGCATGCCGGCGGCGGTACCTTTCAGGGGGTCCTGGAATACCCGGCCGATGTACTTGGCTCTTTTGTATTCACTGACTTTGGTTACATCATTTCCGTTGATTTCAATGGTGCCGCTGTCGGGAATGTAGGCACCGGCGATGGAGTTCAGAAGGGTACTCTTGCCTGCGCCGTTGCTGCCGATGACGGTGCAGAAATCGCCGTCATTCAGGGTAAGGGAGAGATGGCTCAGGGCCTTTTTTTCATTGGTGGTTCCCTTGAAGAATGTTTTGCTGATATCCGTAACTTTAAGCATAATCAGCCTGCCTTTCCGATATTGACTTTACCCTTAATCATAGGTGCAGCCAGGGCAAGCATGACAAGGATGGCGGTGAAAAGTTTCAGGTCGTTCGGCGGCATGCCCAGGTAGAGCACCACCGCAATGACCACGCGGTAGATGATGGAACCCACCACCACAGCCAGGAGGGAGCCGGAGAAGCTGTCTACACCCAGAATGACTTCGCCGATGATGACGGAGGCCAGGCCGATGACGATGGTGCCGATGCCCATGCCTACGTCTGCAAAGCCATTGTTCTGTGCCACTACGGCGCCGCAGAGACCGATGAGGGCGTTGGAAATGAAGAGGCCCATGATAATCATGGTATCCGTGTTCACGCCCTGGGCCCGTACCATCTGGGGATTATAGCCGGTGGCACGGATGCACATGCCCAGTTCCGTACCGAAGAACCAGTAAATAAGGGCGGAAATAATAATCATCAGCACCGCCGGTACGATGAAGGCAGCAGTGGACTGGCTCACATGGAGAAGGCTGGCGGTGGTGGAGAATACGGTATCCACCCGGAGGAGGGAAATATTGGCTTTTCCCATAATATGAAGGTTAATGGAGTAAAGGGCAATCATGGTAAGGATGCCTGCCAGAATGGCGGGAATCTTTAATTTCGTATAGAGAATGCCGGTGACGGTACCTGCAATGAGGCCGCCTGCCGCGCCGGCTGCAATGGCTGCCCAGGGAGAGGCGCCGGAAGCGATGAGGGACGCTGCAATGGCACCGCCAAGGGGGAAGCTGCCTTCGCAGGTCATATCCGGTACGTCAAGTACGCGGAACGATAGAAATACGCCGATGGCCAGAATGGACCACATAAGTCCCTGGGCCACGGTGGAAACTGCTAAATCTGCCATTTGATTTCCTTCCTTTATATTACAAATAATCAGGGTCTTGCAGGCTGTCCGTCATAGAGGTAAAGCTTTCTGGAACGCTGCCACAGATCGCCGGGCAGCGGGATGTTCAGAAGGTTCACCTGTTTCATATTGATAACAATATCCGGATCCTGCTGACGCATGATGGGAATGTCTTCGGGAATGATATCTCCCTTCAGCAGACTGGCTGCGATACGGCCGCCGGAGAAACCCATGCGGTAGTAGCTGGGAGATACAGAAATGACGGCGCCCCGCCGTACCATTTCCGCCTGTTCGCCGATAATGGGAATACCGGCGCCATTCATGACTTTCACGATTTCATCAAAATGGGAAAGAAGGTCCGTGTCTTCCGGCACATAGAGGGCGGTAATATGTCCTACAAGTTTCTGAATCTGGGGCTCCGCCGCCTTGCCTGGCTGATAGGCTACTTCATAAAGGGAAATCCCCTTCTGGGCCGCCACGTCCCGCAGGATGCCTACCTGCAGTGCTGCCGCCGCATCACCGGGGTTATAGAGGATGCCCAGCTTCTGCACAGACATGCAGCGGCCGGCCATGCGGATTTGTGTGAGGATGGCCGGATTGTCCATTATACCGGTAAGGTTATGGTGGCCTTCGAAATCACTGTCCTTTTTGAAATTCATAACTCCCACGCCTACGATGGGAATGCTTTTCGTCACTTTTGCAGCCGCCTTGGCGGAATCGGTGCCTACGGCAATGATTAAATCCTTTTTGTCCCGGGCAAACTTCTTTGCCCCGGCCTCCAGCTTTTTGTCATTGCCCTTGGCCTGCACCATGTCGATTTTGGCCCTGCCGCCTTTGCTGTATCCCTCTGCTTCCAAAGCAGCCAGCACACCGGCGGTCATCTTGTTCTGCTCAGCCAGGTCATCGGACTGCAGGATGCCGATGGAATACACATTCTTTGCTGCTATGGGAAGTACATCCTCATTCACCGGTTCCGGCGAAGAAGACTGGTACAACATAACGGCCATCGCAATATTGCACACCGCGAAAATAAGCATTAACCACCAAAGCTGTTTCAGTTTTGAAGCCACGACACAAACCCTTTCTCAAAAATCTTAGAACCATAGATAAAGAGTAACCTCCGGTCAAAACGGAAGTTACTCTTCGTCATTTCATGTAAATCGTCAGATCATTTCTGCCCTGTCAAGAACTTCCTTAGGAATCTGGATACCCAGCGTTTCCATTTCACTCTTATTGATGTAAAGCTTCGTCTTGTCCGCTCCTTCTACCGGGAAATCCTTCACTGTCTTATTCCCCTTCAGGATTTCAGCGGCCATCTGGCCTGCCCGGTGTCCGATATCATAGAAACTGATGGACTCGGAAGCCAGCACGCCATTCTTCACGTGCCCCACTTCTGCGCCGTACACCGGAATCTTTTCCCTGTTGGCCACTGCCATGAGGGTGGGGATGGAAGAAGCAATAATGTTATCGGTGGGCACATAAATGGCATCCACCTTACCGCCCAGGAAGCCTTCCGCCACCTGCTGTACATCGTTCACGGAGTTCACCGTCAATTCCACCACATCAATGCCCAGGGGCTGGCAGTTTTCTTTCAGATGCTTTGCCTGTACCACGGAATTGATTTCACTGGAATTGTAAATGATACCGATTTTCTTCACGTTCGGCTGGATTTCCTTAATCAGCTTCACCTGCTTGTCCACCGGTCCCCGGTCATTGGTACCGGTCACATTGCTGTCCGGCGCCTTCTCCGACTTCATGAGCTTTGCATTTTCGAAATCGGAAATGGCGGTGCAGATAATCGGAATCTTATCGGTGGCATTGGCCATGGCCTGAGCCGCCGGTGTGGAAATGGCACCGATGAGCTTATAATTGCCGGACACATAGCGGTTCGCAATAGCCTTCAGGTTGGACTGGTCGCCCTGGGCATTCTGCTGGTCGATTTCCACCTTGTCCTTCAGCCCCGCTTCGTTCAGAGCATCCACAAAGCCCTTATTCGATTCATCCAGCGCCGGGTGCTGCACAATCTGCACAATCCCCACCTTCATCTTGCCGCTGGAACTGCCGCCGCTTCCGCCGCCGCATCCTGCAAAAACACCGGCCGCCATAAGGCCGCATAAACCTACTGCCAGAATCTTTTTCCATTGACTTCCTGCCATTCTACTGTTCCTCCCTTTTTATTTTGCATCCATTCTCCTCCCACCGGCCTCCATACTCCTGTAAAACTATCCTTCAAACAGCCGGAAAGAGCAGATTTCAGCATTGAACTTGCGATAATTATAGCATATTTTCTGCATAGATACCATGTGGAAAATAGATAAAAGAAAAGCCCGCCTTCGCAGGGCCGGGTTCAAAGGGTTCCGAGGGTTCCGAGGGGAAAGGTTCTTAAGATTGACCGGCCCGACGGGCCGGAGGGTTCTTAGGTTTGACGGCGCCTGTGGCGCCGAGGGTTGTGGTATCGCCATTGGAGCCGCTCTGCGGCTCGGGTTCAGAGGGTTCAGAAGGTTCAAAGGGTTCAGAGGGTTGTGGTATCGCCCTAACGGGCGATGAATATATAGTCAGCGCTACGGGATTTACATTTGTATCTCCAGTGCTGCATGACGGAATACTGAAGCCTCCTTCATTCGTAAGAATGTAGCAGTAATACGGCACATGACGAACAGTCAGGCTCCTTCCTCAGGTGGCAATCCTGCATAGGATTGCCAAGTCGGGCAAAGTTGGCCCTTAGCCTGCCCATAAAAGGGCCTTCCTTTTGTTTGCCCGACCGGAATGGAGCTGGGCGGAGCCCTGAGGATAGGTCCGAAAAAAGATAAGAACGACCTATTTAAGAAGGCTTATGACGAAGCATTGGATAAAAATACATATGAAATTCGATTCTGCGAATTAATCATTGCTTTCCCAGCCCACCAGCCCACTAAAGAATACCGATCAGCAGGAAAGGGCTGCCATCGGGCAGTCAGTTCAGCGTAGAGTATCAACTCTGCTTGCTACCCCGTACACCCCTTCGCCACTTCGTAGCTCTCTTCCCCTCAAGAGGACGCAGGAACGTTACGGGATTGCCTTCCCGCACCATCGTCATTCTGCGCCGCTGGCGAAGAATCTTGGTATGCGTCCCTTATAAAAAAGCGGTAACTCAAACGAACCATCAACTACCTTCCATCATCTATCGTCCACCACCTATCGTCTATCTTCTATCTTCTTTCGTCTACCATCTCTCTATTTTCCAGGCACTAAAAAAACGTTTCCCTCTGAAGGAAAACGTTTTTCTATTATTCTTCAACAGTCTTGCTGATGATCTGTTTGCCTTTGTAGTAACCGCATACAGGGCATACATGATGAGGTTTTTTCAGTGCATGGCACTGCGGGCATTCCACAAGACCCGGAACAGTCAGCTTCCAGTTAGCACGTCTCTTATCACGACGGGATCTGGAACTTTTTGTCTTCGGAACCGGCATTCTTAGCACCTCCTTACCTATCGGCCTGCCGCTTGATAGCTCCTGCTGTATATTTCATACAGCGCCTTAAGCTGGTGGATAAAATTATCAACTTCATCATTATACGTGGATAATCCGACTTTGTCAAGGGTTCGTATTGAAAATGTAAGTGTCAAGTTTTCCTCGGTAATTCATTTGACTGTAGATAATTACTATCTC
>ERZ791907.253-NODE-253-length-68579-cov-19.571347_pt1 | contig 68579 bp, 60 predicted proteins | sample MGYA00510145_ERZ791907 | MGnify/ENA primary metagenome ERZ791907 (study PRJEB30046, sample SAMN00792089) | human gut metagenome | study: EMG produced TPA metagenomics assembly of the A metagenome-wide association study of gut microbiota in type 2... | reverse complement strand
AGAACGGCACCCGCAGGCAGGACATTGAGATTTATTACAGCTTTGTCGGCAAGATTGACTTGCCCGAATAACCGCCCGACCTATCCGACACAATGGCCAAGTGTCGGATAGGAACGGCAAAATTTTTTGCACTTCTATTGCTTCTTTATCACACATAAGCAAACCGCTATGGAATGAATCAGCGTTTCCCGGGATGCCGAAAACAGTAAAAATTCCTGAAAAGCTGCCGGGGCCCCTTTCCCCGCCGGAGAGCAGCATGGTATAATCCAGAAATTTTTGCTGTGAAAAAAAGACTGTACTCCGAGGAATACAGTCTTTTTTGATGGATAAATTAATGTTCGTCCTTTGGAACCATGTCTTCTGCTTTCAAGGTGCCGTTCTTTCTGCGTTCTGCAAATTCTGCAGTGGCTGTGAAGAGAACGTCACTGGAGCTGTTGAGGGCGGTTTCGCAGGCATCTTCCAGTACGGAAATGATGAAGCCTACACCTACCACCTGCATGGCAATGTCATTGCCAATACCGAAGGATGCGCAGGCCACCGGGATAAGGAGCAGGGAGCCGCCGGCTACGCCGGATGCGCCGCAGGCACCTACGGTGGATACGATGCAGAGCAGAAGGGCTGTGCCCATATCTACATGAATACCCAGGGTATGAGCAGCGGCCAGAGCCAGCACGGAAATGGTAATGGATGCACCGGCCATGTTGATGGTGGCGCCCAGAGGAATGGAAATGGTGAAAGTATCCGGGTTCAGTCCCAGTCTCTTGCAGAGGGAGAGGTTTACCGGAATGTTGGCAGCGGAGCTTCTTGTGAAGAAAGCATATACGCCGCTTTCACGGATGGTGGTCCATACCAGGGGATAGGGATTCCTGCGGACCTTGGCAAATACGATAAGCGGGTTCATCACCAGGGCTACCAGGAAGTAGGAGCCAATGAGGACACCAAGGAGCTGTACATAACCAAGGAGAGCCCCCAGACCGGCGGTGCCTACGGAATCAGCCACCAGGCCCATAATGCCAAGGGGTGCGAAATGAATGACCCAGGTAACCACCTTGGTAATGCCGGCGGCAATATCATTGAGGCAGGCCTTGGTGGTATCTCCGGCGCAGGTCTTCAGTGCGATACCCAGGATAATAGCCCAGCCCAAGATACCGATGTAGTTGGCGTTCATGAGAGCAGCCACCGGGTTATCTACGATGCTCAGGATCAGATTGTGAAGGACCTGTACGATACCGCTTGGCGGAGCCAGCTTCGTGTCCGGCGCCACCTGGAGAGACAGGGTGGTGGGGAACAGGAAGGACATGGTAACGCCTACGATGGAAGCAAAGAAGGTGCCGATGACATAGAGTTCAATAATCGGCTTCATGCTGCCGCCGGACCCTTCCTTCCTCTGGGCCATGGCATTCATGACCAAGAAGAAAACCAGGATAGGCGCAACGCCCTTCAGTGCCTTAACGAAAAGGTCACCGAAAATCTTGACTACCGGAATGGCCGGCGGGAAAAATACGGCAATGCAGATACCAATGACAAGACCTACGGCTATCTGCTTGATGAGGGACACCCTGCCAAGGATGCTCTTAATCTTGCTAAACACGATAAACTCCTCCTCCAATGAAATAAAATCCCATTTACTCCCATTCGGAAAACACCGGCTTCCGTACATCAGATTTCACTCCTAATTGAAACCTGAACCAGCCATGCTTTCCATACTCCCAGTTTATTCCCCATGTATTCTAACTAGTATACCCTGCCGTTCCCTGCGTGGCAAGTACGGAAAGTCATATATGACCAAAAGGTACGCCATTTAGTTCATGCTATGCTGTTTCCTGATTTCAGCCTGCGGCAAATACAGGAAATAGAGGAAAAGCCCTGTACTCGTCATGAGCCAGGGCTTTCTCCACAAATCTGTTTATTCGATGACCATGAGCAGGTCGCCCGATTCGATTCTCTGTCCTGCCTTCACATGGATTTCAGAAACAATACCGTCCACAGGAGCGGTGATGGTGGTTTCCATCTTCATAGCTTCTGTCACGATAATAGGTTCGCCCTTCTTTACGGAAGCGCCCTTGTCCACCAGAAGCTTCACTACGGAGCCGGAAAGGGTGGCACCCACTTCACCGGCAATATCCTTGTCCGCCTTTCTGGCGGTCACGGCCGTTTCTGCCACATGCTTGTCATGGATCTTGATTTCACGGGGCATGCCGTTCAGTTCGAACTGGATTTCCCTGTTTCCTTCGCCGTCGGGCTTGGTAATGTTATCCAGTTTCACCAGAAGCATTTTACCTTCATCAATGTCCACACGGATTTCTTCGCCCGGCTTCATGCCGAAGAAATAGGTAGGCGTATCCAAAATGGAAAGGTCGCCGTACTTGTGGTACCGTTCCATGTAGTCGCTGAATACCTTCGGATAAATGCAGTAGGAAGATACATCTTCTTCCCTGGTGGGAATGTGCTTTTCCTTCATTTCCATTTTGACCTTCTCAAAGTCCACATCTGCCGGATGGCTTTCCAGATGAGGCTTCTGTCCGCGAAGGATGATGTCCTGCAGCTTCTTCGGGAATCCGCCATAGGGAATGCCCAGTTTACCGTCGAAGAAATCTACCACAGACTGCGGGAAGTCCAGGGTTTCCCCTTTTTCATAAATGTCTTCTTCGGTGAGGTGGTTCTGCACCATGAAGAGAGTCATGTCCCCTACCACTTTGGAGGACGGGGTAACTTTGATAATATCGCCGAACATCATATTCACTTTGGCATACATGCGGCATACTTCCGGCCACTGTTCTCCAAGGCCTACGGCTGTAGCCTGCTGGCGAAGGTTGGAATACTGTCCTCCCGGCATTTCATGCTGGAAGACCGTGGTGTTCGGGCTGGCCATGCGGGAATCCACGCCGGCATAGTAGGGGCGCACGCCCTGCCAGTAGCGGTCGATGGTTTCCAGTGCATCGATGTCCAGCTTCGGCTGGCGGGGATGGTTCTGGAGTGCATAGTACATGGCGGTCATGGAAGGCTGGCTGGTGCCGTTGGAAAGGGCGCCGGTGGCCACGTCCACAATATCCACCCCTGCGTCCACAGCCTTGGCATAGGAGTAAAGGGTGCAGCCGCCGCCTTCATGGCTGTGGAGGTGGATAGGCAGATCCACCGCATCCTTCAGGGCGGAAATCAGGGCATAGGCTGCTTCCGGTTTCAGAAGGCCTGCCATATCCTTGATGGCAATGATATTGGCGCCGGCATTCTTCATTTCCTTTGCCAGATCCGTGTAGTACTTCAGGGAGTATTTCTGGCGGTTGGGATCCATGATGTCGCCGGTGTAGCAGAAGCAGGCTTCTGCAATCTTATTCTTCTTCCGTACCTCATCAATGGATACGGTCATATGGTTCAGCTGGTTCAGGCAGTCGAAGATACGGAATACGTCAATGCCGTTGTCCGCAGCCTGGTCGATGAAATGACGAACCACGTTTTCCGGATAGTTCGTATATCCCACCGTGTTGGCGCCGCGGGTAAGCATCTGGAAGAGGATATTGGGCGCAGCTTTTCTCATCTGGCGCAGCCGGTCCCAGGGGCTTTCATCCAGGAAACGGTAAGCCACGTCGAAGGTGGCGCCGCCCCAGTTTTCAAAGGAGAAAAGCTCCGGCACATGAACAGCGGTGTAATGGATGGCCTTCATAATATCATGGGTTCTTACGCGGGTGGCCAGAAGGGACTGATGGGCATCACGGTAGGTGGTATCCATGAACATGACTTCCTTGCGGTCAAGCACCCATTTGGCAAACTTTTCCGGCCCCAGTTCGTCCAGAAGCTGTCTTGTTCCCTTCGGTGCTTCTTCCTTGGAAGCGTCCAGCACCGGAAGGGGAGCAAAGTCCGGTTTTTCCTTGTGGCCGGCACCGGCATAACCGTTCACCGTCACATCGCCGATGTAGGAAAGGAGCTTGGTGCCCCGGTCGGAAATGAGATCCGGTTCCTGCAGGAGCCAGGGGTTCCGGTCAATGTAGTTGACATCGCATTTTCCTTCCTGGAAATCCCTGGTGCGGAGCATATTCTGCAGGAAATAAATGTTGGTCTTCACGCCGGAAATCCGGAATTCGTCCAGGCAGCGCAGCATTTTGTGGATGGTATCCTTCGGATGGAGGGCATGGGCCGTCACCTTCACCAGGAGGGAATCGTAGTAAGGCGTAATGACAGCGCCGGCATAGGCAGTACCCGCATCAAGACGGATGCCCGGGCCGCCGCCGGAACGGTAGGCAATGATTTTGCCGGTGTCAGGCATGAAATTATTCTGGGGATCTTCCGTGGTAATGCGGCACTGGATAGCCACACCCTTGTACCAGATGTCCTTCTGCTGACCGATGGCGATTTCCGGGCTGTCCACGGAATAACCTTCTGCAATGAGAATCTGGGTCTTCACGATATCCACATCGGTAATCATTTCCGTTACCGTATGTTCGACCTGTACACGGGGGTTGACTTCGATGAAATAGAAATGCTTTTCATCCTGGTCCACCAGGAATTCCACGGTGCCTGCATTGAGGTAATGCACATGCTTCATGAGCTTCACTGCCGCATTGCAGATATTCTGGCGCAGTTCCTTGGGCAGGGACCAAGCCGGTGCCATTTCAATAACCTTCTGGTGACGGCGCTGGATGGAGCAGTCACGTTCAAAGAGATGAATCACATTGCCCTGTTCATCACCGATAATCTGTACCTCGATGTGCTTCGGGTTCATGATGCATTTTTCTACATACACATCGTCATCGCCAAAGGCCATCTTGGCTTCGGACTTGGCCCGGTGATAGGCTTCTTCCAGGTCTTCCATGCGGTCCACGTTGCGGATGCCGCGGCCGCCGCCGCCGTTGACTGCCTTAATCATGATGGGGAAACCGTTCTTTTCAGCGAATTTCTTCACTTCCTCGAAGCTCTTTACAGCGCCCTTGGAACCCGGAATCATGGGGATGCCCGCTTTTTCTGCCTGGATGCGGGAGTTCACCTTATCGCCGAACATCATCAGATGTTCCACCCTCGGTCCGATGAAAATGATGCCTTCCTCTTCGCACCGTTTGGCCAGCTTGGCGTTTTCTGCCAAAAAGCCGTAGCCCGGATGGATGGCATCCACATCATGCTCCTTGCAGATGCGGATAATATCTTCAATATCAAGGTATGCATCAATGGGCTTGTCTCCTTCGCCCACCAGGTATGCTTCATCAGCCCGGTTGCGGTGCAGGGACAGAATATCTTCTTTGGAATAAATGGCTACCGTGCGAATCCCCAGTTCGCTGCAGGCGCGGAATACGCGGATGGCGATTTCGCCTCTGTTAGCCACCAGGACCTTGCGAATATGTCTCATACAATCCTCTCCTTTAAAATCGGTTGTGTAGAAACCGTAAAGTTTTTCAGCGGCAAAGCCCGGTCCATCAACCATAAACAGGGCCTTCCCTTTTGTTATATGTAACATTGTACTAAGGGGATTTTCTAAAATCAATAGCCCTCTATAAATTGGTATCGATTCACCTATCAATTCATGAAACAAATAAGTCCATAGATTTAAGGTTAAATATGAATTGATGGTTTTATTCGCATTTTTAACTATGCATTTATATTTTAATAAATTATTATCTATCGTTTTACGCCGTGAATAGCAACTTTTCCTATTCTCCATATATAAATTTTTATAATTTTATTCAACGCGTCAGTGTTTCCTATCATTTAAAAGAGGCATAAAGCCGATTGACCGGTTTTCTAAAAACGCCATGGGTCCCATAATCCATAAAAAGGGGCTGTGAAAAAATGTTTAAACATTTCTTCACAGCCCCTTTTCCACTTCGGTTATAGACTCAGAAAATTGCCCAAAATAACAGTAAGCTGTTCTCCGCATTGTCATCTCGAGCGGAGCTGCATGTCGATATGAGAGCAAAGGTATTTGGCTCTATTGAGACTCTGAGTCGAGAGATCTCCGTCCCAATGCGGCTTGTGCCATTGGGAGAGGGAGATTTCTCCACTCCGCTTCGCTTCGGTCGAAATGACAATGAAGCGGGGTGAATGTTTGCGTCAATTTGTTCCTTGCAAACCTATGATAAGGCGTCTGCCGCCAAATTGTCTAACTATCCGAGGAGAAACCAATCATTTTTTTCACAGCCCCTTTTCCGTTACCGGGGAAGGAACTGATTTCCCCTTTCAATATTTCTGTGGATGGTGTCCACACATTCTTTGAACCGTTTCATTTCATCCGTCGTGAGCTGGTACTCCAGCACTTCCTCCACGCCATGGATTCCGATAACCGCCGGCACGCCGCAGAATACATCATGCTCACCGTACTCACCGGAGAGTTCTACAGAGCAGGGAAGAATCCGTTTCTCATCGTGGAAAATAGTCCTCACCAGGGTGGCAGCAGCGGAAGCAATGCCGTACTCCGTACACTGTTTGCCCTGGCAGGTCACCCAGCCGCCTTTGATGGCCTTTTCCTGAACCCTGTCCTTATCGAAAATAAAGCGGGAATCCCTTTCCATCTGGGCCAGGGGCTGGCCATAGAAATTCACCTGGGACCAGGGAACCATCTGGGCGCTTCTATGCTCACCCATCATGAAGGCAAAGAATCCTCTGGCATCAAGGCCGGTCTGGTCGGAAATGGCATGGATAAGGCGGGAGGAATCAAGCAGGGTTCCCGTCCCCACCACCCAGCCCCGGGGCAGTCCGGACAGTTTGGCAATGAGATGGGCAGTCACATCGCAGGGATTGATAATGGTCACAAAAATCCCATCAAATCCAGCTTTCATCACCTTCGGCACATAATCCGCCACCTAGCGCACGCTGTTTCCCAGCTCATCGTCCCGGTTTCCCGTGGCGCAGAGGCTCACATCTCCCACTGCGTTAATAATAACATCGCAGTCCTTTAATCCTGCATAATCAGTGACTTCTTACACCGTATGATTGGGCATGTACATGACCGCATCATTCAGGTCCTGGCACTCACTGATGGCCTTCTGCTCCTTCACGTCGCAAAGAAGGATTTCATCAGCAATCCCCATCATTCCCAGACAAAATGCCGCATGGGCACCCACATGTCCAAGTCCTGCTACACCTGCTGATCTTTTCTTTGCCATATGAAAACCTCCTTTTAAATTCCTATCCAAAAGATAGAGTATTGTAGAGAATATATCATGGGTAATGTTGTGAAGCCAAGAGGAAAGACTGCGCTGCGGTCCGGGTTCAGAGAAGCAGGGTTCTTAAGATTAACCGGCCTTCCGGCTGGAAGGTTCGCAGGTTTGACAGCCGCCGTTGGCGGCTGAGGGCTGTGGTGGCGCCCTGTCGGGCGCAATATATAATGCCTTGCAGCAGGACGTTGCACATCAGCCATTTGACATTTCTGCTGCCATTTCGCAAAAAAAACAGCCTCTGAGGAGAATGAATCATTCTTCGCAGAGACTGTTTTGCCAAAATTTTATATTACCTGGCCGCTACGGTAATGGAGTTTCCATGGGTCTGGTTAGCAGGGTCCATGACTTCTTCCAGATTATCCGGAGTCGCTTCCAAATCAGTGTCTTCCCTTACTGTAACCACAAACTCCTGTCCCGGATTGTAATAATAGTTTTTGCCTTTCATGAACAGTCCGCCTACTACCGTTACTGCAGCTGCCACCGCTACTGCCCCGGCGTCCTGCCGCCCATGGGCATTCACGTATCCATTGACCGGTACCTTTACGCCGTTTATGGTTGCCACGTAGGGTACATTAAATTCCAATTTGCCGCCGCGGCCAAACATACCATTTCCATGGGCCTTTACAATAATCCCTTGCACTTCTTCTCCCTGAGGAATCACCACCACATCATTGATAATGGTGTCCTCCATGGTTTTCAATTTGAACGTATTTCCGGTCTTAGACTTTTTCGAACTGATGGGGTCCACCAATTCAAGCCGTATCTGTGTATCTTTAGGAATATACAAGTTTCCTTCCTGAACGGTGGGAGTCTCTGTTTTTTCTTCCGGATGAAGCGCTGCCTGGGCCCTTTCCTTGAAATTGGTCTGTCCTTCTTCCGTATCCGTATCTTTTTTCTGGTCCTGTGCCTCTACCGGTTCGGCAGAAGCCATAATAGCAGGTTCCGTTCCCGTAGGCGCTTCAGCCAAGCTGATCATACCGCCGGGAGTCCCCATTAATAAACATAAACTTAATAAAAGAGCTGCTTTTTTCATATTTAATTCCCCTTTAAATAGAAATAACTAAAACTCTTTACTCTCTCCTTCTGCCCTCCTTCCAATACAATCCATATATATACAGCACTTTATCATCTATCATTTTACTCAGCTTCCTGCCCAAGTCCATACAAAAAATTTATTCTATCTTATATAACAAGGCTCTATAATAAACTGCAGCGTGATGTTACTTCATTCTACCCCCCCGATGCTGTCCTGCGTATATCGGGTACACGCCGACAGTGATTCACCTGTTTATAAATACAGGAGCCATCGAAGGCGGCCAGCGGACAGCGGATAGCCAGCTCTATCTTCTACACTCTTCTATGATAGCTATGGTATAATGAATGTAGGTTTATGGCTCTGCCATATGTGATTCCTGCAGAGAGTGCAGGAGAACGGAGGAAACTATGAAGAAGTACGTTTGCAAAATCTGTGGATGGATTTATGACGAAGCTTTAGGCGATCCGGACAACGGCATTGAACCGGGCACCAAATTCGAAGACCTGCCGGCTGATTACATCTGCCCCATGTGCGGCGCCGGAAAAGATGAATTCGAAGAATACGAAGGCTGATTTCTGAAATGAAAAGACCCCGCTGCTGCGAGGTCTTTTTTTCACGGCCTATTGATTTTCCACCTGTCTGTCCTTTTCCTCTTCCTTCACCCGGTCCGCATAGCTGAATACCTTTTCCTTGATTTTAAGTTCCATACTTCCTGCGCCATAGGGTTTGCCGTAGTTCATGCCGATAATGTCCGCATAGGCTTCCACCGCCTTCTTCTGGGCCAGCACATTTCCCTTCTTATCGTAATAAATCACCGGGCTGGCGATGAAGCAGTCCTTTTCACCAAAATCCACCAGGAAGAGGGAATAGGACACCTCATCCTTATCCACCTCACCGTCGCTGCTTTCTTCCACCGCTTTGGCACCGGCTTTTGTAAATTCGTTCTTCACCGTAGCTGTCACCCGCCTTTCTCCATTGCGGGTGGTATCTTTCATGGTGTCCTGGTCGAAATAAATGCTGCCGCCGGAACTTTTTGCCACGCCTACCCACTGCAGGTTCTGTAGGGCACCCATGGCGTTTTGGTAGCGGGTCTTCTTTCCGGTCGAAGTTTTTACCACCGCCGGCCTGGTTTTCACCGTCCGGGAATGGGAAATGCCGCCGGAAAGGATACGGCCAAGAATGGAGGAACCATCATAGGCTTCTGCTTCCCCATATACAGGAAGGGCGAGGGACGCCGCCAGAATTACTGTAACCCATTGTTTCTTCATACACTTCACCTCTGCTGAAAATCCGGTAATAATACTTGTTTTTCTTTATTATACTCCTTTTGGGGGAAAATAGTGACTATGAGTTAGGAATGAATTGAAAGACTCAAAGGGTTCAAAGGGTTGTGTTGATACACATTGCTATCATGATAAACAGGAAACTATCCGCAAAAAGTTTCCTGCTGTGTTGATACGCAGTATACCCATGCCGGACAGGAAACTATTCGCGAAAGGTTTCCTACTGCGTTGATACACATGGCTGTCGTGCCGGACAGGAAACTGTTCGCCAAAAGTTTCCTACTGCGTTGATACGCAGTGCTGTCGTGCCGGACAGGAAACTATTCGCCAAAAGTTTCCTGTGCATTGATACGCAGTGTACCCATGCCGGACAGGAAACTATCCGCAAAAAGTTTCCTGCTGTGTTGATACGCAGTATACCCATGCCGGACAGGAAGCTATTCGCGAAAGGTTTCCTACTGTGTTGATACACATGGCTGTCGTGCCGGACAGGAAACTATTCATTCACATATAAAAAGCAGCGCCAGGCGCTGCTTTTTTTAGTCTGCTCCGGAATCGGTGATTCTTACGAATCCACCTCCGAATTTTGTTTTTTTCAGCCAGTTTCCCAGATTGAACACATGGGCCGTTCCTTCGTCCCAGAGGGTGCAGTAAATGCCGTCGTCCCGTTCTTCCATTTTCACCAGGGGCATCCAGTGCCAGTGGTAGGGAATGGGTTCTCCGCCGCTGTGAAGGTTCAGGAACCCGATGGGGCAGTCCGCTTCAAGGCCTTTCCTGATGAAATCCGCCACCTTGGGAAGTTTCGGCGCCAGGAGGCGGATGGAAGGAATAGGCAGGGCTTCCACCTTTCCTTTAAGGCCCCTTTCCTTCATGTACGCCGTGAGGCCTTCCTTCAGCCAGCGGGTCTTGTAGAGACCGTGCATGCGGGGTGTGGCGTATTTCCAGATGTCCAGCATAATGGCAAGGGCCTCCTGCCGGTTTTCCACTTTTTTGCCCCACTGCCTCCTTTCAATGTAGGCAGCCATCATGCTGCCTGCCGTGGGGCCGCAGCCTGCCAGTTTCTGCCTTTTCTCCGGATACCATTCCTGGTTGTAGCCAAGCACGTCTTTTCCATTTTCCCGAATGGTCACCCAGTCCGGATGACGGATTTCAACCATATCTTTTCCCTTCCTTAGGTAATATCTGCTTCTTTCAAAAGATTTCTGATGACGTAGCCTGCCATCATCATGCCCGACACCGGCGGCACGAAGGAGGTGGACCCCGGCGCATGGCCTTCGCCTATGGGCTTATGGGGCAGCTCCTTGGAGTACACCACCGTCAGATGGCGCACCCGGCGGTCCTTGAGTTCCTTACGCATCTTCCTTGCCAGATGGCACACGGAGGTTTTATTGATATCTGCAATCTGCAGCATTTCCGGGCGAAGCCTGTTGCCGGTGCCCATGGATGAAATTTCCGGAATTTTCAGCTTATAGCAGATTTCCGCAATGGACACTTTCGCCGGTACATCGTCAATGGCGTCGATGATGTAGTCTGCATGAAGATTCTTGATGAAATCCTCATCGCCCGGCCGGTAAAACACAGCCATGGCTTTGGCGTCGCAGGAAGGATTTACCCGGTGCGCCCTTTCCACCATGATATCTGCCTTATTTCTACCGATGGTGGTACGGTCCGCCACCAGCTGGCGGTTCAGGTTGGAATCCTCCACGGCGTCCTTGTCAATAAAAATCAAATGGCCCACGCCGGCGCGGACCAGGGCTTCCGCCGCATAGGAGCCTACGCCGCCGATGCCGAAAACGGCCACGGTTTTGGTAGAAAGAAAATCAACGCCCTTTTCTCCGATAATGCGGGCGGTACGTACAAAAATGGGGTCCATCACATATCCTCCGGAATGATTTCAATCCAGTATCCGTCAGGGTCATTGATGAAATAAATACCCATGGCCGGATTTTCAAAACAGATGCAGCCCATGGCCTTATGCTTTTCGTGGGCCGCCTTCATGTCGTCCACATCAAAGGCCAAATGGAATTCATTTTCCCCCAGATTGTAGGGTTCCTTCCGGTCCCTAAGCCAGGTAAGCTCCAGCCTGTGCTTCGTTGTGCCGTCCCCCAGGTAAGCCAGGATAAAGGAGCCGTCCGGAGCCTTGTACTCACCTGTTACCTTGAGTCCCAGGGCTTCTTCATAAAATGCGATGCTCTTCTTCAGATCGAGCACGTTGAAATTGTTGTGGTTAAACGAGAATTTCATACTTCTCTCCTTTTCAAATATAGAAACTTCAATACATTACAGTATAGCACATATAGAAAAAGGTTCAAAGGGTTCAAAGGGTTCAAAGGGTTCAGCGCCCTTTGGGCGCAAAAGGGGGCGCGGCTTCGCCGCGGGTTGTGTAGAAGGGTTGTGTTCGCTTCGCTCAGGGGGCGGGGAGGGTGACTCACTGCCGCCTGCCGCTTCGTCATTTCGAGCGGTGGAACATGACGGCATGAAACTCCATCTTACTTCGGAGCCAGTGAAACGGAGTCGAGAAATCTCCCCGCTGTATGCTGCCTCTCAAAGCAGCTGATTCACATAGTGCTCCACAGGGCTCCTTTCTTGGAAAGGAGCCTTACGTTACGGGATTTCCTTCCCGCCTCACTCGTCATTCCAACCACAGTAAAGAATCTCAGTCCATGATTAACCAGCCCACTAAAAAAGCCCTCCCGAAGGAGAGCTTTTTACATCAATCTTATTTCACTTCGATGGAGAAGTAGTTCTTTTTGCCTTTCCGGATGATAATGAACTTGCCCTTTGTGTTTGGATGGGCGGTCACATTGGCTTCCACGTCACGAATCTGCTCACCGTTTACGCGGATGGCACCGTTCTTTACGTCTTCCCTTGCCTGGCGCTTGGATTTTTCCACGCCGCCCTGCACCAGGGCTTCCACGATGTTGATAGGCGCTTCATGTACTTCTCCGCCCTTGGTGTTGCGGAAGGCCCCTTCGATTTCATCGCCCGACAGTTCCTGGATATTGCCGGAGAAGAGGGCCTGGGTCACCTTTTCGGCCTGGGCCAGTCCTTCTTCGCCGTGGACGAAGCGGGTCACTTCCTCCGCCAGCTTCCGCTGGGCACTTCTGTGTTCCGGATGTTCTTCCACTTCTTTTCCCAGAGCGTCGATTTCCTCATGGGAGAGGAAAGTGAAATATTTCAGGTACTTCACCACATCCCGGTCATCCTGGTTGAACCAGAACTGGTAGAATTCGTAGGGAGAGGTCTTCTTCGGATCCAGCCATACAGCGCCACCGGCGGTTTTGCCAAACTTGGTGCCGTCTGCCTTCAGCATGAGGGGGATGGTGAGGCCGAAGGCATCATGCACATCCTCTGTCTTGCGGAGAAGCTCCACGCCGTTGGTGATGTTGCCCCACTGGTCGGCGCCGCCGATCTGGAGCTGCACATTGTACTTATCGTAGAGCATTTTGAAATCGATGGACTGGAGAATCTGGTAGGAGAATTCGGTGAAGGAAATCCCCGTTTCCAGACGGGAAGCCACCACTTCCTTAGCCAGCATGGTATTGATGTTGAACAGCTTGCCGTAGTCCCTGAGGAATTCCAGAAGGGAAATCTTGGAGAGCCAGTCATAGTTGTTCACCATGGTGAAGCCGTCTTCGCCGAAGAGCTTCTTCATCTGGGCAGTCAAACACTCCGCATTATGCTGGATGGTCTCCTGGGACTGGAGCACCCTTTCTGTCTTGCGGCCGGAGGGGTCGCCGATGGAACCGGTGCCGCCGCCGATAACAATGACCGGATGATGACCGGCCAGCTGGAAACGCTTCAGAATCATGAAAGGAATCAGATGACCGATATGCATGCTGTCGCCGGTGGGGTCAATGCCGCAGTAGAGGGAAATGGATTTCTCCCCTACCAGCTTGTACAACCCTTCCTCATCTGTCTGCTGATTGACAGCGCCACGCCATTTCAGTTCATCAATAATGTTCATCGAACTCCGCCTTTCTTCATTCAATATGTCTGAAATAATCAATATGTATCACTATAACACAATTCGGATAGGATAGATATGGAGAACATAGTTTCTTGCTCCTGGTACAAAATTTCTATTCTCTAACTTCTATCTTCTATCTTCTATCTTCTATCTTTTGGTTTCCTGTTTCCGGAGAGCCTCCTGCAAAAGTCATGTTTCCCTTTCCGCCGGAAAGAAATCATCCTATAATAAAAGGAAATCCCCATCTTTCCATGAAGGAGAATCCCATGACACTGCAGCAGCTTCGATATGTGATTGCCATCGTGCAGGCGGGCTCATTCAACATGGCGGCCCGGCAGCTTTTCATTTCCCAGCCCTCCCTTTCCAAATCCATGGCGGAGCTGGAAAAGGAAATGGGCATTGCCCTTTTCCAGCGCACCAGCCGGGGCGCCCTTCTTACGGAGGAAGGAGTGAAATTTCTTTCCTATGCCCGGCAGGTGGTAGAGCAGGCGGACCTTCTGGAAAATGCTTACAAGAAAGGGCCCCCTTTGAAACGGGTCTTTGCGGTATCCTCCCAGCACTACGCCTTCGTGGTGAATGCCTTCGTGGCCCTGGTGAAGGAATATGGACGGGAGAAATACGAATTCACCCTCCGGGAGTCCCGCACTTATGATATTATCGAAGACGTGCGGCTGGGGCGGAGCGAACTGGGCATTCTCTTTCTTGACCATTTCCGGGAAAGCGTGCTCCTCCATATCCTGAAGGAAGCGGACATGGAATTTCGTCCCCTCTTCAAAGCACCGGTGCACGTATTTTTGAGCCGCCGCCACCCCCTGGCCTCACGAGCCAAGGTCACCCTGGAGGACCTTCTCCCCTATCCCCGTCTCACCTATGAACAGGGCATCCACAACTCCCTCTACTTTTCCGAAGAGCCCCTCATCCAGGAATACAGCCCCAAAAACATCGTAGTCACCGACAGGGCTACCCTTTTCAACCTGCTCATCGGCCTTGACGGCTACACCATCTGCTCCGGCATTCTAAGCGAAGACCTGAACGGCACGGACATCCTCTCGCTCCCGCTGGAGAGCAGCGAGGAAATGGCCCTGGGCTGTATCACCCTGAAAGGCACCGTCCTCCGCGGCATGGCTGCCCGGTACATGGACCATCTGGAATCCTATATCAGCCATCTGGAAGGAATCACACTGCCCTGAACGGGGCAGATGTAAAAGAAGCACTGCCGATTCCTTTCGCAGCCTCATCTGAATTACCTATACCTATAAATCAAGGAGGAAAAACCATGAACATTGTCATTGCACCGCCCATCAAAGAAACCTATGAAAAAGATATTCTCTCCCTCTTCCCGGACGCTTCCATTTCCTGGCTGGAAGAATTGGATGAAAAAGGAAGAAAAGAGGCCCTGGAAAAGGCGGACATTGTGCTTTCCCGAAATATTGTGGGAGACATCAGGAAAGATGAAATCCCCCTCCTCTCCAGGCCATCCATGGTGCAGACCACCAGGACCGGCGTGGACCATCTGGATTTCAAAAAGCTGCCGGAAAACATCCACCTCTACTGCAACTCCGGCGGCTGGGCAAGGGGCATTGCAGAGTCCGCCTGCGGCATGATTATCGCCTTGAACCGCTGTCTTCGGGAACAGCTCCATGATTTGCAGCAGGGAGAATTCCATATCCTTGGCTACCACCAGAAACTCCTTTCCGAACAGACCGTGCTCATCGCAGGTTTCGGCGGCATCGGACAGGCGGTGGCCGAAGTACTCTTCCCCTTCCACTGCCGCCTTGCCGCCATCTCCCGCCGCCGGCCAAAGTCCCCTCTCCTTGACAAAGCCTATACCATGGAGGAACTGGAAGAGGCAGTGAAGGAAGCGGACGTACTGGTGCTTGCCCTGCCGCTGACAAAGGAAACGGAGGGAATCATAAGCCGCCATATTCTCTCCCTCATGAAGGATGATGCCATGATTGTGGATGTTGCCCGGGCCCATCTCATTGAGAGAGAGGCCCTTTTGGAAAAAGTGAAGACCTGCCCCCATTTCCATGTGGCCATGGACGTGTGGTGGGAAGAAAATGAAGCGTACCCCAGGGATGGCGACCCCCTCCTTGCCTTCCCCAACGTCATCGGCAGCGCCCACAATGCAGAAATGAGCCGCACCGCCCACCGGGAAGCCCTCATGAACGCCCTTGAAAACATCCGTGCCTTTATGGACGGAAAGCCGGTGAAGGGAAAGGTGAACAGGGAAGAGTATAGAAGATAGAAGAGAGATTTGAGATTTGAGGTTTGAGGTTTGAGGTTTGAGCAATAAAAAGCAGGCCATTCCACGGGATGAGCCTGCTTTTTCATTGGTCATTCTATTTCATGCGTCCTGCCAGACCTCTTCCGCCACCTGGCAGACCAGGCGGATTTTGGCCCACTGTTCTTCTTCGGTGAGGATATTCCCTTCTTCCGTGGAAGCGAATCCGCACTGGGGGCTGAGGCAGAGGTGGTCCAGGGGCACATAGGCGGAGGCTTCTTTGATTCTTGCCTTCAGGTCCTCCGGATTTTCCAGGGCCGCGGTTTTGCTGGTAATGAGTCCCAGCACCACTTTCTGTCCATTGATAAAGCGGAGGGGTTTGAAATCGCCGGCCCGGTCACTGTCGTATTCCAGGAAGAAGCCATCCACATGGCAGGAGCCGAAGAGAATTTCCGCCACCGGTTCATAGCCGCCGGAGGAGAACCAGGTGGAGCGGAAGTTGCCGCGGCAGATGTGCATGGTGATGGTCAAATCTTCCGGCTTATCCCGAAGGATTTCATTCAGCACTTCCACATATTTCCTCTTGATATGCTCCAAATCCACGCCCCTTGCCCGGTAAGCATCGGTTTTTTCCCTGGAGCAGAATTCGCCCCAGGAGGTATCGTCAAACTGCAGGTACCGGCAGCCTTCATCGTAGAAGGCCTTCACCGCCTTCCGGTAGGTGCTGATAATATCCTGGAAAAGGACGTCTTCCTTTCCTGCATACAGGTCCGGCAGCTTCGGATTTTCTTCCCGCACGCAGGTCATGAGGTGAAGCATGGAGGGGGAGGGAATGGTCATCTTGGCTACATGGTCTTCATCTTCCAGAGATTTCAGGAAACGGAAATGGGCAAGGAAGGGATGGTCCTTCGGGAAATCCAGCTCCCCTGTAATGCGGAAAGTGGTGGCCTTGGGCTGCTTTCCTTCAAAATGGACGGACCATGCCTTCGCCGCCACCTGCTCACAGCCCGTCAGAGCTGCCAGGAAATCCAGATGCCAGAAGGAGCGGCGAAACTCTCCGTCCGTAAAGTCGCGGAGGCCATTGGCCTTTTCCTTCTCCACCAGGATGCGGATTCCCCTGTCCTCCACCGCCTTAAGCTCCTTGGCGGAAATCCGCCCTTCCTCAAAGGCAGCCCGCGCATCCTTCAGCGCCTGCGGTCTTAAAAAGCTGCCTACTATATCTTTGCGAAATGGAATCTTCTTCGTCATATGTTTTGCCTCCTGTGATTTCTGATGGGTTTATCCTACCATAGAAAGCGCGATATGCGTTAATACATGAAAATCATGGGTGGATATAGCTTGAAGTTATAACCAATAGAAAAGGGACGCTTTCGCGTCCCCCGGGTTCAGAGGGTTCAGAGGGTGGTGGTATCACCGCCTACGGCGGTGAAGAATATAGGCCGCTTCGCGGCCAACCTTATACTCTATCTTTCCTGCCTCACACTTGCGGGAAGAAATTCCGCGGTAAGCGGATAGCGGCCCCCTAATCCCAGCATTCCACGGGAATGCCGTTTTCCATGCAGTAGGTATAGGCGGAGCTGTCTCTTTCGCATCTCACGGTGACCGGCGTATTTTTGAATACGTCTTTCCCTATCCCCCGAAGGTTTGAGGGAAGTGTAATGGTCCTAAGATTCGGGCAGTCAGCGAAGGCTTCGTCTTCCAGCCGGTACAGGTAATTTCCCAGTTCCACATAGGTCAATGCCCGGCAGCCCTTAAAGGCGCCGGCCCATACTTCCCGCACCTTTTCCCCGTAGAAAGCAATGAGCTCGGAAGAAGCGAAGGCATTTTCACCGATGTATTCAATATTTGTACCGCCGTTCACGTAGAGGAGAGCTGCATGGAGGCAGGTGTCGGTGCAGATGTAATTGTGGAAGCCCATGGACCAGGGATAAATGAGGATGTTCCGTTTTCCGTCTTTCGATGTATACACCGGCTGTTGGGGATTCTCCCTGATGGCTTCGGCCATGGCTTCCCGGTCATAGTCTCCGTTCTTTTCCGCCTGGATTCTTATGAAATAGATTCGTCTGCCCCTGTCTTCCATTTCCTTTCCATGGCTGTCCACCGGAATGCCGCGAATACTCGCGGCAGCCGGTGCAATGCGCTTGAAATCGTCCAGGAATCCGCTCTGGCTGTAGAATTTGGAATCATTATAAATGCGCCAGTGATTTTTAGCCCAGCCCTTCAATTTCCACTGCTCCTCTTCCACTTCCCTTGCAAGGGGTGATTTTTCTCCCTTCAGGAAATAGGGAATATGGTTTTCCCGGCAGTAGGTTTCCCAGGCGCTTCCCGGCAGGCAGCACACCGTGATTTCATCGCCTTCAAAGACCCCTTCCCCGATGCGGCAGTCCTTCTGGAGAAGTTCCATGAAATGGAGGTCCCGGCAGTGGGCAAAGGCATGGTCTCCCACAGAGGAAAGAGAAGATGGCAGCTCTGCCTTGGCCAGGTAAAGCAGTCCTTCAAAGGCACGGGCCCCGATCGTTTCAAGGCCCTCATCCGCCTTCATCTGATACAGGGTGGATTTTTGGAAACAGGATTCCCCGATTTCTTTGATATCCCCCTTCAGATGGAGATAGCAGATGGGCGCTTTGATGAATGCACCCCGGTCCAGTTTCGTATAGGAAGCGGCTTCTCCGTTTTCCGGAACGTGGATGACTTCTGGAAAGCGGCCGCCATCCTCTTCCATGAGCTTTGAAATATCCGGAAGGAGCCGCCTGTATTCCACCGGCAGGTCCGGGTGTTCTTTGGCGGAAATGATATGTCCTGCGCCTTCCATCGTAAGAATGGTAGTATGACTTTCCAAAAGGTCTCTTTCTTCCATATATTCATAGGCCCTGCCGGCAAGAGGAATATCAAGCCGTACTTCCGATTCTCGGTCCTCATCATCCTCCACCATGGTTTCCGGTGAAAGTTCCACCACCATTTTCCCCTCTGCCGCAGAAAGGGGATACACCGACACGGAGGAAGGAATGGAAAGTTTCTTCAGGGAAGGCAGACGGTAAAAAGCGTGTCTGCCGATGGTCCTAAGGCTCTTTGGCAGTCTGATTTCCTTCAGGTTTCTGCAGTAGCAGAAGCAGTAGTCCGAAATGGCCGTCACCCCTTCCGGAAGTATAATAGATTCATCGTCCCGGTGGTAGAAATAGAAAGAAGGAATGGTGCCGCCTTCTCCTATATCCCCGGATTTTCCCTTCTGAATGACAATTTCTTCCGTTTCCTTCTTTAATTCATCCATGAGGTCATAGGGAAATCTTATTTCCACGCCCCCCAGGGCCGCAGCAATGTCTCCTGCCTGGGGAAGAAGCTCCTGGTCCATGATTTCATCAAGCGCCTGGCCGCCTTCCTTTATCCGCCTGAGGAGTGCAGAAAGAGGAAGTCCCCTCTGCTTTTCGTAAGACGCAAGCACCGCCATGGAAAGTTCGTACTTCACCTTTTCCAGAGCCCCCGCAAGGCCGAAGGCTTCGGCTATGCGGTCGGCTGTGCCGTCTTTGTCCCTGCCGAAAGCATAAAAGAGCTTGTAGGAAAGCATATCGCAGGGATTATGGGCCAGGGCATAGGCGGCCCCCTCCTTCCATCGTCCTTTTTCCAGTTCTCCATTTTGGATGGCGGAAAGAATCCGCGCCGGCACTCCGATGTTCTTCTCATCCAAAGGCAGGAGGTTCAGCCGATCCGCTGCATCCATCACCAGGGCTCCTGCTGCTTTTCGATAGGCAGCTATAAAGGATTTCATGAGGTCCTCCGATGCATAAAGGTCCTCCAGCGCCCGCCTTTCCTGACTGTTCGTAAAGGCATTGCCAATGGCATTGAAGAGGCTGTGGCCTGCACCGATGACCAGATTGGCAATGCCGGCGGTAATCATGCCTTCAATGGCGCCGCCTATACCGAAACCGCCGCCCATAATCCGGCCTCTGTATTCCCTGCGGAGCTCCCGGTACTTCCGGGCCGCCTCGGCGCTGCCTGTAATCTCTCCCACCTTCCCCAGAAGAAACTCGATGAAATCCTGCCAGGCATCCAATGCAGAGGGGGCCCCTTCCTTTGTGTCCCTGGCCATGAAATTTTGGAATTCCAAACCGTAAATGCCCCGGCCCATGAGGAGAGACGATTCCTTTTTCAAGAGACTTCCAAAGAGCTCCGTCACCGCTTTTTCATCGGAAACAAATTGAAGAAGCCCCTTCACATCTCCCTCACCCAGGTAAATGCGCCTCAGCTCCTCCGTAGTCTTTGCTTCGGCCATCATGACCTTGAACAGGCGGAAAAACCCCACCTGCCGCTCATCGTATTCAAAATGGCAGCCGTCCATATCAAAAGCATAGACACCCCTTCCCCCGTCATGGAAAGGACGGAGAGATTCGCTGTCGTCTTCAGGAGAACAGAAAATAGGATAAATTTTTTCTTCCTTCTTCTCATTCACCTTCTTCAAAAGATCATCCAAAGAAAAGCCCTCCGTAGATGAAGACCCTTCCGCCGAAGAAGGCACCGGCGTCCCGCAGTGGGGGCAGAATTTCGAACCATCAGGCAGCGGTTTCCCGCAGTTCATGCAAAACATGGCAATCCTCCTATTAAACCAAAGGTTTCTTGTATTTTATTGTACTACGCAAGGCAGGGTATGTCACATGAATGGATTGATAAGCGCCATCTGGAATGATTGGCTGTATTCCCGAATGCAAGTGGGTTCAGAAGGTTCAAAGGGTTCTAAGGGTTCAGAGGGTGGTGGTATCGCCCTCCGGGCGATGAGTATTATAAGTTTCCTGCCATCCGACATCTATCTTCTTTCTCTGCACAAAAAAGACCTCCCGCAAAGGGAAGTCTTTTTGGCTACCATATCAGGCTTTTGCTTTTTTCGCCTTCACCACATGGGGTTCATTCCTCTGGCTGTGAAGGTGTTCATGCCAGGTCACCCAGATGCTGGATGCTACGCAGATGGAGGAATAGGCGCCGGAGATGAAGCCGATGAGCATGACCAGGGCGAAGTTCTTTGTGGTGTCTCCGCCGAAGAAGTAAAGGGATGCCACGCAGAAGAGAGTGGTGGTCAGGGTGTAGAGGGAGCGGCGGATGGTCTGGTGAATGGAGTCGTTTGCCAGGGTAGCAAAGCTGTCGGTCCTTCTGTGGGTGTGAAGGTTTTCACGGATTCGGTCGAAAATAACCACCGATTCGTTCATGGAGTAGCCAAGAACGGTGAGGATGGCCGCCAGGAAGGAGGCGTCCACTTCCAGATGGAAGAAGGCGAAGACCCCCAGTACCATGAGAATATCATGGCAGATGGCCACAATGGCGGAAATGGCGATTCTGTGTTCAAAGCGGATGGACATGTAGAGAATCATGGCACCGAAGGAAATGAGCACGTTCAAGAGTGTGCTCTTGGTCACTTCAGAGCCAATGACGGCGCCTACCGTTTCGATACGTTTCACTTCCGCGCCGCCTACCTTGTCATTCACATGGGACACCACGGTCTGTGCTTCCTCAGATGACAGGTTTCTGGTGCGGATAATCACGTCGTCCCCGGATTCACCGGAAATGTTGCCGGAAAGCTGGATGGTGGAGGTCTGCAGGCCGTCCTGGCGGAGGCCGTCACGAACCTGCTCTACGGTGACCGGCTGGGAGAAGCCCAGTTCCAGAATGGTGCCGCCGGTGAAATCGATGCCCCAGTTGAAGCGGAACATGATGATGGAAATAATAGAGAGCACCACCAGGATGCCGGAGAAGGTAAACCAGATTTTTTTATGGCCGATGAAATCGAAATTCTTAAACATTATCTGTCATACCCCCTTTTCCCACCAAACCACCAGGGATTATGAATCCAGCTGGCATCAATGAGGAGCATGAGGAGGGTACGGCTTACGGTAATGGCGGTAAACATGGAAACTGCCACGCCCAGTCCCAGGGAGAAGGCAAAGCCCTTCACCGTAGCGCTGCCCAGGAAGAAGAGGATGCAGGAGGTGATGATGACGGTCATGTTCGCATCGAAAATGGTGACGAAGGCCCGTTTGAAACCGGCCTGCACCGCCAAGCGGAGAATCTTGCCCGCTGCGATTTCTTCCTTGAATCGTTCAAATATAAGCACGTTGGCATCCACCGCCATACCTACCGACAAGATAACGCCGGCGATACTGGGGAGGGTGAGGGTGGCATGAAGGAGATTCAGCACGCCCAGAAGGATGAGCACGTAAACCAGGAGGGCCGTATCGGCTACAAAGCCGGCCATGCGGTAGACGCCCATCATGAAGAGAACAACCAGGGAAATGCCGATGGTAAAGGCTACCACCGATTTATCCTTGGAATCCTGTCCAAGAGAGGGTCCTACGGTTCTGACTTCCAGCACCGAGACCTTCACCGGAAGGGCGCCGCTTCGAAGGAGGATGGCCAGGTCCTTGGCTTCTTCCAAGGTGCGCTGGCCGGTAATGACGGCGGAACCGCCGGTGATGGCCTCATTCACCACAGGGTTGGTGAGGAGTTCACCGTCCAGGTAAATGCCGATGTGGCGGCCGATGTTTGCGGCGGTTAAGTCGCCGAACTTTTTGCCCCCTTCATCGGTGAACTGGAGAGCTACCAGGGGCTGCTTGTTCTGTCCCATTTCTTCCTTGGCATTCTTCAGGTCTTCGCCGGTGAGCTTCACATTGCCCTCTTCATCCTTGAATTCGAGGACAGCGGTCTTACCGATGGTTTCGATGGCCTTCTGGGGATCCCTTTCACCGGGGAGTTCGATGATAATACGGTTGGAACCTTCCCGCTGGATAATCGGTTCCGTCAGGCCCATTTCATTGACACGCTTCTGCATGATATTGATGACCTGGGTAATGGCCTCGGGGGTCACCTTGTTCTGGGGCGTATCTTCCGCCTGCATGACGATATGGGTACCGCCCTGCAGGTCCAGGCCCTGACGGATATGGCCCGCCAGCGGCCCCACGGCGGCGGCAAACACGCCGATAATGGCGAGAATCACCACCCAGAAACGGATAAGAGCTCCCTTTCTCAGGGGAGCTTTCCTTTTTGTTTCCAAAACTTCAACCTCTTTTCGTTACAATGATACCTTTATCGGTAACGATTTTGGCCATCCTCTGGTCAAAGGGCTCAGAAGGAATGGCTTCCGCTATCTGGAAATCCCAGAGGGCGGCCACTCTTTTTTCATAGGGTACGCGGGTAAGGTAGCGGTCATAATAACCCGCTCCCATGCCCAGTCGGTTTCCTTCCCTGTCGCAGGCCACGCCGGGCACCAGCACCAGGTCCAATGCCTCCGGAGAGATGGTGTCATAGCCCTTCGGCAGGTCGCGGAGCCCCAGGGGGCCCTTCACGAAATGGTCCATATCAAGGAGCCGTCCTGCTTCCATCTGCCTTTCCGGCAGACATACCGGCACGTACACTTCCTTCCCCTCAGAAAGGGCCTCTGAAATGAGACCATCCAGGTTGGACTCCCCTTTCATGGCAAGGAAAGCCATAATGCGCTTAGCCTTCCGGTATTCCGGAAGGGAAAGAATCCGCTCCGTGAGGCAGCGTGCTTTTTCTTCTGCCTCATCATCAGAAAGAGCCCGCCTGAGGGCGAGCATCTTCCGGCGGATTTCCTTTTTCACTTCGAAAGAGGAAATATCCGTCTCTTTCATTTTTTTGCCTCGTTTTTGGACTTGTCAGCCTTTGGAGCTTCTTCCTTGTCATCCACTTCCACTTCTTCTTCGATGACTTCGGTGCCCGCATCTTTAGGATCGTCCACTTCTACCACTTCTTCCACCACCTGGGTTTCCGGTTCATCCTTCTTGGACTTCTTGTCCTGCGGGATTACTTCTTCCACCGGTGCTTCGCCTACTGCAGGCTTGCCTTCAAAGTGCTGGATGGCGGATTTTTCAACCTTTACGATGACCTTCGGCGCAATTTCCAGTTCCACGTACTTATCACGGAGAACTTTGATGGTGCCGTGAACGCCGCCGGACGTCACCACCTTGTCTCCCTTCTTCAGGGACAGGAGGAAACGGCCTCTTTCCAGCTTCATCTTCTTGGTGGGGCGGTACATGAAGAAATACATGATAGCCACCAGAATAAGGAAAGGCCATACCAGGCTCAGGATATTCATTGCTTGTTCCACTTACATTTCACCTCCAACAGATATAGCTTCATTTTAGCATAAAACAAATAGGATGTCTTTATCTTTTATAATTTGCCATGAAATTTTCGCGGAATTCCGTAAAGTTTCCGTCAATAATGGCCTGTCTCATGTCCCGCATGAACTGCAGGAGGAAATAGAGATTGTGAATGGTCACCAGCCGGAAGGCCAGAAGCTCTTCGGACTTATAAAGATGACGAATGTAGGCCCGGCTGTAATGGGTGCAGGTATAGCAGTGGCATCCCTCTTCCAGGGGAGCCCAATCCTTTTCGTATTTCTTATTCTTCATGTTCATGCGGCCGGTATGCACCATGGCCATGCCGTTTCGGGCCACCCTGGTGGGGAAGACGCAGTCAAACATATCCACGCCTCTTGCCACCCCTTCCACCAGGCAGTCCGGCGTGCCCACGCCCATGAGGTAGCGGGCCTTGTTCACCGGCAGGAACTGGGTGGTGTACTCCAGGATTTCATACATCAGGTCGTGAGGTTCTCCCACGGAAAGGCCGCCGATGGCCATGCCGTCGAAGGGCATGGCCGAAATTTCTTCGGCGCTCCTTCTTCTCAAATCCTTGTACATGCCCCCCTGCACGATGCCAAACATGCCCCGGTCCGTGCGGGTGTGTGCCTTGATGCACCGTTCCGCCCAGCGGGTAGTGCGGGCGGTGGAGTGGTCCGCATAGTCGTAGTCCGCCGGATAGGGAATGCATTCGTCAAAGGCCATGGCAATGTCGCTTCCCAGATCTTCCTGGGCATGGATGGATACTTCCGGAGAAAGAAACTGTTTCGACCCGTCCAGGAAGGAACGGAAATGGACGCCCTCTTCCGTAATCTTCCGCATGGCTCCCAGGCTGAATACCTGGAATCCGCCGGAATCGGTAAGGATGCCCTTGTGCCAGTTCATGAAATCATGAAGGCCGCCGGCTTCCCGGATCAGCTCCGTGCCGGGACGGAGGAAAAGATGGTAGGTGTTGGACAGGATAATCTGGGCCCCCATGTCCTCCAGTTCCTCCGGCGTTACCGTCTTTACCGTGGCCTGGGTGCCTACGGGCATGAACATGGGTGTCTTGAAGGTACCGTGGGGCGTGTGGAGAAGGCCGGCGCGGGCGCCGGTTTTCTTATCCTCCGCAATGAGTTCGTAGTTGATAACCATAGCTGTTCCTTATCTGATAAACATGGCGTCGCCGAAGGAGAAGAAACGGTACTTCTGCTTTACCGCCTCCTCATAGGCAGCAAGGATGTGTTCCCTTCCTGCAAAGGATGCCATCATCATAATGAGAGTGGATTCGGGCAGATGGAAATTGGTGACAATGGCGTCCACCATGTGCCACTGATAGCCGGGGTAAATGTAAAGCTGGGTCCAGCCGCTGCCGGCTTTCAGAGTGCCGCTCTGGCCCGCGGACTCCAGGGTGCGCACAGAGGTGGTGCCCACAGCAATGATGCGGCGGCCTTCACTTCTGGCCTTATTGATTTCATCGGCCACATCCTGGTTCACCGTATACCATTCCTTATGCATTTCATGATCTTCGATATTTTCTTCATTCACCGGACGGAAGGTGCCGATGCCCACATGGAGGGTGACAAAGAGGAGCTCCGCCCCTTTCTTCTTCATTTCTTCCATGAGATCCGGTGTGAAATGGAGGCCTGCCGTAGGAGCGGCAGCAGAGCCTTTGTACTTGGCATACACCGTCTGGTACTCATCCTTGTTTTCCAGCTTTTTGTGAATGTAAGGGGGCGTAGGCATTTCGCCCAGCTGGTCCAGAAGGCTGTCGAAATTACCGTCGTAGTGGAATTCCACCACCCGGCCGCCGAATTCCGTCTTGTCCAGCACTTTGCAGTAACAGTTCTCTGCAAATTCGATTTCCACGCCGGGAAGCGCCTTCCTGCCGGGATTCACCAGCACCTCCCACACATCATTGCCCTTAGGTGTGAGAAGAAGCATTTCCACCTTGCCGCCGGTATCCCGCTTTTTGCCGTACAGACGGGCAGGGATGACCTTGGTATTGTTGAATACAAATACATCGCCCGGACGGATTTCATCCAGAATATCCCGAAAATGATGATGTTCCCATTCGCCGGTCTTTTTATCCAGCATCATGAGCCTGCAGGAATCACGGGGTTCCGCCGGTTCCTGGGCAATGAGCTCCTTGGGAAGGTCATAATTGAATTCTTCAAGTTTCATTGTACTTTCTATCTCCTGTCGTTGAAATTACGCTATTGGGGTTAACCTTTATATTATATGACAAATGGGGGAAATGTTTCCAGTTTCTTGTTTCTTGGGAGTCAATAGGGCCGGTGGATATGTGCCATGAGGTCCATGAGGTTCATGAGGTTCAGAGGGTTCGGATGGGAAGGTCCTGAAGATTGACCGGCCCGTTGGGCCGGAGGGTTCGTAAGTTTGACAGCGGCTTCGCCGCTGAGGGTTGTGGACAGCCGCCATGGGCGGCTGTGATTTTATAACTTCCCATTGAATCGGTCACAGACAGAGCCTGTGGGCCGGCGCAGCAGCGCACGGTCCATGAACCCTTGCGGAAAAGCCGCGTGAACCTTCGGGAATATGGCTGGCGTCGAAATCTCCTCAATACATTTTTTCCACTTTTGTTCCCGTATAATAATGGGTCAGAATGGTCTTGTAATAATCTTTTCCATTGCCCTGCTTTTCTGCCATGGCTTCGGCCCCCCACTGGGAAAGGCCCAGGCCGTGGCCGTAGCCGTAGCCCGTGATGACGAGGCTGCTTCCTTTCACATTCAGGTCAAAGAGGGTGCTGTCCAGTCCGTAGATGGACTGGAGCTTGTCGCCGGAAACGGTTTTGCTGCCGTTCTTTCCTATAAGAGTAAAGCTCTTCACCCTGCCGGAAACGCCCCGGTCCGCTGAGCGATGGGCCTCACCGATGCGGAGGCGGGAGAGCTTGATGCCCTTCAGTTTTCCTACGTTATAGCCATAGTTTTTCATGGTATTTATGAAAGAAGAAAGGGACACTGTCTTAGTCCAGGGATTTCCTATGTACGCTTCCTTCACCCCCCGAAGGTAGGGAATGGAGGAGCCCCACACGTTTTCACTGTTTTCCGTATATCCGCCGCCGCTGGAATGGAAGAGGGCATCAATGGGCTTTCCGCCGTAGGTGACGATTTCTCCTGCCGTCTCCCTCACCGCCCGGCTGGTGGCTTCCGTTTCCGAGGAAATGCCGGAGTACACCTGGGAACGGGTGTCGTCGGTGACGTCGTAGCCGGAGGAGCGGTAGCTGTTCTTATGGTACATGGCATAGGTCCTGGCAGCCACGGCCTGGGCCTTCAGGGCATCCAATTTCCAGGAAGGCACCGCTTCCGCCGGCACCACGCTCTGGAGGTAGAGTTCCATGGGCACCGCATTCACCACGGTGACGCCGCTGCCCCAGGCGGAGGGAATAATCTTGATGTTCCCGCGGTACCGGTTTCCCTTCACTCCAAAGGCGGGGGCACTGTTTCCTGTGGTAAGGTACACCTTGTCCCCCGCCTTTTTGCCGTTGAGAAGGATGGTATTCCCGCTTCTTGTAATGGAAAGGCGGGTACCGCTGCCATATTTACCTACCACTTTCCCCGCTGATTCCGCCTTGAAGTCCGCAAGGCCCGTCACGTTCACTTCGCCGGAAGTCATGAGTCCCACTTCCACCTCCGGCCCCAGGCCGGTGGTCTTTTTTTCTGTCCCGCTAGCGGCGGTGCTGCTTTTACGGGACTGGGCCCTTCGGGCGGCAGACCTGTTCCCGGAAGAAGTATTTCCATGGGAAATCACCGCTTTCCGCTGCACCGGAATGGTTTCCGCTTCTGCCGGAACTGCAGCAAAAACAAGGGCCAAAGGCAGGAGGAGGGCTGTCCATAATTTATGATTCATAATAATTACCTTCTGAAAAAAATATTAAGGATAATGGTGCCGATGACGCTGACCAGGATGCAGGAAACGATAGGAAAAAAGAATTCCGTATTTCCTTTGGAAAAATGAATGTCTCCCGGCAGGTGTCCCAGGAAGGTGAGTTTTCCGCCTGCCAGAAAGAAAAGGCCGGCCAGAATGAAAATGACACCGATGATGATAAGTATTTTACCGGTCCCCATGGTCACCGGCAAAGAGGCTCTCCCCCTCTTTTCCATTCCATGGCGCCCCTATGTGGTCATAGGCTGCAGGGGTGGCAATGCGTCCCCTGGGGGTTCTGGAAATAAAGCCGATCTGCATGAGGTAGGGTTCGCACACATCTTCAATGGTCGCCCTTTCCTCGCTGACCGCGGCGGAAATGGTATCGATACCCACAGGGCCGCCGTTGAATTTATAAATGATGGCCTTTAATATTTCATTATCCAGGTCATCAAGGCCGATTTCATCCACGTGGAGTGCTTCCAGCGCTTCCGCTGCAATGTCGGCGGTAATGGCACTTCCCTTCACCTGGGCAAAATCGCGGATACGCTTCAGGAGGCGGTTTGCTATACGGGGCGTGCCGCGGCTGCGGCGGGCAATTTCACCAGCGCCGCTGTCTTCGATATCAATGCCCAAGATGCCGGCGGCCCGGGTGATGATTTTCTTCAATTCCTCCGGTTCATAGAACTGCATATGGTTGGTAATGAGGAAACGGTCCCGAAGCGGCGCAGACAGGGAGCCTGCCCTGGTGGTAGCGCCAATCAGGGTGAAATGGGCCAGGTCGATGCGGATGGAACTGGCGCCGGTGCCCTTCCCCATGACGATGTCCAGGGCAAAGTCTTCCATGGCGGAATAGAGGATTTCCTCCACATTCCGGTTCAGCCGGTGGATTTCATCGATAAAGAGCACATCGTGGTCCTGCAGGGTAGTCAGGATGGACGCCAGCTCCCCCGGCCTTCCGATGGCAGGGCCGCTGGTGACCTTGAACTGGCTTCCCAGCTCGTTGGCAATGATTTTGGCCATGGTGGTCTTTCCAAGGCCCGGCGGGCCATAGAGAAGCACATGGTCCAGGGCTTCATTTCTTGATTTCGCCGCCGCGATGTACACCTTCAGATTCTTCTTAAAAGCCTCCTGGCCGATATAATCATCCAGCCGCTGGGGGCGCAGCGTCATCTGCCACTCATCCTTCGGCGTTTCTTCCGTGGAAACGATGCGGCCCTTGCTGCCAAGCACCTCTTCCTCATCGGCGCCGCCCAGACTTTTTATATACTTATTATTCATAGATTACTCCCGATTTCTCGCAAATTCACGGAGCGCGGCGCTCACCAGCTTCGACACGTTATCATAGCTGCCGGAGAGCTTTTGAAGCACCGGCGTGATTTCATCCATTTCATAGCCAAGGCTCATCAGGGCCTTCACCGCTTCTCCCGTAACAGGGTCTGCCTCCGTCGAAGGAGCAGGTTCGCTGCCGTCATCGGAAATGGTTTCCACCGAAAAGGCGCCAACCTTATCCTTCAGCTCCACCAGGAGCCTTTCCGCCGTCTTCTTTCCGATACCCGGAAGTTTGGTGAGCTGGGACACATTCTGGGTCTTCACGGCGCCCACAAAGGCAGAGGGTGTCATGGAGGACAGGATGCCCATGGCCACTTTAGGCCCGATTTTTGAAATGGAAATCAAAAGGAGGAAGAGACTGTACTCCTCTTCGCCCAGAAATCCATACAGAAGGATGGCGTCCTCCCGGACTGCCATGTAGGTGAGAAGCTTCGCTTCCTCCCCATTCGTAAGTTTCTGCCTTGTTTTATCGGAAATAAAGATCCGATAGCCTATGCCTCCTGCTTCCAAAAAGCAGGAATCCTTAAATAAAGCGGTAACCTTTCCTCTGATATATCCAATCATTTCATTCCCTCATATAACTGACGATGCTCCACATGGTAGGCGGCGGTAAGGCCGATGGCCAGCGCATCCGCCGCATCGTCGGGGTCGATTTTCCTTGTAATGCCCATGAGACGCTTCACCATCTCAATGACCTGTTTTTTCCCGGCCCTGCCGTAGCCGGTCATCTGCTGCTTCACCTGCAGCGGCGTCACCGGCACGATGGGGATATTCTGGCGATACCCCGCCAGAAGGATGACGCCCCTGGCCTGGGCCACCTTGATGCCGGTGGTAATGTTCGTATTGAAATAGAGTGTCTCCACTCCCATGAACTGGGGCCGGTAGGTGGCAATGAGCTCGCATATGCCTTCATACACAATATTCAGCCGCTCCAGGTCGCTCTGGTCCTTGTATGTCTCGATGACTCCGTAATTTACCGGAGTAATGGACGTCCCCACCTTGTCCACCACCCCGAACCCGCACCGTCCGGTGCCGGGGTCAATGCCTAATACCCGCATAGCTCCTCCTGTTCCATGGCTGAAAAGTTTGTTCTTACTGGTTTATTATACCATAGGTTTATATAGGAGAGGGGAAGTGTATTCCCGAAGGTTCACGCGGCTTTGCCGCGTAGGTTCATGGGCCAGGCGCTGCCGCGCCGGCCCAAGGGTTCAGTCCGGGACCGGCTGACGCCGCAGGTAAAAAGGGGCGCGCCTGGCAGCACGGGTTGTGTAAAAGGGTTGTGTTCGCTTCCGCCCAGGGGGCGGGTGGTGGTATCGCCCTTTGGGCGATGAAATTTATAATTTTTCTTCGCGAAATGGAAAACAAAACAACCTGCCCGGCGCTCTTGCTATTTTATGACAGGCCCTATGAATGAATCGGCGGCGTTTTCTTAAGAGGGTTCCTCCAAAGCCCAACGTAAAAAAGCAGCCTTCCGGCTGCTTTTTTACTGCCTGTTACGGCAGACCATCGGTCATGAGATGGTGATAATGTTCCTGGATCTTTCTGGTTACCGTACCTACCTTGCCGTCGCCGATGGGCTTTCCGTCGATGGAAAGCACCGGCACGATGCCGTCCTGGGTATTGGTGAGGAAAACTTCTTCCGCTTCCATCATGTTATCCAGACGTACCGGCTCCGCGCCGTCGTCAATGGAGGTGACGCCGGCGGTGGGGGCTACGCGGGAGAGAACCAGGGAGCGGGTAATACCGGGAATCATGTATTCATTCTTGGCGGGGGTCCAGATGACGCCGGCCTTCACGATGCACACATTGGAGTGGCTGGCTTCGGTGAGGAGGCCGTCTTTGATGAAGATGGCATCGTAGGCGCCTTTTTTCTGTGCCTCTGCCCGGGCCATCATGTTGTTCAGCTGGTTCAGGGAAAGGATATCGCAGTGATGTCCGCGATCATCATTCATGGTGACGCACTTCACGCCGTCCTGCACCTTGGCAATGCTGTCCAGGTCGATGGGCTTTGCATAGACCAGTACGTTGGGGCGGAGGGCATTTCTTGAAGGAATGGTGAAATCATGGTCGCCGCTGCCGCGGGTCACGATGATTTTCACATAGCCTTCGGTGACTCCTGTTTCTTCAATGACCACTTCCACGATTTCCGTGAATTCATCAGGCGCCGTCACCGGACGGATGCCCAGAAGGCGCATGGAGCGGTACAGACGGTCCACGTGATAGGAAAGGGCAAAGGGATGGCCCCGGAATACCCGAACCCACTCGTAGCAGCCGTCGCCGAACTGCAGGCCTCTGTCGTCGGCACTGATGATTTTGGAGAAATCATAGTAGAAATTGTGATTGTAATAGATGGTAGTTTTTGCTTCTGCCATACCATTCACCTCCAAAAGGGAATGCAGGAAATCCTGCCAAAGAGAACTTCTATTTCATTATATCATTGTCAGGCCTGTTTTTCCGCTTTCCAGGCCTTGATTTTTTCTATGAAACGGGGCATGAATTCTTTCAGGTCCGCCACCACCGCATAGTCCGCCATTTCCATGACCGGCGCCTTGGGATCCCTGTTCACGGCAATGATAATATCCGCGTTCACGGCGCACATATGCTGCATGGCGCCGGAAATGCCAAGGGCAAAGTATACCCTGGGCGATACGCCCTTTCCTGTCTGTCCGATCTGGCGGCTGTGAGGCTCCCAGCCCAGTTCGGAAATGGGACGGCTGCAGCCTACAGCAGCTCCCAGCAGGTCCGCCAGTTCATGTACCTTTTTCCATTCTTCTTCGGTGTGGAAGCCGCGGCCTCCTGCCACGATGACCTTTGCTGTTTCCACCGGATTTTCATCCTTTTCACCCTGGATAATGGATTTCAAAATGGTACCCAAATCTTCTTCATCCAGTGTCACCGGCACCTCTTCCACCTTTCCGGTGCGGGAAGCATCAGCTTTGGGATATTTGAAAATTCCCGGACGCACGGTACCCACCTGGGGACGGAAGAGAGGGCTTACGATGTCAGCCATAATGTTGCCGTCCATGGCAGGGCGGGACCAGATGACAAGCCCCTTTTCCTTATCTGCGGAAAGCTCCGTCACGTCGGCGGTGACGCCGCATACCAGTTCTGCCGCCAGCCGGGGCGCCAGGTCCCTTCCGAAGGAAGTGGCTGCAAAAATAATGGTATCCGGTTTCCTGTCCTTCAGGAAAGAGGCCAGTACCTTCTGATAGGCCTTCCCGTCATAATGGGAAAGCAGCTTGTGAGTCAGCACATACACTTCGTCGGCCCCCAGAGGAATCAGGGACGCCGGATCATCCGTAAGCGGGCCGCCGATGAGTACCACATGCACCTTATCGCCCAATTCATCCGCCAGATGCCTGGCTTCGCCAATAAGCTCTCCTGTTACCTTCTGAATCCCGCCATTTACGAGAGCACCAATTACATAAATTCCTTTATATGCAGAAAAATCCATCATTGCCCTCCTATACCAGATTCAGCTTTTTCATGGCGCCAAACAGTTCTTCCACTGCCTCTGCCGCCGGTTTTCCCTCGATACGGAGATTTTCCTTCTTCGGCGGCACCACCGGCCGCACCTGCCGCACCTGGGTAGGAGAACCTTTCATGCCGATACGGCTGGCATCCACCGGAATGTCCGCAGCCGTCAAATTATGGATTTCCACCTCATCCTTCTTCAGGATGCCCTTGATACTGGGATACCGGGGCTTGTTGAGCTCTCCCGTGCAGGTAATGACCCCGGGGAGCTTCATGTCCAGCACTTCCCGGTCATCGCCAAACTGCCTCTCCACCTCAACATATCCTTCCTTCTCATGGGACAGGCCGATGGCAGCGCTCACATCGGAAATTCCCAGGGTGGCAGCAATTTCCGGCCCAATCTGGGCGGTGTTGCTGTCAATGGATTCCATGCCGCAGAAAATGAGGTCAAAGCTGCCGATTTTCTCAATGGCTTTGGCCAGGGTATAGCTGGTGGCCAGGGTATCGGCACCGCCAAAGGCTCTATCCGTCACCAGGTACGCCTCATCGGCTCCCATGGAAATGGCTTCCTTCAGCACCGCTTGTGCCTGCGGCGGCCCCATGGAAATCACAGTCACCGTGCCGCCTGCCTGGTCACGAAGCGAAAGTGCCGCTTCCAGCGCATTCCTGTCCATGGGATTCAGGATACTGTTTGCATTATTTCTCTTTAATCTACCGGTGGACGGGTCCACTTCCATTTGGGAAGTATCCACCACCTGCTTTACGCAAACCAGAAACTTCATAATAACCCCCTTTGAAACAACTCCAAGGCTTCCTGTTTTAGAAATTTTTATTCCATTTAAGTATACCATACGGCAGCCTTCTGCGGCATATTTATTTATGGACGGCCGCTTTGCGGCCGAGGTTCAAAGGGTTCAGAGGGTTCAGAGGGTTCAGAGGGTGTGGTATCGCCGCCTTTGGCGGCGATGAGTTTATAAGCCGCTTCGCGGCCTCCCCTGCTTTCAGGAATACAGCCCTCTGCTGTCTGCCGTCTGATGTCTTCATGCCAGCCGATATATAACAGCATTCTCTCATTTACTATTCTTACCGAGATCCTTCGCTTTGCCCAGGATGACAGCAAGCGGAGGGAAAATGCCGTCGGCCAGCGGACAGCCGATAGCGGATAGCTGCCCACTTCTCACTTCCGGCCTTCCACGCAGGCATTGCCCAGAAGGCCCTTCAGCGCCTCCTCCGCTTCTTCTGAGAAGTCAAGGAAGAATTTCGGCACCATGCGGATTTCCTGCCTTGTCCTCTGGATGTGGAGGAAAACCGGCGTGTCTCCGTGGTATTTGAGGAGGATGCGGCCCAGGGCGTCGCTGACCATGTTGTTTTCATGCCTTTCATCCACATAGAGATGGACAGCCGACACCGGCGGGCGCAGGGTTTTGTGATAGAGGGAGAGGGGGATGATTTCATCCGCCAGGATTTTCACTTCCCGTTCGTTGGACTGCACCCTTCCCCGGATGCAGATGGCTGCATCTTCCGTCATCACCGGTCTTGCCTTTTCCCAAACCGAAGGGAACACCACCGCTTCCAAATCGCCGTCATAGTCTTCTATGGTGACGTAGCCCATGGGGGCTCCCTTCTTTGTCATGGTGCCCTTGACGCGGGTCACCGTGCCGCCTACGGTGACCGCTTTGCCGTCATATTTAGCGCTTTCTGCGTTGAGCTGGTAAATGGGAATGCAGTGGGCCATCTGCTTTTTGTAGGCATCCAGAGGATGGCCGCTGACGTAGAATCCCAAGAGTTTTCTTTCCCATTCGATTTTTTCATTCTGCGGAATATCCGGAAGCGGCGGATAGGTAATGGTCTTGGCGCTGTCCATGTCGCCGAAAAGGCTCACCTGTCCCGATTCCCGGTCTTCCCTGATGGACTGGGCATTGCTCATGGCCTCCGGCAGCACCGCCAGAAGCTGGGAACGGTTGCGGCCCAGAGAGTCCAGGGCGCCGCAGCGGATAAGGCTTTCGCAGGCCCTGCTGTTGAGGCCCCGGCTGTCCACCCGTTCCAGGAAGTCGCTGATATCCTTGAAGGGGCCTCCTTTCCTTCTGGCTTCAATGATGCCGTTCACCGCATTTTCCCCTACATTCTGGATGCCGTCCAGGCCGAAGAGGATTTTATTTCCTTTAACGGAGAAATAGGCCTCCGAAAGGTTCACGTCAGGCGCTGCGATTTCCACGCCCGCCCTTTTGGTATCGGAAATATAGCGGCTCACCTTTTCCCGGTCGCCGATGTAGCAGGTCATCATGGCCGCCATGAATTCCGGCCGAAAATGGGCCTTCAGGTACGCCGTCTGCCAGGCAATCCAGCCGTAGCACACGCTGTGGGATTTATTGAAACCGTAGCCGGCAAAGTGGACCATAAGGTCGAAAACGTAATTGGCGGTATCCTTGTGCACGCCATTCTTCAAGGCTCCTTCCACGAAGGTATCCCTGTTCTTCTGCAGGATTTCCGGCTCCTTATGCCCCATGGCACGGCGGAGCATATCTGCCTGGCCCAGGCTGAAGCCGCCCATGACCGAAGCTATCTGCATGACCTGTTCCTGGTAAAGGATGACGCCGTAGGTTTCCTTCAGGATAGGTTCAAGGGATGGATGGGGATACTCCACCGGGATTTCCCCGTGCTTCCTCTTGATGAAATCTTCCGCCATACCGCTTCCCAAAGGTCCCGGCCGGTAGAGGGCCACCATGGGGATAAGGTCCTCAAAGCGGTCCGGATGGAGCTTCATGAGAAGGGAGGTGAAGCCGGAGGATTCGGACTGGAATACGCCGATGGTGTCTCCTTCGCAGAGCATGCGGCAGGTTTCCTCATCCTCCGTGGGAATGGCATTGATGTCCAGTTTGATGCCCCGGTTCTTTTCAATCATTTCCAACGCGTCATGAATGACGGTGAGGTTTCGAAGACCCAGGAGGTCCATCTTCAAAAGCCCCAGCTGTTCCACCTGATCCTTTTCATACTGGGTCTGGATGAAATTGTCCTGGGTGAGCTGGATAGGCACATACTCATCCACCGGCTTGGAGCAGATCACCACCCCCGCCGCATGGGTGCCGGAATTTCGGGACAGCCCTTCCAGGTCCAGGCAGTGGTCGATAAGGCTGTGCACCTGGGGATTGGATTCGTAAAGCTCCTTGAATTCCCGGGAACCGTCCAGGGTCTTCTTCAGCGTCACCCCGGGACCGGAAGGCACCATTTTAGCAATTTTATCCACGTCCCGAAGGGGCATATTGGTGACACGCCCCACGTCCCGGATGACCGCTCTAGCCGCCAGGGTGCCGAAGGTAATAATCTGGGCCACCTGGTCCTTCCCGTACTTTCTGGCCAGGTAATCAATCACCTCACCCCGCCGCCGGTAGCACAGGTCCGTATCAATATCCGGCATGGACACGCGTTCCGGGTTCAGGAAACGTTCAAAGAGGAGGTCAAAACGCAGCGGGTCGATTTCCGTAATATGAAGAAGATAGGCCACAATGCTTCCCGCCGCACTGCCGCGGCCCGGGCCGATGGGGATGCCGTGGGACTTGGCATAATGGATGAAATCCATGACGATGAGGAAGTAATCGGAAAAGCCCATGTGCTCGATGACTCCCAGCTCATAATCCATGCGCTCCTTCTCCTTCCCCGTGGGATAGGGATACCGCTCGGGCAGCGCCTTTTCGCAGAGCTTCCGGAGATAGGACTTGGACGTTTCTCCCTCCGGCACATCAAAGGAAGGCAGCTTATGCTCCCCGAAGGTTAATGTCACATGGCAGCGGTCCGCAATTTTCTTCGTATTTTCAATGGCCCCCGGATATTCTCCCAGAATGGCTTCCATTTCCTCTCCGCTCTTGCAGTAGAACTCATTATTAGCAAAATGGAAATGGTAGGGGTCGTCCAGCGTTTTGCCGGTGGAAATGCAGAGTTTGATTTCCTGGCTCCCTGCGTCCTCCTTCTTCGTGTAATGGAAATCGTTGGTAGCCACCAGCCCCAGGCCGTACTCCTTCGCCAGCGCCGCCAGCACAGGACGCACCGCCGCTTCTTCCGGGAGCCCGTGATTCTGGAGCTCGATGAAATAATTGTCCTTCCCGAAGGTGTCGATGTAAAACTGAATCACCTTCCGTGCCTTCTCCATATCATGGTTCAGGATGGCCTGTGGAAGCTCGCCGCCCACGCAGGCAGACATGGCAATGAGCCCCTTATGATACTTCACAAGGAGATCATGGTCCGCCCGGGGTTTGAAATAATATCCCTCGGTCCAGGACTTGGAGCAGATTTTGATAAGATTCCGGTAACCCTCATTATTTTCCGCCAGAAGAATCAGATGGGCCAGCTTCTCCTTTTCTCCCCCTGCCCGCTTCTCAAACCGGCTTCCCCTCGTCACATAGACCTCACAGCCGATAATGGGCTTGATTCCCTGGGCCATGCACTCCTTGTACAGGTACACCGCCCCATACATGACCCCATGGTCCGTAATGGCCAGCGCCGTCTGTCCCATATCCTTCACATGGGACACCAGCTCCTTAATCCGGCAGGTGCCATCAAATAAACTGTATTCTGTATGCACATGAAGATGAACGAATGGATCCATTGTTCCTCCTGAAATCATTGAAAAAGGTTTTTGTTTTATTGTATCACACGGGGCGGGGAAAAAGGTTCTTAAGATTGACGCAGCCTCCGGCTGTGAGGGTTCTCAAGTTTGACGGCCCTTTGGGCCGAGGGTGATGGCGGCGGCATGGGGCTGCTGCGCAGCCCGGGTTCATAGGGTTCATAAGGTTCAAAGGATTCAAAGTCCAGCAGCGCTGCGGATTTGACCTCCCGCCTGCACTTGTCAATCCAATTCAAAAGCAAAGAGTCGTAAATTTAACATGAAGATTTATGCTTTACCGTAAAAACAGCAAAGCAAAAGAGCCCATCCATTCGATGAGCTCTTGCTTTGTGGCGGAGAGAGGGGGATTCGAACCCCCGTGCCGGTATTCGCCGGCAACATGATTTCCAATCATGCACCTTAAACCGCTCGGACACCTCTCCATGCTGCTTATTCCCTGGCCCTGGGGCCAGCGCCTTGTTTTTTTCATCAGTGGTTGACTGACTTATGTAGTATACCAACGGAGGCGGTATATGTCAAGCATTTTTTTTGAAAAACTTTTCTGGTAATAGTTTCCTGCTGCTATGTTACGCAATTGCCTCATATCGAATAGTAACCCATTAGTGAAAAGTTTCCCGCCGCTATGCTCCGCCACAGCCTCATGCCGGATAGGAAACCTTTCGCGAATAGTTTCCTGCCGCTATGCTCCGCCACTGCCTCACGCCGGATAGGAAACCTTTCGCGAATAGTTTCCCGCCGCCATGCTCCGCCACTGCCTCACGCCGGATAGGAAACCTTTCGCGTATAGTTTCCTGCCGTCATGCTCCGCCGCTGTCCCACGCCGAACAGGAAACTTCATAAGAAAAAAGCCGTGAGGAAATGATTACCATTTCCTCACAGCTTTTCTCTGCTTATGCTTTTTCTACAGAACCTGCTCCATGGCCCTGTTTGGCATTGCGGTGCCATGCATAGAGGCCGTAGTACAGGAAGGCGCAGGCGGCGGAGCCTACCCCTACCAGGGAATAGATGCCCGAAAATCCCAGGGGCCCTTTGAAGGCGCCCAAGATGTAGGGGCCTACGCCAAGGCCCAGGTCCAGCATGACGAAGTAGGTGGATACGGCTACGCCGATACGGACTTCCTCCACCAGTTTCACGCAGATGGCCTGGCCATTGGACATGAAGGTGCCGTAGCCCAGTCCTACAAAGACGCCGGCCAGAAGCATTTCCCAGCTTCTGGTGGTGATGGAGAGTATCAGAAGGCCCACAGCCAGGCAGGCGAAGGTGGGATACATGACGAAGTCTTCACCCTTCTTGTCGAACATCACCCCTGCCACCGGGCGGATAATGGTGACGGACAGGGCATAGACCACGAAGAAGAGGGTGCCTGCGGTCATGAGATGGAGCTCCGCCGCATAGGTAGCCAGGAAGCTGAGCACGCTGGAATAGCAGAGGGCTACGAAGAAGCCTACGATGGCAATCCCCATGACCTTCGGTTCCAGGAAGCTGGTGAGGGAAATTTCTTTCAGCTCATTACGCCGTTCTTCGGTAATCCGGATTTCATCCACCTTCATCACAAAGGCGGCAGCCAGACATACAAGTACCACGGCCACGCAGAACATAATAATGATGCGGAATGTGAAGAACTGCTGCATCATCATGCCCAGGAAAGGTCCGATGGCTGCAGCCAGGCTCATGCTTAATGCATAGTAGTTGATGCCTTCGCCCCGCCGCTCTTCCGGAATCATGGCGGACACGATGGTACTGGTGGCGGTGGATGCAATGCCGTAGCCAATGCCGTTCAGGAAACGCACTGCATACATATAAGGAAGGGAATCCACGCCGAAATACATGCAGGTGGTGGCCAGGTAGAAAAGGATGCCGCCGTAGAGCATCTTTTTGCGGCCGTAGATTTCAACGGATCTTCCTGCTAAAAGCCTTGCCGCCAGGGTGCCCAGGACGAAGATGCCCGCCGCCAGGCCCGCTTCGCTCACCGTGGCATGGAGGGAATGGATAGCTTCGGAGGCGATGATAACCACCAGCATATAATAAATAATGTAAATCAGAAAATTCACAAGGGTATCCAGAATGAACCCCCTGGTCCACAAACGTGGTTTGACTGCCATAATAAAAATCAACCTCTTTCTGTGCAGTACATGAAAATGAAATCTTCTTTTCACAGGACTTCCTGCGAAACACAGACCCCATTATACAAACCTTTCCCCTTCTTGTATAACAGATAAAAAAGATGGGCGTCATCGCAAAAAGCGATAACGCCCATATCTTTCAAAGCTCATACTTCTTTAGGGAAGCGCTGATTAAATCGTTATCGGATTTCATTCTTGTATTTTTATTCAATGCAAGGAATCAGTCGACGCGAATAGCGAGCTATTTAAGGAGACTTATGACGCAGCATTGGATAAAAATACTTATGAAATTCGTTGTTTGCTTTTATTCTTGAATTTTTATGCAATGCAAGGAATGAAGCGACGCGAATAGCGAGCTATTTAAGGAGCCTCATGACGAAGCAGTGCATAAAAATTCTTATAAAAGCAAACTCTATGAATTAATCAGTGCTTCCCTTAGTTTTCCTGCTGCGAAAGCTGTCCAGTATCTCATTCACATAGGCCCGTATGAGAGAGGCCTCCGGGTGGTCCTTCCGGTAAATGAGATAGCCGTCTGCCAAAAGGGGCACCGCAAGCCTTGATATGCCATCCGTGCACCCCAATGCCTTCAGCAGCCGCTCCGGCAGGAGAGCGCCGGCCTCATTTTCCTGGCAGTAGTGGACAATGGCATAGGGAGAGGAAAGCCTGGCGGAAATCCTGTATTTCATAGGAACATCCATAAAATAATCGGTATAAATCTGGTTCATATAGTAGCTGGACGGATAGAGAACCAGCGGCATGGATAGGATCTGCTCCCTGGTGAGGAGACTTTTTCCCAGATCCATGCGGGGCCCGTAGTATACCATATTGTCCCTGCAGAAGCGGACCACCGCATAATCCTCCCGACTGGCCCCGTCGGGCAGGCTCTTCTCCACGAAATAGGTGGAAACCACGTCCAGACGTCCTTCCGTCATGGACTGGTGAATCTGGTAGGTGGGCATGTCGAATACATTGAACTGCAGGTTCGGATAAAGCATGCGGAAACGGGCCACGTGGCGGTTCATCTGGATATCCCCCAGGGAGCGGAGGATGCCCACATTCAATTCCACCGGTTCTTTCCCCTCCGGACGGATATCATCCACGATTTCCCGAAGCCCCTCCATCCATTTCCTGATACGGGGAAGAAAACGTTCCCCGTCCTCAGTCAAATGGCTGCCCCTGGGGGACCGTTCAATGAGCTTCACCCCCAGGGTGCACTCCAGACGCTTGATTTGGGCGCTGAAGGCGGACTGGGTAATATTGGCCTCCCGGGCTGCCCGGGCAAAATTGCCTACCCGTCCATAGATGATAAAGCATTCCATCTGCGTAATGGTTGGTAAATTATCTATCATTTCAGCATTTCTGCTCCTTCTGATTGGTAATTTTCAGGGAAGCACCGATTCACCGATTCATTCATACATATAGAATTTACTTTCATAAGAAATTGTATGCACTGCTTCGTCACGGGATTCCTTGGGAAGCGCTGATTAAATCGTTATCGGATTTCATTCTTGTGTTTTTATTCAATGCAAGGAATAAGTCGACGCGAATAGCGAGCTATTTAAGGAGACTTATGACGCAGCATTGGATAAAAATACTTATGAAATTCGATTCTGCGAATGAATCAGTGCTTCCCTAGCACTGCATGCAATTTCAAGACTGAAAGCAAACACTGATTGAATCAGTGCTTCCCTCATAAAAAGATGAAATTGTATTTCAATATGTCACTTCCACCAGCGTAAGCCCCTGCGGCGGAGCAGTGAAACCGGCTGCCGCCCGGTCCTTTGCTTCCAGAATGATGGGGATATCCCCGGGTCTTTTCTTTCCTTCCCCGATTTCCACCAGAGTGCCGGTGATGATGCGTATCATATTCTGCAAAAAGCCATCGCCCCTATAGTCTATGGAAAGTTCTCCGCCGGAAAGGGTCAGGGAAATATCAAAAATAGTGCGGAGAGCGGATTTTTTAAAATGCTTGTTTCCGCAGAAGGAGGTGAAATCGTGGGTTCCCAGAAGAAGGACGGCGCCCTTCCTCATGGCCTCCACGTCCAGCCGCTCCCCCAGCTGCCACACATAGCGGCGGCGGAAAACATTTTTCTCCGCCTCCACCCGGATGGAATAGCGGTAATGCTTTTCTTTAGCAGAAAAGCGGCTGTGGAACCTTTCATCCATGATGGTAAGGCCATGAATGGAAATGTCATCGGGAAGAGCCCTGTTCCATGCATCCTCAAGCATTTTCAGGTCATACGCCTCCTTTAGATGGAAATTAGCATACTGCCCCAGGGCATGGACGCCGGCATCGGTTCTTCCGGCGCCGATGACCTGCGCCTTTTCTCCCGTGATTTTCTCCAGCGTATCTTCCAGCTTTCCCTGGATGGTCTCCTTCGTCCGCACCTGCCGCTGCCAGCCTTCATAGCGGCTTCCGTCATAGGAAACGGTAAATCCGTAGTTCATCATAAGCCCTCCATTTCTGTTTTTCCTACTGTCTATTATAACAAAGAAAGCAAAAATCTTTGACCCGTGAAGAGGGGCACGGCTTCGCCGTGAGTTGTGGCCTGCTGACGCAGGCAGGTTGTGTAGAAGGGTTATGAAATAGGGTTCAAAAGGTGTAGTCGCCCTTGGGACACGCCTTCGGCGTGAGAGTTCTTAAAGATGAGTGTGAAGTGAGCGTTACGGGATTTACTGCAGGACAGCTGACAGCCGGCAGCGGTCTCTATCCCACTAATTCCTTTTTGTCTCTTCTTCACATATGTTATAATAATATAGATTTCATTAGTATGTAACGGGAATAGATTTCTCCCGGGAAAGTGAGAACCCCTATGAAAAAAATGATGATTGCCCTGGGCGTGGCTGCTGCCATTGCTGCAGGTTCCATGACCGTTTCTGCAGAAAACTACTGGAAATATAATGACACCATTTCCATCGACATGGACGAAACCCGCGTGAAGACCACCACCAATGGCCACGAAATCCTCCATTTCGTAGCGGTGGAAGCCATTGATGGCGGCACCTGCACCTATACCTATGCCTATGACCGTACCGCCGGCACCATTCAGGTGGTGGAAATGGAAAAGGAAACGAAAACCCTTCACTACACCAGCAATTTCACTCCCACCTCCATCAATACCAATAACCCCGTCATCCGTGCACGGGCCCAGATGGCAGAAGCGGTATACCAGAGAAAGGTGAACCATAAGAAATAATGAACGTGGAGAAACCTGAAACGACTGTGGAAGTCGGCGAAAACCTCATCCATTTCATCGCCCGCTCGCCCTCCGTATTTCATGCAGTCCACGGAGTGAAGGAGGCCCTTCTCTATTCCGGATTTACGGAAATCCGGGAAGAAGACCCCTGGCATATTGAAAAGGGCGGAAAATATGTGGTCACAAGGAACGGCAGCGCCCTCATCGCCTTTACGGTGCCAAAAGAGGGGGCCCACTCCTTCCATATCATGGCCTCCCACGCCGATTCTCCCTGCTTTAAAATCAAGGAAAATCCGGAAATCAAGGAAGGCCCCTATGTAAAACTGAACGTGGAAGGCTACGGCGGCATGATTATGTCCACCTGGCTGGACCGACCGCTCTCCGTGGCAGGGCGGCTCATTGTGCGGGAAAACGGCCACATTGCCCAGAAGCTGGCGGCCGTGGACGGCACCATGCTTGTCATCCCATCCGTGGCCATCCACATGGACAGGAACGTGAATCACAAAAAGGACTGGAATGTGCAGAAGGACCTTCTTCCTCTCTACGGTCTTTCCACTGAGAAAACATCCTTCATGGACGTCATCGCCGCTTCCGCCAAGGTAAAAACAGAAGACATCCTGGCCCATGACCTCTACCTTTACAGCCGGGTGCCCGGCACCATCTGGGGCGAAGAAAAGGAATTCATTTCCTCGCCGAAACTGGATGATCTGCAGTGCGCCTTCGCTGCTTTCCGCGGATTCATGCGGGGCAAAAAGGAAAAGCATATTTCCGTGTATGCCCTCTTTGACAACGAAGAAGTAGGCAGCGCCACCGCCCGGGGCGCCGGCTCCCCCTTCCTTTCAACCGTACTCAAAAGGCTGTCCTATTCCCTTGGCTATTCCTATGACGAAACCATGGCCATGACCGCCAGAAGCTTCATGATCTCCGCAGACAACGCCCACAGCGTCCATCCCAACCATCCGGAATATGCGGACCCCGTGAACCGTCCCGTCATCAACGGCGGCATCGTCATCAAGTACAACGCCCAGCAGCGCTACGCCACCGACGGCCTCTCCGCCGCAAGGTTCAAGGAACTGTGCAGCGGTCTTTCCATCCCCGTGCAGACCTTCACCAACCGGAGTGACAATCCCGGCGGCTCCACTTTGGGAAATATTTCCAATACCCAGGTCTCCATGCCCACCGTGGACATCGGCCTTGCCCAGCTGGCCATGCATTCCTCCTACGAAACCGCAGGCACCCTGGACACCGCCTACCTGGTGAACGCATCCATCCAGTTCTATAACTAAAAGAAAACCTCCTTCGGGAGGTTTTTATTATTCCCTATTTTGATGATATAATGAGAGAAATGAGGGCCGCTTCGCGCCCCGGGTTCACGGGGCAGGCCTTCGGCGTGAGGGTTCAAAAGGGACGGCTGACGGGCCCGCAGGTTATGGCCGCCTGCCAGCGGCGGGTTGTGTAGAAAGGTTATGTTCGCTGCCGCTCAAGGGGCAAATATCGTCCTACGGGCGATGAGTATGAAGTCAGCGTTACAGGCTTTCCTTCCCGCCCCACGGTCATTCCGGCTGGAGACAAAGAATCCCGGTACCTGCCGCATTTGAGACAATCGTCATTAAGGAAGCGCTGATTAATTCATTGTTCGCTTTTATTCTTGAATTTTTATGCAATGCAAGGAATGGGGCGACGCGAATAGCGAGCTATTTAAGGAGCCTCATGACGAAGCAGTGCATAAAAATTCTTATAAAAGCAAACTCTATGATTTAATCAGTGCTTCCTTAAATACCATTCACGGTAAGCGGACAGCGGACAGCGGACAGCGGTAAGCCAACAGTCAGTCCACTATCCCACCAGCCCACTATCTCACTATCCAAAGGAGGTTATCCATGAAATTACGAATCGCACTGCTGCAGATGCATGTAGAAATGGGAAATCCCAGTGTTAATTTTGCCCATGCCAAAGAATTGATGGAAAGGGCCATGGAGAAGAAGCCGGATATTCTGGTGCTCCCGGAAACATGGAACACCGGCTTTTTTCCAAAGGAAAATCTTTCTTCCCTGGCCGATGAGGACGGAAAGGGAACCATTTCCCTTCTCTCTTCCATGGCCGCTTCCCATGGAGTAAACATTGTAGGCGGCACCACCACCGTGAAGGTGGGGCCGGATATTTACAACCGGTCCTATGTGTTCGACCGCAGAGGGAACCTGGTCACCTCCTTTGATAAAATCCACGGATTTTCCCTTTCCGGAGAGCCCGGATATTTCCGCATGGGCAACCACCTTTCCCATTTTGAACTGGACGGTCTTTCCTGCTCCATGGCCATATGCTACGACATCCGCTTTCCGGAGCTCATCCGGCGGGAAGCGCTGGAGGGAGTGGACCTTTTCTTCGTGCCCGCCGCCTGGCCTAAAATCAGGAATCATCACTGGGTCACCCTGAACCGGGCCAGGGCCATTGAAAACCAGTTCTACCTGGCCGCAGTAAACCAGGCGGGAAAATCGGGAGATACGGAATATGCCGGAGAATCCCTGCTCCTTGACCCCTGGGGCGAGGACATATGCCATCTGGAAGGCGATGAAGAAATCGCCTTCGGCCGGGTGGACACCGATGTGATTCACGAGGTGCGGAGCCGGATTAACGTATTCCGCGACCGCCGCCCGGACTGGGATAAAGTAGAATAAATTTCATCTCTTTGAAAACAGACCGGAGGATTTACCATGAAAAGCAGCAGACCTCCCGGCGAGAAGGGACAAGACATCATAGAATATGCCCTGCTCCTCTCCATCATCGCTTCCCTTGGTTTTTTCATTTACAGCCAGCATTTCATGATTTCAGCCATTCAAACTGTTTTTAACCAGACAGAAAGCCTTATGGAAACGGGAGCCCGCAGGTCGTCTCCCGATTATAAGCCCTTCCTTGATTCCATCAGCTCTGCCATCAGGAGCAGAACGTTATTTCTGAAGGAAAATGAATATATCTACTCCGGCACAAAGGCCGGCGATACTCTGGCAAAGCAGCTGGGCATTCCCTATGACGAAGGAGATGCATGGTCCATCGGAAGAGTAACCAACGAGAAAACAGACACCTACCTTCTTGTCATATATTCCGCTGCCGCCAATGACAATTACCCCATTTCCAAAAGAGAAACTGAATGGGAAGTCTATGGGCCCGGCGGTTCCAAACTGGCTTCTCACGGGGCGCCTCTTCCCGTAATACCGGTAACCAAGTACGGCTTCAAGGCTTTCACCGGAGAGGAAAATAATGAATATGCCCGAGGCTCCTCCGTCTTTGGCCGGGGCAAAGAAGCCATGGTAGTCAAAGGGCCCGAAGGCAGGAACACGGTCCGCTGATAAAGTCCTGCAAAAGGTGTTCCCCCCATTCAAACTAATCATACCCCCATGAAATTATGCGGATTTTATATTTTCATAGACAGGAGAACTTTCATAGGATAGAATAATATCCATTAAGAAAGAAGGTGCATCCCATGGGGAAAAAGAACATATCTATAGGTGAAAAAGGGCAGGATCTGGTCGAATACGCCCTTCTCCTTGCCATTATCGCAGGTATTGGATTCCTGATTTACAGCCAGAGCCGCATGGGCGATTCCATCCGCACCGTTTTCAACAATGCAGGCAGTCTTATGGAAAACGCGGCAGAAAATAATCATTCAAAAAATGAAGATACTCCTCAGTCCATTCCCGATATGATTGGCAAAGCCATTCAGAATAACGATAACGGTCTGGGTTCCCTTTTGAATGCAAACTCTCCCCTCTATATCTATTCCGGAACCGAAGCCGGGAAAAAGCTGGCTCAAGAGCTGAACATCCCCTTTGAGCAGGGAGATATATGGTCATTAGGGAGAGAAGTAACCGCTAATAATAATTATAATTACTACGTTTTAGCTTACTATTCTTCTAAAAACGGCCCGATTTCAAAGTATGCCAGCAAAAGCCCCACCTGGAACTGGCGGGTTGACAACAGCGGTGTATTGACAGCTCGCAGCGGTGATCTTATTTCCGTACCTGCAAAGTACTATGTCTACGACCCGGCCACAGGGCAGCAGATAACATCGGGCTATTACAGTTCTCAGAACACAGCCACCCTGGTGTATGCACCGGGCACAGGAAAGGAATATACTATCCGATAAATTGCATGCAAAAAGCGGTACCCCATGATGAGTACCGCTTTTGTATTGCCGGATTTAGAAATGATAATTCAAACCTACGCCTACGCCGCTTTCATTGTCTACATCATCCCTGTCGTAGTAAGTGTAATTCACGTCGATATCAAAGGATGTAGGTATCAGGTCCAGCGCAAGGCCTGCCTTGTACTGCCGCTCCTCACTGGACACAAGAAGCCCTGCATAGGCATCCAGAGGGCCCAGCACATTGGCTTTTCCTTCAATGAGTCCGAACATTTTCGCATCCCTGTCATAGTAGTTCCGGCTGCCGGCGCCTACATAGACATGACCGATTTTGTACTTGGCATACACATCCGTTTCATTGCCCCGGTTGTTCCAGTGGCGGTATTCTGCGCCTACTGCCAGTTTGGGAATGGGCTTCACTTCGATGTGGGCGCTGTGAATGCCGTCGGCGGCGCTGTTGTATCCATATCCCACTTCCGTATCCATAATGCCGCCAAAAGCGCCGGCCATACCCGTGCCTGCCAGGGCCAGGGCGGCGGCCATGCATAAAATCTTTTTCATAGAGGTCCTCCTTTCCAAACAGTATTTACACTTTTATTATATACTAAAATGGCTGAAAAATTAAGGACTTTTAAGAAAGAATAAAAAGGGTTTCCTATAGAGATAATACGCAATCGCCCCACGCTGAAAGGGAAACTATCCGCCAATAGTTTCCTGCCGCTATGCTCCACTACTGCCCCATGCCGGATGGGAAACTATCCGCGAACAGTTTCCTGCCGCCATGCTCCACCACTGCCCCACGCCGCACAGGAAACTTTTCGCAAGCAGTTTCCTATCATCATGCTCCGCCACTGTCCCACGCCGCCCTGTCATTTCGAGCGCAGCGAAGCGGAGCCGAGAAATCTCCGGCCGAGCAGCTTCCTGCCGCCATGCTCCGCCACTGCCCCACGCCGGATGGGAAACCATAGAAAAAAGACTGTGAAGAAATGATGACCATTTTTTCACAGTCTTTTTTATTTCATAAAGCGGAGTCCATTACTGCTGGCTCTTTTTTACATTGGCGTTCTTATAGCGTGCCTGGCGGGAAAGGACCATCTTTCTCATGCGGATGCTCTTTGGTGTGACTTCCACCAGTTCGTCATCGTTAATCCATTCCAGTGCAGATTCCAGGGTGAACTTGCGGCATGGCGGCAGCTTGATGGCTTCGTCGGAGCCGGAAGCACGGGTGTTGGTGAGGTGCTTCTTCTTGCAGGGGTTCACGTCCATGTCCTGGTCTCTGGAGTTTTCACCCACAATCATGCCTTCGTAGACTTCGACACCCGGTTCCAGGAAGAGTTCGCCTCTGTCCAGGATGGAGTTCAGACCGTAGGCGGTGGTGACGCCTGCTTCGAAGGCCACCAGGGAGCCTCTGGTTCTTTCAGGAATGTCGCCCTTGTAGGGTGCATAGCCCTGGAAGACATGGTACATAATGCCGGTGCCTCTGGTGGTGGTGAGCAGTTCATTTCTGAAGCCGATGAGGCCGCGGGCGGGGATGGAGAATTCCATCTTCATGTAGCCTGCCAGTTCTTCCATGGAAATCATTTCCGCTCTTCTGGGTCCAAGGCCTTCCATGACGGCGCCCATGAATTCCTGAGGCACTTCAATGGTCAGTCTTTCCAGCGGTTCGCACTTCTTGCCATTGATAACCTTGTAAATAACCTGGGGTTTGGAAACTTCCAGTTCAAAGCCTTCACGGCGCATGGTTTCGATGAGTACGGAGAGATGAAGTTCGCCGCGGCCGGAAACCTTGAATGCATCGGAGGTGTCCGTATCTTCTACGCGAAGGGCCACATTGGTTTCGATTTCTTTATAAAGACGGGCACGGATGTGGCGGGAGGTGACGAAGTCCCCTTCCTTGCCTGCAAAGGGGCTCTTGTTGACATGGAACACCATGGACAGGGTAGGTTCATCGATGTGGATGGACGGAAGGGCTTCGGGGTTTGTAGCATCAGCTACGGTTTCGCCGATGTTGATATCCTTGAAACCTGCCATGGCGATAATGTCGCCGGCCTTAGCTTCCTGCACGGGAGTCCGTTTCATTCCCTGCCAGGTGAAGAGGGAGCCGATATGGTCGCTGCGGATTTTGGTGCCGTCGGTAATGGCTACAGGCATGCCCTGTTTGGCGGTGCCCCGGGTGAGACGGCCGATGGCTACCTTGCCCAGGTAATCGTCCGCTTCCAGTGTGGTCACCATAACCTGCAGGCCGCCGTCGGGATCCACGTCCGGGCAGGGGCAGTATTTCAGGATGGCATCAAAGAGGGGTCCCAGGTCCTTGCCTTCATCGTTCATATGGAGCTTGGCAATGCCGTTTCTGGCGGAGCAGTAAATCAGTGGGAAATCCAGCTGGTCGTCATCTGCTTCCAGTTCGATGAAGAGGTCCAGAATTTCGCCTTCCACGTCGGAAATACGCTGGTCCGGACGGTCGATTTTGTTGATGACGACGATAGGTTTCAGCTTATGTTCCAGTGCCTTTCTCAGCACGTACTTAGTCTGGGGCATAGGGCCTTCGTGAGCGTCTACCAGGAGCAGTACGCCGTCCACCATGTTCAGGATACGTTCCACTTCGCCGCCGAAGTCAGCATGCCCTGGGGTGTCGACAATGTTGATTTTGACACCGTTGTGCATGACAGAGGTGTTCTTTGCCAGGATGGTAATGCCTCTTTCCCGTTCCAGCGGGTTGGAGTCCATGACACGTTCTGCCACCTTCTGGTTGTCCCTGAAAACATGGCTCTGTTTCAGCATGGCATCGACAAGAGTCGTCTTGCCATGGTCGACATGGGCGATAATGGCAATGTTGCGGATATCTTCTCTTTTCATTCTTTCTTTTTCCCCCTCGGGTATACTGCAAAAATCAATGTATCTCTGTTATTATACCACAAAGACACAAAGCTTTTTCATATCTAGAAAATACAATTTATTATACCATGGTTTTTCCTGTTTGAGAAGAAAATTTTTATCCCCATTTCTGCTGCAAGGGGCCGTGAAAAACGATTGTCATTTTATCACGGCCCCTCAGCATAAAGTGCAAACCCTCATGTTAGGTTAGGGTTTACGTTCCTTATGAAATTGCTATTTCATCATTTTCCACCATTCCCTGAAGTGCTGCGTTTCATCGCCCATATAGACGGCTTCCCCGATTTCCGGTGTAAGGAGGTGGAAGGATTTTCCCTCTGCCGCCTCTTCCATCCTTTCATAGGGTTCCTGCCAGGTGTGGATAGAGAGGGCGTACTTGCCGTTGTGGCAGGGAATGACTGTCCTGGCCCCTATTTCTTCCGCTGCCTTTGCGCTTTCCTCAGGCAGCATATGGACGGAGTGCCAGTTTCTGTTATACTGGCCGTCTTCCATCAAGGCCAGGTCGAAACTGCCAAACTGTTTTCCAATATCCCGGAACCTTCCATCATAACCGCCGTCACCGCTGTAGTATACCTTCCGATTTGGAGTGATGAAGGCAAAGGAAGCGGGGAGGGTCTGGTTCCTTTTAAGCATCCGTCCGGAGAAATGGCGGGTAGGAAGCACCCATATGGCAAGGCCATCCAGCTTCACCTCTTCATTCCAGTCAGCTTCGTGGATTTTGGACAGGGGATAGCCCCATTTTTCGTAGTATCCCCCATTGCCAAGGCCCGTCACCACATACTTTACCTTCGGCTCTATTTTCTTCACGAAATCATAGTCCAGATGGTCCCAGTGGTCATGGGACAGCACCATGACGTCCAAATCATCGGGAATGTCGTCCGGACCGTACACATTGCTTCCATCAAAGGCCCCGGCAATGAATGGAACAGGCGAGGCGTACCGGGCAGATACGGGATCAATCAGTATTTTCTTTCCATCTATCTGCATATAAAAGGAAGAATGCCCCATCCACACCACCACGTCTTCATTCCGGGGAATGGATTTCAGGTCCGTCTTTTCATGACGCATAGGTTCCTCCGGAATATTGACGCCGGCGTTGGGGAAAAAGAAGGGCTTCCAGAAGGACATATCAGCCTTCACCTTTTCATGGGGCACGTCAGGCCGGAATTCCCCCTCCCTGTAATGGGGCGACGCTTCTATGCGGGCCCGTCGTTCCGGTGTCATCAAAGGGTCCATCTCGTCCCGGTTGATGAACCAAAAGCCCGCCAGCAGGAGGCAGGCCGCCCCCAGAGCTGCGATTTTGAACAAAGAAAGCATAATTTCTCCTTTTATAGAACCATATGATTTCATTATACCGGTTAAAGTTCACTTGAAGTCAATCGATGGCAGAGGAAATAAAAGATTTACAGGCCCGCTTCCTGCCTGTACAATGAAGGAAAGGAAATCATTAAAAAGAAAAGAGGCTTTGCCATGATTAAAATCGCCACCGCCCAGATTGATGTGATTCCCGGAAACATTCGGGAAAACTGGAAACAGATAGAAGAGGAAATCAGAATGGCCAGAGAAAAAGGCGCCCATATCCTGGTGCTGCCGGAAATGTGCCTCACCGGCTACCTCATCGGCGACCTGTGGGACCAAAGCGCCTTTCTCCGGGAATGTGAAGCCTATAATGAAAAAATAGCCGCAGCAGCCAGGGGTATGACCATCCTCTGGGGCAGCTGTGCCATAGACTGGGAGAAAACAAATGACGACGGCAGGCCCCGGAAGTACAACGCCGCCTTTGCCGCTGCCAATGGGCATTTCCTCGTTCCGGAAAATGGAAGTCACCCCTATGTCATCAAAGCCCTTCTTCCCAATTACCGCTGCTTCGATGACCGGCGCTATTTCACCTCCCTTCGCCAGAAGGCAATGGAAGAAAATCTTCCCATCGAAGACGCTCTCACCCCCTTCCTTCTTCCTGCCGGTGAAAAAACCATCCGGGCCGGCGTCCTTCTCTGCGAAGACAGCTGGGACGAGAACTACAGCCTATCGCCCATGTCCATTCTGGCGAAGAAAAACATTTCCCTTTTCTTCAACCTCTCCGCTTCCCCCTTCACTTTGGGCAAAAATGAAAAGCGGCACCGCATGCTGGGCGCCGCTCTCTCCAAACTGCACATTCCCATGGTCTACGTGAACCAGCGAGGCCTCCAGAATAACGGAAAAACCTGCTATACCTTCGACGGCATGACCGCCGCCTATGACCGGGAAGGCCGCCTTATCGCCGAAGCCCGTCCCTATGAAGAGCCCCGGTGCTTCTTCCTTTTTGACCGGGAACATGGAAATCTGATTTCTGAGACCCCCATGGACCCCTTTCGGGACAGTCTCCTCTTTCCTGCCCTCCGCTACGGGGTGAAGAAGTTCCTTTCCTCCATCCACGTGGACCGTGTGGTCATCGGCGTATCCGGCGGCATCGACTCTGCTGTCAATGCTGCTCTCTACCGCTCCGTCCTTCCGGAAGGTCATCTGCTGCTGGTGAATACGCCTACCCGCTTCAATTCGGAGATGACAAAGGGCCTGGCCAAAAAGCTGGCAGACAATCTGGAATCCCCCTATCTCACCATTCCTATCGGCTCCTTCATCGATGAAACCGCCGCTGCTTTGGAAGGGCTTCCCGTTGGAAGCGGAAATATCCACCTCACCGGTTTCATGAAGGAAAACATGCAGGCCAGGGATAGGAGCAGCCGCATCCTTTCCGCCCTGTCCGCCGCCTTCCGCGGTATCTTTACCTGCAACGCCAACAAAACGGAAATGACCGTAGGCTACGGCACCCTCTACGGCGACCTGGCCGGCGCCCTGGCGGCTACGGCGGACCTTTGGAAGTACCAGATTTATGAACTGGGAAGAGCGCTGAATCAATGGTACGGGAGAAACGTCATTCCCGAAGGGATTTTTACCGTAAAGCCAAGCGCCGAGCTCTCTGAAAACCAGGACGTCACAAAGGGTTTGGGGGATCCCCTCATTTACGAATACCATGACTACCTCCTGAAAAGTTTCATAGAGCCCTGGCAGAGAAATACGCCGGAGGATATCCTTGCCTGGTACGCAGAAGGAAATCTGGAAGAACACCTGGGCTGCAAGGTAAAGGTGAAAGATCTTTTCCCCACAAGCGCCGATTTCATCAAGGATCTGGAACTCTGGTGGAACCTCTTTGCCGGGTTTGCCGTGGCCAAAAGAATCCAGGCTCCCCCTCTCATCGCCATCAGCCGCCGCCCCTACGGCTACGACCTGCGGGAATCCCAGGTCCAGCCCTACTATACGGACCGGTATCTGGAGATGAAGAGGAGGATGCTGCCTGCAGAGTCATAATTTATGCAGTGTCTTCATCGTATAGGTTCAAAGGGTTCAGAGGGTTATGGAGGCACCCTGGGTGTGCCATTTTATAAGAAAAAGTAAAAGAATCTTTTTCTCAGCACAAAAAAGCAGCCCGTAAGGACTGCTTTTTGCATGGAAAAACTCCTGATTTGTCCCATGCTGATATGCGGTAGGGCTCAGGCTGGCTTTTTCGGTGAATCGGCCAGGGGCAGCCGCCGAAGCGGAATGTCTGTGTCGTCAAGGAAAATAAATGAAAGCCATAATTGCCACTAGCTATTTAAGGAGACTTATGACGCCGCATTGGATAAAAATACTTATGAAATTCGATTCTGCGAATGAATCAGTGCTTCCCTAATTCCTATCCTTCACCGCCCGAATGCAGAAAAGAGACGCCGGGTCATAGTCCCACTCTTTGGACAAGTGGACCAGGGGACGGATATCTTTTTCCAAAGTCACTTCAGAAAAGCCCAGGGACAAAAGTCTTTCCACATCCCAGGCAGGGCGGCGGTGGGTGCTGATACGGACGGAGTCCTTCAGTTCCTGGCAGAGCTGAATCAGACTGCCCTCCACGCCGTGGTGGGCATTTTTAGCCAGTCTGGAGGTGACGGTGAAATCCATGGGGCCGTAATCGGTGTCCATGTTGAGAAGGACGCCGCCTTTCTTCAATACCCTGAGCCAGGATGCATAGGCTTTAGGCACATCCGGAAGATTCCAGGTCACATTGCGGGTGACGACGGCATCAAAGGTATCGTCCGGGAAGGGCAGATTCATCACGTCCCCCTGCACGAAGGAAATGGCAGCGCCCTCCCTTTCTGCGTTGACCGCTGCTTCCTTCAGCATGTCCGATGAAAAATCAAGGGCCGTCACCGTGCATCCGGAAAGGGAAAGGATAATGGCCAGAAAGGCAGGCCCCGTGCCTGCATCCAATATATGAAGGGGCCGGCCCTTTGGAAGCCTTTCCAGCAGGAACGCTTCCCAGGCCTTTCTGTCCGGACCGGACAGTTCTTTCCTTCTAAGACTGCTGTAGCCACGGCTCCTCTGATTCCAGTAACCCCTGTTTTTCTCTTCGAAATGGTCCATCTCTTTTCCTCTCCCATAATCAAAAGGCCGCTTCATCTGCGGCCTTTTTGTAATGTCCTATCAGCCCTTCAGTGCTTCGTCAAATACGCCTTTCACTGCTTTTTCAATGGTTTCATAATCCATACCGGGCTTGGCTTCAAAGTACTTCTTTCCTTCTATGAAAAGGCTTGGTACGTAGTAGTAGTCCTTTCCATAGGGCGCCGCCAGCTCAGGCTGGGTGGTCTCATCGATTTCCTCTACCTTCACATCTTTGTACTTTTCCTCCTGCTGCAGAAGGCCGATGGCCTTTCTGGCTTTGGCGCAGTAGGGGCAGCCGGGAATTTTAATCATAATGATGTTTTTCATAGGAATGCCTCCTTTATATTTATTTCTATAAATATAGAATACACTAAACTCTTCCCTTTCACAAGTATTTTATAGGGAGGCCGCTTTGCGGCCAGGGTTCAGAGGGTTCAAAGGGTGAGTGGATTGCCCTTTGGGTCAATAGATTTTATATGCCCCTTACGGCAGCGGGAAGCCCTTCCAATCGCGTTTCCTGCGGTAAGCGGAGCCGGCAGCCCCACCATTCAAAAAGCAGGAAAGGGCTCTCCTTTCCTGCTTTTCTATCAATCTTCCCTGAAGTAGGGTTTGAAATTGGATTCGTGAATGTTTTTGCCATTGTTCTGGCGGGGCTGGCCGGAGCGGTTTTCGAAGCGGCGCGGTCTTTTGCCTTCAAAGCGGCGGCCGCCTTCGGAGTTTCTTCTTCTTCTCGGTCTGTCTCCATCGAAGTGACGGCGGGGCGCTCCTTTGCGCCTGCGGAAGTTGGGCATTTCTTCCGTAATGTTTACCGGCGTCACGTCGGGCTGTTTGGTGAGCAGCTTGATGGCAGCGGCTACCAGGGATACGGAGTCCACATCGTTTAAGAGGTCCTCCGCACTTTCCCTGTATTCCTCCAGACCGCCGCCCTGGGCAGTATCGGAAAGGCTTTCAATGGCAGCCTTCTGGTTGCCTTCAATGACTTCGGAAAGGGTAGGCACGGACCGTCTCTTGATGCGGCGGCGGATGACCCTTTCAATATCCCGGAGCTGTCCCATTTCCCTGGAAATGACGAAGGTCACTGCCAGGCCTGTCTTGCCGGCGCGGCCGGTACGTCCTACGCGGTGTACGTAGATTTCCGGATCCTGGGGCATATCGAAGTTATATACGTGGGTAACGCCGGAAATATCAAGGCCCCTGGCTGCCACGTCGGTGGCCACCAGGATATCGATGGTGCCTTCCTTGAACTGGCGTACCACGGTGTCACGCTTCTGCTGGGAAAGGTCGCCGTGAAGGCCTTCTGCCATGTAGCCCCTCTTTTTCAGGGCTTCCGTCACTTCGTCGCATCTTCTCTTGGTGCGGACGAAGACGATGGCCAGTTCCGGGTCCTGCATATCCAGCAGGCGGCAGAGAGCGTCAAATTTCTGGCGGTCCGGAAGTTCGATGTATTCCTGTTCGATGAGGTCAATGGTTACAGTGGCTGCCTTGATTTTCACCAGTTCCGGTTCCTTCAGAAATGTTTCAGCCAGCTGACGGATCGGTTCCGGCATGGTGGCAGAGAAGAACATGGTCTGTCTTTCCTCCGGAATACCTGCAAGAATGTTGCGGATATCATCGATGAATCCCATATCCACCATTTCGTCCCCTTCATCCAGCACAAGAACCTGTACATGGGACAGGTCAATGGTGCCTCTCTTCATATGGTCCATGAGACGGCCCGGCGTAGCCACAATGATGTTTGGATGCTTCCGGAGAGCTTTGAACTGCCTTTCAATATCCTGCCCGCCATAAATAGGAAGGGCGTGGATAGGAAGGTACTGGGCCAGATGATTGATTTCTTCCGCAGACTGGATAGCCAGTTCACGGGTTGGCGAAAGAACAACAGCCTGGGGTCCCGGCTTGGATGTGTCAATCCTTTCCAGGATGGGAATGCCGAAAGCCGCTGTTTTACCGGTGCCGGTCTGGGCCTGGCCGATGAGATCCTTTCCGGTCATAGCAATCGGAATGGCTGCTTTCTGGATGGGGCTTGGTTCTTCAAATCCCATATCCTCCACTGCCTTCAGTATTTCCGGTGCAATTCCCAATTCTTTAAAAGTGTCGTACATGTTTCCTCCTGTATGCGTTCATGGGTACGCGGGCATCTCGCCCAATATAAGTAAAAGCAGGCCTTTATATAAATAGTTTCCATATACCGGAAGGGCTGACAAAATGAGTTTCCTTACGGCATATCTTCCCGGTTCTATACCGGGGCATTAAGGAAGCACTGATTAATTCACAGAGTCTGCTTTCATAAGAAATTTTATGCACTGCTTCGTCATGGGATTCCTTAAATAGCCCGCTATTCTCGTCATCCCATTCCTTGCATTGCACAAAATTTCAAGAATGAAAGCAGCCAATGATTTAATCAGCGCTTCCTAAAAAAGAGAACGCCCCATGCGTCTCTCCCATGATTCAGATCTATGATTATCCGTTCTCGCTGGATGCCTGCATATTATTGTTATTATATCATACTTTGTCGAAATACTTAAGAAATATTTTTTCAGCTGCAATGATTCAGGGAGGCATGCAGTATACACATATACGGACAGCCGCCATCCTGCCCGCCTTCCTGCAGGCCGGTATGCAGCGGCAAAGGAAGCACTCACCTCTTGTACCAAGATCCTTCACTGCCTTCAGGATAACGGCACGGGGCAGGACGGTCCCCCTGCCAGTGACTTACGAGAAGCAAAAATAAGAAATTATTTTCACTTCCTGCTCTTTTTTCAAAAAAAATTGCTTTACCTCTTGCATATATATTCGTAAAGTTGTATTATTATTGCAATCCAATTTACACATGTTTTTGCATTTCCAAGATATTTTGTAAAAATCCATAAAATACACGATATTTCTTAATATTATATATGCATAAATATTCAAAGATATACAAAAACGGTCATTAAAGTCAGGAAAAGAGGTCGTCTCAATGATGTACGAAAAAGAAGTCAAAGAAAAAGTCACACACATTCTGCCACAGGTGGTGACCTGGAGACGACATTTCCATGAATATCCGGAGCTTTCCGGAAAGGAAGTGAAAACGTCGGAATACATCCAGGACGTTTTCAAAAATCTGGGCATTCCCTATGAAACGGGATTTTTCCAGAACGCCGTACTGGGCATTATCAAAGGCAGCCAGCCCGGAAAAACGGTGGCCCTCCGGGCAGATATGGACGCCCTTCCGGTGCCGGAGCTTACAGGCCTTCCCTTTGCTTCCAAAAATGAAGGGGTCATGCATGCCTGCGGCCACGACGGCCATATGTCCATCCTTCTTGGTGCCGCTGCCGTGCTGAATGAAATGAAGGACAAACTTCACGGTACGGTAAAAATTGTTTTCCAGCCGGCGGAGGAGGAAGCAGCCATCGGCGGCGGCCGTCACATTGCAGCCAGCGGGAAGCTGGACGATGTGTCTGAAATCTACGGTCTCCATGTATGGCCGGAGCTTCCCACCGGAAAGATCGGCCTGAAGAGCGGCGCCCTCATGGCGGCGTCCGACCGCTTCTACGTCCATATCAAAGGAAAATCCACCCACGCCGCCCAGCCCCACAACGGTACCGATGCCCTGGTGGCAGCAGCCCATTTCATTATCGATGTGCAGTCCCTGATTTCCAGGGAAATGAACCCCATGGACAATGTGGTGTGCACCATCGGCCTCATGAACGCCGGCACCCGCTACAACGTGGGCGTAGAGGACGCTTACCTGGAAGGCACCTGCCGCACCTACCGTCCGGAGCTTCGGGACAAAATGGAAGCAAGGATTGGTGAAATCCTCAAAGGCCTGGATGTCATGTTCCATACCCATTCGGAGCTGAACTATGTAAGAGGCCACAGCGCCACCATCAATACGCCGGAAAAAATTGATTTCCTGAAAGAAGTAGGCAAAGCCTACCTGGGAGAAGAGCATATCGTGGAACCGGAATTTCCATCCATGTGCGCCGAAGACTTCTCGTCCTATCTGGAAAAATTCCCCGGCGCCTTCTTCTGGCTGGGTACGGGCGACGGAAATACGCCGGCCCTGCACAATGCATCCTTTGCCATTAACGAATCCATCCTTCCCCTGGGAATCACCCTGGAAGCAGCAGCCGCCCTGGAGGCCCTCTCCCGATGAGGACATGGTCCTATAAATGATTTGAGATTTCCCAAAAGTTAAAAACATACAACGAGGTATATCATGAAAAGCTTACAGAACCATTCCTTTCTCTCCATGCTGGACTACACACCGGAAGAATTCGCCTATTATCTGGACCTTGCGGAAAAGCTGAAGCAGGACAAGGCCGCCGGAAAAGAAATCAAGACCTTAAGCGGCAAAAATTTTGCGCTCATTTTTGAGAAAGACTCCACCCGCACCCGCTGCGCCTTCGAAGTAGCCGCCCACGACCAGGGCGCCTACACCACCTACCTGGGTCCCACGGGCACACAGATCGGCAAGAAGGAATCCATCGCCGACACCGCAAGGGTTTTGGGAAGCATGTTCGACGCCATCGAATTCAGGGGCTATGAACAGAGCGCCGTGGAAGAACTCTCCGCCAAAGCCGGCGTACCCGTGTGGAACGGCCTTACGGACTACGACCATCCCACCCAGACCCTGGCCAATTTCCTCACCCTGAAGGAACATTTCAAAAAGCCTTTGAACCGGCTGTCCTATGCCTATGTAGGCCACGGCCAGTCCAACATGGCCCACGCCCTCATGGCCGGCGCCGCCCTTGCCGGCATGGATTTCAAAATCATCGGCCCTGCCCAATATTTCCCGGAAGATGATTTCACTGCCAAATGCAAAAAGATTGCGGAGAAAACAGGCACCACTTTCACCTTCACCGATGACCCGGTGGAAGGGGTAAAGGGGCTGGACGTCATTTACACCGGCGTATGGGTGACCATGGGCGACCCCTACGACCTTTGGGGCGAAAGGATCAAACTTTTCATGCCCTACCGCATTACCATGGACATGATTAAAAATACAGGAAATCCGGACACCGTCTTCTGCCACTGCCTGCCCTCCTTCCATAATACGGAAACAAAGGTGGGAAAAGACATTTATGAACGGTTCGGCCTGGACGGTATCGAAGTCACCGATGATGTATTCGAAGCCCCCTTCTCCCTGGCCTTCCAGGAAGCGGCCAACCGGCTTCCCACCATTAAAGCGGTCATGGTAGCCACCTTCGGCGAATATCCCATGGACTGAAAGGAGGAACTATCATGAAAGCAATGCCAAAAGTATTCATCGTCGGCGAATCGGGCACCACCGGCCTCCGTCTCCAGGACCGGCTGTCGGAAAGGAAGGACATTGAGCTCCTCCATCTGCCGGAAGATAAAAGAAAAGACATTCCCACTATCCAGGCTTTCGCAAAAGAAGCGGACCTCATGTTCCTCTGCCTCCCCGACGCCGCCGCCAAAGAAGTGACCGCCGCGGTGAAAGATATTCCCATCCGCATCCTTGACACCTCCACCGCCCACCGCACCGACGATGACTGGGTGTACGGCTTCCCGGAACTTTCCAAAGACCAGAAAGAAGCCATTTCCAAAGCGGATAAGGTGGCCGTCCCCGGATGCCACGCCAGCGGCGTCATCGCCATCCTGTATCCCCTGATTCACGCAGGCATCCTTCCCATCAACTATCCCCTTCACTGCTTCTCCCTCACCGGCTACAGCGGCGGCGGAAAGAAAATGATTGCCCAGTACGATGAAGAAGAGAGCGCCGACTTCAAGGCGCCCCGGCAGTACGGCCTTTCCCAGAACCACAAGCACCTGCCGGAAATCATGAAGGTGTGTCACCTCTGCGAAGCGCCCCTCTTCTCCCCGGTGGTGGACGACTTCTTCGAAGGCATGGAAGTGACCATCGGCTTCCACACCCATTTCCTCCAGCTCCCCTGCGGACTGCCGGGAGACATCGACACCGATGATTTCCACATGATTTTTAAGAAACACTACGAAAATTCCAAGCTCATCCACCTCTCCCCCCTGTCGCTGGAAGAGACAAACGGCCTCTTCCTCTCAGCCAATGAAAATGCAGGGAAAGACAGCCTCACCATCCACATCGCCGGCAACGACGACCGGGTCCTTGTCATCTCCACCTTCGACAACCTGGGCAAAGGTGCCTCCGGCGCCGCCATCGAATGCATGAACCTCATGCTGGGTATGCCGGAAGAAACGGGACTGGTGGTGTGAAAACGGCGAAGCCGTTTTCACAGGGTTCAAAGGGTTCAAAGGGTTCAGAAGGTTCAAAAGGTTCAGAGGGTTGCGGTGGCGCCCTATGGGCGCATATTAAAAAAGGGGCGCGGCTGGCGCCGAAGGCGCTCACCTCCCCAGCGGAGCGATTATATAACTCCTCTTTGAACCAGCCCGGAAGGCGCCAGCCAATCCCGGGCCGAACCCGGGCAGCCCAGGGCGCAGGTCCGGCGGCTGCTTGAACCCGGGCACCATAGGTGCCTGAACCCTCTTGTGTACGGGAATACAGTCCACCAGCCCACCAGCTCACTAAATAAAGGAGTCAACCATGAATACATCCAATGCAGTCCGGGCGGAAATATTAACACAGGCCGTCCCTTACATCAAAGAATATACCGGTAAATACGTGGTCGCCAAGTATGGCGGAAATGCCATGACCGACCCGAAGCTGAAGAAATCGGTGATGCAGGACATCCTCCTTCTCCAGCTGGTAGGGGTGAAGGTCATCCTCGTCCACGGCGGGGGACCGGAAATCAGCGCCATGCTGAAGAAACTGTCCATTGAATCCCATTTTGAAAAGGGTCTCCGCGTCACCGACGACGACACCATGGAAGTGGTGCAGATGGTGCTGGCCGGCAAGGTCAATAAAAGCCTTGCCGCCGACCTTGCCGCCCTTGGCGGCAGGGCCGTAGGTCTCTGCGGCATCGACGGCGGCCTCATCAAGGTCCACCAGATGGATGAAAAGCTGGGCCATGTAGGGGAAATCGATGAAATCAACACGAAAATCCTGGACGACCTCCTGGACGGCGGTTTCATCCCCGTCATCTCCTCCATCGGCATCGACGATGAAGGAAATCCCTACAACATTAACGCCGACACCGCCGCCGCCAAAATTGCCGCCGCCCTCCATGCCGAATCCATGGTGGTCATGAGCAACATCAACGGCGTATTGAAAGACAAGGACGACGAAAGCTCCCTCATCAAACAGATTTCCCTGAAGGATGCGGAAGAACTCAAAAACAGCGGAATCATCGCCGGCGGCATGATTCCTAAAGTAGACTGCTGCACCAACGCCGTCAAAGAGGGAGTCAAAAAGGTTTTCATCATTAACGGAGAAATCCCCCATGCCATCCTCATCGAACTGCTCACCGATGAAGGACTTGGCACCATGTTTACAAAGTAAATGGGCGGCTTTGCCGCCCATTGTTTGACGGCCCTATGGGGCCGAAGTTAGACAGGTCCTTCGGGCCTGAGGGTTCTTAAGTTTGACACGCCTTACGGCGTGAGGGTTAAGGTGGTGCCTGCGGCACAATTTATAGTCCATTTCGCCCTCCTCACCTCCCTTGGAAAAGACAAGAACCCAAGTCCCAGAAGCAAGAAACAAAAAACTGTTATTACCAGCCCACCAGCCCACCAGCCCACTAGCCCACTAGCCCACTAGCCCACTAGCCCACTGTTCCCCCCCAGCCCACTAAATAAAGGAGATACACCATGAATACAGAAGAAAAAGATGCTGCCTATATTGCCCATACCTATGCCAGATATCCCGTGTGCTTTGTGAAAGGCAAAGGGTCCCACCTCATTGACGAAAAGGGAAAGGACTATATCGACCTGGGAAGCGGTATCGGCGTTGATATTTTCGGCATTGCCGATGACAAATGGATGGACGCTGTCACAAAGCAGCTCCATACGCTGAACCACGTTTCCAACCTTTTCTACACAAAGCCCATGGCCGATTTGGCAGAAATCCTCTGCACAAAGACAGGAATGAAAAAAGTTTTCTTCTCCAACTCCGGCGCCGAAGCCAATGAATGCGCCATCAAGGGCGCCCGGAAATACTCCATTGATAAGTACGGCAAAGAGAGAAATGAAATCGTCACCCTCATCAATGGCTTCCACGGCCGCACCATTACCACCCTTGCCGCCACGGGACAGGACATTTTCCACAAAGATTTCTTCCCCTTCACCCCCGGTTTCCTCTATACCCCGGCCAATGACCTGCCTGCCTTCATTAAGCTCTGCGAAGAACACCCGAATATCTGCGCTGTCATGGTGGAACCGATCCAGGGTGAAGGCGGCGTCCATCCGCTGGAAAAGGACTTTTTCGAAGGCATTGGAAAATACGCCAAAGACCATGACATCCTCCTCATTGTGGATGAAGTGCAGACAGGAAACGGCCGCACCGGAAAGCTTTACGGCTACATGAATTATGACGTGAATCCGGACATCGTTTCCACCGCCAAGGGTATCGGCGGCGGCCTTCCCCTGGGCGCCACCATGTTCAATGAAAAGACCGCCGGCGTCTACACCCCCGGCACCCATGGCTCCACCTTCGGCGGCAACCCCATAGCCTCGGCCGGTGCCATTTCCATTATGGAAAGGATTGATGATACCCTTCTGAAAGAAGTGACGGAAAAAGGAAAGTACATCAAAGACGCATTCACCGGTGCCAAAGGGGTGAAGTCCGTGGCCGGCATGGGCCTCATGTGGGGCATTGAGCCCGAAAAGGACGTGAAGGAAATCGTTCCCAAACTCCTTGCGAAGGGTGTGGTGGTGCTTACGGCAAAGGAAAAAATCCGCCTCCTGCCGGCCCTCAATATTCCCTGGGATGATTTAAAAAAAGCCGTTTCCATAATGAAGGACGTGCTGGCGGAATAATCCGGTTTCATTGAAAAGGGACTGCAGAGAAATGGCAATCACTTCTCTGCAGCCCCTTTTATGATGGCATCATTCTATTTTACGATAGTCACCATGGCCCTGGCGTGGTGAAGGATGTACTGGCTCACGCTGCCCATGACGATGCTTCTTACCGCCCCAAGACCCCGGCTTCCCATGACAATGAGGTCTGCCTTTGTATCTTCTGCCATGGAAAGAAGGGTTTGGGGAGGGGCGCCGATGCGAACCATGGTATCAAAACGGATATCCGGCGGCACTTTCCTGGCAAACCGGGAAAGGAGCCTATGACCTTCCTCCATGATTTCCGAAGGCACATAGCCGCTCATGGTGATCTGGTCCAGGGCCGTCATTTTTTCATTCATGTCCACCACATGGGCCAGCACCAGATGTGCCCCGTACTTCCCTGCCAGGTCCAAGCCGAAGGTAAAGGCCTTGGCCGATTCCAATGAACCGTCCAAGGGAACCATGATTTTTTTGATTTCCATAGGATACCTCCTATTCTGCTGTCGCTGCTTCTCTAAGAAAATCTCTCCGCACCTTTTCAAAGCGGAGGCAGAAGACCACCGCAATGGCCAGAAGGTAAAGGAAGAATGCTCCGATTTCCTGCATAATATCACCGAATCCAGCGCCCCGCATGAGGATATCCCGGACGAAATGGAATTCCCAGGTGAGGGGGAAGAAATGGGACAGCACCTGCGCCCAGTAGGGGATGAAGACCAGCGGCGCCGTCTGTCCGCCCAGGATAAAGCCGCCAGGGATGAAGAGAATCATGCGGCTGGAGGCTACGCCGGGGTTGGCGGCGGTCCAGCCGAAGAGGATGCTCATCATGCCCACGCCCCAGATGTAGAAAATCTGGAGGCCCATGAAAAGAAGGAAATTGCCGGATATCACCATATTTCCCCAGATGCGGAGGATTGCCATGCCCACCATGAGGGCCGTTATCAGGCAGCCCATGTAGGGAAGAATCCGCACCATCAGGTCAAAGGGGGAACCCTTTTCCATGAGGGCCTCCCATTTATGCTCCAGCTTCAGCCTTGGCACCATGCCGATGGTGGCAAAGGTGAAAAACATGCTGGAGAAAAAGAAGAGGAATCCTTCGGTTTCCGAATTGCTTGTACTGCTGCTGGGGTTAAAGAGGTAGCGGGTGCTCACCGAGAGGCCGCCTTCCGCCGCCTGGCTGTTCATGCCGTTCAGCTCCGCCGCAATTTCATTCATGGCAGCCTGGATGTCGGCGGTAAGGGCGATATTGGTGTAGTCGCAGTAGAGACCAATATTCACCGCCTGTCCCGAATACACATCCCGCTCCAGGTCTTTCGGAAGGCAGATCACCGCATAGGCCTTATCCTCATAGAAGAAATCCTGCGGATCCGCCGGTGTGTAGAGCACATGGCCCACCTTCATGTGGGGAGAGGAGTTAACCATTTCCACCACTTCCTGGCTTGTTCTGGAATGGTCCAGGTCCACCACCACCACATTCACGTCCCTGGTGTAGTTGTAACCCATGGCCGCCGTAAAGAAGACCGTAATCACGATGGCCACCACCAGGGACACTTTTTCATAGGGCATGCCCCTTCCGGAAAAGAGGAAATGAATCTCATCTTCCAGTGAACTCATGACGGCTCACCTCCACTGTCATTCCCGGAATGACGCCGGGCACGTGGTCGATGTAGGTGCGGACCTGGAAGGCCGTAAGGTCGGCGGAGCTCTTTTCCCTGGACATTTTGAAATCCGCAAATCCCGGCGCCCTGGCCACCAGCCGCACCGTGCCGGGCACTTCAATGTCCCCGGACACCGTGTGCCCCGTGAGCCGGTCTCCTTCCTTCATCTGCCCCTTTTCCACTTCATTCAGATAAATATCATAGTAATAGCGGCTGCTTTCCAGAAGAATCACCGGCGTATTGGCAGAAACCATTTCGCCCTCCTTGGCGATGACCTTCAGGATTTTCCCGTCCTCCGGCGCCCGGAGGATGAGCCGTTTCTTATTGACTTACTTCTGCTCCAGCGCCACCTCCAGCTGCTTCTTCTGCTGTTTCAGGGACTCCAGGTCATTGGCCTTGTTATCGGCGCTCTGCCTTTCCTGGGCAATGGTGGGAAGAGCAATATCCTCCGTATTGTCCCTGTCCTCTGCGCCGCCAAGAAGTTTGTGGAGAAGTTCCTGCTGAGCTCTCACATCGGCCTCGGCGGTGCGGAGGTTGGCGGTGATATTATCCATTTCCAGCTGGGAAATGGCACCGGCCTCCACCAGCTGGAGTTTCCTGTTGTAATCGGAGAGCTTATTTTCATATACCGCCTGGGACGATGCCAGCACCGCCTTCTGCTGGTCGATCTGCCGATGGGTTTCCACCTCGTCGGTGTCCGCCTTCTGGCAGGCCACATCAATATCCCCTGCCATGGAGCTGATTTCCGCATCCAGCTGGGCTATCTGGGAATGGAGTTTCCTGATATCCAGGTCCGTGTCCGTTGCGTCCATCACCATAAGCACGTCCCCCTTCTTCACCTGGTCCCCTTCCTTCACATTTTCCTTCAAAAGGCGTCCGCTTACGGAATCGAAGGACACCTTGATCTGCTCTGCCGTCACGATGCCGTCCCGTTTTTCCTTGGCCATGGCCACCGCATCGTTTCCCTTGAATAGGAGCACCACGCCGCAGATGGCAATGAGCCCCAGAAAAAACAATCCGATTTTCACCGGTTTACTGTGCACATTCATTTCCATACCTCCAAGCACTTAGTTAGTCAGCTGATTATATAGGGTTGAAAATACCGGGAACTTTAGGGAAGCACTGATTAATTCATAGAGTCTGCTTTTATAAGAATTTTTATGCACTGCTTCGTCATGGGACTCCTTAAATAGCTCGCTATTCCCTTTCCCATTCCTCGCATTGCATAAAAATTCTAGAATAAAAGCAGACAACGATTTAATCAGCGCTTCCTTAGTAAAAATTCCCGGAAACTTCATCTATCCATTATTCATCCACAATTTTATGAAGAAGCCGCACCAGCTCCTTCTTTTCCTTCTCATCCAGTTTTCCGATGAGATGGGAAATCCGTACATAGTGGTCCGGCAGGATGCTGTCCATTTCCTGCCTCCCCTTGTCCGTGAGGTACACAAGCCGAGCCCTTCCGTCCGCCTCATCCACCGATTTTTTTACCAGCCCATCCCGCTCCATGCGGGCCAGCATGACGGAAATGGTGGCCTTCGTCACCCCTGCCATGGACGCCAGCTTCGACGGCGCCAATCCTTCCTCGTGCTGGTGAAGAATAATCATGACGCAGAGCTTTCCCTGGGACATGTGGTACTTCCGCTCCAGAATGTCATCGGTTTTCCCTTTGATTTCCTCCGCCGCCTTCATCACCGTAAGCATGGTAATCACATCGTCGGGATGGATTTCCGGTATCTGCCTGGCATGGGCCGCCAGTTCCTCCCGGGATGGAAATACAAAATTCCTGTACATAATCCCTCCTGTATTAGTTAGTAAGCTGACTAAATAAATAGTACCCCACTTTGGAAGAATTGTCAAAGGAAATAAAATCCCTCTTGACGGAAAATGGGGAAGAGTGATATAGTATTTCCAACTTCATAAAGGAAGTACGAATGAATCAGTACTTTCCAAGGCAATGAAGAGAAGAGTACGCCGGAAGGAAGAGCAAAGAGAGCCCCGGGAGGTGGGAAGGGGTGTCCGATGTCCTGCGGAATATGGCCTCCGAGCCGCTCTGCTGAATCATCAGGCAGACCGGGAATTCCCGTTACAGAAGAGAAGTATCAAGGCAGCGCCGGCGTACTTCATAAGGCTTTTCCGGTGACGGAAAGGCGAACATGGGTGGTACCACGAACATAATCCTTCGTCCCTTATGGGAGGAAGGATTTTTTTATTTATCCATTTCATCATAGGAGGAGTATTATGAACTACAAGAAGACCCTGATCGCATCCATTGCCGCACTGGCAGCTGTCGGATTCATTGCAGGCTGCGGAGGAGAGAAGGCACAAGCCCCGGCCAAGTCCGATTCCGGCAAGGCCGTCACCATTAAGGTAGGCGTTTCCCCCGTTCCCCATGGCGAAATCCTGAACTCCGTGAAGGACCAGCTGGCCAAAGAAGGGGTGAATGTGGAAATCGTGGAATTCACCGATTACGTACAGCCGAACCTGGCGCTGAACGACAAGAGCCTGGATGCCAACTATTTCCAGCATAAGCCCTATCTGGACGAATTCTGCAAATCCCGGGGCCTGAACCTTACCTCCATCGGCACGGTACATCTGGAACCCATGGGCGTATACTCCACCAAGATTAAAGATATCAAAGCCCTTCCCGACGGCGCCCATGTAGCCATCCCCAACGATCCCACCAACGGCGGCCGCGCACTGCTGGTCCTCCAGTCCGCCGGCCTCATCAAACTCCGTGACGGCGCTCCCATTACCGCAACACCCCAGGATATCGCCGAAAACCCGAAGAACCTCCAGTTCTCCGAACTGGAAGCTCCCCAGCTTCCCCGCTCCCTGGAAGATGCGGACATTGCCGTCATTAACATGAACTTCGCCCTGGAAGCCAAGCTGGATCCCAAGAGCGCCATCTACACCGAAAGCTCCGACTCCCCCTATGCAAACATTGTCGCTGTCCGTGCAGGCGATGAAAAACGGCCGGAACTGCAGAAGCTTATGAAGGCCCTCAACAGCCAGGAAGCCAAAGACTTCATCAACAAGAAGTACAACGGCTCCATTAAGGCCACCTTCTAAAGCCCTGCCGCCACCGTTTCATGCAGGGAATTCTAAGGAAGCACTGATTAATTCATAGAGTCTGCTTTTATAAGAATTTTTATGCACTGCTTCGTCATGGGACTCCTTAAATAGCTCGCTATTCCCTTTCCCATTCCTCGCATTGCATAAAAATTCTAGAATAAAAGCAGACAACGATTTAATCAGCGCTTCCCTAAGGCCCGTTCCATGAACCAGCCTTTGGCCTTATCCAAAGATGAGAAAGTAAAAATGCTTTCTCATCTTTTTTGATGGAATCATAAGGAGAGTTATGAGATCTGATGATGAAGGGATAAGGAAAGGGTAAACAGAAATTAAATTTCTTCATCTTTTCCACCGCCTCCTTGCATTGCGGCCTGTCCTATATTACACTAATAGTGATAACGAACAAATCGTACTGTAAATTAAGGAAGCAGGAATTTCATCGTTTCAATGAATCCCCGCTTCCCTGAAAGACACCTAGGGAGAACGTTATGGACCGTCGCCAGCAGAAAACAAGAGCCGCTATTTTCAGCGCCTTCAGCGCCCTTTTGTCGGAAAAGCCCTACTCTAAAATCACCATCCAGGACATTATTGACCGCGCCAACATCGGCAGAAGCACCTTCTACGCCCACTTTGAAGCCAAGGACAGCCTTCTGAAGGAAATGTGCGGGGAACTTTTTGACCATATCATCGAAGGCGTCATGCACGACAACGTTCCCAGCGACGCCCACATGGCCCCCGGCGTGGAAGACCCCGTATTCTGCCATCTGCTGCAGCACATCGACGCCAATACCAACCACGTCCGGGACCTCCTCACCTCCGAAAGCAGCGACATTTTCCTGCGCTTCTTCAAATCCAGCCTGGACAGGCTCATTGCCTCCTACCTTTTAAAGGATAAAACCCCTTCCTGCCCGGTGCCGGAAGAATTCCTGCTGAACCACATTTCCGGAAGCTTCGTGGAAATGGTGCAGTGGTGGGTGAGAAGGGATATGAAGGAAACGCCGGAAGAACTGGACGCCTACTTCCGTGCCGTCATCAATCCCCTGCTTTAAGGAAGCACTGATTAATTCGCAGAATCGAATTTCATATGTATTTTTA